>Ga0224534_1001779_pt1 | contig 10886 bp, 9 predicted proteins | sample 714E12024metaG_FD_172012 | JGI IMG/M metagenome (GOLD analysis project Ga0224534, IMG submission 172012) | Peat soil microbial communities from Stordalen Mire, Sweden - 717 E1 20-24 | ecosystem: Environmental > Terrestrial > Soil > Wetlands > Peat | place: Sweden: Norrbotten County, Stordalen... | reverse complement strand
TCCAGCTTACGGAATAACTCCTTTTTTTGTTGGGGAGTCAGCTTTCTTATTTCCTCAGCCAATCTTTCAATGGCCATTTGATACCACCTCGCTTATCCACATTGTACCATATCCTGACATCAGAGAGTAACCGTATGCGGACAGTTTCTGCCATATTAATACGGTTGACCTTAATAATAAAATAGTATAACATAAAGAATAGTAAAAGTTACTTCTTATAATTATTGTCAAGTCTTCCTCATTATCTCTTTCGACGCTTTCTTCCAGGAACAGATGGGCAACAGTTAAAAGGATTGAAACGACCCATCTGGACAATCACCTTCCATTCAATTCCCCTACTGAGCATTATAATACCAGCAAAAGGTGAAAAGGACAGGCTAGTCACAAAGAGTCGACCTTGTCGACGTTTAGTTTTGCAACTGGGCTCTCTGATTCCTGGTGATGATGCCACGCCGTAGCGCCCTTCCCGGGGCGGTCGGAAAGCCTTGGCAGGAGTAGGATTAACTAAAACGATCAGGTTCAGCGCACGTGAGTGGGCACATCGGTGTTCGGTTAAGCTCTTGTAATCCCACATCTGACCAGATATAACATTTAATCACTGGTAAATAGCACGACAAAAATGTCGAAAATGTTCCTTGACAAGCAGGATGAATGCCTCCATATGTGGAAGTCTCCTCCAGATAAAACTCTTTGGAGGGGGAATTAACTTGGCGCCGCTGCCTGCCAACCTCGATCCTCAAGTAGTTGAAAAGACACTGTACAGGATGTTCACCCCGGAATGGTTGAGAGACACGGTGGTCAGCCACCGGGTGCTCAACCTGATGCGGCAACTGTTTCCGGAAAAGAGCGAGCGTTTCACTCCCCTGCGCTGGGCTGAACTCTTCTATACCTCGGCTCCTGATTTGTTGAAACTGGTGCTTGCTTTCGAGGGAATTGAGCTTGATACCTTCACGATGTTGATGTTTTATGCGGGTGAGGGCATCGACCCCAATGTAAACAGAGAATGTTTACTGTCACCCTGGGTAAAGCCAGTGACAATTACCAGTTAAATAATGTAATTGTTTAACATAATTGGCATAACCGATCACGCATGGAGTGGGCACAGGTTGAACAGCAGGCAAAAAGGTTGGGTATCACAGTCAGCGAGTATGTTGCCTGGTTGTGTTTAATTGGGGAAATTCCTCAATTAAATATTACATTAAGGATGGTAGTTGACATGAAAAAGACAATAGTTTGTATGGTGTTGGCACTTGCACTACTCGCTAGACCGGCCGTCCCTGCTCTGGCCAGCGGGAATAACAGCGCCGCGTTCGTGATTGGAATGAACCAGTATTTCGTCAACAACCAGGCACCCGGAATTAATATGGACACCGCAGCGTACATCGATCCCGACACCGGGGGCACTCTGGTTCCGGTCCGGTATCTTGCCGATGCCCTGGGCGCCCGGACTCACTGGGATGACGATACCCAGCAGATCACCGTTAGCACTGCCGCTTGCACTATTGGCATGAACATCGGCAGCACCACCCTGACCGTGGATGGCCAGGCGCAGACGATGGGTGCCGCCCCGGTGATCAATGACGGCAGAACGTACGTATCGGCTCATTGGATGGCGGAGGCCATGGGGTATCAGGTGGATTGGAATACAACGAACAAGATCCTGACCATCTGGCTGAATGGTATGCCGGAGCCGGACTACAGCATCGTGGTCGGCCAAGCGCGGCAAGCCATGCTTCAACTGCAGCCTGTAACCAGTCCTAACTTACTAACATTAAATCAAGCTGATGGTGGAGAAGATGGAACTATAGATGGATGGAATGCTTGGTCGGGAAATAATGGATCAGGAGTGACATATAATAATGATAATACAATAGCATATCAAGGTGATTATAGTATAAGGATCACTAATACTTATAGCAGTGCTCAGTATATAGAATCTGAAATAATTATTAATAATATTAATCCAAGCTTAACTTATACTTTTAATGCTTGGGTGAATCCTAATATTTCTAGCAGTAATATAAATGTTTATTTAAACATAGATCAATATAATGCTCGTGGCTATATAAACACTCAATATAGTACTGATATTATAATGAAAAATGGAAAATGGACTTTTATTACATTTACTTTTACACCAGTAGTAGGAACTTCTTACATACATGCTTGTGTTGGTGCTGAAAACGCAAATAATAATGATTATTTTAACATAGATCAATGCATGTTTAATGTAGGAAGTCAATTACCCTGGCAATTACCATTAACTTATTAAATACTCAGCCTTATTTTGCCAGGATAGAACTGCATTAGTTTCCAGGGATGTTTTTCCGGCAAGTACGCAGACGACAATCAACAGTAGTGCCATCGATCCGGAAGAACCATGCTGCTATTGAAATCTTTGGCAGATAAGCTTGGCCATAGCGTCAGCTGGGATAAGGTAAGCAAAACCATAACCATACAATAGCGAGAAAGGACGACTTTAAGATTGCTGTAATAGTGTGAGCATCGCCCTATCCAGTTCATGGCCGTGAAAATTCTCATACTGAACATCATTCCGGCCACTGTCGAGAATTCCGAAGGGGCCCCGGAAATTCCACAAGGCCCAACCGATTCCTGCCCCTTTCCAGATGTCAAGGTTATCCCGCATCCAACTTAAGGCAACATCATGGGACGTCTGGTTATAGCATCCAAATTCTCCAACCATGATGCCTGTATCTTGGTTTTTCAATTGTATCCATGGCGCCAGTCCTTGCTGCAATCCTGCTTTATCACTGTCAAGGCTGTTGGTGACAGCATAATTGCCGTTATGATCTATAACAATTTGCGGCGTTTGCAGGCCCCACTCCGTGGTGGTGGGAGTTATTTCGATTGTCTGACCCGGGCTGGAACTTGTTTTGATTGTTATCTGGTTAAAGGATAGCCAATCTCCATCGACCATCACGATCTCAATTTCTTTAGTATCCACAGGCAAGGCTGCAGTATAGTCAAGATCGAATACGTTCTGGTAGATATTCCATTGCGGTAGATAGACAGTTTTTTTCCATGGGCCTGAACCCGTCGTGCAGTTGATCGTGCCGCTGTCAAAAAATACTTTTCCGTCTGCCTTGAATTGGAATCTGGCGAAATTGGAGATTATACCGACTTGCAGAGTCAATTGATCATCTGCTCGGAAATTGCCGGCAATTGTTAATGGCTCTACGAGTAGAGGTTTTAATGGGCCATAGATATTGTCGCCCACGATCTTCATCGGCCATTGGGGAGTAGGATAATCATTGTTGACGTCGGCCCAACTCGCTCGATAATGGCTAATGGTGAGTGGCCTATAGCTTCGGGCGCTTTGCGCCACATCCAGGCCTGCGAGTTCAGGAACAGGATTACCCTCAATGCTATCAGCAATGATCAGCCTGTTTGGGTCTTCCTGTCGAATTGCCTTGCAAAGCATGCCGATTACCTTTGCATAATTCTGGTTGCTAACCCCGTCAGGCTCGTTGATAAGGTTGAAACTGAGTTGACTGTTGGGGATCCCCTTGTAGCGCCTGGCGAAAAAAGCCCAATATTTGACCAGGAGTTGCTGTGGTTCAGGATCAGTCCACAGATTGAAGGGCTCCGCCGGCGCCAAGATGCAATAGCCGGGCGCCCGATGGAAAGCGAGGCACACGTGGATGTTGTATTTTTGACCCCAGGCGATTGCCTGGTCAATATCCTTGATCGCATTATCATCAAAGGTGTTAACGTCGCCATTATTGATGATGCTGTGATAATCGATCGGAAGCCGCACAAAATTGAACCCGAGTTCCGAGATCCATTTGAAATCATCCTCAGAGTACGGTAATCTGCTGCCTTGAAACTTTTCCAGCAAGTTGAATCCCCTCCAGCGGGGCAGACAGGTGGCACTGGCCGAAGGGAGGCAATTATATATAAAACCGGGGACAGAATATGTGAACCCAACCAAAGAATTAAATTTATCATCCGTTGACGTGATGGTCTGAACCTGCCCCGTGGTTTCTGGTGACTGGTTTTGGTCGGAGTCGGCAGCAGAAACGGCAATGCTTGGACCAACAGTATTAACAGCCCTGGCCTCCCCGATAGGAGGCAGCAGGGCCAGGGTAAATATTAAAAGTGCCTGGAGAATTGTAAGCAATAGTTTTCTCATCTGGATCACCTGTTATTTAATCTGTGTCAAATTTTTTACTTCACTAAATTAAAAATTGGGTCTGTCCAGTTGCCACAAGACAGTGCCCAATAATAAAAAAGGGCTGGCTCAGCTAGGCAACCCGACGATCATAGCCCATTAGGACCCTAGACTCACGGCTTTGCGCCCCTATCTTTCGGATAGGTTTGCCTGTAACTGCTTTAAGCAAATATTAAATTATAATAATATGATAACTATTTTAAGAACCCATTGTCAAGGGAATACCCATGAGAATAAAGGTTCATTTTAATGAGCCTATACTCCTACAAGGGGCAATCAATCATAGCCGTATGTACGTGAAGTGAGCGGACTGCCGGCGCATTCTGAAGATCTAAAACACGCAGAGCAGACAGGGTGCAATATTGTTTTGGCGAATATAGACGGCATGCCAGAGCACAAAGAGGGCACAGTGATTCTCGATTGTTGTTAACTATTTTTTTAGAATAAGTAACAGCGAGGGGGTGACCAAAAAGATGTTTCAGCCGGGTTTCCGTGCCAAGGTTTCTTTGGGGGTTTATGGAGAGGCGATGGCCACCCTAAAAAACGTCGAGAGCGAGTCAGAAAAATGCGAGCCAGAAAAGCCAGAGCCCAGGATAACGCTGCTCATCTGCGCCTTGAACGAGAAAAAAAATTTACCATATGTGTTGGGGCAGATCCCACCGGTTATCGATGAGACGTTGATCGTCGACGGACATTCTACCGACGGCACGATCGAAATGGCAAGGAAGGCCTATCCGAATGTAAAAGTCCTGACACAACCGGGGAAGGGTAAGGGGGATGCCCTAAGGTATGGTATAGCAAATGCCTCGGGAGACATCGTGGTGATGTTGGATGCTGACGGATCAATGTCCCCCCATGAGCTTTCCGTTTTTATCGAGCCCTTGCTGAGCGGCTACGATTTCGTCAAGGGATCGCGTTTCATCCCCGGTGGCGGCAGCAGTGACATGCCCCGGCATCGTAAATTTGGCAACTGGGCATTCACCTCTTTAACCAATCTGCTGCACCGCTGTAGATATACGGACCTGTGCTATGGCTACAACGCCTTTTGGAAGAGGAGATTTGTGGAGAGTGTCGCCATCGAATCTGACGGATTTGAAGTCGAGACAGAGATCAACATCAAGGTGAAAAAGGCTGGTTTGAAGGTTCTCGAAGTGCCGAGCTTCGAGGATAAGAGACGGTATGGCCGGGGCAACCTGAACAGCTTTAAAGATGGTAAACGCATACTGGCAAGAATAATCAAAGAATTTGGCTCCAATAAGGCGGCTTGTTTGATAACTATTAATCTATGTGAAAATAAGCTTCCTGACTTTTCGAACCTTATGATACCACCGGAAATCGGATAGAGGCTTGTAAAGCCAAATATTATGAAGATATGCATAGTGGGATCATCCAAACTTTTTTACAGCGGTATCTCGGCCTATACGATAGTGCAGGCCAATAATTTCCAGTCCAGGGGCCACCAGGTCTCGGCCCTGCTTTTGCACAGCCTGGTGCCGCGCTTGCTCTATCCCGGGAAGGATCGGGTGGGGAGGGGTCAGCATGCTCCTTATTTTACCCCTGGCATACCGGTTTATGACGGCATGGACTGGTATTCTCCCGTGAGTTGGCTGAAGGCACGAGAGTTTTTAAGGAGAGAGCAGCCTGACGTGCTCATCGTCCACTGGTGGACCTCGTCGGTGGTCCATATGCAGTTGTTGCTGGCCCTGTTCAATCGAATGCAGAAGGAAAAGGCGATATTCGTATTAGAAATGCACGAAGTGGTGGATCCGCTGGAAGCCAGGATCATGCCGATACGCCTATATGCAAAACTGACCGGAAAGCTGTTGCGGAACTTCTGTGATCTGTTTACGGCGCATTCGGAAGATGCCAGGCAGCAGATCATCAAGGCCTATAATATCCCGGAGAACCGGATATTCGTTGTGCCGCATGGGACCTACGACTTTTATGGCGCCATGGACAGCAGTCAGGCCAAGGATCGCCTTGACCTGCACGGGTTCGTGATCCTATACTTTGGGATGATCCGTCAGCACAAGGGCGTACCCTGCCTGATCAGGGCGTTCGACATGCTGCCGGGGGAGATCGCAGTCAGATCCACTTTGATGATAGTGGGCGAGGACTGGGGCGAAGATCGGGAACTGGAGTCCTCTCTGCGCGGAGCGGTATACAGGAATCGCATTGTTTTTATGCCCGAGTTCATACCTGATGAACAGGTGTCGCTCTATTTTTCGGCAGCAGACATCATTGTCTTGCCGCATATGAACTCCAGCGGCAGCGGTGTTGCCAACATCGCCGTGGGTATGGGCAAGCGGCTGATCACATCGGATATTCCGACCATGATCGAAAGCTTTAGTTGGTATGAAGGTGTCACTTTCTTTCCAGTCGAAAATCATGAGGCGTTACGAAGCATCTTGATGAATGCCTATGAGGACTGGCAGTTGCATGGTGTACGGTGCTATCAGTTCAAGGACGATACCTGGCGGCAGATCATCGACAGTTACGAGCGGTTTATCCGATGTCTAATCCCCACTAAGTGGGGGGTAAATAGCGCTAAGGCGGGTAAACCGTGCGATAACGATTTCGCCGATGGCTAACGGCTGCTAGACTCCCACTGAAATGGGAGCTAAGCCGCGCTAAACCCTCTGGATCAGAGCAATTAAGGCTTCCGCCTTAGCAACAGCTCGGCGGATGCAAGAACCCTGTTTATCAAGAAAAACGCTTGGAAAGGATCGAACAATGCTCGAAGGCAAGGCTGTGCCCATGGCATATAGAATGGCGTGCTATAAAATGGAGCAACTGATCGGTGCATCCTGGACCAGGCCGATCAGTCTTACTGTCAGCATCACCCAGAGGTGCAACAGCAGGTGCAAGACCTGCAACATCTGGAAGCATAGGACGGATACGCCGGAATTATCCATAGTTGAATACGAAGCCATTTTCAGGACGTTGGCAGCTCAGGTATTCTGGTTCACGTTGAGCGGCGGGGAGCCGTTTTTGAGAGATGACATCGTGGATATTGTGAAGATAATCAAGAGATATACCAGGCCTGCGGTCATCAATCTTCCCACGAATGGATTGTTGCCGCAGAGAATAATTGCTGCGGTGGCAAATATATTGAAGATAACCGCTCCGCAAACAACCTTGATCGTCAATGTATCCCTGGACGGCATCGGCAATGACCATGATGAGATCAGGGGCGTCCCCGGCAATTTCAGCAGATTCGAGGAAACATACCAGGGCTTGAAAGAGTTGAAGAAGCAGTATCCTGCAGCGTTCGAGATCGGCATCCACAGCGTCATCTCCAACTTTAATATCGCCAACTTGCCAGCCCTGTTCAGCTTTGTGCAGGATACCCTGAAACCGGATTCGTATATCAGCGAGATCGCCGAGAACCGGGAAGAACTGCTCAACATGAAAGACGAGATCGCGCCACCGGTGCACCGCTACGAAGAGATCATCAGGCCGCTGCAGCATGAGATCAGGGGAACCCTGTTGCACAACCGGGGGCTGACCGGCATGATCCAGGCATTCAGGTTGAGCTATTACGACTACGTGATCAGGGAATTACAGGAGAAGAGAAGGGTCATCCCCTGCTACGCCGGACAGGTCTCTGCTCAGATCTCTCCTTGGGGAGACGTCTGGCCCTGCTGTATCCTGGCTTACAAGGCGGATATGGGTAATCTGAGGAATTTTGACCTGGATTTCAACAGGCTATGGTCTTCGAAACAGGCGATGCGGGTCAGGAAACAGGTGGCACGGGGAGATTGCTACTGCCCGATGGCTAACGTCCATTACACCAACATGGCCCTGACACCGTCGGCTATGGTGAGGGTATGCTCCAATTATCTTCGAGCAACGATCAACTGGCAAGGTTGGGATAGGACATGAAGGTGCTGGTAACCGGCGCCACTGGTTTTGTAGGCAGGCGCCTGGTGGATAGGTTGGTCGATTGCAGATATGATGTAAGGATACTATCGCGACGAGCCGCCCCCCACGACGTTGCATGGTGGAACAGGGTGGACTCCGTGCAGGGAGATCTGAATGATCGCCTGGCTATCAGAAGGGCAATGCAGGGCGTGACCGTGGTGATTCACCTGGCTGCCCAGTTAGGCTCCTGGAAGGTAAGCCCTGCGGTCTATCAGGAAACGAATGTTGAGGGAACGAGGAAACTCGTCGAGGAAGCGGGCGACGGACTGGAACATTTTGTTTATATCAGCACCGCCGGAGTTTTAGGGAACCTGAGATATGTGCCCGCAGGCGAGAATCATCCATGCGCTCCGAGAACTTTGTATGAACAGACCAAATATCAAGCGGAGCGGTACGTGCTGGGTCGTGTTGAAGGAGGATTTCCGGCAACGATCATCCGCCCGTCGCATGTGTTTGGGCCGGGCGACCTGCATCTTCTGCCTCTCGTGAAAATGCTGCAGAAACTCCGTCTATTCCCGCTGATCGATGGAGGAAAAGCCTTGTTTCAGCCGATCTTTAGCGACGATCTGGCTCGGGGCATCATCTCCTGCATCGAGCATCCCCGCCCGGCGATTGGCGGTATTTATCTGATGGCGGGGGACGATTGTGTAACTTTCAAAGAACTGATCAAGATCATTGCCAGATTACTCTCGATCAAAGTGAGCACCTTTTCTCTCCCCTACGGGCTGGCGATGGCCGGAGCGGAAATAAACGAGCTGCTAGCCGGACTGATGGGTATAGAGCCCGTGCTGAGCCCTTTTCGGGTCGACTTTTTGGGAAGACACCAGGCGTATGAAGTGGCCAGGGCCAAGAGCGAGTTCGGCTTCTTGCCGCTGGTGAATGTTGAAGACGGGCTGCAAGAGGCGATCCTCTGGTATAGGTCCAGACAGCTGATATAGTAGACAAAAAGATAGTAAAATTAGTTCGGGGGATCACTCATGAGAATATTGATGGTCATCGATGCTAACGATGGGCGAGGTCTCTTCAGGCATGCCTATGTACTGGCAAAAAAGCTTGCAGTCGCAGGCTGGCATGTCGCGATTGCCCATATCGATCATGATGAAGGAATGATCGAAGATGAGGGCGTCAGGGTGTATAAGTTTGCGGGATACATGCAGCATGCCGCATTCCTGTATTCCCAGAGAGATATCAGGCACCACGGTTCGATGCCCGATGGTCTGGCTATCAGGAAGCTGGCCCGGATCATCGAGGCCGAAAAGCCCGATCTGATCCACACGCACGGTTGGGTGACCTATTCGGTAGCTGCCCTAAGAAATTCGCTAGGCATCCCCATTGTCACGACACTCCATGATTATGGCTTTTTTTGCCCGACCAAGATCCTGCTCAGGGATAATAATGAATCATGCTATGGCAAGGAGTCATTATGTGCCTGCCTGCGATGCGGCAGTGCCCATTACGGCCTGCTAAAAAGTGCCATGACCCTGTGTGGCGTCAGAAAAAATTTTAAACTGCTGAACTCCGGCATCGATCGCTATTTTGCCGTCAGTTCTTTCGTCAGGGAGAGCTATGTTGCGGCTGGCTTTCCCGATGATCGCATGGAATTGATGCCTAATTTCTACATGGGCAATGAAAGCGCCGGTGATCAAAAAACTATACCAACCCTGCAACTGCCGGAGGCATTTATCTTATTTGTCGGCCTTCTCTCCAAGCACAAGGGAGTGAACCTGCTGGTAAATGCCTACAGAAAATTGAAGACTGACGTGAAGCTAGTGCTCATTGGCTCCAAGCAGACCGGTTTCGAGTGTGATAGCGGCGATAATATCATAATCATGGAAAACCAGCCCCACGATGTGGTGATGGCGGCGTGGCAAAGAGCTCTTTTTGGCGTGGTTCCTTCTATCTGGCCGGAGCCGTGCCCGACAGTGGCATTGGAGGCTATGGCCAGCAAGAAGGCGCTCGTGGCATCAGATGCGGGTGGGATCAGGGATATCGTCGTGCATGGTGAAACCGGTTATCTGTATGAATCCTGTGATGAGCGGGACATGATGAACTACCTGATGGAGTTGATAGAACATCCTGGGCGGACGCAGGAAATGGGGATCAGGGGCTATCAGAGGGTGCAGGACTATTTCAGCGTGGATCGGGTGAAGGAGCGTATTCAGATTGCATATCGCAAAATATTGGATCCAAATGGCGAAGCAGATCTCAGTCCGCGAGCCTTTTGATCATGACCGACGGCAACAACGCATGGCATAGGATTAACGACCCGATCTGACGATGTAAGGCTTCGTTTGTCACCACCATTTTTAAAAAGCCACCTAGAGGTAATCACGTATTGAAAAGATCTGATCAATTATTATGCTGGTTTATTGCCTATTTTCTATTTATCATTTTGCTCTGCTGGTCTACCCCACTGCTTGAGCAGGGATTATCGCTGGGCAAATTCCTTTTTTGGGCGAGTATTGTCGGGCAGGGTCTGGCGGCTGTGATCATATTGATACTGTGGAAATTGGATTACAGGATCAAACTGGCGATCGTTTTTCTGTATGGCATCTTTATCTATCTGCCTATCTTTTTTTTCAGCCCCCGTTTTCCGCTATTTCAGGACGAGGTTTTTCATTTTCAGCTTTTCAATCTGATCTATGAGACCGGCGCCAACACTCAACCATCATCCGTCTATAGCATATTTCCGAGCTATCCCGGTTTGGAATTGATGGGTACGTATCTCGCCAACATACTGGGAATTAGCACCTTTCTGTGCGGAAGGTTG
>Ga0224534_1001777_pt1 | contig 10892 bp, 11 predicted proteins | sample 714E12024metaG_FD_172012 | JGI IMG/M metagenome (GOLD analysis project Ga0224534, IMG submission 172012) | Peat soil microbial communities from Stordalen Mire, Sweden - 717 E1 20-24 | ecosystem: Environmental > Terrestrial > Soil > Wetlands > Peat | place: Sweden: Norrbotten County, Stordalen... | reverse complement strand
GATCAATGTCGGCGGCACTGTTCCCGCAGGCGGCGACGACGATGATGTTGGAGTCGCGCAGGCTGTAAACCGCATTGGACAACGCGAGCGAATTCGTGAACCCCCAACTGGCATTGATGATGCGCGCGCCATTGGTCTTTGCGTAATCCATGCCGTTGATGACCGACGAAATGGAACCGATGCCAAATTGGTCAAAGCACTTGCAAGCCATGATTTGCACCCGCCAGGCTACACCCGTGACGCCTTTGCCATTGTTACCGACCGCACCTAAAACGCCGGCGACCATGGTTCCGTGGCCGCCGTTGTCATCGTTTGGATCATTGTTTCCGGCGAGCACATTCCAACCGTGGCTGCCGTCGTTGGGATTGACCCACATGTTGGCGGCGAGGTCTTCGTGGGTGTAGCGCACGCCCGTGTCCAATACCGCCACCACGATATTGCTGGCGGAGGTCAGCACATCCCAAGCCGCCGGCGCATTAATCTGGTTTAATCCCCAGAGCGTGCCATCCAGATATTTCGGATCATTCGGCGTAGTGCTGAATATTTGTCCGATGTAATCCGGCTCGGCAAATTCAACCAGGCCGCTCTTTTGATATTGGGCGATGAAGCCTGGCACCGTCTCTCCTTTGGGCACACGCAAAACCTGCAAGTGGCCGATGCCATCGAATGTGCGCAACACCTCGCCTTTCCGCGCCAGATGAAAATTGTTAAGCGCCGTCCGATTGATCCCCGCCTTGGGCATAATCAAAATCCGGTCGGCACGATACGCAGGCTGAGTGGGTTGGGCACTGGCAGATGTGGTCAACCAGACAACCATTGAAGCCGCGACACCGGCTAACATCAGAAACCGGCCACAACAGTGTTTCCTGATCATAATGCCGACAATATTTTATAAATCTGGAGCAAATGAAAGAAGTTTTGACAACTGGACGGGCTTTTTGACTTCGATTCACGATTCCTTTAGCCTGAACACATGAAAGTCATCCGCCACAGCGACGCGAATTTCCCCAAAAAACTCCACGAACTGACCGCACCGTCCAGCCTGTTCGATCCCGTCATCGAGCAACGCACCCGCGCCATCCTCGACGCCGTTCAAGTCCGCGGTGACGACGCGCTGCTGGAATTCACCGAAAAATTCGACGGCGCCAGGCTCGCCGCCAACCAGCTCGCCGTGACGCAGGCGGAATTGATGGTTGCGTCGCTCAAAGCCGATGAATCGCTGCGTGCCGCCGTGGCCGAAGCCGAAAAGAACATCGCCAGCTTCGCCAGGAAATCCCTGCTCCACAATTGGGAGTGCCGGAATTCGCACGGGGCGAGGGTCGGCGAGAAGTTCGATCCGTTCCAGCGCGTGGGCGCTTATATCCCGGGCGGCAAGGCGCCGCTCGTCTCCACGGTTCTGATGACGGTCACGCTGGCGAAAGTGGCGGGTTGTAAGGAAATCGTCGTCTGCACGCCCTGTGGCAGGGATGGTTCAATCAATCCCGCCCTGCTCTTTACAGCGCGCGCGGCCGGGGCGACGGAGATTTACCGCGTGGGCGGAGCGCAGGCGATTGCGGCGATGGCTTACGGCACGAAGACAATCCGACGCGTGCAGAAAATTTTCGGTCCGGGCAACGCCTATGTCGTCACTGCCAAGCGATTGCTCGTCGGCCACGTCGCTATTGATTTGCTGCCCGGCCCGAGCGAGTTGCTGGTGCTGGCGGACGACACGGCGGACCCGAAATTCGCCGCCGCCGATTTGCTGGCTCAGGCCGAACACGGTTCCGGTCACGAACGAGTCTGGCTGGTGACCACCTCGGCGAAGATTTTGAAGGCCGTTCAGGGGGAAATTGCAAAACAGTTGCCCAAACTGGCGCGGCGCGAATTCATCCAGCGCGTGCTTGCCGACAACACGTGGCTGATTCAGGTAAAATCGCTTGATGACGCGGTGGCGCTGGCAAACCGGCTCGCGCCGGAACATTGCGAAGTGATGACGCGCAATCCGCGCCAGGTTTCGGAAGGCATCCTGACGGCAGGCGCGATTTTCCTGGGGTCGTGGTCGCCGACGGTGCTGGGCGATTACGTGGCCGGGCCGAGCCACACGCTGCCGACCGGCGGCGCGGGCGCATCATTTGCCGGGCTGACCGTGGACCAGTTCCAGCGCCGCACCAGCGTGGTGGAATACAACCGCGCCGCGCTCAAGAAAGCGCTGTCGGCGGTGAACAAATTTGCGGAACTGGAAGGCTTGGGCGCGCATGGGAAAAGCGCGGAGATAAGAAAATAAATTTTCATCAACAGGTTGACAGGTTGTCTCCTATAGATTACACTCAAAATGATTGAGAGGGGAATCAAGAAGCTGGAGCTTCAGAACGGACTCGTCCCGTTTGACGAGTGGTTCGATTCCCTTCGCGACAAGAAAATGCAGGCGGCGGTGGACGCCCGTTTGACCCGCGTGCGCGCCGGAAATTTTGGCGATTGCAAATCCGTGGGCGGCGGCGTGTTTGAGTTGCGCATCAGTTTCGGCCCGGGGCTCCGCGTTTATTACGGACTGCACGGCCAGCAGGTCGTGGTGTTATTGGGCGGCGGCGACAAACGCAGCCAGTCGCGCGACATCCGCCGCGCGCAACAACTGTGGCAACAATTTACAAAGCATGCGTCTTAAAGATTACAAGGCTGATTTACTGAAACGACTGCGCGACCCTGAATACGCCGCCGAATATCTCGCCCAGGTGCTGGCGGAAAAAGACAACGCGGCATTTCTCATCGCGCTCAAAGATGTGGTCGAGGCGGGCGGCGGCATGGGCAATCTGGCCAGACGGGTTGGACTCAAACGTCCGAGCCTTTACAAGATTCTCTCAAAAAACGGCAATCCGACTTTGGAAACCTTGCAGGAAATTTTAGGGCCGCTGGGGTTACGCGTCTCCGTGGCTTTGGACAAAGCGGCTTGAACGCTGCGCTCAAGAAAGTGCTGAAGGTGATGCAGTTTCTGGGCGACTCGCTGGACTATTCCAACTTCAAGAATACCATCGCACGCACGCCCGACCAGAAAAACAAACATGATGCTTACGCCACGGTCTGGCACACGATGATTGACGCGCTCGGCGGTTACGGGCGTCCGCCAAAACAGAAAAGCTGATTTACACAACAATAGGAATCGAGAACATGAACACGGAACCTGATGACTTTCAAATCGCGCGTGGATTTCGGATCTCCGATTGGAAGAAACTCGACATTCAAAAAAGCACAGGATGGAACGCTTCATGGGAAATTGCTGTAGGTGTATTTGAACGCCGTATCAATGCAAGATTCATAGATCAGATTGACGCTCTAATCGAAAATAAAGACAAAGCCACTGCTATGTCATCTGGTTTTGCGGTTGTAGCTTTGGATTGTCTTTTGATCGAAACGCTAGATCAGTTTTACAATGGGAATCATGAAACTGCGAAGGGCAAACGACGATCCAAATTGTTCTTCTGGCGTAAATTCGACGATCCTCATGTTGCAGCTTTTCACGCCGTGTTCCAGCGATCTCCGGTGCTCAACAGTATCTTTGATACGACAGCCAAGACAAAAGTGTTTTAGCTTTGCTCTTCGCCAGTGTTTCCAAGCTGTGCGAAACTTCAACATATTTCCCGACTTGAGCGGCTGGCGGGATAGGTTATCAGCCATTGCCACGCGTCGTAGAGCAACCCCCATTTCACTTAAAAACACTTATTAACACTGATGCAATGATGCAGTAATATCGGACGCATGAGAACGACTTTGGACATTGAAGATGACGTGTTGCAGGCGGTCAAGGAACTAGCGCAACGCGAGGGCGGCACGGCGGGAAAAGTGATTTCCAACCTCGCGCGGCGCGGTTTGACGTTGACGGCGGCGGAGCGGAAAAATCGTTCTGGCATGCGCGGGGGTGTACCACTACTGCCTCCACGTGGGAAACTTGTTACTTTGGAGCACGTGCAAAAAACACAGAACGAGGAGGGCGTGTAATCCATGCCCAATCCAAAATTAATCCGCCCATTGGTGCGCGAGTTGCACCCTTATGTCTATGGCGAGCAGCCGAAGATCAAGGGGTTGATCAAGCTCAACACCAACGAGAACCCGCATCCGCCATCGCCAAAGGTTTTGGCGGCGGTTCGGGCGGCGGTGGATGGCCGGCTGCGGCTGTATCCAAACCCGACGGCGCAGGCGCTGCGTGAAAAGCTGGCGAAACTGCATCGCTGCCACGCGGACAACATCATCGTCGGCAACGGTTCGGATGAGTTGCTGGCGTTGGCCACGCGGGCGTTTGTGGAGCCCGTAGCCGCCGATGTAAATCGGCGGAAAGCCCGCGCTTTCACAAGCGCGGCTACGGTTCAATACTTCACGCCGAGCTATTCGCTTTACCCGGTGCTGGCGGATATTCACGGTGCGGCCAGGAATGCGGTGCCGCTCAAATCGGATTTCAGTCTGCCAAACGTTACGGAATTGAAGCGCGGCAGGATCTGGGATTTCCGCGCCGCACTAATGTTTGTGACCACACCGAACGCGCCCAGCGGGCGCGGGTACTCGACGCGCGAACTCGACGCGCTTTGCAAAGCGCAGCGTGGCGTGGTGGTGCTGGACGAAGCCTACGTGGATTTCGCGGAGGAAAACGCGCTGAAGCTGGCGTTGAAGCATCCGCACGTCCTCGTGGCGCGGACGTTTTCAAAGGCGTATTCGCTGTGCTTCCTGCGGGTCGGCTATTTCGTCGGACATCGCGATCTCATCGCGGCGCTGCACAAGATTCGTGACAGTTACAATGTGAACGGCCTCGGCCAGATTGCCGCCGAAGCAACGCTGGACGATATGCCGTATTACCGGGCGAATTTCAAAAAAATCATCGCCACCCGCGAATGGTTGAGCCGCGAGTTGACGAAGCTCGGTTTCCGGGTTTTGCCGAGCCGGACGAATTTCATACTCGCCCGGCCATCGCGATTTTCGGCGCAGGCGTGGCTGCAAAGCTTGCGCGTCCAAAAAATCCTCGTGCGCTGGTTTGGCCGGCCGGAGGTGAAGGATTATTTGCGAATTACGATTGGCACGGCGGCGGAAGCAGAGGCTTTGGTCAACGCAGTCCGCAAGATTTTGATGTGGCGTTGAGCCTGTGGCCCGAACAAATCGGCGCCCAGCGCCAATACTACGCCAAAACCTTTTCTTTGACCCGCGCCGGATTTTTGCTAAAAGCCAAGCGTGTATCTGGAATTCTATGGATTGACGCTGCCGCCGTTCGACATCACGCCGAATCCGCGCTTTCTTTTTCTCACCGACAAGCATCGGGAGGCGCTCAATCATCTGCTCTACGGCATTCGCGAGCGAAAGGGCTACGTGCAGCTCACCGGCGAAGTCGGCGCGGGCAAGACCACGGTCTGCCGCGCGATGTTGCGGCAACTGGACGGCCATTTTTCCACCGCCCTGATCGTCAACCCCGTGCTGAACGCGAACGAATTGATGAGGGCCATTGCCACGGAATTCGGCCTGGAAGTCAAAGACATGGACCGGCACGGCACGGTCGCGGCCATCAACAAATTTCTGGTCCAGCAGGTCGAGCAGTGCGGCGACGCGGTGCTGATCATTGACGAGGCGCAAAATCTCACCGAGGAGTTGCTCGAACAGATGCGGCTTTTGTCGAACCTCGAAATGGAGAATCGCAAGCTGTTGCAAATCGTTTTGCTCGGCCAGCCGGAGTTGCGCGACCGGCTCAACAGCCCGCGCCTGAGCCAGCTTCGCCAGCGCATCACGGTGCGCTATCATCTCGGGCCGCTGACGCGCATCGAAGTTGCCCAATACATTCAGCACCGGCTCGCACAGGCCGGCGCGAAGGGCAAGCCCCAGTTCACCCGCCCGGCACTCTGGCGCATTTTCAACTACAGCCGCGGCATTCCCCGGCTGGTCAACGCCGTCTGCGACAAGGCGTTACTGGCCGGTTTTGTCGAGAAAAGCAACCTGATCGATTTCCGCATGGTAGGCCGCGCCATCCGCGAACTCGAAGGGAAAATCCACCTGTGAGCCGGACCAACGATGCGCCTAAACGCGTGAAGGAAATTTCAACGAACACCCTTGCGCTGGAGGGCGCGGACGGTTCCCGGCAAAAGCTGTTCCTTGGCAGATGACCCGATGTTCCTGCGCAAACCATTCGCCGCGTCCCCGCCGTTCGTCCGCGTCGCGCCATTTGTCATTTTTCTCGCACTGACGTTTTGCCAGGGGCAATTCGGGGAAGCATCGCGCTACTGGTTTTACCTGGCGAAAACACTTATCGGGGCGTGGCTGATTTGGGAAATGCGCCCGTTCGTTTCCGAAATGCGCTGGGCGGTGAGTTGGGAAGCAGTCGTGGTGGGGGTGGCGGTATTTGCCGCCTGGGTCGGGATCGCCGGTGAATGGACGACGCAAAACTCACTTTGGGCAAAGTTCGGCTTCACCCATCCTTTGGGTGCTTCACTAAAAACCTGGAACCCAAATGAACAATTTGGTGATGGTTCGGCGCTCGCGTGGCTGATGATTGTAATGCGGATTGCCGGCTCGACGCTCATCGTGCCGCCGCTGGAGGAAGTTTTTTACCGCTCGTTTTTGTATCGCTACATCGCCCGGCCAAATTTCCTGTCTGTGCCGCTCAACCAATTTTTGCCGTTGCCGTTTCTCGTCACTGCCGCTGTGTTTGGTTTCTCACACAACGAATGGCTGGCGGGCATTTTGTGCGGCGCGGCTTATCAATGGCTGGTGATTCGCAAGCACCGGCTCGGCGATGCGATGGCCGCTCACGCGATCACGAATTTTCTGCTCGGTTTATGGATCGTCTGGCGCGGGGCCTGGCATTTTTGGTGAAATTTTGGGACGGCGTGCAGTCACACGTGCCCCGCCGGCCTGTTCGGAGAACGATCCCTGCCTGATTTACGACGGTCACAGACCGCCGCGACAACTTACTTCACTTCGATGTTGATGTGGTTGCGTTCCAGCGTGCTGCCTTCCTGTTGCGCGAGTTTGGTGAGCGCTTCGTAGTAATTGGCGAGCGAGCGGATTTCCTGCGCGCGGTCGGCGGTGAGCGTGTTTTGGAGTTGCAGCACGATGAAGGTGGTGCTTTTGCCGACGGCGTATTTTTTCTGCTCGGCGTCGAGCGCGGCCTCGGCATAAATGCGCGCCTGCCTTGTGGCGCTCACGCTTTCGTAGGTGGATTGGGCATTCTTGACGGCGTTGTCAATCTCCACCATGATGTTTTGCTCGGACTGTTTAAGCGTGAGCACGAGCTGCTGCATCGTCACCTTGTCAGATTTGACGATATTGCGCGCCTTGACATTGCTGAGGGGAACGGAAAGTTGCGCGCCGTAGCTGTAGAATGGCCGGTCGCCTTCATTGAACTGGTTGAACGCGCCGCTGAATTCCCGCGCCGCGCCGTTGTAACCATACGTGCCGATCAAATCGAGTTCGGGGAAAAGCTGATTGCGGTCGAATTTCAACTGGATGCCCTGTTTTTCGACATCCAGGCGCGCCTCCAAAAGATCGGGCCGCTCGGTCATGCCTTTGCTCCAACTGTCCTGCAAATCGAACAACTGCAGCGGTGCGTTGGTGATCGTCGCTGTGGGTTGAATGTCCTTGTCGTGCCAGCGTAAATACTCGTCGGTGAGCAGGTTTTTCAAGGTGTTTTGGGCCGTGTTGAGCGTGCTTTGCGCGGCGATCAAATTCGCTTTGCTCGTGGCCACCTGCGCCTCGTCCTGCTGCACGTCCAACTGCGCCAGCGTGCCGATTTGCACGCGCTGCTTGTCCTGGTCGAGCTGCGTCTGGGCGAGGGCGAGGGCCTCCTGCTGCACCTTCACGTTTTCCTGCGCGTAAATCAGTTCGTAGTAAGCGTTCTCGACGTCGGTGATAGAGGTGATGACCTGCAGGCGCAAGCCCTGCTCGGAATATTTCAACCGGTTTTTGGCGACGCGAATCGTCAGCCGCGTACTGTCAATCCAGAAATTTTTGAGCAGCGGCTGGGTGAGTTGCACTCCAATGGAACCGCCAGAATCGTCAAAGTTTGTGGGAAAAGAAAAGCCATATTGTTCCGAGATATTGCCGCTGAAATCGTATTGCAAACCCCACGGCAACAATCCGCCGAGGTCGGATTTGGCGGAATTTTCGTCGGAGATTGTAGGCGGAATCCCGTCCACGCCGCTTTTGTTGTAATCGTGCTGGCCGGAAATGTTGAACAGCGGATCGTAACCGCCGTAAGCCCCACGCAAATTGTAGAGCGAAATCTGGGGTGCGGTGCGCTCGATTTGCACGTCGAGGTTGTGCTGCAAGGCTTCCTGGATGCAATCTTCCAATGACATGGCGCGCATCGCTGCATTCATGCCCACCGGCGTGGCGGCGGCATTGGTGCCGTGTAGGCCGACAGGGTCCAATGCACTCATACCCGCTGGCACGGCGGCGGCATTGGTGCCCGTTTGCGCGGCGACCGGGTTTGTGTTTGTTTGGACGGCGACCGTATTGACATCCGGTTGGAGGGCCGGGGCGTTGGTCCCGACCGGCACGGCGACCGCGTTTGTATCCGTCTGTGCCACGGCCGAAAAAGCCGCGAGAATGAAAACCAAAATAATGCTGAAACTTTTCATGGTGCTGCAATTTTGCGGCTTTCGCCAAAATTCATCAAACTTAAGACGCTCCGGCGCGCCCGAAGGTAACCATCTGGTTAATTCACGCCCGCGCCCGTCAAATAAACCCCGCGCCGCAGCCAAAGTTGCAGCCAAATCATCGCTCAACCGGCTTTCGTTACGGCTGCGGGAACTTCCTCGATTTTGGCGTTTTGTTCGAGGAACGCGAGCACTTTTTCGTGCGCGATCTGGTCGTAAAGCTCCCTCACGCCGTCGCGCTTCTGCAAGTCCTTGAGGAATTTCTCCAGTGGAATCTGATACGCCATCGCCAGCGACTGCACGCGCTTCAAAACCTCGTCCTGCGAAACCTGGATGCCTTCCTTCTCGGCGATGCGCTGAATCAGGAACGACAATTTCACCCGCTCCTTTGCGCTCTGCGCCGCGGCGGAATAAATTTCGTCCTTCTGTTTCTCAATCAAATCGCGCGCCACACCGCGCTGGCTGTTTTCGCGGACGATATCGTAAACCACGGTGCGCGTTTCGTGCGCGACGGCGGTCTCCGGCAGGTCAAAATTCGTGGCGGTGAGCAGCGCGCGGATGATCTGGCCGCGAACCGCCCTGGCCTGCGAATACTTCAATTCATTCTCCAGATCGCGCTGCACGCCTTCGCGGAGCTTCGGCAGGTTTTCCGCGTCGTATTTTTTGGCGAATGCGTCGTCAATCGGCGGCAGGCCTTTTTCCTTCACCTCGACGACTTCGACTTCGTAAACGCCCTTTTTGCCCGCAAGTTGCTTGGTCACGAAGTCGGCGGGGAAATCCACATTCACCGTGCGTTTGTCGCCCGCCTTGGCGCCGATGATCTGATCGGCAAAACCGGGAATGAACGAGTCCGGCGCGGCGTCCACCCAGAAATTTTTCTGCTCGGTCAAACCTTTCGCTGTCGGCGCGGTGTCGGTGATGGGCTTGCCGTCGCACGTGCCGGTGTAATTCACCACCACCACGTCGCCCCTGCGCAGCTCGCGCGCGACCGTCTCAAACTTCGGGTGCTGCCTGGCGAGCAATTCGATGGCGCGATCCACGTCCGCCACCGTGACCGATTTCGCCTCGCGTTTGGCCGGCAAGCCCTTGTATTCGGGCAGTTGAAATTCCGGCGCGGTCTCGATGGTGGCGGCGAATTGCAGCGTCTGGCCGCGGCCAAACTGGATTTCCTCGATGTCCGGATAGCCGATCACGGCGATTTTTTTCTCGTCCAGCGCCTGGCGGTACGAATCGCCGATGAGCTTGCGTTTGACCTCGTCCTTGATGTCCGGCTCGTATTTTTTGAGCACGAGGTTGCGGGGCGCCTTGCCGGGACGAAAGCCGGGCAGCGACGCCTGTTTCTGAAAGTCCTTCGTGACAGCGTCGAAAGCTTCGTCCACGGCCTTCGCGTCCACTTCCACCCGCAGCAATTTTTTGCACGGAGCCAAATTTTCGACGGTAATATTCACAATAATTCCCGCTGGTCAGCGAGTCGTTTAAAATAAATGAACCACGCGGATTTCGTCAATGGTTTTGATGGCTTACCAATATCATTTCCGCTTTGATGTTGCCGGAATGAAGCGAACGACGTTCTTCATCACCGGCACGGACACCGGCGTCGGCAAAACCGTGCTGACCGCGCTGCTGGCGCGTCACTTGCGGGAACGCGGCGTCAACGCGGCGGCCCTCAAGCCGATTTGTTCCGGCAATCGCGCCGACGCCCGTGCGCTTCACACCACGTCGGATGACGCGCTCACGCTCGACGAAATCAATCCGTGGCATTTTCGCGCGCCGATTGCGTCTTTGCTCGCCGCCCGCCGCGAACACAGGCAGGTCAAGCTCGCGGACGTGCTTGCGCATGTCCGCATGATGCAAAGGCGTTTTGACGTTTTGCTGGTTGAAGGCGCCGGCGGCTTGTTGAGTCCGCTCGGCGAGAATTTTGACTCACGTGATTTGATTGCGGCCCTGCGTGCGACGCCAATAGTTGTTTGCCCAAACCGGCTTGGTGCGGTGAATCAAGTTTTGCTGACCCTCGCCGCGTTGCCGCGAAGCGCGTCTTGCCGGGCGCGCGTCGTGTTGATGTCGCCGGCAAAGCCGGACGCTTCCACTTCGACGAATGTCAGCCTGCTTGCCGAATTTCTGGACACGAAGAGAATTTTTTGTTTGCCGTGGCTGGGCGGGCATTTTGACCCGGAGAAAGTTTTGAAAGATTCGCACGTACGGCGTACGTTCCGCGTGTTGGTGAAATGAATTCCAACGGAGCGCCGTTGCCTCCGGCCCGGCGTGTTGCAGCCAGCCATCCGTATCGTGCCG
>Ga0224534_1001776_pt1 | contig 10896 bp, 5 predicted proteins | sample 714E12024metaG_FD_172012 | JGI IMG/M metagenome (GOLD analysis project Ga0224534, IMG submission 172012) | Peat soil microbial communities from Stordalen Mire, Sweden - 717 E1 20-24 | ecosystem: Environmental > Terrestrial > Soil > Wetlands > Peat | place: Sweden: Norrbotten County, Stordalen... | reverse complement strand
TCCTTACCCGACTTCGGCGCATACAACACACCTACCAGCGCGCCGATGCCAAGCCCTGCCAGAAACCATCCGAATCCACCTGTGCCGCACTCATTATCTGCCATTGCGATCTCCTTACCTGACTTGACTCTCTGCGACAGAATACTCTCTCGGCCCGAAAAAACCTCGAATCAATCTACCATCGAGCTGTATCGCGCCGCATGTCGCCTCTTCACTTGATGCCTCGGGAATAGCTCCGGGTTGTGTGCTGCACAACCGTACAGCACCGATGCCACCCGATGCCATCAATGTGCATCTCATTCCACCAAAGCTTGTTGCTGCATTAAGCAACTGATCCAAATCGCTTTCCAGCCTTTTCTTTTATCTGTTCCGTCCGACCTGCACCTGGGTGCTCCCACTCCGATGGCAGCCTCAAGCATGTCTCCGGCATCGGATGAGGCTGTTGTAGCCTTTTTAGACTGAAGCTGTTGTAGTCTTTTTAGACTGAAGCCGATCGACTGCAAGTCTTCCCGCCGTTTCGCGAGGAGTTCAAGACCGCTGACCGACTACCCGGAATGGATACCTTACCTTGAGCGCGTCAACATCCCAAGTCGTTGGATCCAAGCCATCCGGCTTTCTGACTTTCACTCTGCACGCCCATCTTCCGTACGTAGTCAACCACGGAACCTGGCCACATGGCATCGAGTGGCTCCACGAGGCCGCCGCTGAAACCTATCTGCCCCTGCTTCGCGTCCTCGGCAATCTCGAGCGCGACGGCATCGCGCTCAACTGCAATCTGAACCTTTCGCCGATCCTGCTCGAACAGCTCGCCCACCCGGTCTTCAAGGCTGAGTTCCCCAGGTACGTCGAGCGCAAGATCGTCGCAGCGCGCGAAGACGAAGCCTACTTCACCTCTACCGGCGAAGCCCACTACGTCGAACTCGCTCGCTTCTGGCATAAGTATTTCTCCGATGCCCTCAGCGACTTCGAAGCCCTCGATCGCGACATCATCAAAGGCTTCCGCTACTTCAACGACAAGGGTCTCATCGAGATCATCACCTGCTGCGCAACCCACGGCTACATGCCCCTCCTGGGCACAGACGAGAGTGTCCGCGCCCAGGTCCGCACCGCCGTCAACGTTCACCAGCGCCACATCGGCAAGCACCCCAAGGGCATCTGGGCACCCGAGTGCGGCTACCGCCCCGCAGGCTTCTGGAACTACCCCGTACCCAACGCCGATGGATCACCCGCCGCTCCCGGCTTCAACCGCATCGGCGTCGAGCAGGCGCTCAGCGAATCCGACATCGACTTCTTCTTCGTCGACACCCACCTCGTCGAAGAGTCCGCGCGCATCCCCTCGCCCTACGAGCTCCTCCGCGGCAAGGTCGCCCACGACGGCGAAGAGCCAATGACGCACAACTACTATCGTCGTCTCTATCAGCCCTATTACGTAGATGGTCCTTACGACAAGCGCTATGCCACGACCGTCTTTCCGCGTGACCCTCGCACCGGGATCCAGGTCTGGTCCGGCGACCACGGCTACCCCGGCGACAGCAGCTACCTCGACTTTCACAAGAAGCGCTGGCCCGGCGGCCATCGCTACTGGTCTGTCACCGGCTCCAAGGTCGACATGGCCGACAAGCAGCCCTACAACCCGCAGATCGCAGCCGAGCGCACCAAATCGCACGCCTCGCACTTCGTCCACCTCGTATGGGAGGCGCTGCAACCCGGATTGGATGACCCTATCCCGCCCATCCTCTGCTCGCCCTTTGACGCCGAACTCTTCGGCCACTGGTGGTTTGAAGGCCCGCTCTGGCTTGAGGCCGTCGCTCGCGTCCTCCACGACTTCCCCACGGGCATCGAGCTCACCTCCTGCTCACAGTACCTCGACAAATATCCCCGCGCTGGCTCCATCTCCATGCACGAGGGCTCCTGGGGCGCCGAGGGCACCAACTACGTCTGGATGAACCCCGACACCTCCTGGACCTACACCCACATCTACCCCGCCGAGCTCTACACCCGCGACGTCTGCACGGCCGGCAAGTGGAAGGACGGAGGCCTCGGAGAGCGCATCATCAAGCAGCTCTGCCGCGAGCTCCTTCTGCTCGAATCCTCCGACTGGCAGTTCCTCATCACCACCGGAGCAGCCCGGGACTACGCCGAGCTTCGCTTCGAAACCCACAACGACCAGTTCAACGAGATCAAGGCGATCTGGCAGCACTTTGAGGCCAACGGCGCCATCACTCCGGAGCAAGAAGCCCGACTCGCCGCCATCGAGCTGCGCGACAGCGTCTTCATCGACATCGATCCCAGCTTCTGGATCGCCGGAGCCCGCCAGCTCCGCGAAGGCGGTCGCAACCCCGAAGACGGCGTCCCGCAGATCATCAACGCGCCCGGCGACATGACGCCACGCACCCACGAGCATGAGCATGATGCGGCTCTCTGCCAGTTTCCGAAGTTCATCCTCAACACCCTCCCCTGATCAGTTCGTCTCCTCGATCAGTTCTTTTCAAAGATGAATTCATCTCCTCCCGGCGCCAAATGCAAAGATCGCTCTTCGTAGCGCCGTCTTCGATCGCATCGCCCGCCACGACCTCCTCCGCGCAGGGCCGACGCATATAAATTGCTATATGCAAGGGGTGTGAAGGTGTTCGAGAAGGGGATATGGAAAATCCCCTGAAGTATTTTGCTGAGTTGCGCGACCCGCGCGTGGAACGGAACCGAGAGCATCTGCTGGAAGAGATTCTATTGATCTCGATCGCAGCGGTGTTGAGCGGGGCCGAGAGTTGGAACGACATAGCCGAGTACGGCGAGGACAAGCTGGAGTGGCTGAAGACGTTTTTGACGCTGCCATCGGGCATCCCGTCGCACGATACCTTCAACCGAGTCTTTGCGGCGCTTGACCCGGAAGAGATGGAAAAGGGCTTTGTAGCTTGGGTTTCGTCGATTGCCAAACTGACGGCTGGCGAAGTTGTGGCCATCGACGGGAAGGCATTGTGTGGCACACGCGAGACCGGCAAGAAGACTCTGGTCCACATGGTTTCGGCCTGGGCCGAGGGCAACGGTCTGGTGCTGGCGCAGCGCAAGGTCGATGAAAAATCCAACGAAATCACGGCGATACCCAAGCTGCTGAACGCGCTGGAGTTGACTGGAACCGTGGTCACCATCGATGCCATGGGCTGTCAGCGTGAGATCGCCAAGCGGATTATCGAGAAGAAAGCCGACTATGTGCTGGCGGTCAAGGGCAACCAAGGCCTGCTGGCTGAACAGGTGAGGGATTCGTTTCTGCTGTTGGAATCAGACGCTGTTGCTGAAGAAATCGACTGTGGTCATGGACGGGTCGAGCAACGCAAGTGCTCGGTGATTGCCGATTTGAGCCTGATCGACAAATCCACCGAATGGGCTTCTTTACAAGGGTTGGTGCGTATCGAGTCCGAGCGCTATCACAAGGCTACGGGTAAAACCGAGCGCGAAATCCGCTACTACATCACCAGCCTCAGAGCCGATGCCGCGCGGCTGAACTCGGTGATCCGCCAGCACTGGGGGATCGAAAACAAATTGCACTGGGTGCTTGATGTGGGTTTTGGCGAAGACCTTGACCGCAAACGCGCTGGCCACGCGGCTCAGAACTTCTCCGTGCTCAATCGCATCGCCCTCAACCTGCTCAAACAGGACAAATCTTCCAAGCGCGGAGTCAAGGGAAAACGCCTCAAAGCCGCGTGGAACCACCCCTATCTGCTCAAACTGCTGGGAATTTGATATGCGTCGGCCCTGCTCCTCCGCGGGCTTATTTACACAGAAATCTGGCATCAGCGGTAGAATCATCATCCAACGATCACCATGGACCAACCGCCGATCCAACCCGTCAACGATTCGCAGCCGGACCCCGAGCCCTCGGTGCCCTCGCTGCCCTGTCCCGACCCCGGTGTCTTCCGCCGCGAACCCGCGCCACCCAAACCAGCTCGACCTGCATCTAAAGAATAAGAACGCATGAACCTCTTTATCCTTCGCCACGCCAGCGCCGGCGTCCGCCGCGCCAATCCGCTCCTCGACATCAAACGTCCTCTCGACAAGGACGGCAAGAGCCACTGCCTGCAGCTCGCCTACGTCCTCAACGCCCTCAAGACCAGCTTCGACCTCGTCGTCTCCAGCCCCCTCAAGCGCAGCCAGCAGACCGCCCAGCTCGTCGCCACCGAAACCGGCTACGAGCAGCGCATCCTCCTCTCCAACGCGCTCGCCCCCGCCGCCACCTACGCGCAGTTCCAGCGCCTCCTGCACGAGTGCTCCTCCTACGAGAACGTCCTCGTCGTCGGCCACAACCCCAACATCACCTCGTTTCTCGGGCAACTCCTCGGTGTCGGAACGGCCGACGATCCCGCTACCGATCCCGCTCCTGTACGCGTCCGCCTGCGCAAAGGTTCGCTCGCCCGCCTCAGCCTGCAGCGTGGTTCTGCCGTCCTTCAGTCCTTGATTGACCCCCGCCTCGTGCGTGCGCTCTACGCCACTTCGATCAAGAGCTCCCGCTGGAAGACCTCGCGGAAGTAAGGCGCTTCCTTCTTCAGCGACCACTGCTCCAGCTCCGCTCCACCCCGCGCCGGAATCAGTTCCAGCACCACGCGCTTCGGATACACCCTCGTCCGCACCCGCACCGCAGCCGTCGCCCGGTCCTGGTTCAGCGCCTCCGCCAGCCGCAGCAGCACCACCGCGCGCTCCACATGCGCATGCTCCTCTACCGGGACATACCGCATCGGCCGCTCCATCGGCTCCGGCCGGCTCTTCCCCATATAGCGCGCGATCGCCGCCACAATCGCCCGCTGCACCGGCGAAAATCCAAAGATCTCCGAGTGCGCAATAATGTATTGCGTGTGCCGATTATGCCCTTGGTGGTTCATATATTTGCCCACCTCCTGCATCATCGCCGCCGCCTGCAGCCACAGCCTGTACTCCGGCGGCAGCTGATGCACCGCCTGCAACTGATCGAACAACTGCACGCTGTGCTCCCGCTCCGGCTCAACCTTGCGTGGATCGACGCCGTATCTGCGACATACCTCCAGCACACCCTCCCAGCGCTCGGCCTCCATCGTCCGGTGCGCGCTCGTGCGCACATCCGCATCCGCCAGCATCTGCGCCAGCACGCCATCGCGCAGCCCCAGCCGCGAGTAACGAAACCCCTTCAAATGCATCCGCTCCAGCAATGACGCAAACACCTGCGCTCCGCCCGAGATAATCTCCGACCGTCGTGGCCCGATCCCCGCAACCGCCGCCCGCTGCTCATTGTTCAGCTTCAGCAGCCGATCCGCCAGCTTGCGCACCGCGCCGGTCTCTGCCGCCAGGATCTTGATGCGCTTCACCGCCGTCTTTCTGGCCGCGCTTTTTCCAATCACCGCCCTGGCGTTCCTCCTCTTCTCCAGCCCCATCTCCAGCGAGTTGCTCGCCTCCGCCACCGCTGCCGCTGTTCCCGACGTCGCAATCACCAGACCAACCTTCGGCTGCCCCAGCTTCCGCTGCGCTCGTCCCAACTCGCGGTCGATAAACTTCCGCAACCGGGCAATATCCTCCTTGCCCGGCGGATCGACCCGCAGAAACTCACTCTGCAAACGCACCGCGCCCAGCGGCAGACTCACCATCTGCTGGATGCGCCCGTGATCTGACACCGTAACCTCACAACTCCCGCCACCCAGGTCAATCAGCAGACATCGCCCCTGCGCTCCCGGCTCGTGCGTCGCTACGCCCAGGTGAATCAGCCGGCCCTCTTCCAGCCCCGAGATCACCTCAACCGTCCATCCCGTCGCCGACTTCACCCAAGCGCGAAACGCCTCCGAGTTCCTCGCCTCGCGTACCGCGCTCGTCGCCACCACGCGCACCTTGTCCACCACCTGCGCCTGCACTTCCTTCTGAAAGCGCTTCAGTGCCTTGATGGTGTTCGCCATCGCCTCCGGCGAGATCACGCCCGTCTCAAAGACGCTCTCGCCCAGCCGTGTTACCTCGCGGTCTTCAACCAGCGTCTTCAGCCGATGCTGCTGCACCGACGCGATCGCCAGTCTGCACGAATTCGATCCGATATCAATGGCTGCGAAAGTTGGCATGAGGCTCCTGAACGTCGTTCGTTACAAACATCTTTCAGTAGCACGATACATGTTCGCAACCCGCACCTGTGAATATGGAAGGAACCCGGATTCGTTATGCTTGAATCCAGGTGCTGGTTTACCACCTGTCTTTGTCTCTGAAGAGTTTGCTATTGCCTTTCTTTCTGTCATTCCCACGGTCGGGACCCCCGTCAGGCATTCTTTGCCTCCCGCGCGGTGGGGAGGGAATCTGCTGTAGCTTTTACTGCATACTGCAACCCTCCTATCCGACCCGAATCAGGAACCATGGGAACCATTGCTAACGACACCTCGCCACCACAAACATCTCCACTCGCAGGACACCCCTCGTCCCGCGCACGGTCCCGCGCACGCTGGCCACTCTCCCATCTCCTCATCATCCTTGGCTTCTGGCTCGTTATCTTCGTCGCTGCACTCTCCACCCCGCCCCTGCTCGACGACGCCGACTCCACCCATGCCCAGGCCGCCCAGGCCATGCTCACCACCGGCGACTGGGTCACCCTGCACGTCGACGGAATCCGCTACCTCGAAAAGCCCCCGCTTCCTTACTGGATCGACGCCCTCAGCCTGAAGCTCTTCGCACCCCACAGCGCACCCTACGGACGCGCAGCCGCCTTCGCCATCCATCTTCCGCTCGCCCTCACCATCCTCGGCCTCGCTCTTCTCGGCTATGCCTGGTCGCGCCGCGCCTTCAGCCCCCCGCACTTTGGAAACAACGCAGCTCTCTACACCGCCATCTTCACCCTCACGTCCGCCGGAGTCTTCCTCTTCACCCGCGTCTTCATCCCCGACGCGCTACTCTCCCTCCTGCTCGCCTTCGCCCTCTATGCGATGCTCCGCGCCATCGAACCCACCCCCAATTCCACCACCAATTCGGGTGCCGGGGACCCGCAACAGTCCGCCGTCCTGAGCGGAGACTCGCGGCCTTATCGCGGGTCGAAATCGAAGGACCCCGACGCTCCCAGGCTCACCACAACCGCTCGAACCTTTCAGCCGAATACGCTATCGCCCTCCCGCCTATACGCCTACGCTCTCTGGCTCGCCCTTGCCTTCGCCGTCCTCACCAAGGGCCTCATCTCTCTGGTCTTCTTCTTCGGCACCGCTCTCGTCTTCCTATTCTGGACAAACCAGCTCCGCCACTGGCGACGCCTCCGCCCCATCACCGGCTCGCTGCTCTTCCTCGCCGTCGCCGCGCCGTGGCACATCCTCGCCGGGCTGCGCAACACCGGCGGAGCCAACGGCCACGGCTTCTTCTGGTTCTACTTCATCAACGAGCACGTCCTCCGCTTCCTCGGCCGCCGCATCCCGCGCGACTACAACAAGCTCCCCACCGCGCTCTACTGGTCGCTGCACCTCGTCTGGCTCTTCCCCTGGAGCCTCTTCGCCCCCGCAGCCCTCATCTACGCTTGGCGAAACCGCAAACCTCACCACAGCAATCCAGAGCCTCAACGCCAAGATCACCTATCCAGTAGCGACGATCAGAAACCCCATGACGATTACCAGAAATCCCACGGCGACGATCCGCAATCCCACGGCGACGAACGGGTACCCCAAGGCTTTAGCCTTGGGTCTCATATGCCCGCCGAGAAAAGCGGCTTTAGCCGCTGGCGTATGCCTTCCCTTCAAAGCGGCGGTCATCTCGTCCGCGAAGAACCCGCCTCCTTCACCTCTCAGACGATCCTCGTGCTGCTGATCTTCTCCGCCCTCGTGCTCCTCTTCTTCTCCATCTCCACCAACCAGGAGTACTACACCTTCCCCGTCTATCTTCCCCTCCTGATGCTCCTCGCCGCCGCGCTCGCCGCCATCGAGCGCAACCCTCCCGACCCCACCCTCCGCCGCGCCCTCACCGTCAGCTTCGCCGCCCTCACCACCATCGGCCTCGCCGTGGCCATCGCGCTCGCCTACGGCCTCTGGAGCGCGCGCCACCTCCCCTTTATCCCCGATATCGGCGACCTCCTCGCCCATCGCGGCGTCGGAGACTACACCCTCTCTATGTCGCACTTCTTCGACCTGACCGGCCCATCCTTCGCCGCCCTGCGACTCCCTGCAACCCTCGCCGCCGTCGCCTTCCTCCTCGGCCCATCCATCGCATGGTTCCTCCACACGCGCCGCCGATCCCTTCCCGCGATGCTCACCATCGCACTCACCAGCACTGTCTTCCTCGCCGCCGCACACATCGCGCTGGTCCGTTTCGGCCCCATGCTCTCCTCCGCCAACTTCGCCGACACCATCCAGACCCTCGAGCGCACCGGTCGCATCTCCCCCAACAACCAAGTCCTGCTCTTCGGCGATCAGGCCTACGGCTCTTCGATCCCCTTCTATCTCCATCGCCGCCAGGGAAAACCAGTCTTCCTCGTCGATGGCCGCTCTACCTCCATGCTCTTCGGCAGCACCTTCCCCGACGCCCCAGCCATCTTCCTCACTCCCGTCGAGCTCCTCGCACAATGGGGCAGCGGCCCGCGCAAACTCCTCTTCGTCCCGCTCGAGAAGCGCGACGCCGTCGATCACCTCCTCGGCCAGCGCCAGATCATCCTCCAGCAGACCTCCGGCAAAGCCCTCATCACCGACCGCCCACTCGACTCCCATTGAAACTCGCACCCTTGACACCCCTATCCATGCATAAGGACGATAAAATCCACCCACCTCTCATGAATTCAGCGTCCTCCACCTCGATTACCACCACTGCGCCCGCTCGTCGCTGGCGCCCCGCCTCCGTTGCAATCCTCTTCATCGCCTGGGCCATCCTCCAGATCGGCGGCCTCTTCACCCCCGGCCTGCTCGACGACGTCGACTCCGTCTACATCCAGATCGCACGTGAGATGCTGCAGCGCCACGACTTCGTCACCCCCACCATCGACGGAATCCGCTTCTTCGACAAGCCGCCTCTCATGTACTGGATGGCCGCCGGCTCCATGCACCTCTTCGGCGTCCACGACTGGGCCGCCCGTCTCCCCCTCGCCCTCGGAGTCCTCGCCCTTCTCTTTGCCGTCTACGCCCTCGGCAACCGCCTCTTCGCCGCCGTCTCCCCCACAACCCACCCCGACCGCGGCGGCCTCTATGCCGCCCTGGCCATGGCCACCTGCCTTGGCCCCTATCTCTACACGCGCTTCTACATCCCGGACATCCTTATCGCGCTCTGGATGACGCTCTCCGTCCATCTCTTCCTCATCGCCCTTGACCGCATCCATTCCGCCAATTCGCCAAATGCTGTCATCCTGAGCGGAGCGCGTAGCGCGCAGTCGAAGGACCCCGACGATCTCCGTACCACCTCAACCGCCCGTCCCTTTCTCACAACGAACTCCGCCCTCCTCCCCTGCCTCGGCTTCGCCGCCGTCACCGCCCTCAATCTCCTCACCAAGGGCCTCATCGGAATCGTCTTCCCCCTGGGCTTCGTCCTTCTCTACCTGGCCTTCACCCGCAGCCTCAAGCTCCTCCCCAGGCTCCACCTCATCCCCTCCACCCTCGTCTTCCTGGCGATCGCCGCCCCCTGGCACATCCTCGCCGCGCTGCGTAATCCCGCCATCGCAATGCCTTCCGGCGTCGGTCTCCCCGCCCGCGCCGGATGGGCCTGGTTCTATCTCTACAACGAGCACGTCGCCCGCTTCCTCGGCCGCCGCATCCCCCACGACTACGGCCAGGTCCCCATCCCCCTCTTCTGGCTGCTCCTGCTCCTCTGGCTGCTCCCCTGGGTCGCCTTCCTCCCCTCAGCGCTCATCGACGCCGTCCGCCAGCTCCGCTCCCCCCACAATGACGCCGCCCTCCGCTTCGACTCCGACATCGACTTCTCCTTCTCCCAGTCCCCCACCCCATCCTCGCAAAGCCAACCCTCGCCGTCCGCGCAGGACCTCTCGCCGTCCGCGCAGGACCGCGAAGCCGCCCTCGCCTGTCTCCTCTGGGCCGGAATCATCCTCGGCTTCTTCACCCTCTCCTCGCGTCAGGAGTACTACCACCTCCCCGCTCTACCCGCCCTCGCCCTCCTCGTCGGAGGCCTCCTCGCCGCAGCGGATTCAGAGGTCTCCGAAACCGGCCGCAGCGCCAGCCACTCCCCCTACTCCGCGCTTCCGCTCCGCCTGCACCTCCCCAACCAGGACGCCGCAAAGCAAGCCCTGCGCGGCTCGCTCTTCTTCCTCGTCCCGCTCGGCTCGCTGCTCTTCCTCGTCTGCGGATACTTCGCCCTCACCGCTCCCACGCCCCACCCCGGCGTCACGCTCAACGACGTGCTCAGCTCCAACCCCGCGCTCTACAACCTCTCGCTCGGCCACGTCTTCGACCTCACCGGACAGGCCATGGGCTTCTTCCGCGGCCCACTCCTCACCGTTGCTCTCTGCATGTTGGCGCTCGGCCCCATCGCGTACATCATCCGCCGCCGCCGCACCTTCCTCGCAAACCTCGTCGTCGCCGCCGCCATGACCGGAGTCCTGCTCGCCGCGCACGAAGGCCTCGTCCGCTTCTATCCCATCCTCGGATCGAAAGATCTCGCTCTCGCCATCGACGCGCAGCGCCGCCCCGGCGACCTCCTCCTCATCGACGGCGAACTCACCGCCGGCTCCACGCTGCTCTTCTACACCGGCCAGGGCGCCGCGCCGATCCTGCTCGTCAACGGCCGCATCAACGGCCCCTGGTTCGGCAGCTTCTGGCCCGACGCCCCACCCATCTTCCCCGACGACGCCCAGCTCCACCAGCTCTCCCGGCCCCCACCGCGTCTTCCTGCTCACCTATCACCCCGAGAGCCGCACCCCCGATCTAACCCCCTTCGGCACCGTCCACACCTTCGCCACCTCCGGCGGCAAGACCATCCTCACCAACCGCTGAT
>Ga0224534_1001773_pt1 | contig 10910 bp, 12 predicted proteins | sample 714E12024metaG_FD_172012 | JGI IMG/M metagenome (GOLD analysis project Ga0224534, IMG submission 172012) | Peat soil microbial communities from Stordalen Mire, Sweden - 717 E1 20-24 | ecosystem: Environmental > Terrestrial > Soil > Wetlands > Peat | place: Sweden: Norrbotten County, Stordalen... | reverse complement strand
GGTGCGGTTGGAGCCGTGCGCACCGGGCGCAAGGCCCAGAATCAGAATGCGCGCCTGCGGGTCGCCGAACGAGGGCACGGGCTTTCCCCAGTACTCCCAGTCGCGAAAAGCGCGCCGCTTCACGGCGGCGATGCGCTCGCAGTGCTCCCGCAATCGGGGACAACGGCGGCAGCTTGCCACTTCGTTTTGCAGGATTTGCAGGATTTCGAACACGGGTCTAATTGATGGTAGAATAATCTTCGGCTGCTCCGGCCGGCTGTTTCGTATCCGCTCTGGCGCAAATCGCTGCCGCGGCGAACCGCGCGTCGTTATGAAGAAGCTATTCCTCGTCGCGTTCGTATTCTGTCTGCTGGGGAGCACTGGTGTCAGCGCCACCGTCCAGCATCCACGCAAACGCCGCCACACGGCTGCCGCGGCAAGCCTCCGCGCGGCGCCCATGGTCGGGGTTGCGACGCAATCGTTGCGTCCCGCGGCGGTCCCGGCGTCAGTCGTCATCCAGGGCGGCCCCTGGACCGAGCCGACCTTTGCCGATTCCACGGTGGGAGATATGGTGGATGGTGAAGACCTGGTCATTCGGCGCGCGGCGGTGGAGGCTCTGGGGCCTTACAACGGTTCCGTGGTGGCAGTCGATCCCGGCACCGGGCGCATTCTCACGATGGTGAATCAGAAGGTGGCGCTGGGCACGGGTTTCCAGCCGTGTTCCACCATCAAGGTGGCGGTGGCGTTGGCGGGGCTCAGCGAAAGAGCCATCCAGCCGGCCAACCGGTTTCGACTGGGCGGTCTGCGCATGGACCTGACCTACGCCCTAGCCCACTCCAATAACTATTATTTCGCCACCCTGGGAGCCAAGCTGGGTTTCGAAAAGGTCAGCCACTACGCCCACCTGTTCGGGTACGGAGAAAGGGCCGGGCTGAATGTCGCGGGGGAACAACCGGGGTCCTTTCCTTCCGCGGCGCCGCGGAATGGCGGAGTTGGCATGCTGTGCAGCTTCGGCGAGGAGATCTCGCAGACTCCGCTGCAACTGGCGGCGCTGATGAGCGCCATCGCCAACGGCGGTACCTTGTACTACCTGCAATATCCGCGCGACCAGGTTGAGGCCAGAGACCTCATTCCGCTCGTGAAGCGGAAACTGGAGATCGGAAGCCTGATCCCCTCGGTCAAGCCCGGGATGCGCGGGGCGGTGCAGTTTGGCACGGCGCACCGCGCCCGGGAGGACGGCCCGATTGCCGGCAAGACCGGCACATGCAGTGAGAATCAAACTCATCTGGGCTGGTTCGGTTCCTTCAACGACGCCGGCCAGCGCAAGCTGGTGGTGGTGGTCCTGCTGACCGGAGGGCGGCCGGCTATCGGTCCGCTGGCCGCCGGCATCGCCGGCGACATGTACCGGCGCCTGGGAGAGCAGAACTATTTTGCGGCGTCGCAACCCATCACGCCGGCGATGCTGATTTCCAGTCAGATCTGCTGCGCGAAGTAGCCCCTCAAGCTGGCGCTTCGAGGCAGGCGAAGACTTCCCGGTAGAACTCGGGGTGGGCTTTCCAGGTCTGCGCGGTAACCAGCTTGCCATCGCGCACGGCGGGCTTGGAACTGTAGATGCCTCCGCCGCGCTCGACTTCGATGCGCACGTGGTCGTGGCAGGTGACGGTGCGGCCCTTGGTCATGCCCGCCGCCGTCAGCACCTGGATGCCGTGTCCGATGGCGCAGATCAACTTATCCTGCTCCGCGAATTCACGCACCAGCGAGAGCAGGCTGGCATTGTTGCGCAGGTACTCCGGCGCCCGGCCGCCCAGGATGACGATGGCCGCGAACTCCTTGGCCGCCACGGCCGTAATCGCCACATCCGCCTCGACGCAATGGCCCAGGCGCTCGATGTAGGTTTCCCACCCCGGTTCGACGTCGTGGAACACCATGTGCAGGCGCCGCCGCGATGGCGCCGCCAATACCGGCTCCCAATACGCCTCCAGAAACCGGTGGTAAGCGTACAGCGTTTCGTAGCTGTCGCCGCCGTCGCCCGTGACAATGAGGACTTTTCTGCTCATAGGGGCCAGCATAACAGGGACCGGGGGTGGCTCGCTTCGCTCGCGGGGTGTCTTCGCGACGTTCCCTTTGCCTGGGATCAAATCGTCACAACTAATTCCCCTAATGGAATCAATGACTTAATCCAAATTCCCATCCGCCCCGCGCTACCCTGGAGGTGATGATGGATACGCGCTGTCACTCCGTTGAGGACTCCGATTGGGTTTGTTCCCTCACTGTCGCCTCCAGTGTGCCCGCAGTGCCTGATTACAGGGGGTTTACGCCAAATTGGGTTCGTTCCGCACTTTCCCGTTGCCGCTGCGGTCCGGCGCCGTCCGCAAGCCGGTGCCGGCCCGTGCTGATTGCGCCGGCACCCCACTCGTCGTGCGCCAGTCTTTTGATTCAATTGGGATTAACTCGAAATTGGCTTCGTTCCGTCATCTCCTCTTTGCCCGGCTGCCGCCGCCAGCATCGACGCGGAGAGCAGCACCAGCGTGATCCACAGCAGGTCGGCCAGCAAGAGGTGGACGATCTGCATCCACACCGGCGCCAGCAGCAGCAGATTCACCACCCCGGCCACAATTTGCGCTCCCACCAGAGCCATCAGGTTCCAGGCCCGGCCACCCACATCCGGACGGCGCGAGGCGCAGGAGACGGCGTAAAACAGCAGCCACGCGCCCACTGTGGCCGCCATCACGGGGTGCAACAGGCGCAGCCGCAGAAAGATGTTAGCCGCCGGGTCCAGATCCTGGGCCAGTCCCGCCGCCAGCGACGAGACAGGGAAGAGCGTGTCTCCCAACGCGGCGATGGCCCCGCTCACCCCCAGCACCGCCACCGACGCCAGGCTCACGACCGCCATCCAGACGGCCCTGCCGCGCGATCCGGAAGCGCTGGTGACGCCCTTGGGCGCGGGCCTTTCCGTGCTCCACCAAGCGGTAAGCGTCAGGCAGGCCAGCAGCGTCAGGGTATTGATCAGGTGCGTGGAAAGCGAGTAGGCCCGCGAAATGGAAGCGTTCTTGGCCACGTGTTGGAGCAGCACCAGCGCCGCGCCGATGAGCGCTTCAGTGATGAGGAACAGGGCCGAGAGCGTGGCGCCGAGCCGCACCGGATGTTGGCGCGGAAACCGGCGAAACGCCCAGACGACAAGCAGCGCCACCAGCGCCAGGTCGAGCCCGCTCGTGACCCGGTGCGTGAATTCGATGATGGTGGCGGCACTCGCGGAGTGCGGGGTCGCCGTTCCGTTGCACAGCGGCCAATGGTTACCGCAACCCGCGCCGGAGCCGGTGGCCCGCACGAATGCGCCCCACAGTACGACTCCGAGGTTGTAGGCCAGCACGGCCCAGGCGTAGCGCGCGAAGGCTTTCGGGATGGACGGCAAGTTTCATTGTAGCCCCGCAAAAAAAATCTTGACAGGCCGGCGCGAGCGCCAGATCATGGACATTCTTTACCAGCGCGGCCGCGCCAGCGCTTCCGAGATCCATGCGGCCTTGCCGGACCCTCCCAGCTACTCGGCCGTGCGCGCCAAACTGCGCGTGCTCGAGGAAAAGGGCCACGTTCGGCACGAAGAGGAATCGCTGCGTTACGTGTACCTGCCGACGGTGGCGCGCGAGACGGCGCGGCGTTCCGCGCTGCGCCACATGCTCTCGACCTTCTTTGAAGGCTCGGTCGAGCAGGCCGTGGCGGCGCTGCTGGATCTCTCCGCTGCCAATCTCTCGGAGCAAGACTTGGACCGCATTTCAAGCTTGATCGAAGAGGCTAAGAAGGAAGGAGTCAAATCATGACGTGGGTGGAGTTGCTGGCGCAGAGCGCCTGGAGAGGAAGCATCATTCTGGCGGCGGCTTTTGCCGCGGTGGCGGGGTTGCGCCGAGCCTCGGCGGCGGTGCGGCATTTTGTCTGGACGGCGGCGCTGGCGGCGATCGTGGCGCTCCCGGTGGCCCTGCTGGTGGTGCCGAAGTGGAGTTGGCGGGCTGCGACGGCGGAGAGGGCGGAGACTGTGGTGGTGGTGAGTCGGCATGTGGAAGCGATCGCGGAAAGAGCCGGTGGCGGGGCGCCCCCTGTGCCCCGCGCCACCAAAACCGACTGGCTGGTGGCGCTGTGGGTGCTGGGCTGCGCGGCGGTGGCCACCCGGTTTCTGCTGGGGGCCGGGCGCGCGTCGTGGATGGCGCCGCGCGCGGCTGAGGCGCGGCACGCGGGCGCCATGCTGGAAGAGTTGCGGCGCGATGGACCTGGTGCGCGCGCTGGCCGCCACGCGGGGTACCGTGCGCCAGTGGCAGTACCAGCCTACGCTGCTGAACGGACAGCCGGTGGAGGTGGTGACCACGATTACGGTGGATTTCCAGTTGGGGCAGTGAAAGGCGCTACGAGAGAACCTGATGTCCGCCTGCCGCCTCGAACGCCGCTCTGGCTTCCGCCTCGCGCCTGAGTACCACATCCAGGACGTCCTCAAAGTCTGGCAGCCGGGAAAGTGGCCGCAGCCATGGATCGCGGCGCAAGGCAGTCGAGCAGAAGAAGCCTTCCGCCATCAGATGGTGTATGGTCTTCAAAGCGTCCGCTTCCGCTCCGTCGCGTGCCAACTGCCGTGCCAGGTAGAATCCGCCTTCCGGAGCCGCTGTCGGCTTCAGTTCGAGTGCACGCTTCACGATCTCGATGCTCTTGACATGATCGCCCTGGAGGGAGAAACGCAAGGAATCGACCATCGGTGCGCCGAAGCTGCGCTGGCCCAACAACTCGGCAGCCTGCGTCTCCCGCCCCGCTGCGGCCAGGGCTGCCACGTCCAGATAAAAGCCATAGCCCCGGGGGTACCACTCGATGGTCCGCTGGTAGTCGCCCAGTAGAAAAAACGTATGGGCCACACTGGTCATGGCATTCGAATCGAGTCGCCGCGCGCGCCGGTGTGCTTTCAGCGATTCCTCCAGGAGACCGCAGAAACGGGTGGCCTGCACCAGGCCGCTGAATAACTCAGGATTGTTGGGATGCTTCTCCGCCTGTCCCAGGAGCCGTACCATGGCCGCCTGGGCGTGCCCTGAATCCGCTTCGATCTGAGTGTAATGGTTGTGGGCGATGGGCAAATCGGGGTTGAGCGCAAACGCACGGCGAAAGGCCCACTGCGTCAATTCCGGGCCCTTTGACTCCTCCGGGTGGCCACCCTCGCCCCCATATGCGGCCGCGCCGAACTTCTCCAGGAACCGATAACATCGTCCCAGTCGCGCCCACGCGGGAGCGTAGTCCGGGTCCTCCTCCAGACATTGGCGGTAGAGGTCCCGCGCGATGGACATGTTTTCGAAAGCTTTCTGGCGCTCCGCATGAGTGCCGCGCAAGTAGAATTCATACGCCCTCGCGGATGCCGGCACGTCGTGCGCGAGGGTTCTGCGCTCGCGCTCGGTCAGCCGCGGCAACAGCAGTTCCACGATGCGGCGCACCAGGCCGTCCTGAAGGTCAAAAACATTGTCACGCGCGGCCTGGCACACACAAGACCCGACCAGTGTGCCGGTGGGCGCCTGCACCAATTCGGCGCTGACCCGCAGTTGGTCGCCGTCACATGGCTATGTGAGCCCGGCCCAGGGGGCGCCCCAGGTGCCGATCTCCCTCATTGGCACCGTCAAAGCCGACTATGCCGGGAGTTTTGCCGGAACGGGCAAAGTAAGCTTGGGCGGAGCGATACTCGATGAGACGGTCAAAACCGCAACGCCCGCGATGGTAAACAGCGACTGTACGGGGACGATCACTTACATCCAGACGATCGGGGGGCAGGCAGCACCACCCTTGGACATTGTTTTCCACGCCGGTGGCAAGACGATTCTGGGTATGAGCGTCGATGCGGGCGCCACCATGAGTTGCACTCTGCGATTGATGAGCTACGCGGGCTACTAACTGCTCGCCCCGGGCGCCGAGCTCGGTCGCGGCGCTACACCCGAACTGGAAATACACCAGTGGCAAGACCACCGGCGCTACGGTATCGTGGGTATTCCACCATGCCACTGGTCGCGGTGATCATGGGCAGCAAGTCGGACTGGAAGACCATGCGCCAGACCGCCGAGCTGCTCGAGGAATTCGGGGTTGACCACGAGTGCCGCGTGCTCTCCGCACACCGCACGCCCGCCGAGACCGTGGAGTACGCGGGTCAGGCGGAATCGCGCGGCATCGAGGTTGTGATTGCGGCCGCGGGCGGAGCCGCGCACCTGGCCGGCGTGTGCGCCGCGCATACGCTGGTGCCGGTGCTGGGCGTTCCCATGGAGAGCGCCACACTCAAGGGTTTGGATTCGCTGCTCTCGACGGTGCAGATGCCGGCCGGGATTCCGGTGGGCACGCTGGGCATCGGCGGGGCCGGGGCGCGCAACGCGGCGCTGCTGGCAGTTGCGATTCTGGCCAACAGCCGTCCGGAATTGCGCCAGCGCCTGCGGCAGTTTCGCGCCAGGCAGAGTGAGAAGGTGCTGAGAGAGACGCTGCCGTAAAGCGTAAGATGGGGATCATGTACCTCACCAGACGGAGCGCCATGGGGCTTCTGGCGGGCGCCATCCCCGCCGCCAGGCGTGCGGCCGCGCAGCCGGCCACCGGCCTCGAAATCCAGAAAGGCCCGTTCGTGGGCACCCGAGACTCTCTCAAGGCTTACCGCGTCCCAGAGTGGTTCCGCGACGCCAAGTTCGGCATCTGGGCGCATTGGGGGCCGCAGTCGGCGCCCGAGCAGGGCGACTGGTACGCCCGCAAGATGTATATCGAGGGCGACCCCGCTTACAAGTGGCACCAGCAGCACTTCGGCCCTCAGTCCAAGGTCGGGTTCAAGGATGTGATCCCCACCTTCAAGGGCGAGAAGTTCGACCCCGAACACTTGATGGATCTTTACCAGAAGGCCGGGGCGAAGTACTTCTTTAGCATGGGCGTGCACCACGACAACTTCGACATGTGGAACTCCAGGCATACGCGCTGGAACGCGGTGAACATGGGTCCGAAGAAAGACATCGTGGGGCTGTTCCGCCATGCCGCGCTCAAGCGAGGTATGAAGTTCGGCGTCAGCGAGCACCTGTGGATCAGCTACAAGTGGTTCGGCGTCAGCCACGATTCCGACAAGACCGGCCCGTACGCCGGGGTCCCCTACGACGGCAACGATCCCCAGAACTTCGACCTCTATCACGACCTGCCCAAAGATTATCCGGCCCAGTTTTCGTGGGACGACAAGGGCATCCCCGACTCGTGGAAGCGCCACTGGTTCGACCGCATCAAGGACCTGGTGGACAACTACCAGCCCGATATCCTGTACACCGACGGCGCGCTCCCGTTCGAGGAATACGGCCTCAACCTGGTGGCGCACCTGTACAACGACAGCGCCCGCCGGCACGGCGGCAAAGTGGAAGCGGTCTACACCAGCAAGCTGAAAGAGGACTGCGCCGAAGGCACGTGCGTGCTTGATTTCGAGCGCGGCCTGGCGGACGCCATTGCGCCCAACCCCTGGCAGACCGACACCTGCGTCGGCAGTTGGCACTACCAGCGCGACATCAAGTACAAGTCGCCCAAGACGGTGATCGACATGCTGGTGGATATCGTGAGCCGGAACGGCAACCTGCTGCTGAACTTCCCGCTGCCCGGGAGCGGCGCGCTGGACGACAGGGAATTGGCCATTCTCGCCGAGATTACCAAGTGGATGGCGGTGAACAGCGAAGGCATCTATGCCACGCGCCCGTGGAAGATCTTCGGCGAAGGCCCCGGCACAAAGGTGAAGGGCACGGGGCGGTTCAACGAGAACGGCCGCCAGGATCTGACCGCGGAGGACGTTCGCTTCACCACCAAGGGCAAGACGCTGTACGCCTTCCTGATGGGTTGGCCGGCGAAGGAAGCGGTGGTTGCGCCGCTGGCGGCCAAGGGAAAACTGGAGGTTGGGAAGATCCGCAACGTGGAGCTGCTGGGGCACAAGGGCAAGCTGAAGTGGACCCAGGACGAAGCCGGTCTGAAGGTCGAGATGCCCGAGGAGAAACCCAGCGATCATGCGGTCACGCTGAAGGTGGCGCTGGGGTAGGGTCGAATAACCGGCGCGCTAGAATGGAAGTTATGGGGAATTGGCAAGAGCGCATCAGCGTCAATCCGGCGGTCTGCCACGGCAAGGCGTGCGTCCGAGGCACCCGAGTCATGGTGTCTGTGATTCTGGACAATGTTGCCGCGGGCGCGTCACGTCAGGAGATCCTTGCCAGCTATCCATCTCTGAAAGATCCCGATATTGACGCGGCTCTCGCCTACGCGGCCGAACTGACGCGCGAGGGTACGGCGCCGCTCCCTCTGGAAATCAGCGCTTGAAATTCAAGATCGATGAAAACCTGCCCGTCGAGGCCGCAGTGCTGCTTCGGCAGGCGGGGTTCGAGGCGGATACGGTGGCAGAGGAGCACCTGTCGGGGGCAGACGATTCGACCGTAGCCGACGCAATCGATCCCAGCGCTTACGCGCTGGGCTACTTTCTGGCGCCCCTGCGGGGCTGAGCATGCCTCAGCCCTTCTTGATCGCCTCCAGTATGCGCGCGGGGGTCATCGGCAGTTGCAAGAGGCGCGCCCCTACGGCGTCGTAGATGGCGTTGGCGACCACCGCGCTCGAGGTGATGATGGGCGGTTCGCCGCACCCCAGCGCGGGCTGGCCGGGGTTATCGATGATGATGGTCTCGATCTTGGGCAGCCATGATAAACGCGGGATCTGATAGCTGTCGAAGTTGTGGTCGAGCACTTCGCCGTCCTTGAAGCGCACCTCCTCGGTGAGGGAGTAGCCCAAGCCCATGGTGATGCAGCCTTCCATCTGCTGGCGCAAGCCGTCGGGATTGACGATGAGGCCCGCGTCGAGCGCCGTGACCACTCGCTTGACCTGCACGCTGCCGGTGGTCTTGTTGACGGCCAGCTCCGCCATGGTGGCGACGTAGGTGTTCGAATAAATGCCGCAGGCGACACCGACGCCGCGTCCGCTCGGCGTCTTCCCCGGCTTCCAGCCAAACTGTTTGGCCACGGTTTCGAGCGCGCGGCGCATGCGCGGGTCGGTGAGATGGCTGAGGCGGAACTCGAGCGGGTCCACGCCGGCCTTGGCCGCCAGAATGTCGATGTGCGATTCGCGCGCGAACGTGTTGGTATTGGCCGAGGGCGCGCGCCAGGGACCAATGCCGAACGGGTGCATGCCCGGAGGGTTGCCTCCCTGCCAGCCGCCGGCCGCGACCGTGTGATGGTTGGGGATGGTGTAGAACGGCGTCGCCTCGCGCTCGCCGGCCGCGTAAACTTTCGCATCCCAGAAAGCAATCTTTCCGGCGGCGGTGAGGCCGGAGCGGATCTTCACCACGGCGGCCGGGCGGAAGGTATCGTAGAAGAACTCCTCGGCGCGGTCCCAGACGACTTGCACGGGTTTGCCGGCGGCCTTCGCCAGGCGCGCGGCTTCGACGGCCTGCGGCGCTCCGCTCTTGCCGCCAAAGCCACCGCCCACATATGGGGTGATGATACGCACGTTCTCCGGCTGGATGCCGAGAGCCTGCGCCACCGCGGGCTTCACCGAGAAGGGCGCCTGGGTGCTGGCCCACACGGTGGCCTTGCCGTTCTCGATGCTGGCGACGGCGGTGTGGGTTTCCATGGACGCGTGCGCCACGTAGCTGTTGAGATAGGTCTCGTCGACGATGGCGGTGGCGAGCTTTTCGCCTTCCGCAATGTTGCCGCCATCGCCCACCACCTGGGGTTTCGGGGCGGTTTCGAGCAGGTGGTCGAAGATGGTCTTGTCGTCCAGGCCGGTGTGCGGGCGGTCGAATTGCGCCTTGATCAGCCCCAGCGCCTCTTCGGCCATGTCGCGTCGTTCGTGGAGCACGGCGATCAGGTCGCCGTCCCGCACCACGCGGGCGCCGGGCACTTTTTCGGCGGCGCTGGTGTCAACGTTTTTCAGGGTTGCGCCGTGCGCCGGGGGACGGAGAATCCGCGCGTGGAGCATTCCGGGAAGAGTGAAGTCGCCGGCGTACTTGGCCTTGCCGGTGACCTTTTCGAGGGCATCCTTGCGCCGGGGCGACTTGCCGATGATGGTGAACGCCGCCACGGGCTTTACCGGCACTTTCTCGAGATGGCGTTCGATGCGCTTGCCCTGAACCAGTTGCGCGTAGGTGACGCGCTTGTCCGGCGCCAGGGGGTCGGTGATGACGCCGGCCTTCACTTGCAGCCGCTCGGCCGGTGCCTTGAACTGCTCGGCGGCCATTTGCAGAAGGACCGCCCTGGCCTCGGCTCCGGCCGCGCGCACGACGGGGCCCAGATACCGGATGCACATGGAGCCGAACGTGCCCATGTCGTAGGGGCAGAGGTCGGTGTCGCCCATGACCATGTCCACGGAGTCGAAGGGGACGTCCAATTCCTCGGCGAGGAGTTGCGCCAGCGCGGTCATGGCCCCCTGACCCAGTTCCACCTTGCCCACGAGACAGGTGACCCGGCCATCGGCGCCGATGCGAAGGTAGGCGTTGAAATCGGTGGGACCGGCCTGGCGGCCGGGCAACCGGGCGGGCTCCTGGGAGGCGTCCAGATCGACCCCGAAGAATACGAACAGGCCCGAGCCGGCCACGGCGAAGAAATCGCGGCGTCTCACAGGGCACCTCCCTTCGCCGCGCCCGCGGCTTCCTGGATGGCCTCGACGATGCGAACGTGCGCGCCGCAGCGGCACAAGTTATCCTCCATGTGCTGGAGGATCTGGGCGCGCGTGGGCTGGGGCGTCTTGAGCAACAATGCGTAGGCGTTGAGGAGCATCCCCGACGTGCAGTAGCCGCACTGAAATGCGTGATGCTTCAGGAACGCTTCCTGGATGGGGTGAAGCTTGTCCCCGTTGGCCAAGCCTTCGATGGTGACGACGCGCTTCCCGGCAATGTCCTTGATGGGGACGGAGCAGGACCTGACGGCCTGCTGGTCCACGATCACGGT
>Ga0224534_1001772_pt1 | contig 10920 bp, 12 predicted proteins | sample 714E12024metaG_FD_172012 | JGI IMG/M metagenome (GOLD analysis project Ga0224534, IMG submission 172012) | Peat soil microbial communities from Stordalen Mire, Sweden - 717 E1 20-24 | ecosystem: Environmental > Terrestrial > Soil > Wetlands > Peat | place: Sweden: Norrbotten County, Stordalen... | reverse complement strand
CCCCGTGCCACGGGTCTCGCCTCTTCACTCTCAAGTTGCCTTTCGCTCACAGTCCAGCGGTGTCGTTTTTAACATCGCCGGCGCTTGGAAGTTTTTCACGCGGCCTGCCCAGCCTTCGTGGCCTTCCCGTTGCGCGCGCTCCTTTTGTCCGCCTTTCGGCGTCTTTCGTTTGGCTGACCCCGCTTTTGTTGCGGAACCGCCAGAGCCGCCCGCACCGTGCTGATGCGCAGTAGCAACTGATTACCCTCTGGGTAACTGCGATTCGCCCAGGCCCGAAACCAGCCTGAACTACTTGACCCGGCTCGGAACAGCTTCTAATCGCTCCTCGCCGCCAAGTCCCTCATTCGCATTTGACGGTGTGCGAACACCGCCAGAGGAACTGGTGAATTCTGCCTCGCCGGAACTTGCGCTCCGGTTTCAGAGGAGCCGTGTCAACCAGCCTGACCCGGCTTTTCCCCGGTCACCCGGGATTATCCTGGAACGCGCAACGTCAATCTTTCAACCGCCGCTGCCCGCTCCGTTCTTTCAATGAACTGTGAATATCCTAACACAGTTTCCCGATTTGCCTACGAATTGATATGCACAGTTTGTTCACCGGATTGCGCTTGTGGAAAACCTGTGAACAACGCAAATCAACCCGTCAATTCAAGCGATTCTCATTTTGCGAACGGGAATTATTCACCGCCTTTTCCGGTCAGAAACACCCCCGGTGAACAAGTTCTGTTTGTTGCTTTTCGGAAAAATAGGCTGACAAGGAAAAGGACTTGCAAATTTGTTGAGTAGGAAGAAAATCACGAAAAAGGCCCACGCCGGCCGTGGGCAAGAAACCAAATGGGAAATATCAAATTAGCCTATCTACCATTACCATGAAACTACGTTTATGCGGAGTGTTGCTGACTTGTCTGGCGTGGCTTGTATTATTTCACGCCATATTAGCTAACGCACAAACATTCCCGACAAATGGCCTTTTTCCATTCCACCCGTTCAATGAAAATACTAATGATGCAAGTGGGAGTGGTTTTAATGGGACAAATAGTGGAGCTATTTTGAAAACTGATAGACTCGGAAACGCCACTCCACTAGAGCCATCTATTTGTATAGCAGCCCCGCCAGAAAGGAGGGGGCCAATAATCAAGGAAAAGTATTTCACTACAGGTCGTTTCGATGCAATTTCAGAGATGCTTCCTGCACAAGTTTACAGTCACGGGAATTTTGATACACGAACGCATTTGCAGCAATCAATACCTACTCGCCCAATTCCCATACAAACCGGAGAAGAATGGCGAAAGTTCGGCGGTTTTCTTCTTGGCGCTGTGTTGCTGATATTCGGTTTCGCTATTTTTAATGAGAAAAGTGATTATAGACCTCCCAAATTGTTTTGGTGGATTCTCTTAGTCGCTTTTGTGTTTTCACTTTTTCTGATGGCATCGTATCGGGAAGTCATGTTCGATAATGCCGAGCCTTTTTCCTATACTATAAAGATAGATTCGTTTGAGTTTACTTTACCGCCGCGGACGCACAGCACACTCTGCCTTGCATCGGGTAGAAAACATTTATCCATCGTCAACACCGAAAGCAAGACCGTGGATGACGATCTTGAGATATATGTGACCCACCGATTTGGATGTGCAGACATTTTTAACATCAATTGTTCTAATGCTTATGTGTCAGAAACGGCGGTTTATTCCACTCACTGACATCATCGTCGAACAACGACGCACCAAGGTTTCAGCAGGTTTGCGCCCGCTCAACTAGGAAAGACCCTTTGTAATTGTGGCTTTCGTTTCAATATAAAACTGCATGAATCGCCGCCTTCCCTTCGCGCTCACCACATTACGGCTGCTGCTCGGCCCAATCGCCTTGGCGTGCGCGCTCGCGGGCGTCACGCGATTTGTTTACCTGCCCATTTTAATCGCCGCCACGCTCTCGGACATTTTTGACGGCGTCCTCGCCCGCAAATTCGGCGTGGCCACCCCTGCCCTGCGTCGCTACGACAGCATCACTGACATCATTTATTACCTGTTCATCCTCGCCGCCGCGTGGCTCCTGTGCAAACCGGTCATCGCCGGAAATCTTTGGCTGATTGCGCTGATGCTGTTGTCCGAGGCGGGTTGCATTCTCATCTGCCTCATTCGCTTTCGTAAATTTCCCGCCACGCATTCGTTTCTGGCGAAATTCTACGGACTCTGCCTCCTCGGCTGCCTCATCGCCCTGCTCGTTTTCGACGCCGGAAACTGGGCCATCGTCACGCTGGCAGTCGTCGCGCTCGTCACGAATTCAGAAATCATCACGATGCACCTCATCGCCAAGTCGCCGCCGGTGGATGTGCCGTGCATCTTTGCGCTGCCGAAAAGATAATTTGGAGTGCGGCGACATGTCGCCGCTTTCAAAGCGTGGACACGTCCACGCACTCCAAAAATAAAAAAGGCCGCCCGGATGAGCGGCCTTTTCAATGTTCCAAAACGCCCGGTCAAGCCGCTTTTGGCGCGACGACCGGCGCGGCGGCTTTCCTGGCCTTGGCCGCTGTTTTTTTGCGTTTGAGGTAGCTCTTCCGGCGTTTTCGGTTTTCGACTTTGTTATATTGTCTTCCCATAATTCTTTACTTTGTTCGCGTGTTGCGGTTTTGTGGTGTGCAATATGAAAGCGATTACGCGGCGATTCAATCTTTTTCTGGCATTATTGGCGCTGGCCATGCTTTGCGGCTGCCAGACGGAAAAGAAAAACAAGCAAGTCAGCGCCTTGCGCGTGCATATCGAGGTCAATCCCGACAACACCGGCACCACCCAGACGATTTCCTTTTTACGTTCCGATCCCGTGCTCATCACCGTCGCAAACGACCCGATTTTGTCGGAAGCCAACATCATTGCGGCCAAGGTTACTGACGCACGCGGCGGCTTTGCCATACAAGTTCAATTTGACGAAAGCAGCGCGCTCATGCTCGAACAATACTCCGCCGCCAACCCCGGAAAACATTTTGTCATCTTCGGCCAATGGGGCGAAAAACTGGCAAATGGCCGCTGGCTCGCCGCGCCGCTCATCACGCATCGCATCGCCAACGGCGTTTTGTCGTTCACGGCGGACATGTCACGCGCGGAAGCCGACCGCCTGGTGCTCGGCCTCAACAACGTCGCCAAAAAAATCATCAAGGGACAGTTGAAATGATTTCATGGCGGCGTCCTAATTCAACCTTGGAGTGCGCGGATATGTCCGCGCTTTGGAACGACGCGACACGTCGCGTCGTTGAAAGCGGCGTCAAGCCGCCGCACTCCAAAATCCGCTTGAAGCCAGTTATTTTTGCATGGTTTTTATTTTGTTCTGCGAACCTTTTCGCGCAGGAGCCGTTTCGATTCCCCACGGCCAACCACAATTTGTTCATTTTCGGCAACGAGTTGAAATTTTTCGCGCCGACCGCGCCGGACAAGCCGTGGACAAGCGGCAGCTTCGGCTGCGTTCGCAACGACGGCCAGCGGCTGCATGAAGGTCTCGACATCCTCCATTTGCAAACCGGCAAGCGCGGCGAGCCGACCGATCCGGTCATGGCCGCCGCCGACGGCACAGTGGTTTATTTCAGCACGAAACCCTCGCTCTCGAATTACGGCAATTACCTTGTCGTCCGCCATGTCGTCGAGGGCATTGAAATTTATTCGCTTTACGCGCACTTGAGCGCGGTCCAGCCCGGACTGAAAACCGGCGACGCGGTCAAGGCCGGCGAAGTCATCGCCACAATGGGCCGCACCTCCAATGCCGAAGTCATCACCAAAGACCGGGCGCACGTGCATTTTGAGTTGAATGTGCTCGTCAACGACAACTTTGCCGCGTGGTTCAAGACCGCCTCGCCCGGCGAACGCAACGACCACGGCGAATGGAACGGCCAGAATCTCAACGGCCTTGACCCGCGCGAAATTTTCCTGCGCGAGCACAACCCGGTCGCAAAATTCAGCCTGCTGAATTTTCTTCAAAGCCAGACGGAACTTTGCCGAGTGCTCGTCCGCGCGACCAATTTCCCCTATTTGAAGCGCTACCCGATGCTCGTCCTGCGCAATCCCGTCGCCGAAAAGGAAGGCGTGGCCGGCTACGAAATTGCGCTGAATTTGAACGGCGTTGCGTTTGCCCTAATGCCCCGCGCGGAATCTGAAATCGAAGGTAGGGCGGGCAGTCCTCTGCCCGCCGCCAATGTCAATTCAAACATTCGGCGCGCACGGAGTGACGCGCCCTACCAGTTGCTGTCCGTCAACGAGGCCGAGGAGAAGGCGAATCCGTGCCGGCATCTCGTCGTCCAGCGCAAAGGACATTGGCAACTGGCGAACGAGGGGCTGCGCGAGCTGGAATTGCTGACGTATTGAGCGGATGGCGGACGCGAACTGACTCCAAAGGTCCGGCAGCGACGCACTTTGAAGCTTGGAGTTCCGCCTTTAGGCGGCATGAAACCGCGTGAACGCGGAACTCCGAACAAAAGATTCAAATGGAAATCCGGCAAGGCGGGGTTAGCTTATAGCACAATTTCACGAAATGCGTGGAGACATAAAAAGGATTCTGGAACGGCGTTTGTTTCACAATCGCGCCGATGCGTTCACACTCATCGAGCTGCTGGTGGTCATCGCGATTATCGCCATTTTGGCGGCGCTGCTGCTGCCGGTTCTTTCAAGAGCCAAAATGACGGCTCAAAACATCGTGTGCCTGAATAATTTGAAGCAGCTTCAACTTTGCTTTCACCTTTATGTGGCGGACAACAATGATTTCATGCCGCCGAACGATTTTGTCTTCGACATGGGCACCCTGGCACCCTTTCCCGGCAATGAAGGTCCCTCGTGGTGCACAAATGTGGCGCCGTATGACGCGAACCCGGCAGGAATCGAGGCCGGTCTGCTCTATCAATACAACACGTCCATCGGCATCTATCATTGTCCGGCGGACCAATCCACAATTGAAACGCCCGCCGGTGTCAAACTCCAGCAGCCGCGCCTGCGCAGTTACAACATGAGCCAGTCCATCAACGGAGTCAGTTACGCCGGACAGATTTCCGGGGAAATTCCCCATTATGCCAAGTTCACCGAAATCAAAAATCCGCCCCCCGCCGGATTGATGGTTTTTATTGACGTGCATGAGGATGAAATCATAGACGACGAGTTTGGTATTCCCGTCGTGCCCGATTGGTGGAGCACTGGCTACTGGTGGGACATTCCCGCCAACCGTCACAATCAGGGCTGCAATTTTTCCTTCGCCGATGGTCATGTGGAACATTGGAAATGGCGGGTGCCCAAGGTGGTCACTGTGCCGCGCGGCAATCAACAAGCCGTTGCCCCTAACGAATGGGATGATTACAACCGCGTCCAAGCAGGTTTCCTTCAGGATTTTCCATAATTATCACAACCCGCTTGGTTTCCCCGTCTGCGCCGTCTAACCTGCCTTTGTGCCGACTGACATCAAATCCCTGACGCGCGAGGAACTGGAGGCGCAGTTCAAAAGCTGGAAGCAACCGGCTTATCGCGTCACGCAATTGCTCGAATGGCTTTACGCCCGCCGCGCCGCGAATTGGGACGCCATGACGAATCTGCCCAAATCGCTGCGCGACAAGTTGCGGCAGAATTTTTCACTGCACAGCCTTGAACTCGTCCGCAAGCAGGGCGCGCAGGACACTACGCAGAAATTCCTCTGGAAACTCGCCGACGGCTCATTCATCGAAAGTGTTTTGATTCCGGCCAATCCCGCGCTTTATGGCGAGGCCAGCGACCGGCACACGCTCTGCATTTCCACGCAGGTCGGTTGCGCCTACGGCTGCAAATTCTGCGCCAGCGGCCTCGATGGCTGGAAACGCAACCTCACGCCGGATGAAATCGTGGAGCAAGTGCTGGCGGTGGAACGCGCACAAATGCGGAACGCGGAACGCGGAGTGCGGAATGAAAAGACCGACGCGCCGAAACTTGATACTCCGCACTCCGCACTCCGCACTCCGCGTTTGATTGATAATGTCGTCGTCATGGGCATGGGCGAGCCGCTGGCGAATTACGAACATCTTTTGAAGGCGCTCAAAATCCTGAACGCGCCGTGGGGCGGCGGCATCGGCGCGCGCAAAATCACCATTTCCACCAGCGGCCTCGCACCGCAAATCCGCCGGCTTGCCGCCGAGCCATTGCAATTCCGCCTGGCGATTTCCCTGCACGGCGCGACGGATGCGGTGCGCAACCGAATCATGCCGGTCAACCGCAAGCATCCGCTCAAGGAACTTGTCGCCGCGTGCGAGCATTACCAGATTCAAAAGGGCCGGATGCTCACGTTCGAGTATATTTTGATCGCCGGCGTGAACGATTCCATCGAACAAGCCGCGCCGCTCGCCGCGCTGGCCAAAAAGCTGTTCGCCAAGGTGAATCTGATTCCTTACAACAAGGTTGAAGGCCTGCCGTGGGAACGCCCTGACGAGAAAATTTGCGAGGCGTTTCTCCGCGCGCTGGAAAAGCAAAAGGTCACCGCCTCGCTACGCCGGGAAAAAGGCCACGACATTGACGCCGCCTGCGGCCAATTGCGGCTGAAGACGGAGCGGGAATTGACCGACGTTGAAGCGTTGAATTGTTAATGCAGCGATTCACCCTTCAACTGTTCAATGAATTCCGTTTGTCCGCGCTGCCAGCGGCATCGGTCATGGATGGAACCAATTGTATTGGCTCGCGAAAACCGTCCAGTCGGTGGTGATTTCCGAAATCAACATGAACGCAATCATGCCCGCCAGCGTCCAGAACCTCGCCCGATTCCCTTTTGTTCCGCGCAGCAGAAAATCCACGCCGTAAAGATACAAGAGCAAAAATGGAATCAAAGCACCGAGCATCAACCGGCCATGAGTGAAATAGGGATGGTCGCGCGAGGGGCTGACGCAGTTGCCAAAATCAAACATGATGGAAAGAACCGCCAGAAAGGCGATGGACGCGATGAAGCCCGCCGCGCTCAACCAAAGCGCCGCGCGTTGGAATTCGGTCGCAAGGGAGGACCGTGACAACAGGCTTGCCGCCGCCAGCCCGACAAAGACCGCCGACAGTATGACGTAAAATGCGTCCACCACCGGCTGATCCAACGGCTGGCCGTGCCACAAAAATTCTCCCTGCCAGAATGTCGTCAGCAGGCCGGACAAAAAAGTCCACAGACCTGATGGCGTGAAAATCGGGTGATGCCACCAATCGCCGAACGGTTTGCAAGTCCAGCCAAGAAAATGTATTTTCGCGGCCGAGCCGGTAAAATCGCCGAAAGCATATTTTGACCACCACAGCCAGGCTCCGATGGGCAGGCCGGCGCAAAAGGCCAGCCACACCAATGCAGGCACCGCCGGCCGTAGATTTCCAGCCCTCGTCCAATGCCGCAATTTTAACAACAACATCGCCATCGCCACCGCCAGTAAAGGCAGATTGCTCAATTTTGTCAGATAAGTGGCCGCCAGCGCCAAACCCGTGGCCACGCCCAATGCCACGCCGGGCTTTTCCGCGCGCCACCAACGCGCCAGACAGACAAAGACCAAGCCAAAACAAAGCGGCGACAGCACGTCGTTCTGGATGGAATAAAAGGCGGTTTGGGGAAAGAAAGCCAGCAGGGCCGGAACGCCGAGCCAAAAAAAAGGGCGGTCGGGAAAGACCAGTCGCGCCACAACGTATCCCACCCACACCAGCGCCACGACGAAGAGGATGTTTAGGAAGCGGATCCAATACAGCAGGCGGCCGCCGGTAAAACCGCAAGCATGGCCAACGTGCCACCACAGACCCGCCAGCGCATAATAGAGCGGCGGCTGCGATGTTTCGTAATTCAGCCAGGTTTTCTTTTCCTTCAACAGCGTCCACAGCATGTCACCTTGAGTGGTTTCCTCCGGCGGCGTTGGCCCGGTCTTGATCAGCGGCGCCGCATCAGCACTGTCCTTTGGCTGCCTCCAGGACGGCGCAGGAAACCGGTCATGTGAAAAAGTATTCGGCGACATCAAAAATTCCGGCGAGCCATAAGTCGCGAAGCAATCCATGGACGCCGCGGATGTCTCCTCCAGGCTGCGGGGGAAATGGCCCTGCGCATACTGGGACACCAGATCAAAATGCGACGGCTCGTCCGCGTTGTTGAAGAAGGGAAACGCGGCGGAAAAAATAAAAACATGAATCGCGGCAAGACCGCACAAAAGCAAAACCATTTTACGCTGGTGCGATTCGGAAAACGAAGCGCCGGTTCCAGCGGGCGGGTTGATTTCGGCGGCGCTCACAAGTTTTATGGCACGATGCACTTCATTCAGCAAAACCAATAGCACGGAACAATTTCCGATAAAATCAAAAAAAGTCGGCGCGGCAAACCGTTGCATCGTGAATTGTAGTCGTCGCAGTTTCGGCGTGACGATTTAACATTTTAACGATTCAACGATTCTCGTATCATTTCCCGGTGATTGCTTTGCTTGATTACGGCTCTGGCAACCTGCGCAGCGCGCAAAAGGCGTTGCTCAAGGTCGGCGCGGACGTGCGCGTCGTGAAATCGCCGAAGGAAATCGGCGATGCGCGGGCGATGGTGCTGCCCGGCGTCGGCGCGTTCGATGATTGCATCAACGCGCTGCGCAAACAGGAACTGCTCGAAGCCGCGAAGGATTTCATCAAGACCGGCAAACCGTTCCTCGGCATCTGCGTTGGCTACCAGGCGCTGTTTGAGCGGAGCGACGAATTCAACTCCTGCGCCGCCGGTCTCGGCATTTTCAAGGGCAGCGTCATCCGCTTCTCGGAAAAGCACGGATTGAAGATTCCGCAAATCGGCTGGAACCAGCTTGAGATTGTGAAGAACGATTGCCCGCTCTATCGCGGAATTGAAAATGGCAGCTACGTTTATTTCGTGCATAGCTTTTATCCGCAGCCCGTGGACAAGACGATCATCGCCACGCGCACGGAATACGGCGACACCTTTGCATCGTCCGTCTGGCGCGACAACGTTTTCGCCACGCAGTTTCACCCGGAAAAAAGCCAGAAGGTCGGTCTGCAACTGCTGAAGAATTTTGTGGAGCTGGCGAAACGTTGAAATTTAATCTGTCATTACAGTTTCAAAATCGTAACAAAAATAAGATTCCTTCTTGACGCCCGCCGTCATTTTTAGAAAACTCCCGCTCGCACTCCATGAGCATCCGGGGAACAGTCGGAAGTTCTATTGAAAGCCACCGCGCGATTAGTTCGCACCCTGACCGGAGAAATTTTATACCCCAGACCGACCGGCTTCCGTCCGCTGCACATTTTTCAGGACGGCTTCCCCAATTACGAAGCACCATCCTCTTTGCGCGACCGGCTATCGCCAATTGCACGATGACCATCCCCTTTGACCGGCGACGTTCCCCAATGCAAATGCCATTTTTCCCATTGCGCGACGGGTTTTCCCCATCTCGCGACCGATTTGCCTCATTGCGCGACGGGTTTTCCCCATTAAACCGCCGATTTTCCCCAATTTCCCGGCCACGTTCCCCAATTTTTCTCCTGCCGACCGCATTTGCAATGGCCTGTTCCCAAGCCGGTTACGTTGGTTTTTTCCCTTTTCCTCACGCCGGTCAACGATATGCACAAAAAACAGCCTTTTTCACCCCCTTGAACCATGAGAATCGCGTATTGGGATTCCGGCGACCCGGAAATGCACTTCGACAATCCGAACCTAATTTGGTCGAACCCCTCTTATCTGCGCGAACCGGGCGACCCCGGCTACGTGCCACCTTCTCCGCCGTCAACTCAAACAACAAATAACCATATGAATCATAAACCGCACTGCCCCGTCCCCGTCATCACCTACAATGGCAACCTCATCGTCGCCGCCGCGCAGAAATACCCCAAAGTCGCCGCGCGCTTGCCCGCCAATTATCTCACCGAGACGACCACCGCCCTCGGCAAAATACCCGCCGACGTGACCGGCCAGAAAATCGCCAAGGGCGAAACCGGCAACCTCACCAAAGCGCAGCAGAAAAATCTTGATTTGCTGCTGCACTGCATGAGCCAGGCGCGCAAGACCGCCCGTCTGGCCTTCCCAAACCAGACAGTTAAGCTCCATGCGGAATTTCAAATCAACATCCACGATTCGCACACGCTGGGCGCGGTGCTGGGCCGGGCCGACATCATTCTTGCCTCCGTGCAACTCCCCGCGAACCTAGCCGCGATGAAACTCAAAGGCTGGACGGATGCCGACACCGCGACCTTTACCACCGTGCGCAACACCTTCCCGGCCAGCACCACCGACCAGCAATCCGGCGAGAGCGACGCCGAGAAGGCGACCGGCGTGAAAGCCACCGACGCCGCCGACGCCTACGAACACATTTTGACCATCCAAAACGCCGCCGACCTGGAATTTCCGGCCACCGACCCGGCCAACGCCCCCGCCCGTGCCGAATTCAAACTGGGCATCTTCCCGCCGGATCATCACGTCCCGCCCGCAGCGCCGATACCGACGCCAGCCGCGACACCGGCAAAATAACTGTTTTTCTTTCACTGCCGGAAAGGTTAAAATATGAGCATGAAAAAATTAACAGCCATCGTGCATCATGGCGAACCGGACGAGGGCGGCTTTTGGGCGACGTGCCTGGAAGTTCCCGGCGCGAACGGTCAGGGCGAAACCAAGGAAGAATGTCTGGCCGACCTGAAGAACGCCATTCAACTCCTGCTCGAAACCGAACGCGAGGAAGTTTTCCGGCTTGATCCGCAGGCGGAGACGACCGAACTGGTGCTGGCATGAAACGGCGGGCGCTGCTGGGGCATCTTCAGGAACACGGCTGCGTGCCGTTCCGCGAAGGCGGCAGCCATTCCATCTGGAGCAACCCGCAGACCGGGCGCAAGGAAGCCATTCCCCGCCACAATGAAATCAAAAAGTTTCTGGCGCGTTCCATCTGCCGCAACCTGTCCGTGCCGGTGCCGCCGGGCAATTGACCTTTGGTCTCGAAATGAAAAACAATTC
>Ga0224534_1001771_pt1 | contig 10920 bp, 12 predicted proteins | sample 714E12024metaG_FD_172012 | JGI IMG/M metagenome (GOLD analysis project Ga0224534, IMG submission 172012) | Peat soil microbial communities from Stordalen Mire, Sweden - 717 E1 20-24 | ecosystem: Environmental > Terrestrial > Soil > Wetlands > Peat | place: Sweden: Norrbotten County, Stordalen... | reverse complement strand
ATGGGCGAGTGGGTCAACCCCCGCTGGTTCAACCAGGTTTCCTGGATCTCCGTGGTGGTGATGATCGGTCTGACGCTGGCGCTGGTGGGGATCACGGTGAGGGGGATGCCGTAGGGCAAATGCATCAGATGCCGTTTGTCCGGCGCATGGCAGGGCACTCGAACGCGAAAATAACCGGCCTTTACGACCGGCGCAACGATGACATCAGCGTCGGGGAAGTCGAGCGGATCGGGATTTAGGGAGGTGCAACACGCCAAGCCCTTTATTTACGGGGCTTCCGCCGATGTTGCAAATCTTACCCTTCGTGAGACAGGAGCTTTCACTCTCTACCCGGCCGAAGCACGCCCGACCCTGAGAAGTGGCCGCCAGACAATTCCAGCTTCAGGCGAAAAGAAGGCGCCCCTTGGGCTCCGGCACAGGACGACCGAGTTCATGAGCCGTCTCCAGCCACTCGGAGATGACGATCTCCGCGTTCGCGAGTGCTTCCTGCCTGCTGGAACCGTCCGCGACGCAACCCGGTAATTCCGGTACTTCCGCGATAAACGCCCCGTCATCATCGCTCCAGTACAGGATAATCTCGTATTTCGTCATTGAGCCCCTTCCGCTAGTTTATACCGAACGATCACAGCCCGAACTTGCTTGACCTGGTACGGCTTTGCCAGCGAGCCGCGTGGTTGAAGATTGAGGATTTCCACGACGCCAGGTTTGGTAAAGATATGGTGACTGCCCTTCACACGCTCGACAAAGCCGAGAGCAGTCAGAAGCGATCGCAAATCGTCGAAACGGATGGTGGCGTCCGCAGCACCGCCAAGAACCTGAGCCAGAAGTTGCTTGCGCACAACCCTCATTATGGCGCTGTTCTAACGTGGTGATCCTCCACTTGGTCGTATCGGCGCACGCAACTCATCATCCCCCCTTCCGCCGCGCCGGCCGCAAGAGCCTTCCCGGCAGCTTCGACAGGTACGTCAGCCTCTCAATCACCGGCAACAGCCGCCGCACCGTCCGCCCGTGCAAGATGAGGCTGCCGGCCACCAGCGCCGGATGCGGAATCGTCGTGCAGCAGCGCGAACAGATATCGATTTCACCGGCCCGGCCCGCCGCGTGGAGGCGGCGCATCTCCTGCACGGCCTCGGAATTCCAGATGTCCGCCAGCGGCTGCTCGCCGATTTTGCCAACGGGGGCGCCATCCAGCATGTAGCTCTGGCAGCAGGGGTAGACATCTCCGTTCTGCTTGACGTACATCGGCCCACGCCACAGATAGTGGCAAGGGTGCTTCCAATCGCCGGCTGCGTGGCCGGCATCGGGCTTCATCAGGTTGGTTTCGTCCGCCTTGATGCGGACCTGGTCTATGCCCGGCACAGCCTTCCAGAACCGGATGAAGTCGTCCACCTCCGCTGCATTGCCCTCCATCACCACCATCTGCACCACCACCTGGAGCCGCGAGCGCCGCTCGTGTTTCATGCGCGCGAAGCGGACGAAATTATCGCGCACCTTCTCGAACTTCGCACCCTTGCGGTAGAACTCGAAGGTCTCCTTCCTGGCGCCATCGAAGCTCAGCGTGATCTGTTCCAGCGGTGAATCGAGAATCCGGCCGGCGCAGCGCTCGTCGAGAAACGTGCCGTTGGTCGAGAGCAGCGTCGAGATGCCGTGGCGGTGGCACAACTCGATGCGCTCGAAGATATGCGGATCCATGAAAGGCTCGCCCAGGCCGATCAGCATCATGTGCTCGGCGGAGTCTCCGGCTTCGCGAACGAGACGTTCGAAGACCTCGTCCGTCATATCGGCTTTGGGTTGCGGATGGGTTTCACGCGGGCACATGGGGCAGTAGAGATTGCACTTGGCGGTGGTTTCGACAATGTACTCGACGGGCAGCGCCCCGAGCCTCGCCCGGCGCGCGAGGTAGCCCCACAGAAGCCGTGCCCGGTTCCAGACCCTCATGCGCACCTTCATTGTAGCTGTAGGGCCGTGCGCGCTACGGCTTGTAAACCGTTCCAGCTTTCATGACGAACTTCACGCGGCGCAGGGCCGTTATGTCGGCGGCGGGGTCGCCATCGACGGCAATGAGATCGGCGAACATGCCGGGTTTGACCTCCCCGATGTTCATGTGCAGAACGCGGCCGGCCACCGATGTCGCGGCCTTCAGCGCGTCCAGCGCGGGCATGCCGTAATCGACCATCAGCTCGATCTCTCGCGCGTTCTCTCCGTGCGGGAACACGCCAATGTCGCTGCCGCTCAGGATGGTCACACCGGCGTCGAGCGCCGCCTCGAAACTGGCGCGCTTCTGCACGATGCCGGGCGGCTCGGGCTGCTGGCCCTTCTTCCATCCGGCGTACTGGGTCGTGGCGTCGCCAGCGGCCAGCGTGGGGCAGAGGGCCACGTGGCGCTCTACCATGAGCTTGAAGATTTCCGGCGTGCCGCCGTCACCGTGCTCGATGGTTTCGGCTCCGCCGAGGATGGCGCGGCGCATGCCTTCGGACGTGCTGGTGTGCACGGCCACGGGCACGCCGGCGCTGCGGGCGGTCTCGACGGCCAGCTTCATCTCCTCGAGCGAGAAGGTGGCGTGCGCGCCCGGAAGCGGGCCCCAACGGTAGTCGCCGTAGAGCTTGATCCAATCGGCGCCGTGGCCGATCTGATCGCGCACCACGCGGATGAGCGCGTCGACGCCATCGGCTTCTTCAGCGCCCTGCGGGACGCGCCATTCGAGCGCGAATCCCTTGGGCGCGTAGCTGCCGGTGGCGACGATGGCGCGCGTGGCGGCGAGCACGCGGGGACCGGGAATGATGCCCTGGTTCACGGCCTGCTTGAGCTCGACATCGGCGTAGCCGGCGCCCTCGGTGCCGAGGTCGCGCATGGTGGTGAAGCCGGCCATGAGCGTGGCGCGCAAGTGGTTGACGGCGCGCGCGGCGCGCAGAGCGAGGCCCTCATGCAAGACCTGGTCGTTCCAGGCGGTCTCGTTGTAAGCATGCAAGAGGATGTGCGAATGGCCCTCGACGAGGCCCGGCATCAGGGTGGCGCCCGGCAACTCGACGACCTTGGCGCCGGCGGCATCGATGCCGGCGGCCGGCCCGGCGGCTTGTATGCGATCGCCGGCTACCCGCACGGCCCAGCCTTGATGCATGGCCTCACCGTCGAAGACGCGCGCCGGCTTCAGCAGCATGGCGGCGGGCGCCTGCGCCTGGGCCACGAACGGAACCAGGGCGAGGAGGAGACAGATGGAAAGGGGACGGTGGACTGCCATGGGGTGATTATAAGCCGGTTTACTGGTGGAGGCGCTCGGCGGGCGGGCGCTGGGATATACTCAGGCAGAAAGGAGCATCATGCGCAACATCGCGCTCGTTCTGACACTGGCTGGGGTGGCGGCACTCCTCGCGCAGTCATCGTCGTCTTACCGCGTCACACAAACCTACACGCTGGGCGGGGAGGGCCGCTGGGACTACGTCGTGCCCGATCCACCCCATCACCGCCTGTTTATCGCCCGCGAGAACCGCGTGATGGTGGTCGACGAAGACCACGGCACGCTGCTCGGCGAAGTCACCGGCATTCAGGGCGCGCACGGAACGGCGGTGGCCGAAGCCTCGGGCCATGGGTTCGCCACCTCGGGTAACGACCAGTCCGTGGTGATGTTCGATCTGAAGACTTTCAAGGTGCTCGGCCGGATCCCCGCCGCCGAGGATGCCGACGCCATCGTCTACGACAGCGCATCCAACCGCGTATTCACATTTAATGGCGACGCGCATTCCTCAACCGTGATCGACCCGGCGGGGAAGCTGATCGCCAACATTCCACTCGGCGGCAAACCGGAATACGGCGCGTCGGCCGGCGACGGCAAGGTGTACGGAAATCTCACCGACTCGAGCGAGGTGGTTGAGATCGACGCCAAGACGGCCACCGTGGCGCGGCGTTGGTCCACCGCCCCGTGCAAGCAGCCGGTCTCCATGGCCCTCGACACGGCCCACCATCGGCTGTTCAGCGGATGCCGTAGCGGCGTGATGGCGATCTCCGACTATCAAGCGGGCAAAGTGGTGGCGACGGTTCCGATCGGGACCGGCGTCGACGGCGCCGGGTACGATGCGGCCTCAGGCGACGCGTTTGCCTCGAATGCCGACGGCACGCTCACCGTGATTCACCAGGACTCGCCGGACCAATACCACGTGACCGGGAAGGTAGAGACGCCGCAAGGTTCCCGTAATATGGGCCTCGACCCGACCAATCACCGCGTGTTCATCGTCTCCGCGAAATTTGGACCGGCGCCGGCGGGTGGCAGGGGCCGGCCGCCGGTGCTGCCCGGATCATTCACCTTGATGGTGGTCGAGCGCGTTCCCGCAGCGCGCTGAGCCGTGGCGCAGGCACTCATGCCTGCCGCGTCCCGACTCATCGGGACGCTCTTTGCTGCACCGCTACCAGCGGCGCCCGTACCCCCAGCCGCGGCCGAAACCGATCCCCACGCCTAAGCCGTAGCCGTAGCCGTAATACGGACCCCAGTAGGGATAGGAATAGTAGGGATAATACGGATAGTAGCCCGGACCATAATAGGGAACCGGCCGCCGCACCGGCATGGTGCGCGCCTCAGCCGGGCGCTGGTAATCGTTCGGATCCACGTAACGGAATGCCTGCGGCGCGCGCATGGTGTTGATGATCACCGGCGTCTCGACGCGAAACGTCAGCGCGGTTTCCGGATAGACCACGCTGGGGTGATTGTGCGTCAGCAGGACGCCGATGATTCCCGCGGCGGCTCCGGCGCCGGCGCCAATGGCGGCTCCTCTGCCCCAGTCGGCGACAGCCCCGACGCTGGCGCCTACGGCGGTCGTGGTGGCCACCGTACCCACTTCCTGCCCACCCGGCGTGGTGGGGCCCCGCCGCGCCACCAACTGCGAGCGCACTGTCGCCTGCGTGCCATCCACCAGGGTCAGGCCGGTCAGCTCAAGCCCCAGCCGTGAATCGTGGCCGGCTTTGGATTTCTGCGCCTCGGCCACGCGGCCCATAACGGTCTGCCCGCGCTGCGCCACCACCACGCCATCCACCACCATGGGCTGCATCAGGGTGGCCGAGAAGACGTCGCCTGGCTGGTTGCGGTTGGATGACAGCATCTGATCCACCCGCACCATCACGAAGGTGCCGGGCTTGATGGTCAGTTGCGGAGGCAGCCCGTAACGCGGCGGAACGCGGACCGAATTCGGAGCGGGTTTCGGGGCCTGCGGATCGGAGCGGTCCACTGGTTGCATGGGATCTTGCGATTCCGCGGCCGGCGCCTGCTGGGCGGCCGAAGCGGGCGGCGGGTCGCCGAAGCTGCGCCATCCACCTTGCGCGACCAGGATGCCAGTGGTGGCCAGAAGGGCCAAAGTCAACGAGCGAATTCGTGTCATATGGGGGCCTCGTGTTGTTCCCGGCTTCCTTACGTGCACTTGGTTCGCCAAACCTGGAACGGAGGCAAGTTATTGAAGAATATGGGCGCGTTCGGCGCGGTCGCTGGCCGGATTCCACCGTGCATGGTGCATTTCGGCCAGTAGCGCCGGCCCCATTCCGCCCGTTTTCGTGCCAGAATGGAGTTTCACTTGCGGAAACTCCGCAAGCTCGCTAAAATCAACGCGTTCGCACATATTCCTGGAGGAAGCATGGCAGTTGAGCAGAAGGTGAAGCAGATTATTGTCGAGCAACTGGGCGTAGATGAGAGCCAGGTGGATAACAACGCGTCGTTCGTTGACGACCTGGGCGCAGATTCGCTGGACATCGTGGAGTTGGTCATGGCTTTCGAAGAGGCCTTCGAATTGGAGATCCCCGACGAAGACGCCGAGAAGATTACCACTGTCAAGGACGCCATCGAGTACATCGAGAACAAGACTGCCAAGAAGTTGTAGCCGTTTTTCTCACCAGGGAGACTCGTTTTGTCGCGAAGAGTGGTAGTGACCGGCATTGGAATGCTGACGCCGCTGGGGTTGGGGACGGAAGCGACTTGGGACGCGATCCGCGCCGGGAAATCCGGAGTCGGGCGCATCACCCAGTTCGACCCGTCGGCTTTCTCCTGCCAGATTGCCGGAGAAGTGAAGGGCTTCGACCCCGCCAGCTACATCGAAAAAAAAGAAATCAAGAAGATGGGGCGCTTCATTCAGTTCGCCATCCCAGCGGCGGAGTGGGCGCTGAAAAGTTCCGGATTGCAGATCGCCCCGGAGAACGCCGAACGCGTGGGTGTCTACATCGGCAGCGGCATCGGCGGGTTCGAGATCATGGAGCGTGAGCACCAGACGCTGCTCGAGCACGGCCCCCGCCGCATTTCCCCGTTCTTCATTCCGGCCATGATTGTCAACCTGGCTTCCGGCCAGGTTTCCATGCGCTGCGGCGCTCAGGGGCCGAATTCGGCCACTGCCACGGCTTGCACCACCAGCGCGCATTCCATCGGCGATTCGTTCCGCATCATCGCCCGCGGCGACGCCGAAGCGATGATCTGCGGCGGCACGGAAGCGTGCATCACGCCCATGGGGATCGGGGGATTCGCGGCCATGCGCGCGCTTTCCACCAGGAACGCCGAACCGGAACGCGCCTCGCGTCCCTGGGACCGCGACCGCGACGGGTTCGTGGTGGGAGAAGGCTCCGGAATCCTGGTGCTGGAGGATCTCGAGGCCGCCCGCCAACGCGGCGCGCACATTCTGGCCGAAATTGTGGGATACGGCATGAGCGGCGATGCGTACCACGTCACGGCCCCGCCGGAGGACGGCGGCGGCGCCTTCCGCGTGATGCGCAACTCCCTGCGCGACGCCGGAATTGGCCCCAGCCAGGTGGATTACATCAACGCCCACGGCACGTCCACCGAAGTGGGCGACCGCGCCGAGACGGTGGCCATCAAGCGCGCCTTTGGCGAGCACGCCTACAAGTTGGCCGTGAGTTCCACCAAGTCCATGACCGGGCACCTGCTGGGCGGCGCCGGAGGCATCGAAGCCGGCATCACCGTGCTCGCCATCCGCGACCAGGTGGCGCCGCCGACCATCAACTACGAAAACCCCGATCCGCTGTGCGATCTGGACTACGTGCCCAACCAGGCGCGGCCCATGAAGATCGAGTACGCCCTTTCCAACAGCTTCGGGTTCGGGGGCACCAACGGCTGCCTGATTTTCAAGAGGTACCGGGAGTAGCGCCGGCGGTCTTGCCGCCGGTGTTTCTTATGAAGATCGTCGTTGCCATCAAACAGGTGCCGGCGCGCGATTCTCAGTTGCGCATCGCCTCCTCGGGAAAGTGGATCGACGAAGCGGACCTCTCCTACGAAATCAATGAGCCGGATGCCTACGCTCTCGAAGCGGGGCTCGAACTCAAGGAGGCGCACGGCGGCGAGGTGGTGGCGGTGTGCGCGGGTCCGGCGCGCGTGGCGCAGACCATCCGGGAGGCGCTGGCCAAGGGCGCGGACCGCGCCATTCACATCCAAGAGGAAGACCCGGCGGCGCTCGATCCGCTGGCCACCGCTCGGCTGCTGGCGGCGGCGCTTCGAAGCGAGGCTGCGGACCTGATCCTCACGGGGCTGCAATCCGACGATTTGGGGTACGGCCAGACGGGCGCGATCCTGGCGGAACTGCTTGGCCTGCCGCACGCCACCCTCGTCATGCACGTCGAAAAGCGGGACGGCGGTATCCGCGTGAAGCGCGAGCTCGAGGACGGCTGGTTCCAGCACGTGGAGATGCCATTGCCCGCTCTGATCGCCATTCAATCCGGTATCAGCAAGCTGCGCTACGCCACGCTGATGGGGATCAAGAAGGCCAAGACCAAGGAGGTCCGGCGCGTCACCGCGGCCGATCTGGGGGTTGCGCCACTGGCGGCCAGCGTGACCGTCGATCGGCTCTACCTTCCCCAGCACACCAGGCGCGCGCAACTCTTCGAAGGCAATCCCCAGGAGGCGGCTGCCCAACTGGTGGAAAAACTGAGATTCGAGGCGCGCGTCATATGAGCATCCTGGCGGTGACGGAGCAGCGGGGCGGCGCCTGGAACCGCATGTCCTTCGAAACCCTTGCCGCCGCCCGCCAGTTCGCGAGAGAACTGGACACTACCGCCAGCGCCGCGGTGCTGGGGCAGTCCATCGGCCACCTCGCCGCGGAGCTGGCGCCGCAGCATCTCGAGAAAGTCTACGCGGTGGAGCACCCGCTGCTCCAGGACTACACGCCGGATGCCTACACCATCGCGCTGCGGCAGCTTCTCCAGCGGGCGAAGCCGTCGATCGTGCTTTTCCCGCACACCTACCAGGTTCGCGATTTCCTGCCCAAGCTGGCAGCCTCGCTGGGCAAGGTGGCGGTGAGCGACGCCATCTCGCACCGCGTCGACCACGGGCAGTTGGTTCTGGCGCGGCAGCTTTTTCAGGGCAAGGTGAACGTGGACGCGCGCTTTGCCGGAGACGCGCCGCACTTCGCGTCTTTGCAGGCGGGCGCATACCGCGCCGACCAACCGGGCCCGGAGGGCGCCCCGCACCCCGCCGCGGCGGTGGAAAAGTTCGCGCCCCGTATTTCCCCCGGCGACATCCGCACCCGGCCGCTCGAGCTTTTCCGCGAATCGCAGCAGTCGCTGGACCTGGGCGCGGCGGAGATTATCGTGTCCGTGGGTCGCGGCATCCAGGAAGCCGCCAACATTCCGCTGATTGAGAAGCTGGCGGAGGCGCTCGGCGCCGAACTCGGTGCGTCGCGCCCCATCTGCGACGCTGGCTGGCTCCCCCACGAGCGGCAGGTGGGAAGCTCGGGGCAGACCGTCGCGCCCAAGATGTACATGGCCATTGGAATTTCCGGCGCCATTCAACACCTGGTGGGCATGAAGGCATCGCGGACGGTGGTTGCCATCAATAAAGACCCGGACGCCCCTATCTTCGAGATGGCGGATTACGGCATTGTGGGCGATCTCTTCGAGGTGGTGCCGGCGCTCGTCGAGGCTCTCCAGAAATCCAAATAGCAGAGCAGCTTGGCGAGTCCTGGCCGAAAGATACTGTCGCCATGCCCTTGTAAGGATTTGTAAAATTGCGCGCGCGTTTGACTTTTCTCCTCTACGCCAGCTATACTTTTCCATTCCGCGCCGTATCGACCCCCTCCAAAGTAGGAAACTTTTGGCTGTGGACGTGCGTCTTATGCAGTTGGTCGTACTGCGAGCGGTATTTGTAAAAAACATGAAAACGGTTAACAAAAACGGACAGAAGCCCAATCTTGCCAGGTATCGCAAGGTGCTGGAGGCGAAAGCCGAGGAAGTCCGTCGCAGTATGTCCGCCCAGAAGGCGGCCCAGGTGGTGGCCCGCCTGGATGTTCCCTCCGATGAGGGAGACCTCAGCCAGCAGCATCACGAGGAATGGATCTTCTTGAACCGCAATACGATCGATATGAAGCTGTTGCGCGAGGTTTCCGACGCACTGCACCGCATCGATCACGACCACTACGGAATCTGCATGGAGTGCGACGAGCCGATTTCGGCCAAGCGGTTGGAGGCGGTGCCGTGGGCCCGCTACTGCGTGACGTGCCAGGAGCGCATCGCCGCCCGCATCGCCGACGGCGAGGTCGTAGACGAGTACCAGCAAGCCGATCGATGAAGCTTGGGAACCGCACCAGGACAACCTCGCACCGCCGCCGTGGCGCAGACTCTTAGTCTGCCGCGTCCCGACTCGTCGGGACGCGCTGTATCCCGCGCGCGCCCGCGGTCAGGCGCACCCCGCTGGCGCATTGATTCCTCGCGGCCGCCAAGCCGTCCCCCTCGCCAAGCTGAATCGGGGTACAATGATTCTGCCGTTTGCTTCACTTGTTTTACTTTCCCGAAAGGGGCTTGGGGGATTGGCATGGAAAAACCGGCGCAGAACATTCAAGACAGTTTCTTAAACAACGCCCGCAAGGATAAGATTATTCTCACGATTTACCTGATGAGCGGCGTCAAGCTCTCCGGCCGGATCAAGAGTTTCGATAAGTACTCCGTGGTGCTGGAGACCAACAATCAGGAGCAACTGATTTTCAAGCACGCCATTTCGACGGTGGTCACGCAGAAGACTGCGCATCCCTACGCCGGCAACTCGCTGGTGACGGGCCAAAGCGCTGCGGTCGGAATTGCGCCGGTGGCGGCGGTCCACGCGGACTCTTCGGAGGCTTAGAACACGGCACTCCGCAACCCCGTTCGAGAGCGGGCGATTCTAGTCGGGCTGGAGTGGAAGACGCGCGGCCCCAGCGGCCGCAACAAACCCGTTCCGCCGGAAGAATCCCTCGAGGAACTGGCCGAACTGGCCGCCAGCGCCGGGGCCCAGATTGCCGAAAAAGTGTTTCAAACGCGCCCGGCTCCGGACGCCGCCACCCTCATCGGCCACGGCAAAGTGGAAGAGATCGCGGCTGCCGTGAAATCCAGCGGCGCCGATGTGGTGATCTTCGACCACGACCTCTCCCCCACCCAGCAGCGCAACCTCGAAAAGGCTATAGACGCCAAGGTCATCGACCGGACCCAACTCATTCTGGACATTTTTGCGTCGCGTGCGCGGACGCGCGAGGGCCGCCTCCAGGTAGAGCTTGCGCAGTTGAATTACCGGCTGCCGCGCCTCTCCGGCCACGGCGTGGAGATGTCGCGTCTGGGCGGCGGAATCGGGACGCGCGGGCCCGGCGAAACCCAGCTCGAAACCGACCGCCGCCGGATCGCGCGCCGCATCAAGAAGATTGCGGACGCACTCGAGGGAGTGCGGGCCGGCCGCGCGCTACACCGCCAGAGACGCAGCGCCGTTCCGCTGGCGACCCTGGCGCTGGCCGGCTACACCAACGCCGGCAAGTCGACCCTGTTCAACCGGCTCACCCAGGCGGGCGTGGCGGTGGATGCGCGCATGTTCGCCACCCTCGATCCCACCGTGCGGCCGCTGACCCTCCCCTCGCGCCGCCGCGTGCTGGTGAGCGACACGGTGGGATTCATCCGCAATCTGCCCACCACCCTGGTCAAGGCCTTTCG
>Ga0224534_1001770_pt1 | contig 10928 bp, 7 predicted proteins | sample 714E12024metaG_FD_172012 | JGI IMG/M metagenome (GOLD analysis project Ga0224534, IMG submission 172012) | Peat soil microbial communities from Stordalen Mire, Sweden - 717 E1 20-24 | ecosystem: Environmental > Terrestrial > Soil > Wetlands > Peat | place: Sweden: Norrbotten County, Stordalen... | reverse complement strand
GATCTCATCAATGAATTTGTCTCGTAAAGCCGGCTTTTCGACTGAAACCTCATGGCCGAGTCCGGTTTGGAGCATTGCCGTCGCCATCGGCGTCTCCCGGGGTCTACGCGGCTGGGCGCTGCCCGCGTACGCGGCCTGGCATTGATCGTGGGTTGCCTCTCGGTCTGATACTCGGCGATTTAGCGTAAAGCCAGAAACCTACGGGCGACATTGTCACTACAACCATAAATTGGCCGAAATGGCCACGATATGCCTGTAATCTGCAGTGGTCATTTTATGGTTGTGGATCAGGTGCGAGCGAGCACACACTGAGACAGGAGTGAGCTAAATCACACCTACTTGTCTGTAAGCGACCATCTGACCTGCTAGTGCCCTCTTCTACGGGTTGGACGTCATACGGCAGCTTACCGAAGACACGGATTGATCTGAAAGGGTCAACGAGCTGGTATCGCCAGTCGAGATAGTGAAGTCTGAATCCTGAATATAGGAACTCTCGCGGCTCCGGTTTATTTTCATGTTTCGGCCTACTCGTGTTGACATCCGACCCGAGTAGTGCAATGCTTGGGTCGGATGACTACCAAAAAGAACACCGATGATCGGGTCGCCCTGCTGCAAGGGACGCTCGACATCCTTATTCTCAAAACCCTTGTTTTGGGGCCGTGCCATGGGCAAGGCGTGGCACGATCGATCCAACGCCAATCGGAGGAGGTCTTCTTCGTCGATCACGGCTCACTTTACCTTGCCTTGCAACGGTTAGAAGACAAGAAGTGGATCAGCGCGAAGTGGGGAGTGAGCGAGAACAACCGCAAGGCGCGGTTTTATTCGCTGACCGCAAAAGGCCGCGACCATCTCATGGAAAAGATCAGCGAGTGGCAGCGCCTGACTCGGGCGATGGGGTTGATTCTGCGTGGCAACGCGGGACCGAGCAGCGAGGAGGCGTAGGCATGTTCAAACGCAGGCGCAGCGTCGATGATTTTGCCGAGGAGATCAAAGCGCATCTCGAACTCGAAGCCGACGAGCTCGAAAGTGGAGGCGCGAGCGAAGACGAGGCGCGGCGGCGAGCAAGGGCGGAGTTTGGCAACGCGCAAGCGGCGCGGGAGCGCTTCTATCTCAGGAGCCGCGTCGAATGGCTCGACCATCTGGCCCGCGATATCCGCTTCGCATTTCGCCAGCTGAGAAAGAATCCGGGCTTCTCTTTCGCCGCGATTGCGGTGTTGGCGCTTGGCATTGGCGCATGTGTAGCGGTGTTTGCCTTTGTGGATGCTGCACTGATCAGGCCGCTGCCCTACGCGGACCCGCAACGGCTGGTGCATGTGACGGAAAGCGAAATAACGTCGTCGAAGGTGAACATTTCTTACCTCGATTACCTGGACTGGAAGCGCTTAAACACGGTTCTCAGTTCGATGGATGTCTTCACCGGATGGGATGCGTTGTTGAGCACGGCCACGGGCACCGAACCATTGCCGGCATTGCGGGTCAGCGCAGGATTCTTCCGCACACTGGGCGTGGCTCCCGTGCTCGGCCGTGATTTTCATCCGGGCGAGGATTCCCTCACAGGGCCAAATGTCGTGGTGATCAGTTACGGATTCTGGCAGCGGCAATTTGGCGGTAATAACGATGCGATTGGGCAAACGGTGAAGCTGAGCGGCGCTGTTCACACAGTGATCGGCGTGCTGCCCAAAGACTTTGAATTTGCGCTTGGGAATAGCCCTGAGATCTGGGCAGCGCTGAAGCCGGAGGACGAGTGCGAAAAACATCGCGACTGCCACAACCTCTATGCAGTGGGGCGTCTTAAACCTGGAGTCTCGGTACAGACGGCCTTGGCCAACCTGCAGTCGATTGCGCGGCAGTTGGAAATCCAGTATCCAGATACGAACCGCGACCGGGGGGCCAGCGTAATGCTCCTCTCGAAGATGATCGTGGGGGACATCCGTCCTATTCTGCTTTTGCTGCTGAGCGGCGCCGGCCTGTTGCTGTTAATTGCGTGCGTGAACGTCTCCAGCTTGCTGGTGGTGCGCGCAGAAAGCCGCAAGCGCGAACTGGCAGTCCGCGGCGCGCTGGGCGCTTCGCGCGGCCGCCTCGCCAGTCAGTTCATCACCGAAGGCATGATGCTTGTGAGCGGCGGCGTATTGCCCGGCCTGGCGTTGGCCGTTGGAGCCATGCAGATTCTAACCCACCTTATCTCTAAGGAGATGATTGCCAGGATGCCCTTCTTTGAGGGGCTGGGTGCGAACCTCCATGTGCTGACGTTCGCGGCGGTTTTGGCGCTGCTTGCGGCGGTGGTGTTCTCGGTTACGCCGATTCTGCAGTCTATGTCTCAGGACATACGCGATGGACTGACCGAAGGAGGGCGCGGCTCGGCGGGAACCTTGTGGCGCAGGATTGGAGGACGCCTGGTAGTGGTCGAACTGGCAACAACCATGGTGCTTTTGACGGGAGCAGGTCTGCTCGGCAAGAGCCTCTACCGGCTGTTGCATGTGGAGATCGGATTTCAAGTCGACCACCTTGCCACGCTGCACGTTCGGCTGCCGGGCGCACAGTTTCCAGGAGACCCCGAGCAGGTCGCTTTTACTCGCAGATTGTTGGACCGGATCGAGAGCTTGCCGGGTGTACGGGCCGTGGGCGTTACGAGCGTGTTGCCGGCGTATTGCGACTGCAACTCGGACTGGGTACGAATCGCCGATAGACCGTTTGACGGCAACCACATCACGGTCGACGAGCGCGATGTGACGGCAGGATTCTTCCGCACTCTTTCTACGAAACTGCTTGCGGGCCGCTACTTTTCCGATGCGGAGGACGCGTCGAGGCCCCGAGTGGTGGTGATTAACCACGCCTTTGCGCGAAAGTATTTTCCAGGCGAGGACCCTGTTGGCAAGCGGATTGGCGACCCCACGCTGAGTCCGGAGTCGATGAAGCAAATCATTGGCGTGGTGGAAGATTTCAGAGAAGGCGCACTTGACGACGAGCAACAGCCAGTCGTCTACTATCCCTTTAACCAGAACGCTTCTTCCGGATATGAGGTGATCGTCCGCACCTCTCAGGAGGAGCACTCCATTCTGCCTGCCCTCACGGCGGCGATTCATCAACTCAACATGGATGTGGGAGTTGAACAAGGCTCGACGATGGCCGACCATATCAACGGTTCGCAGACGGTTTATTTTCACCGCTCAACGGCGTATCTGGTCGCAGGCTTCGCCGCGCTGGCATTGATTCTCAGCGCAGTTGGCCTTTATGGAGTGATTGCGTATTCGGTAAGCCAGCGGACGCGAGAGATCGGCGTGCGGATGGCGCTCGGCGCGCAGCGCTCGTCAGTTCATCGCATGGTGTTGCGGGAGGCAGCGTGGCTGGCTGCGGCAGGAATCGCAATTGGAGTGGTTTGCTCCGTGGCCTTCGGCGAGCTTTTACGAGGACTGCTCTTCGGAGTGCGAGCGTGGGATATTCCAACTCTAGTGACAGTGGCCATCGTACTTGGCCTCTTGACGCTCTTTGCTAGCTACATTCCTGCGCATCGCGCCGCGTCGGTGAATCCAGTGGCCGCGCTGCGTGCCGAGTAACCCAGTGACGGCGGTTGGCCAGGCTTCAGCTGTAGCCAAATCGCCGAGTCGCTCACGGATCATGGAATGAAAGTCAGATGGCCGAAGAGTCGCCTACTCGCGGATATGATGGATGCGAGAAGCTGCCGAGTTTCTGAAAGCAGAAATGGGCATCTTGCCTAATCCTTATCGGCCATTCAGGCCCACGTCTGTTTACGACCGTAGGTGGGTTTTTGACCAACAGATGCTTCAGCAGGCCGCCCGATTTCGGTGCGAACGCGTCTAATTGCGAGATTGGTTAGATGGGAACTTGTGAGTGACGGATTCCTCTTCATTATTAAGGAAGAGGTTCGTTGCAGCGATGGATACTGACCAGCGTTGGCAATCTCTCGGATCGCGAGGCGAACCGCATTGTCATAGGCGAGGTCAACCTTCTGCTGCTCCAGGGCGCGATGCGCCAGGTAACGGACCCGAAGGCGATGACAAAGGTCTGGGAAAACGACGCGCAGAGTGTTTGCATCTTTATGCAGTCTCGATGCGAGAATGACAAGAGGAACCGGCGGCTCCTCCAACGCTTTTTTGAGTGCCTCCTCGGTTTTCGTTCTTTGAAAGCGGCAACGATCAGGGGAACGAGCCGTCAGGGCCTTACAAAGTTGACGGCAAGCATGACGTTGATACAACTGAGGAACGCTGATGCCCAGCCGGAGCGCAACCTGAGCTATCGTCGGTGGCGGTTCTTCGGTGAGCGCACAAAGAAGTTCTTGCCGGTAAGTTTCAGCGCGGTGTTCAGCCTGGCGTTCACGTTTCGCATTGGTTGCTGCGCACAGAGCCGGGAACCAGGCTTTTCCCCTGGACGTGCTGCGGTAGCCCATTATCTGGAAGAGCTTTAGGATCGATAGAGGCTCATCCATCGCCATGTTTGTTTCTAAGCGCGTCTTGATTTCTGCTGCGGCGCGCTCGCGCTCTTCGGGCGGAATTGACCCAAGGCGAACAACTCGCGTGATGGGGTATTGCGGCATAACCACTCGTTGTTTCCGGCGAGTAGCCAATGAACCTGATGTTGCGAGCGCGCTCCACTCAGGATCGGTTCTCAAAACCTCTTCCATGACCAAGCGGTTGATCGGCACTCTGAGATTCTGACAGAGCCGAATGACGAGCGCCAGTGAGGGGAGCCGCTTTCCCGTGAGCCACGCGTTCAGCGCTGCGCAGCTGATTCTTGTTTGGCGTCCTAACAACTGCTGATTTCCACTTGCCAATTCGACCAGCATCCGTTGCAGGTTACTTAGCAAATGGCAGGGTGAATCGTGATTGCCTACCCCGTTTCCCAGAGCGAGGAATTCGCCAACCTGGTTTGCTATCCATAACTGATCTTCCATGACCTGTGCGGACGCTGGAGCAGTTGGCGCGTCCGAATCGTCTCCCAGCCAACCATTGCAGTGAGCGCAAAACCCAGGATGCGCGTGTGCGAAAAGAACCAACATGGGCCGGCGGCAATGGGGGCAGTCCTGTTCCAGAAAAACATAATGGACAGGGCAAACAGTCACCGGTGCCAATGCCCACGCCAAGCACTCATAGATTGGCATTCCACCGCGTTGCCACTCCCAAAAACAACGCGGACACCAGGTTCGACGCCGTCGTAGAATTCCGTCAGAGGCCAGCAGGCGTCGCCAAGGTAATAGGGTTAAAGCGCACAAGTCGCGCCGAGAAGTCAGCTTCCCCAGAATGGCCACCCATTGCTCAAAGCAGGAGCTCATTCCATTAAGAGAGTGCAGGCCGGAAAAGTGGGTATTCGTCGGCATTGTGGAGAGATCGGGAAAGATCTCTTTGAGGATCAATGTCCTAACGGAAACCGTATGTGCTTCGGCCACGCGCATGATGTAACTAGACAGACTCTCAACATGCTGGGTGCCAATCGCCATCGGTTGCAGAGAATACAATCGGCTCCGTGGAGGCATCACTCGCGGTGCCAAATCCCAAAGGTCATATGCCACGTCAAGCCGTCCTCGACAAGCCCGCAAGTTGACCGATCAGGTCTCGCTCAGGGTTGCGCTGGCCGACGTGCCTTCGCGGCTGAGATTTCTTGTGGACGGCGGGTTCAGCGGAGTTCCCTCCCAACCCCAGCAGTTCGCGCAGGCGTGGCCGTACCTGGTCTGCCGATAACAATTGCCTTTCACCTTCCTGGGCTTCCACCGCGATTTTCTCGCACCGTCCGGCAGAAAGGGCGGTAGTCTCCAGATGGCGGGCAGTTAGAGTCTTACCGCCTTCTCCAAGAGCCGCAATCAATGCCCGATCTAACCACTCCTTCAATATCCCGATGCATCCCACGGATCGCTCATAGAGCCATTCCCAGAGGGGCAACAGGTCGGGCTGATTTTCCAACGGCAGATGTCGCTGAAAGGTGAGAACAGCATTTTTGAAAACGCGAACGTCTTCCTCGCTCTCGGCACTGTAGCGCCGGAAGTGAATGTCGAGACTTCTTCGTGATAGCTGGCCGTTTAGATCGCGAAAGGCGAGGAGATCGTAAGTGCCGAGCAATATGTGAACGGTCCGAGTGCAGTTGGCAAGGGACTTGATGACTTCCAGTTGGTCGGCCAATCTCCTGCCGGAGGCCATGCGGGTCAGATGCTGGGCTTCGTCGATCAGAATGGCGGCGGGCCGCCGGTGTTCGACAGCTGACTCGAGGGCCTGACGCAATTGAGCCGCGGAGGCATCAGGTCTGACAAACTGCTGCCCCCGAGAATCGCGTGCGAAGTGGATCCACTTTGGTTTGAGCTTGCAGTCAAGCATCGGTTCGCTCAGCTCAACCAGCGTACGGCGATAGTGATCTCGCCAATTGAAGTTTCCGTTATCGGGAGCTGCCGCCTCAACCGCGACGTAAGGCAATCGGCTGGGATCCGCTTTCATGGAAGGTTCACCCTGCTCGGAAAGCACTTGCTGAATCTTCAATCGCAGTGTCGTCTTGCCTACGCCCGTCGGTCCGACTACCATCACGATCGTACCGGGGGGAGCCTCGTTGATCGCTGCTACCAGCAGATCCTTCGCGGTCGAGAGCATCGGGTGCGCCACGGTCAGGAGCCGGAATTCTTTGATACGGACTGCGACCTCTTCTGATGTCATATCAAAACGCTCCGTAGGTTTCGTACTCTTCGGCAGGCTCCATGACAACGGATTGGAGAGGCGGCACAGCACAAGAAGATTGCAAGGTTGGGCGACTGTCAGCGAGCGGCCGCTGCGCTACCGCCTGCTCATATTTACAGCGAATCGGTCTGGCTTGGCGGTCGCGCAGTCGCTGAGTTAGCAGAATCTCCTGTGCTTCTACCGATTGCAGGAAATCTCCGATCGCCGCTGCTGAAAGGCCGCGGTGGCGAGCATGTTCCCGGTGACGTCTCCGGAGTTCCTGCGTCGCGAGCATCAGCTCACGCTCCGAGCGGCCCTGAAAGATCGCGTGGTACTCGGAATGGCATTGAACCCATTGGCCTTTTATAAAAGCAAATGCGGTGCCGATGTCGAAAGCGTCGTAGCGGACGGGAACCTGGGTTCTTTCGATCTCAGGGTCGCGCAACGTATCCGACCAGTAATAGATGTAGTGAATCTTCACGCCCCGCCCGGGCAATACTTGGGCGGTGCCCATGGATGTGGTCGGAAGGGTCATGATGAAAAGCTCCCGATCATAGCTGATACGGCGCCACGGGCGTTGTCCGGCTAGTGTCATCCCTGCCTCATAGGCTTCGTGAGGGCTTTGTCCGAGGGCAGGATGATCCAGGGAATCATAAACTTCATATAGATACCGGGCGAGGTGATCGTGCAAATCAACTAACGTCCATACGGCCTTGTGTTTCGGGTTGACGCACGCTGTGACTTGCCGCACCTGGCGCATGACCTGGGTATTGCCGCAGAGATTGTGGATGAGCTGAGAGTTGCATGTCCCGAAGAGACGTTCCACCACAGAGCCAAAGCGAGCCTTGGCGGGCGGTCGAGTTTTCTTGGTGCACTCGTATCGGGCCAGCAGGGTCTCAAAATAAACGCTGTCGAATTCCGCGCCTCCATCAACTACGAACGTTTGAGGCAGACGATTGTAGCGGGCCACGCATTCTCTTACGATTGCCATGCAGGAGCGATAACTGGGCGGATCGAAGGAGAACGAAAACGCCAGAACCCTTCGCGAGAACGCATCGGTAAGCAAGGAGAGCCACGGTCGGCCGAGATTGCGACCAGTCGTCGAACAGACGAGCTCCACGTCCAATTCTGTGTGGTCAACATGGCCAATTTCAAAGGGGCGTTCTCCGTGACGAGGCGTCTTCAACTCCAACTCCCAGAAGAATCGCTCCTGTTTATATGCAGCACGTGGTCCCATCCGCTTCAGGGTCTGGGCATGTCCGGCTGCCGAGTACACGGCCTGGCGGAAAGTCTCATAGCTGGGAGCGATCAATCCCCGGTCGTTGCACGCGCTCAGCAGCACGCTCCACGATGCGTACATACTTTTCTGCTTGTGCGTTTCGTAGTCCTGATGAACCACTGCCGCCATCAGTTCCTTGGTGACCTCGGGCAACCTGGCCGCGCGATTGCCGCGCCGATGCGTTTGAGGAATGAGTCCCATATAGCCCGCCCCGCATTGTGCTTCGGCCGTCCTATACATCGCACGCCAGCGACGAGCCGAGCGCGGCGAAATCGAGATAGAGGCAGTCAATGTTGTGCTGTTCAACGGCCGGCGGACAATCTCGTAGCGATGGTTAGCCTGGGCAAGGTCTTTCTCGCTCGCACTGGAAAGCCTGTTCATGATTTCGGAATCGCCGTCATTTGGGCGCAAAGGAGTCTCGGTAATCTGGCCGTCCTTCATCAGTGCATAGTAAGCCTTTGCCGGGAGTTGGATGATTGAGTTATCGTCAACGCGGCGAAGGGCCACGTGCGTTTGCCCGCAATTCAAAACATTCCAACGTTGCCCGTCCCAATTCACCTCGCTGCCGGGAGTTGGCGGGCCGATTGGATCGCTACACAATGGCTTTGGCGCGCACGTCGGGTTTTGAGCATCGTGCGCGGAAACCTGCCGATTTGAGAAAACGGGAACGGTCGCCGGCCGGGTGAGCGGAGAACCACGCAGATCCACGTACAGCTCGTCCCGCGCAATCAGGACGTAGACATCGTCACAGGTTGCGCCGTCACCGCAGGCTGCCAGCAAATCGAGGAGTGAAATGCCAGGGCGAGCCGCAACCCGGGCGAGAAGACGATTTCTGGTTGCAGGAGCGACGGTTGTGTGGTCATCGCGGAAATAATCTTCCAGGAACTGAATGTTGCGCTGGTACACCCAATTGATGTCCCGCGAGCAACGAACGGAGTAGGTAAGCCCGAACTTCTGCGCGTACGCCTCACCTGGAGGGCAGTGCCATGCGTCGTCATCCCGCAGGAATCGATGAGGACTTCTCTCGGCACGACGCAGAAGTTCCTCTTCTGTCTTGCATTCTTCCCAACCGGCGCCACCGGTGCGCATGACAAAATAGTCCGGCGTGTGAACGGCCACGATTCTCTTTCCCTGGGCGCTTTTGTACTCAAGCTTAAAGGAGGGCGGCTGGTCCCAGTATTCGAGCACTTCGGGGTCGTGCTCCAACTCATAGATCCTGGCAAGCTCGACCCGGTGGCTTTCAAACTGGATGACGACACCCATCTTCTTGCTCGGATAGCGTCCGCTCACATTTTGTCGCTCGCCACCCACGTGCCGAGCCGGCCGGGAGGAACGAATCTGATGGATGATTGCGCGGGCACATTCTGGCAACCCGAGGCGCTGGAACCAAGCTAAGAAATCCTCGTTTTCGAGCATGACCCCTCCCCCGCTGAAGCCTTCATCCCATCATTTGCTTCGATCCCTCCGCTGATTCTTCAGCGCATGCACAAACCTCACCCCAGCTTCGTTCGTTAACTCCTGTAGATGACGGCCATTCTCAATGGCCTGCTGAATCGTCGGTGCCAGATCGTCGGGCACGTATATCGAGAATCGCCGGGAGCCTCTGCGTCCGCACAAGACATAGCTAACGTGCCCCTTTCCTGAAGTGCATGCTGAACAGTTTTTTCGGATGCACCGGGTCTTTCGGAGCGAGAGCGAACCCTCCGCAATCGGCCACACGCTCCGAACAGCCGTTTGGAACCAATGGCGAACCTGAACTTGTGTTTCCTGTCGTCGCATGTACGTAATATCTCATACATGCACTCAACCTGAAAAGAACCGTCCAAATGAGAATCAAAATGGTAAGTGCGGCGATGAGCAATGCCGCATCCGCGGCCACATTTTGCTTGGAAAACGGAACTCGCGGCCAACTTATCCTTGAAATGCCCAAGCAATAGCTGACGGGCCCCACTGAAACCTGCCAATTTCGGCCAACTTATGATTGGAGGCCCGGCCAATTTATGCCTGTAGTGACAGACATCGACGGTTCTCGTAACCTAACCCTGAATCACTTCCGTGTAGCCCGTCACTCGGGCCGAAACATCATTGCCCCGCGCTCCATCGGTAAAGACTCGCAGCCAACCAATGCGTCTACCCTTGTCATCTCCTAATTTTCCTGGCTGCCTCCACAGGTCATAGAGCCGCAACAGTGCCGCCATCGCAGCCTTCCAATGAGTCGGCGTTGAACCGCTCTTGAGCAACTTTGTACAGATTGGACACCTGCGCAGGAAGATACTTTTCGCAAGCCTCCCAAGGAGCCTGCCGACGATACACAAGCGATCGCCACACGGGCCTATGAACTCTACCAGCAGCGAGCGCACGGCGAGAGCCAGCAGGATCAGGACTGGCTCGAGGCGGAGCGGGAAACCCACCGCGATGAGTCGGCCCGGAAACAGACTGCTTAGGTGCTTGCGCAACGCAGAAGGGACAGGATGAATATCGATTCGAACACCTACCGTGTACCGCCCGACAAAAAGGTCGACCTCAGCGAGTGGCCGACGGCCGGGCCGGTTCTTACCAAGTCGAAAAAGCATTATCGCGAATTGCTGGAAGAACACGTGAAGGAATTAAGCGCGTTGCAGCAACTTCATTACGCATCCAATCGCTACGCGCTACTCTTGATTTTTCAAGGCATGGACGCGGCCGGCAAGGACGGCGCCATCCGGCACGTGATGTCCGGGATTAATCCGGAAGGTTGTGAAGTCTTCAGCTTCAAGCAGCCCAGCGCTGAAGAACTTGAACACGATTTCCTCTGGCGCACTACGTGCCGCCTTCCCGAGCGCGGACGGATCGGCATTTTCAATCGTTCCTATTACGAGGAGGTGCTGGTGGTTCGCGTCCATCCGGAGCAGCTCCGCAACGAAGGGCTTTCCAAGGAGTTACGCGACGATAAGTCCAAATGGGAAGGCAGATATCGTTCGATTGTGGATTTCGAAAAGCATCTTGACCGTAACAGCACG
>Ga0224534_1001767_pt1 | contig 10937 bp, 3 predicted proteins | sample 714E12024metaG_FD_172012 | JGI IMG/M metagenome (GOLD analysis project Ga0224534, IMG submission 172012) | Peat soil microbial communities from Stordalen Mire, Sweden - 717 E1 20-24 | ecosystem: Environmental > Terrestrial > Soil > Wetlands > Peat | place: Sweden: Norrbotten County, Stordalen... | reverse complement strand
GATCGAACTGTGCGCGTTCATGGCCGCGCGGATAAAATCCGTTCGAGCCGATGGGCCGGAAAGAGCCGGCATCCGAAGTCTGGATTTTTATCAGCCACCGCAGGGTCTTGAGGCCGAGTTCCAGCATCGTTTCGTTGTTCATGCAGCGTCCGTTGAGAATCATCGCGTGCGGCAGCTTGGCGTTGGCATAGGAAACCACTTCTTCGAACCACTGCCACTCGTCGGTGGCGGCGTCGGTGTAGCGTTGCATGAGTTTCGCCGTGAGTGATTCGCGAATCTGGTTCGCGCGCCGGTCGCCGCTGAACCGCCGCAGGTATTCATCAATGCCGATGAGCGTGAACGCCAACGCGCGCGGTGACATGAACTCGGCGGCCACGGGCAGGGCCTGTTCGAACAATTCCGCCGCCAGCATTTGAAAACTGCCCTGGCCCGCTTGTGACACACACAACCCCAGCGCCCACAGCGCGTGACCCTGGCAATCCTCCGAGCCGACTTCCTCCAGCCAGTGCCGGTCGAAGCTCATGAAGTTGCGGAAGCGCCCGCGCTTGCGGTCGAAGGCGTGGTTCAGGAACGCGGCGTAGGTGGCGGCCTGCGCGCCGAGGCGCTGCGAGCCATGGCCCAACTTTTGCAACATCAGCGCCAGCACCAGCGCGCGCGCGTTGTCGTCCGTGCAATAGCCTTCGGCGAAGTTCGGCACCGTGAAGCTCGCGTGCTGGAAAATGCCGGTCGAATCACTCATCCGAAACAGATGGTCGAGCTTTATCCCCGGCAACTGGCCGGGCTGTTCGTCGAGCGTCTTGATGGGGGAGGATTTTCTTCCCACGAAGCTGTGGTCATGACGCGCCTGTTGGAAGGACTTCATATAAAGCTGCGCCACGCGGCTCCACACCATGTCGCGCCCCAGCTTGTAGGCGTTCTTGCGCATCGAATGGCGCAACGGTTCGTCCCGCAGCAGTTCGACCACGGCGACGGCGATGGCCTTGGCGTCGCGGAACGGCACCAGTTTGCCGCGTTCGGCGGTCAGTAATTCCACCGCGTGCCAGTAGGGCGTGGACACCACCGCGTTGCCCGCGCCGAACGCGTAGGCCAGCGTGCCCGAGGTGATTTGCGCCTCGGTCAGGTAAGGCGTCAGATAAATGTCCGCCGCGCCGATGAACCGCATCAACTCCTCCACTTCGACGAAGCGATTGAAGAACACGACGTGCTTCTGCACGCCGAGGTCTTTGGCCAGCCGCTCCAGACTCAGGCGGTAAGCTTCGCCCTCGTCGCGCAGCAGATTCGGATGTGTCTGCCCCAGCACGATGTAAACGACGTTGGGAAATTCCCGGATGATGTCCGGCAACGCGCGCAATGCATACTCGATGCCCTTGTTCGGCGACAGCAATCCGAACGTGAGCAGCACCTGCTTGCCCGCCACGCCAAACTCGTCCTTGAAATAATTTGGGTCGGCGAACGGCATATCGGGAATGCCGTGCGGGATGAGGTCAATTTTGGCCGCCGGCGCCTGATAGACTTCGCGCAGGAACTGCTGGCCACGTTCGGTCATGGTCACTAGCCGCGTCGAAAGCCGGATCAGGTTGCGCATCACACGCCGCTGCTCTGTGTTCGGCTCGCGCAGCACCGTGTGCAGCGTGGTGACGATGGGCATCTGCAGTTCGCGCAGCAGCGCCAGCACATGACTGCCCGCCGGCCCGCCGAAAATGCCGAACTCATGCTCCACGCAAACCACGTCCACGTCCGTGATGTTGAGGAAATCCGCCGCGCGCAGGTAGGACGGCAGGTCCTGCTCCGCAATCTCAAAGCGCACCTCCGCCGGGTAATCGTAACCGCCCGCGAGATCATTGACCGGCACGACGAGGCATTGCATCGCCGGAAACTCCGCCGCCACCGCGCAGCGCAAGTCGGTCGTGAACGTGGCGATGCCGCATTTCCTTGGCAGATAATCCCCGAGGAACGCAATTTTGCGGATGTCCGATGGTTGCTGCATGAAACGTTGTCTGGCTGCACGGGCCTAATTGCCTGTGCTGACATATAGTAGGCCAAGCGCCTGCGTTCGCCAAGAACCATTCACCGGCAATACCGTCGAACCCGGTGCGGAGGCATTTGGGATCTGCCCCCGGAGCGCGGCTGTGTCCCGCAAAGCGGGACCAGCCGCAGCAGCTTCGCAAAGCCAGCCTGCTGGAATATGCCTGGTGCCGTAGAGCTTTTCAACGTGCTGCGGCTGGTGCTTTGCACACAACCGCGCTCCAACCTTGTTGCGTTCGGGCGACAACGCAAAACTTCCAACTCGCCTTGACTGGCGGTTTGGGGCTAATCTCCCCCCAGATTTTGCTGAACAACAAAGAAACAAAGCAACGAAGTTAAGTTCATTCAGGCAGAGCCGCCTTCCTTTGTTTCTTCGTTCCTTTGTTGTTCCAATTGCCATGATGACCAGCACGCAAATCCGCCAGTCGTTTCTCGACTTCTTCAAGTCGAAGCAGCACACCATCGTGCCGTCTTCAAGCCTCATGCCGGACAGCCCCAACCTGCTGTTCACCAACGCGGGCATGAACCAGTTCGTGCCCATCTTCCTCGGCCAGGTCAAATGCCCCTACACGCCGGGCCGCGCCGCCGACACCCAGAAATGCATCCGTGCCGGCGGCAAACACAACGATCTCGAAGACGTCGGCCTCGACACCTACCACCACACGTTCTTCGAGATGCTCGGCAACTGGAGCTTTGGCGACTACTTCAAAAAGAACGCCATCGAATGGGCGTGGGAACTCGTCACCTCAAAGAAATGGTTCGGATTTCCGCCGGAACGTCTCTATGCCACCGTCTATAAACCGGGCAAAGGCGAGCCCTCCGAATTTGACCAGGAAGCCTACGACCATTGGGAAAAACTTTTCAAAGCCGCCGGACTCGATCCCAAGGTCCATGTCTGTTACGGCGGCAAGAAAGACAACTTTTGGATGATGGGCGACACCGGCCCGTGCGGCCCGTGCTCGGAAATCCACGTTGACCTCACGCCCGCCGGCGACACCAAAGGCTCGCTCGTTAACAAGGGCGACGCCCGCTGCATTGAAATTTGGAATCTTGTCTTCATCCAGTTCAACGCCAACCCGGACGGCACGTTCACGCCGTTGCCGGCAAAGAACGTGGACACCGGCATGGGCTTCGAGCGCGTCACCGGCATCATCCAGTGCACGAAAGGCTTCAAAGACTTCGCCAATGCGAAAATCTCGAATTACGAGACCGACATCTTCCGCCCCATCTTCGACGCGCTGGAAAAACTGAGCGGCAAGAAATACGCCTCGACGCTGCCGCAGTTTCCGGGGAGCGCGACCGTCCCGGTCGCATCCGTCGGCGTCGCGCCGACGGAATCTGTCGCACAAGGAGCAAGCTATTACAAACGTCGCCTCCCGCATTTTGAAAGGCCGTGGGCGAAATACATGGTCAGCTTTTCGACGCGAGAACGCCGGCAACTTTCTCCACCGGCACGGGATATTGTTCTCAAAAGTCTTTTGTTTGGTCACGAGCAGCGCCGCTATCAACTCTACGCCGCGTGCGTGATGGCCGATCATGTTCATTTTCTCTTTGAGCCGCAGGTCAAAGAGCAGAACAAGGAAGGGGAACCAGTTTTCTGGCCGGTTGCGGAGCTTTTGCATTCGATCAAATCCTTCACTGCCCATGAAATTAACAAGTCTGAAGGAAAATCCGGCCAGGTGTGGGAAAACGAATCATTTGACCGGATGATTCGCGGCGATGCCGACCTTGAAGAGAAGTTTCACTACATCTGTCGCAATCCATGGGATTCAGGTGTCGTGCCGCCAACCGAAAATTATCCGTGGCTCTGGACTCCGGATGTAGCTGTGGGGAGCGCGACCGTCCCGGTCGCATCGGTCGGCGTCCCGCCAACCGAATCCGCTCGCGGGGTTGCGGCGAGTTCGTCAATGTCTCTGACTTCGCACGCGTCCGGGACTGTTGCGCGGGACGCGCAACAGGGCGACCGGGACGGTCGCGCTCCCCACTCCCAGGAACAAATCCAACTCGATATCGCCTTCCGCGTCATCGCCGACCACATCCGCACATTGGGCTTTGCGATTGCCGACGGCATCCAGCCGGGCAACAACGACCGCAACTACGTCCTGCGCCGCATCCTGCGCCGCGCCGTGCGCTACGGCCGCACGCTCGGCTTCCACGAACCGTTCTTTTACAAACTCGTGGACGTGCTCGCCGACACCATGGGCGGCGTCTTCCCCGAAATCCGCGCCCGGAAAAAGCACGTGCAGGAAGTCATCCGCACCGAGGAAGAGGCGTTTAACAAGACGTTGGATCGGGGGCTTGAGTTCTTTGAGGACTACGCGAAGCAAGCGGTTTCTGCTGCGCGCATCGCTGGTGGTCAACCAGTGTTTGATGGCCAATGGGCGTTTACGCTTTATGACACCTATGGTTTTCCCTACGACCTGACCGAGTTGTTGTCTCGTGAACGAGGAATGACCGTAGATAAAGACGGTTTTGAGACGTTCATGGATTTGCAGCGCGCCCGTGCCCGCGCCGCGCAGAAGAAGGAAGTCATTTCGCTTTCGCAAATCGAGACCACCACGCCCACGAAGTTCGTCGGCTACGAAAAATTGGAAACGCCTGCGAAGGTGCTGGAAGTCGTGTCTCTCAAAGACAAGACGGCTGTCATCCTCGATACCAGCGCCTGCTACGCCGAAATGGGCGGCCAGGTCGGCGACACCGGCGAAATCATTCTCAATCCCGTAGCCGCCGACGTCAGTCGGCGCACTTTATCAGATGGCGCGGACTCACGTCCGCGGCTACGAATCACGAACACGCAAAAGAGCGGCAATACCTGGCTGCATTTTATTGAAGAGGAGAGCACAGAAGCGAAGGGGAGCGCGACCGTCCCGGTCGCATCGGTCGGCGTCCCGCCGACCGAATCCGGGCGCGCGCCCCAGACAGGTTCGATAACGAAAGCGACATTGAACGCGCCCGGGGCTGCTGCGCGGGACGCGCAGCAGAGCGCCCGGGACGGTCGCGCTCCCCAATCCGAGACGCCCGCGCTCCCCATTCAGGGAGAGAACGTCATACTCATCGTTGATCGTCCTCGCCGCAACGCCATTCAACGCCACCACACCGTCACGCACCTTCTGCATTGGGCGTTGCATGAGGTCGTGAGCCGGGAAGCTTCGCAAAAAGGCTCGTTCGTCGGCCCGGACAAGCTCACGTTCGATTTCAATTCCCAGCCGCTTACACCACAGCAGGTCGCTGACATCGAGAAACTCGTCAACGAGCGCATCCTCGAAAACGCCGGCGTCTCGTGGACGGAAGTTCCCTATGCCGACGTGAAATCGCGCAAGGACGTAAGGCAATTCTTCGGCGACAAATACGGTGACACTGTTCGTGTCGTCCAAATTGGCGGCAGGGCAGGGGAGCTGAACGGCTATTCGATGGAGCTGTGCGGCGGCACGCACACGCGTGCGACCGGCGAGATTGGCTTGTTCCGCATCGTGGGTGAGAACGCCATTGCCGCAGGTGTCCGGCGCATTGAGGCGGTTGCCGGCCTCGAAGCTTATCGCAAAGCCACGGACGAATTGCAGCTCATCAAATCGCTGGCGGGCAAGATCAATTCACCGGTTCACGAGCTGGAAAAGAAGATCGAGTCGCTGCTGGAACACCAGAAGGAGATTGAGAAGCAGCTCAAAGTGGCCCAACAACGCGAAGCTTCGAATGCCGCCAGCCTCCTGCTTGAAGAAATCAAGACCATCAACGGCATACCGGCCATCATTCACAATCTCGGCGGAGTGGACGGCGATTTCCTCCAGGCGGTGGCCGACTCGCTGAAGAACCGTTTCAAAGGCGTCATCGTTCTGGGCGGCGGTCCGCATCGCGGCAGTGTGGCACTGGTCGCCGCGGTCACGCCCGAGTTCATGGCGAAAGTCCAGGCCGGCAAAATCATCCAGCAAATTGCGCCGATTGTGGGCGGCAAGGGCGGCGGCCGGCCTGACAATGCGCGAGGAGGAGGCAAGGATGCCGCCAAACTTGATGAAGCTCTTCAGGCAGCGTACAAAATGCTCGGCTAGTCAGGCCGCCGGATCCCGCCATGCGGGACCCGCGGCGGCGGCAAGGACGCGGGCAAGCTGGACGAGGCGCTGGCCAAGGCGAGGACACTGCTCGGTTCGTAGCAGCCGACGGGAGGCGCCTTATTTACGATATACGATTTACGCGGTGGGCGTGAATTACAGAAGGATGCGTAAATCGTAAATCAAATATCGTAAATTCAGTCAGAGCCTCGTTACCTCGGCTGCTACGAAAACCACGCAGGCAAAGAGCTTGCCTGGCTGAGTTTTCCGGAGCACAGTTCTGTCATGCTTGCGGATGAGCAAACAAGTCCTGAACAGTTCGCCATTTTGCGCGCCATGCCGGGCGAGCGGCGATTGCAGTTGGCTGAGATGCTATATTGGTCGGCCCGCAAATTGAAGGCGGCGGGCGTCCACAGCCGGCATCCTGATTGGCCGGAGGAAAAAGTGAACGCCGAGGTCAACCGGATTTTCCTTCATGCCCGAACTTGAATTGTTTCTTCTGTTTGTGCGCCCGTTCAATCGCGCGGGCATCCGCTACGTGGTTGGCGGCAGCGTGGCGGCGATTTTCTACGGTGAACCCCGACTCACGAATGATGTGGACTTCGTGGCTTTTCTGAACGAAGCGGACATTCGGCGATTGCCGGAAATTTTTCCGCCAACTGATTTCTACCTGCCTCCGGCTGAAGCCATCGCCACCGAAGTTGCGCGCGAACAGCGTGGCCATTTCAACATTATCCACATGAACACCAGCTTCAAAGCTGATGTTTATCCCACCGGAAGGGATGAGTTGAACGCGTGGGCTTTCCGAAACAAGCGTCGGATTGAATTTCAAGGCGAGCCGCTCGTGCTTGCTCCGCCCGAATACGTCATCGTCCGCAAGCTGGAGTATTTCCGCGAAGGCGGTTCGGACAAGCATCTGCGCGACATTCGAGCGATGCTCGCGGTTTCAGGCGATCAACTGGACCGGGCCGCGCTCAATAAATGGATCGCGCGGCGTGGCTTGGAGGCCGAATGGCAGAAGGTTTCCTCCTGACCAATAACGCCCGCGGCGCTGGCGAAAGCGAGATCGCTTCCAGGCTAAAATTCTGCCAGTCTTCGACACGGGGAGCAACGTGTTCCGGCCATTAAAAAGGGCCGACAACGTGCCGGCCCTTCCAAAAGCTTTTTGATTTGATCCGTTATGGATGGTCCGGGGGCATGCCCATGCCACCGCCCATGCGTTTCATCATTTCCTGCTGCATCAACTGCTGTATATTGTCGTATTTCTTAAAGTCGGCGGGCGGATCAAACAGGCTGGCGGCGGGTTTGGTGAGCGAGACATTTTTGAACAGCATGGTCACGTCGCCGCTGCTTTCGGTGGTTTGGATTTCGACCGGGAATTTTTTCAAGTCCGTTGCATTCCAGACGGTGGATTCATGTTTGGTTCCTTCCTTGTCGGTGACCACGTACTTGTTTTTCACACACGGATGGCCGTCCACGGTGTCCTTGCCGATTTCGGTGATTTCCACCTTGTAGTCGCTGTTGGCCGGGGCGCTATCGGCATTCGACAGTTGAATTTCAGCATAACTCTGCATTCCCGGATAAATGAGGTAGGCGGCCTTTTTGTCCGGGCGCGCGATGGTCACCATTTGGTCCATCCCCATGGATTTCATTTGCGCGGCGGCGTTGGGGGGCATCTGGCCGCCCTTCATGTCGGCCATGTTGATCTCGAAGCGCGACTTGCCCGTGTCAAAGGAGATTTTGCCGGGCATGGTCATGGGCTTGCCGGATCTGTCGGTGACTTGCATTTCCATCGTGGCGGAAAAAGCCTGGTTGTCGCCAAACAGTTTGCCCGTGGCGCCGCCCAAATGCGGTCCGCCCGGAGCGCCGCCCGGCGGGCCGGATTGCGAATACGCCGGAAGGAGTCCCAGGCAAATAACGGCTGAAGCCAGAATTGAGAGATGATTTTTCATGGTTGGAGAATTGTTTTTGTAAACTGAATGGACAAATTTTCCTCCAAAGACAAGCAGAAACGGATCCATTCAATGATTGATCCGTCCGTCGAGACAATCGCGGACTTGTTTCAGGAGCTTATGGGAATCGAACGGTTTTTCCATGAAGTTGGGGTTGTCGCGCAGGGGCGAGTTTTCGCCGAGCATTTCGTCGGTGTAACCGCTGCAATAAACGACTTTGAGTCCGGGTTTTTCCGAGCATAGCCGCTCAGCGAGTTCGCGGCCGGAAACACCCTCCGGCAGTACCATGTCGGTGAGCAGAAGATCAATCGCGTCGCGGTGTTGCTGCCAGATTTGCAGGGCGCTCAGGCCGGAAGCGGCCTCGATGACGTGATAACCTTTGCGTTCCAGCAGGGTCCGCGCCAGTGAACGCACGGGAGCTTCGTCTTCAACCAGCAGAATGGTTTCATTTCCGCCGCGGACTTCAGGGGCGCGGGAAAATTCGGTCTGAGATTTTTCGCTTTCCGCCAGGCGGGGCAGGTAAACATGAAACGCGGCGCCGACGTTGACCTTGCTTTCCACTTCGATCCAGCCGTGATGTTGCGCCACAATGCCGAAAACGGTGGCCAGGCCCAGGCCCGTGCCTTTGCCGACTTCCTTGGTGGTAAAAAACGGTTCAAAGATGCGCTCCATTTCCTTCGGCGCAATGCCGCAGCCGGTGTCGATGACCTTCAGCCGGATGAACGCGCCGGGCCGGGCCTTGGGGTTGGCTTGCGCATCGGCTTCGCTGATGACGATGGCGGCGGTCTGAATGATGAGCCGGCCCCCTTTGGGCATGGCGTCGCGTGAGTTGACGGCAAGGTTGATGAGAATTTGCTCCATCATGGTGTGGTCGGCCATGACGGGAGCGCCGCCGGGTGCAAAGTGAGTTTCCAGGCCGATGTGTTCGCCAATGAGCCGCTGCAGCATTTTACTGGTGTTGGCGACAACTTCATTGAGGTCGAACGGTTTGGGCTGAAAGAGCTGGCGCCGGCTGAAGGTGAGCAGTTGGCGGGTGAGATTGGCGGCGCGTTCGGCGGCCTTGGCGATTTCGACCAGGCCCGCAGCCTGGTCGGGATGCAGGGATTCCTGGAGTTGGAGCAGGGCGATATGGCCCAGAATGACGGTGAGGAGATTGTTGAAATCGTGGGCGACGCCGCCGGCCAGCTGGCCAAACGCCTCCATTTTTTGGGACTGGCGAAATTGTTCCTCCAGCAGCTTGTGTTCGGTGATGTCACGCCCGATTCCCACCAGGCCGCAAATCAGTCCCTGGCTGTTTCGAAACGGCACCTTGGTGGTCAGCAGCGTGCGTTTCTGGCCATTGGGACAAACAACAATTTCCTCCTTCTCATTGACGGTTTCGCCGGCAAAAACCTTCTCCTCGTCGGCGCGGAAAACTGCCGCTAGTTCCGCCGGGAAAAAATCCTTGTCGGACAGGCCGAGAATTTGAGAAGGACTGTCTTTGCCAAAGCGTTTGGCGAGGGTTTCGTTGGCCATCAGAAAGCGGCTGTCCAGGTCTTTGATATAAACACCATCGGGCAGCAAATCCAACAGCGTGCGGAGCAGTTGGCGTTCATATACAATGGTCTCTGCCGCCCGCTTGCGTTCGGTGATGTCACGGAGGAAGACGAGCGCGCTCCGGTCGCCGGCGAAAACTGCGGGTACGGCGCTGACCTCCACCGCCACCCGGCTGTTGTCCACGCGCAGATATTCTGCTTCAATCATCGGCAGCGGGGCGTCTGTTGTTGTGTTTGCCAGCTGCATCCGTTCCTTGACGATCTTCCGCCATTCCGGAGCCACCAGGTCCAGCCCGGGTTGACCGAGCAGTTGTTCCGGACGTTCCGCCCGCAAAAGCTGCAGCGTGGCCCGGTTCACATAAGCAATGCGCTCCTTGGTCTGCACGTAAACCGCGTCTGGCGCACTGTCCAGCAACGTGCGGAACCGCTGCTCGCTTTCCCGATTGCGGCGGTGTTGCAACAGCAGTGCCGCAATCAAACCGGTTTGGATGACCAATGCCGCCACGATAATAATCACGATTTGGTGATACGCCTCCCACAAGGTGGGCGTGCGGTATCGCAACCGGCTGCCCGGCGGAATCAGGCTTTCGCTCACACCGAATTTTTGCAACTGCCGCGCATCAAATACCAGCAGGCTGCTCTGGCTCGGGATCACCGGCACGGAGTTCGCGCTGCCGGCACGGAGGACGGCGGTAATTTGGCCGGCCAGCTCTGGGACCAATTTCCGGCCGATAATGCACGAGCCTCCCAACATTCCAGATCCGAGGTAGCTCTCCGTATGGCTGAAAATGGGTGCGCGGGAGATCGAACTCAACTCCTCCAGCGCGTCGCCGGGGACGAATATCTGCCCCGCCGCGTCCTTCCAGATATCGTCATAAAACACAATGGTATCCGGCGGCAGAGCCGCCAGACGTTGCTTGGTCTCTGCCATCGTCAGCCCCACGAGTTTGATCAACTCAAACCGGTTCGTGGAAAAATCCTCCACCGTCTTAAAGTCTTGTCCGTGAAATTCCGGAAGATCGCTTTCTGCTGATGAAACGAAGGCAATCCGCCGGGTGTTCGGGAATAGTTGCAACGCTATTTTCAACGTGCCCAGCACATCAATATCAACCGTGACTCCGGTTACATTGGTCTGGCCCGCCAATAACGTGGTTTCCACCCCTTTGGTTCCGATGGCAATCACCGGCACCTCCGGCCACACTTTCGGGCGAACCTTCAATACGAAATCAATGGACGTTTCGCCGGAAGCCACGATGGCATCCATCTTGTGATCGTGATACTTGTTGCGCAGCCAGTCTTCGAGGTCGGCGCGATAGCTGGTTCCCGCAAAACGCGCCAGATCCAAATTCTCCCAGTAAAACACCACGTGGGTTGACAGGTTT
>Ga0224534_1001766_pt1 | contig 10938 bp, 10 predicted proteins | sample 714E12024metaG_FD_172012 | JGI IMG/M metagenome (GOLD analysis project Ga0224534, IMG submission 172012) | Peat soil microbial communities from Stordalen Mire, Sweden - 717 E1 20-24 | ecosystem: Environmental > Terrestrial > Soil > Wetlands > Peat | place: Sweden: Norrbotten County, Stordalen... | reverse complement strand
GTCCTGGTCCGGTGCGCCCGCTGTGGTGCGGAAGAACACATCCGAAGCCCTTGAGGGCTGCTTCGGCTCACCCGAGCCCGTTCAGCGCCGTAGCGGCGAGCGACCGATGTCTTTCGGTGGATCCGGGCTTAGTGACAATCACAAGCGGGATCCCCACGAGCAGGGTGATGATGTCCGGGTAAGCCCCGCTCCACCCGGCCACCTGGATGACCTTGGCTCCGACCAGGAGGAGGCCAATGCCACCCAGCAGCGGAAACAGCACGCCGGTGAAGAAGAAACCCACCCGTTGGAACGCCACCTTCCGGTACGCCCAGGCACAGGTGACGCCCGTCACGCCGTAGTAGAAGGCGATCAGAACCTCGACCAAGCGACAACTCGCACTGGCGGCAACCGAGGACTCGAACTCGGTCCGGACACTCTCACCGACGGTTGGCTGTGCCTAACCAAATTGCGTCAACCAGTGTTCGTTCGCCAAGAACATGTCGTCAGTCAACTGCCATATTTCGTCCAGCGAACAAACTGCGGCGGTCAACGGGTCAAGGGCCATCGCCTGATAGATAGCTTCTCTCTGCCGCTCAATGTGGCCCTTGACGACGAGCTCCTGCACAGCAATATTGCTCCGGTTCAAGGAGGCGAGTTGGGGCGGGAGAGCTCCCACTACGCAAGGGTGGACTCCAGCGCGGTCCACCAGACAAGGGACCTCGACACACGCGCCGCCGGGTAGGTTCGTGATGAGGTCGTCATTGATCACGTTGCCATTGATGCGAAGGGGAGTGCCGGTCTGCTCCGCAAGAATGATGTGCGCGCCGTACTCGTCTGAACGACGAAGCTCGATGGGTTCGGTGCCGGCGATCTGTCGAGCAACCTCCTGTTCGTACGCCGGCTCCTCGAGTCGCCTGACAGCGACGTCGCCACCCGTGCGGCCGTAACCGAACCACGCCGAGTAATCGGACCCAGCCGACTCGAAGGTCTTCACCAGCGAGGCGAGGAGGTCCGGCCGCTTGCGGAAGTAAGGAAGGTACTCAGACGCGTGGCCGCTGGACTCAGTCACGAAGTACCCAAACCTGCGCATCAGCTCGAGACGTACAGGTTCCAGCGAGAGCATCTCCGAGCTGTCGAGGAGCGAACGCAAGCGCGGGTACAGATCGCGGCCCTGGTGCTCCAGAGTAAGGAACCAAGCTTGATGGTTGATCCCTGCCACCCAGTACGTCAGCTCTTCCTCCGGCACTTTGCAGTACTCGGCGAGCAGACGTGCGGTTCCCTGGACGCTGTGGCAAAGGCCCACCACTCGTAACCCCGCGAGGGCTGCCCGCCAGGTGAGGATGGCCATGGGGTTGGAGTACTGCAGGACCAAGGCCCTCGGGCAGAGGTCTGCCATGTCCTCTATGAGGCCGTCGAAGACCGCGAGGTGGCGCAGGCCACGAAAGATCCCACCGGGTCCGATCGTGTCACCCACGCATTGGCCCACACCGAACCTTTCGGGGACACGTATGTCGACTTCCCACTGGTCGGTCCCACCCACCTGGATAGTGACGACTACGTAGTCGGCCCCTGCCAGGGCCTGGCGACGATCGGTGGTGGCGATGACCCGCACCGGCACCTTGGCCGTCTCAGCCATGCGGCTGACGAGCTTCTGGGCGCGAGAGAGTCTCTCGCCGTCGATGTCCATGAGCACAATCTCGCTGCCGCCCAGCTCCGGAAAGCTGAGGATGTCCCTGGTGAGGTTCCTCGTGAACACCACACTTCCCGCTCCGATGAAGACGATTCTCACTTGGCAGACCCCCAATGGTGGGCCCGGGGCCTCGTCGGGCCGCGGGCGTCAGTTCCAGACAGCTGCCCCGCTGTCGTGTGTGAATGCTGCCGAAAACAGGGGCGCTCCGGTCGAGGACAGGAGCACTTTGGACTTGAAGTTACCTGGTGATTCGACCTTGGTCCACAGCGCGGTTGCCTGAGGGACCGGTTGTCGGCCTGGCTCGCCGGTTTCGACCCGCGGCGTCTCGGGGCCGGTAACTCTCGCCCTCGGTCGATTCCAGCGGAAGTGGGTCACGGTCCTACCTCGCCCGAACCACGTGGGACCACCTCCGTGGAGACCACTATCTGGCGCGGCGGGCCGCTGGCGCCGGCGAGGCGCTCGCAGATCAGGCGTGCCGCTTGGCGCCCGAGCTCAACGGCGTCGTACGCCACGACAGTCACTGGCGGCGACAGGAGCGGGGCGAGCTCGAAGTCGTCGAAGCCGACCAGCGCCGGCGGTCGCGCCCGACCGGCGAGTGCGCGCAGCACGCCGAAGGTAATCCGGTTGTTGCCTGCGAACACGGCTGTGGGCGGTTCTGGCAACGAGAGCAGCTCGCGTGTTGCCGCCTCAGCGCTCCTGGTGTCGTGGCAACCTAGTCGCACGAGCGCTTCGTCGACGGGCAAACCGGCGGCGCGAAGAGCCGTTTGGTACCCCCGTACGCGCTCGGATGTCGTGAAGACCTCTGGCAGGTCGCCCACGAGAGCGACCCGCCGGTGGCCGTGCGCCAGCAGATGCTCGACCGCGTCTCGCGCGCCGCCCACGTTGTCGAGAAGGATCGAGTCCGCGGCCAGGCGCCATGGTGGCCGGTCGATGAACGTAATGGGGGTGCCTAACGCCAACTCAGGGGCCAGGAAGCTGTGGTCGGATCCCGTCGGCGCGACGATCAAGCCGCCCACCCGGCGCTCGCACAGGACCTCGAGCAGCGCTCGCTCACGTTCCGCGTCCTCGTCGGAACTGCCGGCGATCACCAACAACGCCCGGTCGCGCACCTCCTCCTCGACGCCACGGGCGATCGCGGAATAGAAGGGGTTGGACACGTCCCTCGTGACGAGCCCGAGCATTCGCGACGCCCGGTTCTGGCGAAGCACCCGGGCGTGCTCGTTCCGGCTGTAACCCAGTTCCTGGATGGCCTCCTGCACGCTCCGCAAGGTTGTCGTTCTCACACCCTGCTCGCGGTTCACAACCCGTGAAACCGTCTTCAGGCTGACACCCGCAGCCTGGGCTACGTCCATCATCGTCGGACGCATTCTTCCCTCTTCCCAGTCGTCGCAACGGCTCCATGCTCTCCCCGCCGCGTCACCTGCACGGAAGCCGTTGCGGCTCGACGCCTCTGACAAGGCCTGTCGCCTGTCGGCGGTACACCAGCGGTGCGCTCACAGGCTGAGCGGCCCTCTGTCACGACCCGCACCACATCGCAATTAGCCCTCCTCGACAAGGCCGGCCTCATCTGTGGCGAATGCTCACCGCGAGACAACGTTGTCATGTTGTCGCCACGAGCATAAGGGATTTGTGAGACTTCTCGACACCAGCCAAGAGCCAGCGGGTCAGACGGTTCAACGTCTGAAGGTCACAACGCCCCCGGACCGGCCCTGCCGACCTCCCTCGGGAGGGGACATTCGACCAGCCCAGGGGGCGCCGTGGTTCGTGTGCCGCCGCCGCGCAACGTCTTCTTTCCGCTGCGGCCGGTGATGGCAGCATGGCGTGCGACCGGAAACACAATTAGTCCAGCTCACCTGCCGGAACGTCAAGAAACTGCAAACAGGCCGCTCACCTGGAGAAGTTCGCCGAGACGAGGATCTCTACGGGCAGCCGCTCGTGTTGACGGAGGCAGAGTAGAAGAACTGCTCAGTGGCCTTCTGGTTGACGTTCTTGGTCGTGATGCTGTGGTTGTCCAGCTGAACGCTCTTGATGATGAGGCTCTTCTGGCCGGTGATCGCGAAGTAGGCGTACTCGACGCCGAGCGCACCCTCGAGAGCGGGGCTCTGAGCGATGAGTCCGTTCAGCACACCGGACTTCAGCGACGCCACTTCGGCGGGCTCGGCATCGTAGCCGACGGCGAAGACTTTGCCCTTCTTGCCTGCAGCCTGGATGCCAGCGCCGACCCCGGTTCCCGAGGCGGAGTTCAGCCCGAAGATCCCACACAGACTCGGGTGCGCAAGGATCGACGACTGCGTGAGCGTGGACGCCTGCGTCGCACTGTCGTTGTCGAACTGCGTCGAGAGCTGCTTCATCTTGGGGTACTTCTTCATCTCCTTGGTAAAGCCCGACATCCGGTCGTCGACCGTCGAGCTCCCGGCGTTGGTGCTCATGATCAGCACCTGACCCTTGTTATGACAGTCTGCGGCGAGCGTGTCGGCGGCGAGCTCGCCGCCGTTGGTGTTCCCCGAGGTGATGCGCGACGTGAGGATGCCGGTCTTGTTGAGCGTGGTGTCAACGCTGATCACCGGTATCCCGGCCTTCTGATAGCGGGCCATGGGAGCGTAGAGCGCAACAGCGTCCGTCGGCGCGATGACAAGCGCACTCGGCTTCTTCGCGAACTCCGCGTTCACGATTGGGATCTGTGTCTCGGGACTGAACGCCGTGGCGCTGCCGAGCACGACAAGGTTCACCCCGAGAAGCTTGGCCTCGGTGTAGGCGCCGTTCTCCATCGTGATGTAGAACGGGTCAGAAGTGATCCCCGGGACGAGTGCGACCGTGATCCCACCCGACTTTGTCGCTGCCGAGGCGGGCCCCGCTGTAGCGAGCGTGATGAGCCCTCCGACCATGGTCAAAGCCGATGCCACAGCCGCCACACGAGCTACTCGGGCCCTCATTGTCTTTGATAACTGCACAATTTCTCCTTTGGTTGTCAGTGGTTCATTGGTGGAGAATCTGAACGGTGCCGCGAGTGCCCAGTTTCCTCAGCGTTGGGACACGCTCCGCAGGAGCTGATCGACTGACACCGCCAAGACGATGACGACACCGATTGTCACTTCCTGCCAGAATGCGGTGACTTGGACGAGCACGAGCCCGACGGTGAGCACGGCGATGAGAAACGTCCCGCACAGTGTGCCGAGCAGGTTGCCGCGGCCACCGAAGAGACTGGCGCCACCGATAACGACGGCAGCGATCGCGGCGAGCTCGTCGTTGTTGCCGAACAACGGCGAGGTTTGGGCGAAGTTCGCCGAGACGAGCATGCCCGCCAAGCCCGCTAGAGCGCCGGCGAGAACGTAAACCCAGACGAGGTGGCGCCGGACGTTGATGCCTGCACGCTCGGCCGCGATCCGGTTGCTGCCGATCGCGTAGGTGCGCAGGCCGAAGCGGAACCTCGACAGGAACACGCCGAAGACCACCACGCACGCGAGGGCCACGAGAACCGGTGCAATGAACCAGCCGCCGAAAAGGCTCTGCTGGCCGAAGGTCACAAGCTGGTGAGGAATCTGATAGATCGGCTCCTCACTGACGATATAGGTGGCCCCGCCTAGCGCATACAGCGTCGCGAGCGTGACGATGAACGGCGGCAGCCGCAGCCTCGTGATCAGGATCCCGTTCAGGAACCCGCACAGGCCTCCGACGGCGATGCCGACGACAAAGCCGAGGACCGTGATCCCGAGCGAACCCGTCGACGTGCCGAGCATGTGCTCCATGACCGTGCCGCTCACGACGCAGGAGAAGCCGAGCACGGCGCCCACGGACAGATCGATGCCGCCTGTGAGGATGACGAAGGTCTCACCTATCGCGAGCGGGAGATACTCGTAGGTCGACTTCGACACTGCTTCCCATCCGGCTTGGGTGAACAGTGTCGACGAGAGAAGGCCGAAGACGAGCACGACCAGGGCGAGCACCAGGACGGTCCAAAGACTGCCGTACTTATCGAGGAACTCCTTGGAGGACGGCTTCTGTCCGAGCCGCTTGCCGGCGGAGCGGATTGTGTCGGTCATCGACACGGAGCGCTCAGCCACCGTTGGTGCTCCGCGTAAGGGCGGCTCCAGTGATCCAGCTTACGATCTCCTCAACGGAGCACTGCGCCGGGAAGAGTTCCGCGATCAACTGGCCCTGGAACAACACGAGCACGCGATCGCACAAACTGTGCACCTGAGGGAGGTTGTGAGTCACGAGCAACACGGGGAGGCCCCCCTTGGAAACCGTTCGGATCAGCTCGACGACGCGCTGTTGCTGCTCGACGCCGAGTGCTGCGGTCGGCTCGTCCATGAGGATGACTTTCGAGCCCCAAGCCACAGCCCTTCCCACAGCGATGGCCTGCCGCTGGCCACCCGAGAGCTGACCCGCCTTTGACTGCACCGAGCCGATCCGGATCCGTGTGCGGTCGAGACTCCGCTCGGTGTCGGTCGACATCGCCTTGCGGTCGAGCCAGCCAAGCCACCCGAGGAAACCCTTCCGGGTGGTCTCCCTACCGAGGAATATGTTGGCCCAGACTGAAAGGTCGGGCGCCAGTGCCAGATCCTGGTAGACGGTCTCGATACCGCGATTACGCGCTTCGATCGACGAGTTCAAGCTCACCTCGTCCCCGTCGACGAGGATCGTGCCGCCGCTTGGTTGCAGTGCCCCCGACAAAATGTTGACGAGCGTCGACTTGCCGGCCCCGTTGTCACCGACGAGCCCGACGATCTCACCCGGGTACAACTCGAGATCGACGCCACGAAGCGCTTGCACAGATCCGTAGTGCTTCGTGATCTGGCGCGCGGCAAGGAGTGGAGTCTTGCCTTGGCTCGCCGACTTCCCCTCTTCAGCCTGAACGGTAGCAGCCACCGACAAGAACTCTCGCAGCAATTGACAACGATGTCAATGGACGAGCTGTCCCGCAGCCCGGACACGCCATCCGAGCCGCGAAAGCGCTGCTGACCTGCTCCTCGAGGACGGCGTCCTGGACTGGCGCGAGGAGGCCACTGACCTCTTCGAGCTGAAGCCCCAGGTCGGCGGGGACCCCAAGCCACGCTCCTTAGGACCTGGCAAGAGGGCTCGCATTGGAGTCCCCCTGTAAGCCTCTGATGTGAACTGGCCCTTCTGGAGCTGACGACGGGACTCGAGCCCGCGACCCTCACGTTGGCGAGGTACTGGCAAACGTCCAGTCAGGGGGCTTGGCGTCGGTGACGTGGTCTCCCGTCCACGAAACCGTCCTTCCCTCCAGGCTGTAAGCCCCTGCTGTAGAGCGGTCTGCCCAGGGCTGGGCTCGAACCTGGCAACCCGGCGACTTGATCACGGTCACGATCGCTCACGTCGAAGTCGACTACCGTCAGCCCGTTTCAGACTGGCTCGCAAAGCGACTCGTTCATGCCGCCGCACTCCGGCACCAAGTGGTGGTTGGGATGGACGCTGCCGAAGCCTTGGACACCCGAACGAAGCTCTGCACGCGTTCTCGCCGGGTCGCGTCAGACTGCCACCAGCCGAGAGAGGTCGGGACAGGGTCGGCCAGCACCTCGATGCCGGCGAGCCGACCGAGACCGCGCCACGGCATCAGCGATGTTTGCGAACTCGGAGCTCTCGCTCCCTGCCACCCGCACGGCGGCCTCGGCGCATGTCTCACCGTCGCTACGCACTCCGACTGTCCAGATCTCACAGGTCTCGACGTCGCCGGAAGTCGTCGGCCGCGGCGGCTGCAAAGAAGATGCGAGGCTTGTCCTCACAGCTCGGCTGGCCCCCAGTGCGCCCTCTCTTCGGCAACCCGCCGGGGACTCGGCGATTCCGAGCAGTGTTGATCTCCCAATGAACTACGAGAGGACGGAATACCTTGTTCGTCGATCTACCACTTGCCGAGCTTCGAGACTATCGACCTGATGTCTACGAGCCTCCCGACTTCGACGAGTTCTGGACGCGCGAGATCGGCGACGCCCGATCCCACGACGTCAACGCGCAGTTCACCCCTGCAGAGACCGCCATCCGCCATGCCCAAGTCTTCGACGTGACCTTCGCCGGTCATGGCGGCGACCCGATCAAGGCGTGGCTACTCATCCCGCTCGCGGGAGCCCCGAATGAGACGGTGATCGTCGAGTACACAGGCTACGGCGGAGGTCGAGGCAACCCACTCGACTGGCTCACGTGGAGCAGCGCCGGTTATCCACACCTCATAATGGACACCCGTGGCCAAGGCGGCGCCTGGCGAAGCGCCGAAACGAGCGATCTCGGTGACGGGGGCCAACCGAGCAGCCCCGGCTTTCTGACACGAGGTATCAGCGATCCTCGCGGCTACTACTACACAAGACTGTTCGTCGATGCCGCCCGGGCCGTCGACGCGGCCCGGCGTCACCCCGACCTTGCCGGCCTGCGCATCGTCACGACAGGCTTCAGCCAAGGGGGAGGTCTTGCGCTCGCTGCTGCACACCTGGCAGAAGGCGTGTCTGCGACGTTGCCCGACGTCCCATTCCTCGCGCATCCGCGTCGAGCCGCCGAGATCACCGCGAGCATGCCCTATGCCGAACTTGCGCAGTACTGCCGAGTCCACCAAGACGAGATCGAACAGGTATTCCGCACGGTCTCGTACATCGACGTCGTGAACCACGCGAAACGCTGCGCTGTCCCGGCACTGTTCTCTGTCGGCCTGCTCGACGAGGTCACGCCCGCATCAACCGTCTTCGCTGCCTTCAACCACTATGCCGGTCCGAAGGAAATCGCCGTGTACAGCTTCAATGGCCACGAGGGCGGCGGCACAACGCATCTGCTGAAACAGCTTGATTTTCTCGCCACAGGAACGAAGGGCCAGCGCGAATTTGCTCCACTACCTCGACTCCAAGCTGGAGATTATGGCTGACTCATGGTCAACTCATGAGGTTTGGGACGGCAGAAACTGCCTCCGGACTGGAGCGGACGACGGGATTCGGACCTGCGACCCTCACCTTGGCAAGTAGATACTGGTGAGAACTGGCGAATCCCAGCGACCGATAGTGCAGGAAAATACTGGCTTCTATACGTCAGCGAACCCACCCGAACGGCAGCGCCCGCGCGATAGACGCGCGATAGCCCCACTGTCGTCAGACATCATCGACCGTGGCCTTCCCCCTCTGCTACATCGGACTCTGCTGGGGTCCTCGGTCTTCTGCGGTCCTGCCAAGGTTCCGAGCACGACAAGGATGCCGAGCTGATGGTGCTCCCCCACGAGGTCCGAGTTCTCGAACGCAGCTCCATGAGCGCGTCCGCTGTCGACGCGTCGACCGGGCGATCCTCGCTACGCCCAGCCGCCTGCGCGCTCTATCGCGTTGGCATTCGTCACGCCACCCTGCTCCGCTGGCACCGGGAACTCTCGAAACGCAGGTGGGGACGATGGTGTAGATGGCGATTCCCTGAGCCGACCAGCGCGATGAACCTTGGTGTGTCACCAAAGGTACTTAAGTATCTGGGTCTGATACATATACCAGTCAGTTGACATCCGCAGGTGAGTGAGTAAGGTACGTGTCATGGAGGAAGCATCCGTATCAGTACCTGATACTTCGTGGGTAAAGATGACACGCACGATCCCACCTTCGCTGGGCCCGATACTGACCGAGTTGGAGCTCGACGCGCCCCAGGTCGTCACCCTGGCCGAGCTCGCGGCCCTGGCAACGCGCACCGGTATCGGAACCGAGCCCAGGGTGGTCGCGGACCGCATGCGCAAGCTCGGCTGGCTGCTGCCCACCGAGACGGCGGGTGTGTGGGAGTTCGCCCCCGCCGCCCATGCAGGGCCGATCGGCCACGGCGACCAGTTCCTCGAGCTGCGGGCCGCGCTCGCGGCCCGCCCGTCGCTCGACGCGGCGGTATGTCTCGTGTCGGCACTGTTGGCCCAAGGCCTAACCGATCGCGCCCCGGACCACCTCGAGGTCGCCGTCAAGACGGGAGCCTCCATCCCCGTAGGCTTGCGGCGTGCCACACGGGTCGTCGTCTTCGACGCCAACCTCGCTCCCGAACGATCCCGCGGAGTGCCGGTTCACCTGCCTGCCACCATCCTCGTGCACATCGCGGCTCGACCAGGCGAAGTACGGGGATGGAGCGCGATCGCCGATGCGCTGCCCGAACTCGTCGAGGTGGTCACGCCTGCGGACATCGACGGTGAGCTAGCTGGCCGGCCCCGTTCGGTGCGGGTGCGTCTTGCCTACCTTACTCAGGGCGTCGCTCCCGACCTGGCCGATCGCCTGGTCCCGCCCAACGATGGGGGGCGCTCCGCTCCGAAGGTCTGGTTCGGGCCCCGCGGCAGCCTCAAGCACCACAGCGCCCGGTTCTCGGTCGCCGACACCCTGTTGCCGTTCGACCCCGCGAGCCTTCACCCCCTGGCATGAACGGTCCCTACGATGTCAGGTTGACCCAAGGCCACGTCCTGCGCCACGCGCCGGCCCAGTCGCCGCAGGGTCGCGACGCCGCCGTCATCGACATCGCACAGGATCTGCTGTTGCGTCATCTGTCCGAGCGTGGTGTCCTCACACTGGTCGCTTTCAAGGGCGGCACGGCACTTCGAAAGGCGTATGCCGGCGCCGCCGGGCGGTTCTCGACCGACCTCGACTTCTCTGTTGCGACCCTCGACGACGACCCCGGCTCGGTCACCCAGTTACTCGTCGGTGAGATCGACGGCACTCGCCTTGGTCCTTTCACCTACGACATCGAGGACCGTCGCGGCCGCCACACGATCATCTACCGGAGCGAGCTTGGGCCTGACCCCACCGGTCAGCTCCGCTCGAAGGTCGACATCGGGCCGCCTCCGTGGTTGGCACCCACCGTACGTTCGTGGGTGGACGTGCCGATCCATAGCCGCTACGGCGGTCCGCTCCCCCAACTGCCTGTCGTGGACCTGGCCGAGAACGTCGCCGAGAAGATTTCTCGCCTCAACCGACGAAGCCCTGCCCGCGACGCGTACGACCTGGTGTGGGTGGCCCGCACGCCCGGCCTCGATCTAGATCGTTCCTTGATTCGCCGCCTTGCTGTCGTCAAGGCGTGGGTAGACCTCCATGGGCTGCACACCGAGCATGCCGGCTGGTCCGCACCTCTCCCCGGCGCTCGCCCGTTCGATGTTGACAGGTGGCTTGTGCCCCGAGGGGCACGCGACTTCGACGATGAGGCAATCGGCCTGCTTTCCGTCCCGCCTCCCGACCTCGGCGATCTCGGGCGAGACCTGTCTCGGCTGTACCTGTGGCTCGCTGATCTTGACGACGATGAACGCGCCGTGGCAGAGGGACGACCGCAGGACC
>Ga0224534_1001763_pt1 | contig 10957 bp, 7 predicted proteins | sample 714E12024metaG_FD_172012 | JGI IMG/M metagenome (GOLD analysis project Ga0224534, IMG submission 172012) | Peat soil microbial communities from Stordalen Mire, Sweden - 717 E1 20-24 | ecosystem: Environmental > Terrestrial > Soil > Wetlands > Peat | place: Sweden: Norrbotten County, Stordalen... | reverse complement strand
CCGCACGCGGCTACTCCAGCGCTCCAGCCGCACGCGGCTACTCCAGCGCTCCAGCCGCACGCAGTTACTCCGGTGGCGGCAGCTACGGCGGGGGCGCACGCTCCAACTCCGGTGGCGGCAGCTATGGCGGAGGCGCACGCTCCAACTCCGGCGGCGGCGCTCGCGCCAGTGGCGGCGGCGGTGGACGCGGCGGTGGCGGTGGCGGACATCGGTAAACAACAGAACCGACCTGAATCACCAAGGGCTGAGGGAAAAAATCCTCAGCCCTTGTTTTGTTGAATGTCGAAAGCTCACGCAATCAACTCCGACGCGCGAGTTTCTCGATCATCGATGCGATCTGGCGCGCCGCGTCTGGCCGCGCCAGCGTGCGTGCGCGCTCGCCCATCGCTCGCAGTTCCTCGGGATCTGCGAGCAGGCGCGCAAGCTCATCCAACAGGCGCTCGGGACCGGCCAGCAGCTCTGCCTCGGTCAACATGCGTGCCGCGCCGGCCTGGAGGAAGACCTCTGCGTTGCGCCGCTGGTGGTCGTCGGCGGCCAGCGCAAACGGCACCAGAAGCGAAGCCCTGCCTGCAGCGCCAAGCTCCGCCATGGTGCTGGCGCCGCTGCGGCAGAGGAGCAGATCGGCGGCGGCAAACTCGCGCGGCATCTGGTCCAGATACGGCTGCACGCGGACGCGCTGCTGGCCAGCCACGCCGGCGCGCGCATAGGCCTCAGCCGTAGATTCTGCGTGGCGCGCGCCCGCCTGATGCACAATCTCAAGATCGGCAAACTGATCGAGCAGACGCGGCGCAATCTTCGGCATTGCCTCGTTCAGAACGCGCGCGCCCTGGCTGCCGCCAAAGACCAGAAGACGCGGCGGCGCGGCGGCGTCCTTCGGCGCAATCGCAAAAAAATCAGCGCGCACGGGAATCCCGGTGACGCGCGCATTGCGGAAGTAGCGCAGGGTCTGTGCGAAGTTCACCGCTGCCGCGCTCACCCATCGGCCGACCAGCCGGTTCGCCAACCCTGGAACGGCGTTGGGCTCAAATGACAGCGTGGGCAGGCGCAACAAGATCGCCGCAAACATTCCCGGGCCGCTGGCGTAGCCACCCACGCCGACGACGACCTGCGGGCGAAACTCGCGCAGCAGGCGAACGCACTCCATCACGCCCAGCGGAAGATCGATCGCGGTGCGCAGGCGCGTGGCCAGGCTTACATTCTTCAACTGGCCGGAGCGCACCAGATCGAGCCGGAAGCCCGCCTCCGGGACAAGGCGCGTCTCCAGCCCTCGCGCCGTGCCCACAAAGCGCACCTCGGCGGCGTGCGCGTCGCGCAACTCGCGCGCAATGGCCAGCGCGGGAACTACATGGCCGCCGGTGCCTCCGCCTGCGATCAATACCCGTAGCGTGTTCATACCTCTCGAACCTCGAACCTCGAACCTTGAACCTGACTCTTCAATCGATCTCACGCGTAATATTCAACAGCACACCCATTCCGGCCAGGGTGAAGAAGAGCGACGTTCCGCCGAAGGAGATGAACGGCAGCGTGATCCCCTTGGTGGGAACCAGAGCAATGGCGACGCTGATATTGAAGAAGGCCTGGATGAGCACCGCAGAGGTGAGCCCAAAGGCCAGAAAGCGCGCAAAGGGATCGGTGGAGAGGAACGCGGCGCGCAACCCGCGATAGCCGAGGACGCAGAAGAGCGCAACCAATGCCAGCGCGCCCAGCAGGCCCAGCTCCTCGGAGATGTTGGCGAAGATGAAGTCGGTCCAGGCCTCGGGCAGGAAGTAGAGCTTCTGCCGGCCCTCCATCAGGCCCAGCCCGCTGATGCCGCCGGTGCCCACCGCGATGAGCGACTGCGTGATGTGGAAGCCCTTGCCCAGAGGGTCAAGCTCGGGGTGGAAGAATATCTCCATGCGCGCGCGGCGAAAGGGGACCATCCAGAGCATGTAGTAGAGCACCGGCGAAGAGGCGAGCAGGCCCACGCCGATCCACTTCACCTGCATTCCGGCGAGATAGAGCATGGCCATGGCGACAGCGGCGCAGACCAGCGCGGTGCCCAGGTCCGGCTCCTTCAGGATGAGGCCGATGAACACCAGCGGAGGCAGGGCCGCGCGCAGGATGGTCCCCTTCCAGTCGTCCATGGCGTGGATGCGCGTCTGTAGGAAGTACGCGAGAAAGAGTACCAGCACGGGCTTTGCCAGCTCCGACGGCTGGAAGGTGAAGAAGCTGCCCAGCCGGAACCAGCGATGCGTATGGTTCAGCGCGGGCATGGCGAAGACGGCCACCAGAAGCATGGTAGTGAGCGCGACCGCGCAGCCGACAAAGGGATAGCTGTTATAGCGGCGGTAGTCCACGCGCATCAGCGCGAAGAGCGCCACCATCCCGAAGATGGCGTACATTCCCTGCTTGGCGACATACTTATAGGGCGAGCCCGACTCTGCCTGCGACATCACGGCCGAGGCGGAGAAGACCATCACCAGCCCGAAGAGCACCAGCAGCAGCACGGTGCCGAACAGCCATTTGTCGACGCCTACGCGCTTTGCCATTCCGCCCGCTTCCCTGCTTAAACTGAACCGCCCGCAAGGCCCTGCACCAGATCCTTGAAGACCCGTCCGCGCTGCTCGTACCCTGTGAACTGGTCGAAGCTCGCGCAGGCCGGCGCAAGCAACACCACATCGCCGGGCACAGCATTCTGCGCGGCCTGGCGCACGGCTGCATCCAGCGTGCCCGCTGAGACTATCTTGACGACTCCCGCCAGATGGCGCTCGATCTTCTCCGCCGCCGAACCAATTGTGTAAACAATTTTGACGCGGGCGCGAAGCAGATCGGCCAGCTCGGTGTAGTCGGAGTTCTTGTCCTTTCCCCCAAGAATCAGATGAACGCCGCCGGGGAAGGCCTCCAGGGCCTTTTTTGTCGCGTCCACGTTGGTGGCCTTGGAGTCGTTGTAGAACGCGACGCCGCGCACGGTGGCAACAAACTCCAGGCGGTGCTCGACGGCCTTGAAGCCGGCGACCGAAGCGCGAATCGATTCCGCCGCAACTCCGCCCAGCCGCGCCGCGCAGACAGCCGCGAGGACATTCTCCACATTGTGCGCGCCCTTCAGCGGAATCTCCGCCAACGGCATCACCGGCTCCGGCCTCGCACCCTCGCGCGGAAGGAAGACCACGCTCTCGCCATGCACAAATGCGCCCTGCTTGATCGCGCGCCGCCCGCTGAACCAGAAGACCTGGGCCTTGGTTCGCGCGGCAAGCATCTGGGTCGGCTTGTCTTCGGCGTTGAGGACGAAGAAATCGTCGGCGGTCTGCTGCGATGTGATGCGGGCCTTCATGGCGGCGTAGTTCTCGAAGGTGCCATGCCGGTCGAGGTGGTCCTGCGTAATGTTCAGCACCACGCCGATGTGCGGGCGGAACTCCACCACCGTCTCCAACTGGAAGCTGGAGACCTCCAGCACGCTGACCGTTTGCGGCGTGCTCTGCGCGATGAGGTCGATCACCGGCGTGCCGATGTTGCCCCCGACCAGCGTTGGCCTGCCCGCGTCGGCGAAGATCTTGCCCAGCAGGGCGGTCGTGGTGGTCTTGCCGTTGGAGCCGGTGATGGCGACGATCTGGCCCTGGAGGAAGCGGCTGGCCAGTTCCAGCTCGCCGATAATCAGAGGCCCGGCAGGCCCGAAGGCGCGAATCTGCTTCAGCTCCGGCGTGTCGTAGGGTACGCCGGGCGAGACGACGATGAGGTCCTGGCGGCGGAAGGTGAGCAGGCCGTGGCCGCCGGTTTCGACCATGATTCCGGCATCGAGCAGCGCGGGAATCTCCCCGGCGAGAGCCTCCGCGCTGCGCGAGTCCGAGACCGTGACCTGCGCTCCGAGCGCGCGCAGAAATAACGCCGCCGACTTTCCTGACTTGCCCAAGCCAACCACCAACACGCGTTTATTCTTCAGATCCATTGTTTCTTAGCTTTCTTCCGTTGGACGAGGCGATTGAAGTTCTTTGACCTGGTCCTCGGAGAGTTGCAGCAGGAGCGTCTTCTCTCCGTCCCACAACTCATGCAAAATATTTGGTTGAGTTATCGATGCAATCACAATCTCTCCAAAAGCTGGGCTAGAAAATTTACCGGCCAATGGGAAGGGCCATCCAATGCCAAACTCCCGGCAAAGCCCTCTGCTCCAGGTCGCCTTCTCCACGGGCCGTCTATAGACCAGACTCTTCCGGTCATACACATCGTCCTTGTGCGCGGAGTGGATCACAAGCGAATCCGCTGTGAGCAAAATACGTGTTGGTCGAAAGAAAAGATAGGTTCCAGCTATTGCTGTGAAGATAAAAATCTGAATCAATACTGCGAAGTGATGACCCATTGTTCTCGTTCTCCTATCGAGCGTCCATGGTATCGAACACAAATCACAACCAGCCAATCTAGCCTTTTGTCTTTGATCGATTCATCGGTGTAAATCGGTGCTAAGTATTCGCCCTGCGGCTTACCTGAGCTTTAGCGTGGTCAATGCGAAGAGGGCGAAGACCAGCGCCATGATCCAGAAGCGGACGATGACCTTGGACTCGCTCCAGCCGAGCAACTCGAAGTGGTGGTGCAGCGGCGCCATCCTGAAGATGCGCTTGCCGCTGCGCAGCTTGTAGCTGCCGACCTGAAGGATGACGCTGGCGGCCTCCAGGATGAAGACGCCGCCGATGAAGGGCAGCAGCAGCTCCTGCTTGATGATGACCGCGACGGTGCCGATGGCGCCGCCCAGGGCGAGTGAGCCGACGTCGCCCATGAAGACCTCGGCGGGGTGGGCGTTGTACCAGAGGAAGCCGATGGAAGCGCCCACCATCGCCCCGCAGAAGACGGTCAGCTCGCTGACCAGCGGCATCCGCTGCAGCTCAAGGTAGTCCGCGAAGACGACGTGGCCGGAAACGTAGGTGAGCACGGCCAAGGCGCCTGCGGCAATGATGGTGCACCCGATGGCCAGGCCGTCGAGGCCGTCCGTCAGGTTCACCGCGTTGCTGGTGAGCGTGATGACCAGCATCACGAAGAGGACGAAGGGAAGATACGCCAGCCAGTGCGCGTGCGGGACGTGGCCCATCCACCGCCAGACCAGGTCCGGGCGGAAGTTCTTGGCGAAGGGGACCATCAGGCGCGTGGAGTAGCTGCCGCGCACGTCCAGGCGCACCAGAGTGGCGGCGACTGCGGCGCTGGCCGCGAACTGCAGGCCGATCTTCTGCCAGAAGGTGAGCCCCTTGCTCTGCTTGCGCACGACTTTGATGTAGTCGTCGGCAAAGCCGATGCCGCCGAACGCAAGCGTGGAGATCATCACCACCCAGACGTAGGGGTTGGAGAGATCGGCCCAGAGCAGCGTGGGAATGAGGATCGAGATGCAGATGAGCACACCGCCCATGGTGGGCGTGCCGCCCTTCTTGAGGTGGGTCTCGGGGCCGTCGTCGCGCACGTACTGGCCGATCTGGAACTCGCGCAGCTTCTCAATGACGTACGGCCCGATCAACATGCCGATCAGCAGCGCCGTGAGGCTGGCAAAGACCGTGCGAAAGGTCAGATACCGGAAGATCCGGAAGACCCTGAAGTATGGAAACAGCTTCTGATAGAGCAGCCAATAGAGCAATCCGCGCCCGCCTTTTGAGCACAGGCCATCGTGGCCTGCGCTTTGCACACATGGCTATGTTAACAGGCTATGCGTAGAACCCGGTGAATTACGGCATACATCGCCCTACGCAGTAGTGGAATCCGGCGCGGCACGGCTACACATCACCCGGATGTCGGTGGACTTGTTGAAGGAGAAGGCGGGCGGCGTGCTGGGCGCGGTGATGGCGAAGAAGTCCGCGCGGTGTACGTCGTCGAGATAAACGGCGGGACGGGCGTCGGGCGCGACAGGCGCGACCTCGACGTGGCTCATCTCCAGCCGGTTGACGTGGCGGAAGTAGAAGCCGTAGGTGGGCAGCGGACCCAGCAATCCCGGCTCGGGGTATCCGTTCTCCTTCTCCGGAACATCGATCTTGACCTGATCGGCAGTGCCTCCGCCAACGCACTCGACGTAGACATCGGAGATCTTGAGGTCTTCGACGGGAAACCCGGGGATGCCGGTAATGTTGGAGCCGAACCTGGAGACGGTATTGTGGCAGGCGATGTTGGAGAGCAGCACGCGCTTCAGCGTTCCAACTACCGTGCTCTGGTCTGTTCCAGCAGCGCCCTTCGGCCCGCGCAGGCGCGCGCCGAGGCGCAGGTAGATGGGGCAGCTGATGATGTCGCGCATGGTGATGTTGGTGACGGCAACATCTTCCAGCAGCGCGCCGTCGACCGTCTCCAGCGCCAGGCCCTGGCAGCCCTCGAAGACGCAGTTGGAGATGGCGATGTTGATGAACCCGCCGTTGGACTCGGTGCCCAGCTTGATCCGCCCCGTGCCGCCGAGCTTGTGATCGGCCTCCATCGTGAACTTCTTCCATGTGCCGTCGAGCACTGTGCCAAGCTGGTAGCAGCCGGAGACGAAGCAGTTGGTGATGTTCATGTTCTCGCAGGGCCGGTTGTAGCCGAGGGCGAAGCTGGACTTGGGAACGATGGCGTCGTCCCACGGCGAGTTGACCGTGCAGTTGGAGACGCGCACGTTCTTGCAGCAGTCGATGTCCATGCCATCGCGGTCGGTGTCGATCTTCAGATTGTCGATGGTGAGGTTGTCCACGCCGGTGACCAGGATGCCGAAGTGGCCACCCTTGAGGATGGAGAAGTCGCGCAGGTTGACGTTGCGGCAGTTCTTCAGCGCGATGGCCTTGTTGCCGACGCCGGGCTGCTCCGCCTGGAACTGGGTGTAGTTGCCGCGGCCGGGACGCGCCCCTCCGCCAAATCCACCCGCTCCTCCGGGTCTGGCCGCGCCGGGTGCGCCGGGTGCGGCTGCTCCTCCCTGTGCGGCAGCCGCGCCTGCGCCTGCTCCGCCGGGTCTAGCTGCGCCGGGTGCGCCAGCGCCGCTGGGTGCGTCGGGCCGGCCGGGACCGAAGCCGGGACCGGATGCGCCCGAGCCGGCGGGGGGACGTCCAGGGCCGGCGCCGAAGCTGAGCCCCTTGCCCCAGATGAGGCCGGGGCCGGTGATGGAGAAGTCGCTGATGCCTTCGCCCCACAGCAGCGAGTTGTGCCAGTGGTTGTGGCCGTAGTCCTGGAAGGCGTCGTAGGCGTTCTTGGGCTCGGCGGCGTCGTAGGTGCCACCCATGGTTCCGGTGGTCTCGCCGGGCTTGGGCGAGTCGGCGGCGATGATGGCGCAACCCTGCGAGAGATACAGATCGACGTGGCTCTTCAGGCGAATGGAGAACGAGAGATAATTCCCCGCGGGAAAGAAGACGGTGCCACCGCCAGCGGCAGCAGCGGCTTCAATGGCCTTGTTGATGGCGGGCGAATCAATGGTCTTGCTGTCGCCCGTGGCGCCGAATGCGCGCACGTCGAAGAGTAGTGGCGAGAGGGCCGGTGCAGCGGCTGGTTTTTTGGACGCAGCAAACGCGGGGATGGAGGTTACGGCGGTGGCGGCAAGACCCATGCTGCTGAGTCGGAGAAGATCGCGGCGGGCGGAGTCGAAGGTTTTCATGGCGACGCCATGCTAGCAGAGCCGATGGATGCTTGGGAATATGCCTGCGGGGGGCTTTTATCAAGAATGATTTTGCAGAGCGGCATTGCCGCTGGACTTCCAGAGTTCGAGGTACGTCGCCAGGCGCACGACGTGGAAAAAATCCGATGCAATGAGATAGAGGACGGTGACCACGGCATACCAGCACAGCATGAACTGCGGAGTCGCCACGCTCTCGAACGGCAGAGGACACGCCGAAACCACCATTGCGAGAACGATCAGAGCGATCTTGACGATGCCCATCACCAGGTTGATCTCGACCAGCCTGGAGCGCAGCGCCCCAAGCCGAAAGGCACCCGCCAGGCTGGCGCCCGCGCCCAGATTGCCGAGCATTGCAAGCAGCGGAGCGACCGAGAACACCCAACTGACAACCGCCCACAGGGTAAACATTCCCAGCGTCGCAACGATGACAATTGCGCAGTAGAGCACCAGGTTTGGCTCGTGGCCCGCGGCGATCGGCACATTCACCGCAACGGCCGCAGACGCCTGTAGGCAGGCGAACCACAGCGCAAAGCCGCCCAGCAACACCGCCATGCGCGCCACCTGCAGCAGCATCAGCGTGATGGGCCGCGCATGAAGTTGCGCATCGCAGCGGCGCAGCACCGCGACGCGGCCAAACGAGGAGACGATGATCCATGCAACCAGCAGCAGCGGCGCAAGCCACTCGGCCACGCGCAGGACCGGCGGCAGCAGCAGCATGGACGCCTGCGCCAGCGTCGCGGCGGCGCTCATCGGCTCGAGCAGCGAGATCTGCCGCAGCGCCGTTGGTTCGACCTGCGCGGTGCGCCAGACGCCGAGCGCCTGGTAAGACAGCAACACTAACGCAGGGACGCCAAACGCCCAGCGCCACAGGACCTCCAACGCGGTCAGCGAAGGCCGCTTCCAACAGGCCACAAGCGCATGCACGAACGACTGCGTCCCGCGAAGCGGCGGGTAGCGGTCGAGTGTCATCTACCTCACCACGATGTTGACGAGCTTGCCCGGCACCACGATCACCTTGACCACGGTCTTCGCCGCAATCCGCGCGGCGACTTTGGCGTCGGTCTGCGCCGCGGCCTGAATCGTCGCCTCATCGCTGCCCGCGGGCAGGGTGACAACGTTCGCAAGTTTGCCGTTGACCTGCACGGGGATTTCGATCTCGGCCTCGCGCGCAAGCTCCGCATCGGCCACCGGCCACGCGACGCGGAAGACCGCGCCCTGGCCGCCAAGCTGCTCCCACAGCTCCGCCGCGAGAAATGGCGCGAAGGGCGCGAGCAGCAGCGTGAGTGTGCGGAAGACCTCGGCAATGGCTGGGCCGGAGATTTTTCCTTCCTCCATCAACGGCTCTGCCGCTGCAATTTCATTGACCAGAATCATGATGGCGGCGATGCAGGTGTTGAAGTGCCAGCGCCCGCTGAAGTCATCGGTGATCTTGGCGATGGTCTGATGCAATGTGCGCAGGAGCTTCGCCTCAGCCGCGCACTGAGTGGCTTGCGCAGTTGTCTCGCTGACTCGCCGACTCGCTGGCTCGCTGTACTTCGTCGTCAGCCGATAGACGCGGCCGAGGAAGCGGCTGATGCCGGCGACGCCGTCCTCCTGCCACTCCAGATCGCGGTCGGGCGGCGCGGCAAACAGCGCGTACATGCGCGTCGCGTCCGCGCCGTAGCGCTCGATCATCAGGTCGGGCGAGACGACGTTGCCCTTCGACTTGGACATCTTCGCGCCGTCCTTGATCACCATGCCCTGGGTGAAGAGGCGCGCTGCGGGCTCGTCATTGTTGATCAAACCGAGATCGCGCATCACACGCGTCCAGAAGCGCGAATAGATCAGGTGCAGGATGGCGTGCTCCACGCCGCCGATGTACTGGTCGATGGGGAACCAATAGTTGGCCTTCGCCGAATCGAAGGGCGCAGCCGCATTCTTCGCGTCGGTGTAGCGGTAGAAGTACCAGCTCGAATCGACGAAGGTGTCCATAGTGTCGGTCTCGCGCCGCGCCGGGCCACCGCAGACCGGGCAGGCGGTGTTGACGAACTCCGCGACGCGCCCCAGCGGCGAGCCACCCTGCTGCGTGATCTCCACCTGCGCGGGAAGCAGCACCGGAAGCGCGCTCTCGGGCAGCGGGACCACTCCGCCCGGCTCGATTCCCGCGTGGCCATTTGCGCAATAGACCATTGGAATCGGCGTGCCCCAGTAGCGCTGGCGGCTGACGCCCCAGTCCTTCAGGCGATATGTAACCGTTGCTGTGCCAAATCCATTTTCCCTGGCGAAGGCGGCCATCTTTTGCTGCGCTTCGACGCACGGTTGTCCCGTCCATTGGCCGGAATCGGCCAGCGAAGAGTCGTCTTCGGCCGTATACGGCAGAGTCCCCTCAGAAGCGCCGTCATTCTGGGCGAAGCCCAGAATCTCCGTATTTTGCTTCTGTCCATTCGGCACAATTACGCGGCGCACGGGAAGGCCGTATTTATTGGCGAATTCGAAGTCGCGCTCGTCGTGCGCGGGTACGCTCATGATGGCGCCGGTGCCGTAGTCAGCCAAAATATAATTTGCAACCCATATCGGCACAAGTTCGCCGTTGAATGGGTTGACTGCGAATTTTCCCGTATCGACGCCGTGTTTTTCAATCGCACTGAGGTCGCCCGCCTCGCGCGCGTCCTTCTGCTGCGCCAGCATCTCGTCGATCTGCGCGGCCAACCGCGGATTGCCGGCAGCAAAACTCTTCGCCACGGCGTGCTCCGGCGCAAGCTGCACGCTGGTGGCGCCGAAGATGGTGTCCACGCGCGTGGTGAAGACCGTGATCTTCTCCGCGGCCTGCTGACTTGCTGCAACCGCAAAATCCACCAGCGCGCCTTCGCTGCGGCCGATCCAGTTGCGCTGCATGGTGCGGACCTTCTCCGGCCAGCCGTCCATCTTGTCGAGGCCGCTCAGCAGTTCGTCCGCATATTTTGTGATGCGCAGGAACCACTGGGTCAGGTCGCGCTGCTCAACCGGCGTGTCATCGTGGCGCCAGCAGCGGCCATCGACCACCTGCTCGTTGGCCAGCACGGTCTGGCACTGGGGACACCAGTTGACCTTGCTCTTCTTGCGGTAGGCGAGGCCCGCGTTGAACATCTTCAAAAAGAACCACTGGTTCCAGCGGTAGTACTCGGGCAGGCAGGTGGTGACTTCGGTGGCCCAGTCGTAGCTGAGGCCCATGCGCCGCATCTGCCGCCGCATCGCAGCTATATTTGCCAGCGTCCACTCGGCGGGCGGCGTGTTGTTCTTCAGCGCGGCGTTCTCGGCGGGAAGGCCGAAGGAGTCCCAGCCCATGGGGTGCAGCACGTTCGAGCCGCGCATCCACATGAAGCGGGCCAGCGCGTCGCCGATGGCGTAGTTGCGCACATGGCCCATGTG
>Ga0224534_1001762_pt1 | contig 10959 bp, 4 predicted proteins | sample 714E12024metaG_FD_172012 | JGI IMG/M metagenome (GOLD analysis project Ga0224534, IMG submission 172012) | Peat soil microbial communities from Stordalen Mire, Sweden - 717 E1 20-24 | ecosystem: Environmental > Terrestrial > Soil > Wetlands > Peat | place: Sweden: Norrbotten County, Stordalen... | reverse complement strand
GTCCACGCCGGCCCGGCCGATGACCATTCTTGACGGCATCAAAAGTGTGGCCGGTACAAACATCCAGGTGATTTATGAACCGGCCTGTCCGCTGGCGTTGCGCAAGGACGGGACGGACAAGCCCGACGCCAAAGCGTGGACCCAAGCCATTCAAACTGCGTGGACGTCGGACGTGATTATTTACGTCGGCGGCATCAGCCCGCAGCTGGAGGGCGAGGAGATGAAGGTGGATTACGACGGCTTCAGCGGCGGCGACCGCACGGAGATCGAACTGCCGGCGGTGCAAAATGAATTGCTCAAAGCGTTGCAGGCGACCGGCAAGCCGGTCGTATTCGTCAATTGCAGCGGCAGTGCCATCGCCCTGCCGTGGGAAGCCACCAACCTGCCAGCGATTTTGCAGGCGTGGTATCCGGGCGAACAGGGTGGGCGCGCTGTGGCCGACATTCTATTCGGCGATGTAAACCCCTCCGGACGGCTGCCGGTCACTTTTTACCATGCCACCGCCGACCTGCCGGCCTTTGACGATTATTCGATGTCCAACCGCACCTACCGTTATTTCAACGGCCGGCCGGACTTCGCCTTCGGCCACGGTTTGAGCTATACCAAATTTGATTACAACAGTCCGAAACTCAACGGGACCGATTTCGCCGCAAGCGACACGATCAAACTCACGTTTTCCCTGCTGAACGCCGGCGCTTGGGACGGCGATGAGGTCGCGCAGGTCTATTTCCGGCACGTGAACTCCACGCGACCCCAGCCGAAACTCGCGCTGTGCGGCTTTGTGCGGATCCATTTGCAGGCCAGCCAGGGGGCCCGGTTGACCATGGACATTCCGGCGGAACAATTCCGTGGTTGGGACCCGGCCCAAAAGCAATACACGGTTGAGCCCGGTAACTACGAACTGCTCGTGGGAACGGCGTCCGACGACATCCGCCTGCGCGTGCCGCTGAAAATCACCGCCGCGAAATGACCGGGGCGGCTTGACCCTGTCATCGTTTGGAGTTCCGCGTTCACGCGGTAAAGCTCGTTTCTCCACCCGACCGCCTGAAGGCGGAACTCCAAACGGACATGGTCCCGTCGTTTGCCGACGGCGTCGGATTACATCCCGCCCTGACCCGACGTTGCAAAAATTCTCGCAACTGGAAACAGAACTGAGAGGATGCTTTGCATGAGCCGCACATTCAAAAAATTCACAACTACCGCCGCCGCGCTAGTTTTTTCCCTTTTTACCCAGGTCCACGGCGCTCCCGGCGGAACCACGAATCCCCTTCCGGCCTTCACCGGAGAATTTTTAGGCGAGGCTCCACCACCGTCGGAACCGTTGAGCCTGTGGTATCGCCAATCCGCAACCAATTGGGTCAGTGCGCTGCCCGTTGGCAACGGCCGGCTCGGCGCGATGGTTTTCGGCGGCATCGCCAGCGAGCAACTGCAACTCAACGAAGACACGCTCTGGGCCGGCGGGCCGTATGATCCGGACAACACCAACGCGCTCGCGGCACTGCCGGAAGTGCGCCGGTTGATTTTCGACGGCAAATACGCCGAGGCCCAAAAACTAGCCAGTCAAAAAATGATGGGCAAGCCGCTCAAGCAGATGCCCTACGAAACGATCGGGAATTTGGTCCTCGAATTCCCAACCCCGGCGACCGTGGAAAATTACCGCCGCGATTTGAATCTCGACACCGCCGTCGCCAGCGTCAGCTACACGGCCAACGGCGTTTATTTCAAACGTGAAATTTTTTGCAGCCCGGTGGACCAGGTTATTGTCGTGCGACTGACAGGCCAGCCGGGGCAGATTTCCTTCACCGCTGGAATGAACACGCCGCAGAAAGTGGAAATGAGCGTGGAAGTCAACACCAACGCGCCGTTCGATGGCTTGACCAACGACGCGACGCTTGTGGTGCGCGGCGTGAACGGTAAATCAAGTGGAATCAATGGTGCGCTGAAATTTCAAGCGCGCGTGTGTGTGCTGCCGGCTTTCCATGAACATATTCACGGGAAAATGTTCGTGGACGCGGACAAAATTTCCGTCACCAATGCCGATTCGGTCACGTTGCTCATCGCCGCCGCGACAAGCTACAAAAATTATCACGATGTCAGCGGCGACCCCGAAGCCATTACCAAACAACAAATCGCCGGAGCGTATTATAAATGGTGGTGCGGCAACGTCGCTGATTGTGTTGATACAACGCTCGCCGACCACATTGCCGCACACCGGGAATTATTCCGCCGCGTTGAACTGAACCTCGGCAAAACGGACGCGATGAAACTGCCGACGGACGAGCGCATCCAACATTTTGCCGGCGGCAACGATCCGCAACTGGCCTCACTCTATTTTCAATTCGCCCGTTATTTGCTGATTTGCAGTTCACGGCCCGGCGGCCAGCCCGCAAATTTGCAGGGCCTCTGGAACAGTTCGATGAACCCGCCGTGGGACAGCAAATACACCATCAACATCAACACCGAGATGAATTACTGGCCCGCCGAGCCAGGCAACCTGGGCGAATGTGTCGAACCCCTCGCGGCCATGGTGCTGGACCTCGCGCAAACCGGCGCGCACACGGCCAGGGTGATGTATGGCGCGCGCGGCTGGGTGGCCCATCACAACACGGATTTGTGGCGCGCCACCGCGCCGATTGACGGCCCGCAATGGGGTCTGTGGCCGATGGGCGGCGCCTGGCTCCTGCAAAACCTTTGGGAACACTACCAATTCACCGGCGACAAAAAGTTCCTGGAAAAAATTTATCCGGCCATGCAGGGTTCGGCGCAATTCTTCCTCGACGCGCTCGTCGAGGAACCCACCCACCACTGGCTCGTCACCTGCCCGTCGCTGTCGCCGGAAAACCCGCACACCAACAGCGTGAGCCTCTGCGCCGGGCCGGCGATGGACCTGGAAATTTTGCGCGACCTGTTCACAAACTGCATCCAGGCTTCGGTAATTCTCGGCCAGGACAAAACCTTCCGCGAACAACTCGCCGCCACGCGCGCCCGGCTCGCGCCGCTGCAAATCGGTTCCTCCGGACAGCTTCAGGAATGGCTGGAGGACTGGGACACGAACGCGCCGGACATTCATCATCGCCACGTCTCGCATCTTTACGGGTTGTTTCCCGGCAGCCAGATTGACTGGCGCGCCACGCCCGAGCTCGCCGCCGCCGTGAAAAAATCGTTGCAGTTCCGCGGCGATCAGGCCACCGGCTGGGCCACCGCGTGGCGCATCAATCTTTGGGCGCGGCTGCACGATGGCGACCACGCCTACGACATTTTGAAATTCCTGTTGAGTCCGGAACGAACTTATCCGGACATGTTCGACGCGCACCCGCCGTTCCAGATTGACGGCAACTTTGGTGGCGCTTCCGGCATCATCGAAATGCTGTTGCAAAGCCAGAATGGCGAGATTGAATTTCTGCCGGCGCTGCCGAAAGCCTGGCCCGACGGCAGTGTGAAGGGGCTGCGCGCCCGCGGTGGCTTCGAGGTGGATGAGAATTGGAAGGACGGCAAGCTGGTTTCCGCCACCGTGCGTTCACTGCTCGGCAATCCCTGCCACCTGCGTTACGGCGACGTGACCCGCGACGTGAAAATCAAGAAGGGCAAAACATTTCAGTGGGACGGACAGGCCACACCGAAATAGCTTTTTGTTACCGTCGTCCCTCATCGAAAGCGGTGCTAAAGCCACCGCAGTCCAGACGCTTCGCGAGAGTTGGTGAAGCCCGGTAATCGCGTCAGCGTCTGGACTGCGGCGCGTTCACCGCCGCTTTGCGCACGGAGTTCAAAAGTCATCTTCCACTTTTACGCTGTCAATTTTGAAGCCGTAGATGGTTTTTACCTGGGCTGGTGACGCCTCGCGTTCAAACCACGCCGGGCAAATCTCCGCGAAGTGGCGATAACTGGCGTGACTTGCTTTTTCGCCATCTGTATTTTGGAAACCACATCAATGAAAATGCCGCTTCTACTTTGGGCCGCCCTGCTGCTTCCGACTTTGCTGTTTGCCGCCGAACCGCCGCGCCAGCAACTCAACTTCAACCGCGAATGGAAATTCCGACTGGGCGACCCGCCCGGAGCGGAGGTGGCCGGCTGCGATGATTCGCAGTGGGATGACATCGGACTGCCCCATTCTTTCAGCCTTCCCTATTTCCTCTCCGATCAATTCTACGTTGGTTACGGCTGGTATCGGAAACATTTTAAGGTTCCGGCAAAATGGGCCGGCCAACGGCTGTTCCTCGAATTTGACGGCGCGTTTCAGGATGCGGAAATTTTTGTGAACGGCCGGCGCATCGGCGAACACCAGGGCGGTTACACGGGGTTTTCCCTGGACATCACCGATGCGGTGAAAACCGGCGACAACGTGGTGGCCGTGCGGCTCAACAACCATTGGAATCCGGAACTCGCCCCGCGCGCGGGCGAGCACGTTTTCAGCGGCGGCATTTACCGCGATGTCCGGCTGGTCGTGACCGGGCCGCTGCACGTTACCTGGTATGGCACGTTCGTCACCACGCCGCAGCTTTCGGCGGAATCGGGCACGGTGAATGTGAGGACCGAAATTAGCAACGATGGCTTGACCGTCAAGCAGTGCGGGCTTAAGACGGACATTCTTGATCCGGACGGAAAAATGGTCGCTAGCATTTCTTCCGCGCAATCGGTTCCCGCCGGAACGACGGTGACGTTCGATCAAACGACCGACCCCATTGCCAAACCGAAGCTCTGGCATCCCGACCATCCATTTCTCTACACGGCGGTGAGCCGGGTTTATGACGGCAAAAAAACTGCGGATCAATTTGCAACGCCGTTCGGTTTTCGCTGGTTCAAGTGGACGGCGGATCAGGGATTCTTCCTGAACGGCGAACATTATTATTTCAAAGGAGCCAATGCGCATCAGGATCATGCCGGCTGGGGCGACGCGGTGACGGACAGCGGTTTTTACCGCGACGTACGATTGATCAAGGATGCAGGCTTCGATTTCATTCGCGGGTCACATTATCCACACGCCCCGGCCTTCGCGGATGCGTGCGACCGGCTGGGCGTTCTCTTCTGGTCGGAAAATTGTTTCTGGGGCACGGCTGGTTTTAAGAACCCCTGGGGCAGCAGCGCTTACCCGCCGGAGGCAAGGTATCAACCGGCCTTTGATGAGAGCGTCAAGAACAGTCTGCGGGACATGATTCGCATCAACCGCAACCATCCGAGCATCATCGTGTGGAGCATGGATAACGAAGTGTTTTTCACCCAAGGTTCGACGCTGCCCAAGGTGCGGGAACTTCTCAAACAGCTCGTGGCGCTTTCGCACGAACTCGATCCCACGCGACCCGCGGCCATTGGCGGCTGCCAGCGCGGTGACATTGACAAACTTGGCGATATTGCCGGCTACAACGGCGATGGCGCGAGGCTGTTCATCAATCCCGGCATTCCCAGCGTGGTGTCCGAATATGGCTCGACGGTGGCCAACCGGCCGGGCAACTACGAACCGGGCTGGGGCGATCTGCAATCTGAGTCATTGGCGTGGCGCAGCGGCCAGGCGCTCTGGTGCGCTTTTGATCACGGCAGCATCGCCGGCCATTTCGGGTGCATGGGCATGGTGGATTATTTCCGGCTGCCCAAACACCAGTGGTATTGGTATCGCAACGAATACCGGCACATCCCGCCGCCCGAATGGCCCTCATCCGGCACGCCCGCCGGCCTGCGGTTGACGGCGGACAAAACGACGCTCAGGAGCGTTGACGGCACGGATAACGCGCAACTTATCGTCTCCGTCGTGGACCGCGCGGGCAGGGCGTTGAGCAATTCTCCGCCGGTCACGCTGACGATTGAATCCGGGCCGGGCGAATTTCCGACCGGGCCATCCATCACGTTCGATCCCAATTCCGACATTGCCATCCGCGACGGCGCGGCGGCGATGGAATTTCGTTCTTACTTTTCCGGCCGGACCGTCATTCGCGCCACGTCGCCCGGACTCGAGGACGCGACGATCACGATCCATTCCCTGGGTGAACCAAAATTCATTGCCGGCAAAACGCCGCCGGTGAAACCGCGTCCTTATGTGCGCTTCGAAGGACAACCCGCGTCGGTTCCGACGACGCAAACGAATTCCGTTTTCGGTTTCGAAAATCCGACGCAAGCCAGCAGTGAAGCGCCCGGCCACAACGCCAGCCTCGGCAACGACGGCAACGCCGCCACGTTCTGGCAGGCGGGCGCCGCCGATTCCAATGCATGGTGGAGCGTGGACCTGGAACGCATGGTGGCGGTCAGCCAAACCAGGCTGACCTTTCCGGCGGAAGCCAACTGGCGTTACCGAATCGAGATCTCCAATGACGGCAGCACCGGCTGGAAGCTGGTCGCCGACCAAACCCAAAATACCAGCACCGACAAAGTGCGCACCGACGCTATGCAACAGGTTGCGAGCGGACGTTTCCTGCGCGTGACCTTTACCGGTGTATCCGGCGGACAAACCGCAGCACTGGCCGAAATGGAGGTCGTGGGCCGTTTGGCGACGCCATAAACCGGTCTGTAAATTTTACAATGCCTGCCGCCTGCGCTACGGCAACGTGACCCGCAAAGTGAAAATTCCAAAAGGCGGAACGTTTCAGTGGGACGGACTTCGCGCACCGGAATAAACTACGACTGTTTGGTTACTGTGGAAACCTTGTTTCCAAATATTGCTGTTGCTGCTTGCGACAGTTGTCATTTCTAGAGTGGTCAAATCCCGTCCCACGTTGTTTTTTGCTCCGGTCCCCCCTCCTCGAAAGCGGTGCTAAAGCCACCGCAGTCCAAACGCTGACGCGACTGCCGGGTCTCACCAAATCTCGCGAAGCGTCTGGACTGCGGCGCGTTCACCGCCGCTTTGCGCACGGAGTTCAAAAGTCATCTTCCACTTTTACGCGGTCAATTTTGAGGCTGTAGATGGTTTTTACCTGTGCTGGTGACGCCTCGCGTTCAAACCACGCCGCTGAACACCACGGATATTGATTTGCCACCGGCACCAGCTTGTGTTTCACGGCGTTTTGATGAACGTAATTTAACCGCGCCAGATAGCTGTATTGAATCGTCAGTCTGGTGTCGCGAAAATTGAACCACACTTGCCGGCCTTGGATGTCATCCAGCTTGTTCAACTCGCGCGAGGTGACGCCATGCAAATCGTGAAGGAATCCGCCGAGATTCCGTGAATCGGGATTACCACGTGCCACGATGTGGTAGTGGTTGGCAAACACGGCCCACGCTTCAAGCTGCCAGCCGGATTGTTTGGCCAGGGTGAGCAAATGACGTTCAAGCAAATCGCGTTTCTCCGGCGTATCAAAGAAATGCTGTTTGTGCAGCGTGCTGGCGGTGACGAAATAGACGGCGCTGTCTGCCAGACGATGCACCGGTGCGTGCGGCCAGTCTTTAGGCGGCAGCTGGGATTTTGAATCTACCAGCGGCACAGCCGGCAGTTTGAACGTATCCGGTCGAGGAGGTTTGGGTGCGAGCGAAACATGCGCAGCCGATTTCATGCTTTGAAACTGCCGGAACCGGATTATGGTGCAAAGGCCAAAACATTCGCATTGTCTGAAGTAAAAGCGGTGCTAAAGCCACCGCAGTCCAGACGCTGACGCGACTGCCGGGCCTCACCAAACCTCGCGAAGCGTCTGGACTGCGGCGCGTTCACCGCCGCTTTGCGCACGGATTCAAAAAGTCAGCTTGTCAGCTTTTTACTCAATCGTTTTCAACGCCTCGCGTTCGCAGCGGGCGTACTTTTCAATCAACTGGTCATAGACCTTTGCGGCCTTCGGGTTCGGACGGATTTCGCTGTTGGGAATCGGCGCGGTGAAATCGGCCACGACGTTTTCCCATTTCGGTTTTTTCCCGGCGTGGACCAGCCAGCCGTGCGCGGCCCGCAACGCGGCGCCCAGCGCGGCGCTCTTGGCCACTTCAATGCGCAACACGCGGCAGTTCATCACGTCGGCCATCACCTGCAGCAACGGCACGTTGTCCGACGCGCCGCCAGTGGCGTAAATGCAGTCGGGCGCGACTTTCATCCATTGCGAGTGCAGCCGCATGGACATCATCTGCCCTTCGACGATGGCGCGGCAGTTGGCGGCTGAGTCTTTTTCATCAAGGTCGAACCGGTGGATGCCGGGTTTATTCACGCGCGGAACAATTTCCGCGTCGAACCACGGCAGCAGAATTCCGCCGTTGCCTCCCGGAGACGTGGCGGTCAGCGCCTCGCCAAATTTTTTCCAATCCTTGATGCCGTAGGCGTCGCGGATTTTTTCGCGGGCCAGCGAACCGTTTTTGAAACAAATCAGCGTCATGTAATCACCCGTTGGCGAACCGAACACGTGGCCTTCGCCATGCGCGTCGGTCTGGCATTTCTTCATCGAGCCGAAGTAAGTGTCGCTCGTGCCGAGGCTGATGGCGACCATGCCCGCCTTGATGAGGCCGAGGCCGATGACGCTGCACGGATTGTCGCCCGACCAGGCGATGGTTTGCGCGTTGGGATTCACGCCGTATTTTTTCACGAAATAAGGACTGACCGTGCCGACAACCTTCCACGATTCGGCCAGCGGCGGCAGTTTTTTCTGCAAATCCGGCGCGGTGGCCGTCAGCGCATCCGGATGCCAGACCTTTTTTTGAATATCCATCAGGTTCATGCCCGCGCCGTCGCCGTGGTCAATCGGCGCGATTTTTCCCGCGAGCAGCGACGCCATGAACGAGCTGACCAGCGCGATGCCAGCGGTTTGGGCGTAGGCCTTCGGCTCGGTCTTGTAAAACTTGCGGATTTGCGGGCCGGTGAACCGCTCGAACGTGTCGGAACCGGTGGCCGTGGCTGTGGCTTTGATGCCGCCGAGTTTTTTCCGAATTTCAGCGCATTCCGCGGCGGTCGAGGAATCCATCCAGATGGGCGAGGTCGGACGCGAAAAAATGCCGGCCAAATTTTCCACCAGCGTTTTTTGCGGGTTCAACTTCGCCAGTACATCGGCAGCGCGGTCGTTGAGGCAAACCGAGCCGTGCTGCTGGCCGCTGCCGCTGATGGCGAGAATGTCGCCGAGCGCGACGCCGTCCTTTTTCATTTCGGCGAACAACCGGTCGAGCGCTTCAGCCCACATCAGCGGCGAACTGTGTTTGACCAGCGGGTCGGCATTGGGCAGGACACCGTTTTGCGTTCCGTATTGCGGCAGCGCCTGGTCAAAGTTCAGCGATTTGTCATACACGACCTTGCGGCGGTCGCAGTCAATAACCACCGCGCTGATGCTTTGGGTGCTGGAATCAAGTCCGAGGAATAATTTTGGCATGGAAATTTGAATAGGTTGTTTGCTTTTGATTTGGTAACAAAATATTCGCGCTATGCAATCGAAAACCGCACTTAGGCTTCATTTTCATAGTATTGTCCTGCTGACCTGAACTGCGGAATCTTTAACCACAAAGACGCAAAGAAATCCAACCGCAGATTACGCGGAATATTTAACCACGGATGGACACGGATTTCAGCCCGACGAAACCCCGCTTGTTTTCCGGCGCGTTTTCGTTGATTTTCCTTGTGTTCAAGATATGCAAACGCGAATTCACGCGGTTTCCCGTTTGACTGGCATTTGCCTTTTACTGGCCGCAACAGCCCACGCCGATCCGACCCAGGCTGCGCCGGAGGCTTCGCCGAGGCGAGTTGACCGGCAGGCGCTGGTAACGCGGCACAATATCGTGCTGCGCCAGTTCGACGCCAACAATCCTTTGACGGTCGGCAACGGCGAATTCGCTTTCACCGTGGACGCCACCGGGTTGCAAACCTTTCCGGAAGCGTTCGAACAAACGACGCCGCTCGGCACGTTGTCGGACTGGGGCTGGCATATGATCCCAAATACGAACGGCTGGAGCATTGACACTTTTCAGTTCAAGGAATTTGCGGGCCTGAACGGGCGCAAAGTTCCCTACGCCGACGTGCCCGGCAACAATCAGACGCCCGAAATCAAATGGCTGCGCGCCAATCCGCATCGGTTGCACCTCGGCCAGATTGGTTTTGTCCTCACGCACGCGGACGGTTCGCCGGCGCGGACGAACGATTTGATCGACGTTGAGCAGACGCTGGATTTGTGGGATGGCCTGCTCACCAGTCATTTCAAATTCGATGGCCAACCGGTTACGGTAAAAACCGTTTGCGATCCGAAACTCGATGCGATTGCAGTGCGCGTCGAGTCGCCGCTAGTGAAACAAGGCCGGTTGGCGATTCAAATTCATTTTCCCTATGGCACGGGCGAAACGAAAACGGCGGATTGGAGCAAGCCCGATGCGCATGAGACTTTTCTAAACCAGCCCGGGCCCAACGCGGTCGATTTTTTCCGCAAGCTGGACAACGACGAGTATTTCGCGGCGGCAAGCTGGACGAAGAACGCGACGTTGCGCGAGGTCGAAAGGCATCGGTTTGTGATTTGCACCAGCACGGATTCGAGGGCGGGAGCGCCGGTCTCCGACCCGGCACGTTTGGACAAATCACGGCATCGAGCCGAATCGGAGTTCGGCGCTCCTTCGGATACGCTGGAATTGGTCTGCGCTTTTTCATCAACGAATCTCACGGCTAAAAGTTTGCCGACGTTTGCTCAATCCAAAAGCGCGGCGCAGGAGCATTGGAACCATTTTTGGCGCACGGGCGGCGCGATTGATTTGTCCGGCAGCAAGGACCCGCGCTGGTTTGAACTCGAACGCCGCATCGTCCTTTCGCAATACCTCACGGCCATCCAGAACGCGGGCGACAATCCGCCGCAGGAAACCGGGCTGACTTACAACACCTGGGAGGGCAAGTTCCACCTCGAAATGCACTGGTGGCACGAGGCGCACTTCGCGTTGTGGGACCGGCTGCCGCTGCTGGAACGCAGCCTCGGCTACTACCAGAAAATTTTGCCGCGCGCGGAAGGCACGGCCAAAAAGCAGGGCTACGCCGGCGCGCGCTGGCCGAAGATGACCAGCCCCAGCGGCGCGGAATCGCCGTCGCCGGTCGGGCCATTCCTT
>Ga0224534_1001760_pt1 | contig 10961 bp, 9 predicted proteins | sample 714E12024metaG_FD_172012 | JGI IMG/M metagenome (GOLD analysis project Ga0224534, IMG submission 172012) | Peat soil microbial communities from Stordalen Mire, Sweden - 717 E1 20-24 | ecosystem: Environmental > Terrestrial > Soil > Wetlands > Peat | place: Sweden: Norrbotten County, Stordalen... | reverse complement strand
GAACGACCGGGCGCTGCAGGAAGCCGAGGGGCAGACGCGCGATTTGACCGCCGACGAAGAGCGCATCCGGCAGAACATCGGCAGCCTCAACAACGTGAGCGGCCAGCAACAGCAGGTGCAGAACTACGCGCGCCAACTCGACGCGCACGAGCAGCAGCTTGCCACTTTGCGCGACCGCCAGGCGGAGTTGCAGAAGAAGAAATCGGCGCTCGAAACCGAGCTGAACAAGCTGACGGAGGCGCTGACGTTTTGAAGCTCGCTCTCATCGGATACGGCCACGCGGGCCGCGCGCTGGCGCGACTGCTCCGGCACAAGCGCCAGGAGTTTCCGTTCCTTGTGACCGGCATCCACACGCTGCGCCACGGCACGGCGGTTTCCGCCGGCGGCCTGCCGGACGATCCGCCCTTCGGCCCGCGCGCGGCCTCCGTCGAGGAGTTCCTGGATGCCGCGCGCGCCGATATCGCGGTGGAGCTGACCACGCTCAATCCTGCCACGGGCCAGCCGGCGATTGCGCACATCCGCGCCGCCTTCGCGCGGCGCATGCACGTGGCGACCGCGAATAAAGGGCCCATCGCCCACGCTTACGCCGAATTGCGCGACGAAGCCGCCCGCGCGGGCGTGGGATTCCGCTTCGAATCGGCGGTGATGGATGGCGCGCCCGTATTCAACCTGTGGCACTACAGCCTGCCGGGCGTGAAGGTTCTGGGCTTCACCGGCGTGCTGAATTCCACCTCGAAAGTGGTGGTGGAAGCCATGGAGCGCGGCGGCTCGTTCGAGGACGGTTTGAAGGCCGCGCGCGCCATGGGCATCACGGAAGCCGATGGCACGTTCGACGTGGAAGGCTGGGACTCCGCCGCCAAGACGGCCGCGTTGGCCAACGTGCTGATGGACGCGCGCACCACGCCGCAGCAGGTCTCGACGCGCGGCATTGTGAGGCTGACGCCGGAGCGCGTCGCGGAAATCGCGCGCCGGGGCAAGACCGTGCGCTTGATCAGCCGCGCGCGCCGCAGCGGAGGGCGCGTCTCGCTGCGCGTGCGCGCGGAAGTGCTGGACCGCTGCGACATACTGGCTTGCACGCCCGGCACTTCAAACCTGATCCTTTTCCACACGGACCTGATGGGCACGTTCGGCACGGTCTCGATCGAGCCAACGGTGGAGCAGACGGCCTACGGCGTGTTCAGCGACCTGGTCAACCTGATCAGGCAGAGCGGATAAGGCGCGTTCCGGCGCGGGTTGGTTCCATCATGGTTTACTCTTCTCCCCGTTTGCGCAGGACGAGCATCATATGGTTCGCGGCCGGCCAAAACGTGTCGGCACGAGTGCCGACACGGCACGCTGAGAGCGTGCGCCACGACCCAGTGCTAGGATAGTGTTGTGCCGCGTCTGTTGGCCTCCTGGGGGTTTTTATGCAACGGACTTGGCTTCTTCTTCTTTTAGCGTCAGCCCTGTACGCGGCTCCCCACGTGTCTCTGCCGGTGTGGATCGAAGCGGCGGACGACGGTGGCTTTGTCGTTCGCGCCGGCAGGGGCGCTTACTACCTGGCCGCGTCCGGTAATCTGCGCCTGTCTTCACGAGTCGAAATGCGCCTGCTGGGGCGAGATCCCGCCGGTGGATCGTCTCTTTCGAACCGTCTTCCTGGCTATACAAACGATCTCCGCGGCAACGATCCCGCACGATGGCGCACGGGTGTGGCGCAGTATGGCCGGGTGCGGTTCGCGCGAGTCTATCCGGGCATCGATCTGGTGTTCCACGGCGAGGAACCCGAAGAAGTGGAATACGATTTCGACGTGGCGCCGGGCGGGTCGCCGGATCAGATCGTCGTTGAGTTTGACGGCGCCGAAAGCGTGCGCCTCGGCTCTTCCGGCGAGTTGATCGTCGATGATTTCCGCTTCCTTCGCCCCCGTGTCTTTCAGGAAGGCAAGCGCATTCGCGGCGTCTATCGACTGCTCGGGCGGAATCGGGTGGGCTTTCGCGTGGGGCGATATGACCGGACCCGCGCGCTTCTGATCGACCCCGTGCTCGGGTATGCCGCCCGGTTCGGGAGTCAGGGCAACGATCCCATTCAGGCTCTCGCGGTGGATCCGGCCGGCAACGTCTATATCGCTGGAACCACCACTTCGGCAATTCCGCTGCTCAATCCCATTGACCCGAAACCGGGCGCCGGCAACTGTTTTCAGCAGTGCGAAGGTGTCTTTGTGGCCAAGTTCGACCCCACCGGTGCGAAGCTGCTCTATTCCACCTACCTGGGCGGTGACACGCGCGACGACGCTGCTGGAATTGCCGTCGATCGCGACGGCAACGCCTACGTCGCGGGGACCACGCGAACAGTGGGATATACCACGCCGCGTGCATGGGTGATGAAGTTGAACCCCAGCGGTTCCGCGTTGCTCTATAACCGCACCATCGCGGGCGACACCGCTGCCAGCGCGGTCGCCGTCGATACGCAAGGCAACGCCTACCTTGCCGGCACCAGCCTGGCGCTCGATTTTCCGGCCGTGAATGCCCTCGAAGCTCAGACGCTGGTAAAATCGCTGTTCGTTACCAACGATGGCGGCGCCACGTGGCGCGCACTGAATAACAACCTGGCGGCGCTCATCGTAAACTCGCTGGCCATCGACCCCACCCGGCCGGCTACGCTATACGCCGCGACCACCATCGGTCTCTACAAATCGCTGGATGCGGGCGCAAACTGGACGCAACTTCTCACGGCGCAGAACGCTTACCAGGTGGTCCTCGATCCGAACACGCCATCCACCTTGTACGCCCTGTACGCGGACTCCGGCGACAACAACCAAGTCGCGAAGAGTGTGGATGCCGGCACTACCTGGCAAATCCTCACCGGCGTCCTGCCACCGCCCAGTTTTCCAGCGCCGGGTAGGCAATTCGGATCTCTGGCTCTCGATCCTTCGCAGCCTTCGGTCGTGTGGCTGACCAGCTTCGCGAACCAGATTCCCTCCATCTACAGGAGCGCGGATGGCGGGGCACACTGGAGCGACGTCCATGATTTTCCGGTATCTTTTATCGGGCAGGGAGATTCTCTTTCCGGCGGCGCCATAGTTGTAGACCCGACGAACTCCGCGCGCGTTTATGCCTGCTGTGCTTATGGACTCACATACGTGGTACCCGCCGTGTTCCGCACCGAGGATGGCGGAAAGACCTGGGTGGAAGGCGGGCGCGCCAACATCTCGACTCCCGTGGTGGATCCGCGCAATGGCGCGACTCTGTACGCGTCGTCGGGGACCGGCCTGCTGCGCAGCATCGACGCCGGCCAATCCTGGACGGACGTCGCACTCCCCTCCATCGCGCCTCCAGGCTCCAACTTCAACGGCTTGGCGATCGATCGTTTGGGTGCGCTTTACCTGGTCAATGACGCCGGCATTCTGCTGCGCAGCACGGATGACGGCCTCGCGTGGACGGTCCGGTACGGGCCGTGGACGAATAGTTCCGCGAACGCGCAGGGAGCGCACATTCTGGCGCTCGATCCCGTCAGCCCGTCTTCCACGATCTATGTGGGCTTTACGGGGATGGGACGCTTCGAGCATGCCTTCGCCGCGAAGCTCGACCCGGCGGGCTCGATTCTCTGGGCTACGCTGATTGCCGGTTCGATACAGGATCAAGCACTCGCCGTGGCGGTGGATTCCGCGGGCGACGCCTACGTCGCGGGCACCACCAATTCTCTGGATTTCCCGCTGGCGAACCCGGTTCAGGCCGTCAGGGGTAAGGCTGTCGGGTACGGGTTCGATGCCTTCCTCACCAAAATCTCCAGCGACGGAACGAAGCTCCTCTATTCCACATATCTGGGCGGGAGCGGTGACGATGCCGCCAACGCCGTCGCGGTGGATTCCGCCGGGGAAGCGTACATTACGGGATCCACGGACTGGACCGACTTCCCCACGGTCAACGCCATCCAAGCGGCGCCGGGCAGCAACTCCGGCGGTTCGTTCGTGGCCAAGTTCGATGCGACAGGTGGGAAACTGCTGTACTCCACATACCTCAGCGGAGGCGGCGGATCGAGTATCGCGGTGGATGCCCAGGGAAGCGCCTGGGTGGCGGGTCAGGCCGGGATCGGGCTCCCGCTGGTCCTCCCCATTTCAAGCAGCGGAGGCGGGGCATATATCGCGAAGCTGACGCCTTCGGGCACAGGGATCGTCCTGGGCTTTTCTACTTATGTCGGCAGCGCGGATGACAGCATCGCCGAGATCGCGATCGGCCCAACCGGAAGCATCTGGATGGCCGGGACGGCAAATTCACCGAATTTTCTCGGCGGCGCCGCGTTCGAATCCGGCGGTTTTCTAGCACGGCTGGACCTCGAGCCTCTGGCTCCGGCGACACCGGGAATACCGCTGGTGCGCGCCGTCTTCAACGCTGCCAGTTGGCAATTGGGAGACGTTGTCTCGCCCGGCCAGATCGTGACAATTTTCGGGGAGGAACTGGCGCCGGCGGCGGGCTCGGCAACTGGCTTTCCGCTGCCGCAGAATTTGCAGGGCGTCACGGTGACGGTCGGGGGAGTTGCCGCGCCGCAATTCTACGTCTCTCCCACGCAGATCAATTTTCAGGTCCCGTTCGGAGTGGCCCTGGGCGGAACTTCGATCGTAGTGACGCGCGGCAGTGGGTCGCCCGTGGTCTCCGCTGTGGTACGGTCCGTCTTTGTTATTTCCGCCAACCCCGGCATCTTCACGGCGGCGGGTGATGGGTACAACTCGCCGATGGTCGTCCACACTTCCGATTACACCCAGGTGACGCCACAGAACCCGGCCCATGCAGGCGAGTACCTGGCGATTTTCTGTACTGGTTTGGGAGCTGTTAACGGGAGCGTTCGAGCGGGTGATGCCGCCCCAGCGGCGCCTATCCAGCAGGGCTTTGAAGTGGTGGTCGATTCACGGCTCGCAGATTCTGCGCCATACGCAGGCCTGGCGCCGGGCTTCGCCGGCCTGTACCAGGTGAATTTCCAGGTGGCTGCCGGCGAGACGCCCGGCGCCAAACTGGTGTATGTTTCCATTCTGGGCGTGTCATCCAACCAGGTGCCGCTTTACGTGCAATGAAGCCTTCAATGAAAGTTGTGCGACGACGGGGCCGCGCCCGCGCGTAGCGGCTCGATGCGGGCGGCTTTCACCGAGATCACGCCGTCCAGGTTTTGCAGCACGCCTATCCGTCATTGGCGTATACCAGTGGGGTGAGCGAGACGATCGCGGTCGTGGAAACGGAGGAGTTCCTGGCCGATGTGAAAGGTGTGCTCTCAGAAGATGAACATGACGACCGCATCCTGTATGTCGCACTGCATCCTGAAGCGGGTGATGCGATACCCGGGACGGGCGGGTTGCGGAAAATGCGGTGGATGGCTAAAGGCAGGGGCAAAAGAGGCGGATCGCGCATCATATACTACTTTCACGACATCCACGTTCCTTTGTTCCCGATGGCGATCTTCGCGAAAAATGTCCAAACCGATTTGTCGACGCGACAACGGAAGGCCCTGACCAAGCAACCACGCGGCCTGAAATCGGATTGCGGGGAGAAGATACCGAAATGAAAAAAGCCAGCCGACGGAAGCGACCGGAAGACAGTTCGTTTGGAGACAAGCTCCTGCGAAGCGCACGGCAGGCATGCGACTCGGTACAAGGCAAGCCAGTCCGAGTGCGAGTCACCTACGTCCCGGCACCGCAGGTGGACGTGCGAAAACTGCGCGCCAGGATGGGATTGAGTCAAACGCGGTTTGCCGCGAAGTTTGGTTTCTCGCTGGATTCGATTCAGAACTGGGAACAGGGTCACCGGCAGCCGGAAGGGCCTGCGCGTACCCTCCTTGTCGTCATTGCAAAGAACCCCAAGGCGGTCGAGGAGGCACTTGGCTCATCATGAAAGCGGCATGGGGCGGCGCTGACGGGAACGGCGTGTCACGGGAATAATCTCCGCCGCTCGGATTCGTCCCGGTCGGGGGGCCTCCCAACACATAGTAGCGTACCTCCGCCTCCAGATGGACCTCGTACAGAAGGCGCAAGTCCTAGCGCCACCACCGTTTGCGCGGTACCGAATCGAAAGCTGGGTCTCTGGCCAAAGCTCTCACCGATCCCGAGCATCCGCCCGCCTACAGCGAGCGGCAACGGCCCAAGTCCGCCGGCTCGACCTCGCGACCCTTGGATTAGCACTCCCACCGGTTATAATCAACATGAAGCGCAAAAGGCAGATTTCGGGCCTGCAATCGACGTTCCCCGGCTCTCTCGCGCGGGGCGAAGCATCAGAACTGCTGAAAGAGGTCGTGATTATGAAGTTTGCGAATCTAGAGATCTCGAAGATCGACACGAATAAAGATAATCCCCGAGGGATTGACATTCCCACAGAAGATTCACGCCTCTCGTACCTTAAGGACTCAATCGCAAAGTTTGGCGTAATGGTGCCAGTTGTCGTCACACCCCACGGAGACCGCTACCTCCTTGTGGACGGCGAACGAAGATACTTCGCGGCAAAGTCCGTCGGTCTTGACAAGCTACCCGCCTACATAATCACGAATGACAAAGGTGATGAGCTATCCTCGCGCGATCTGCTGTTTCGTATGTTTCAGATCCATCATCTCAGAGAACAGTGGGGCCCAATACAGCAGTGTCACGCACTTGAGGCTACTTATGATCGCGTCATTCGTCGCAAAGATATCAAGTCACTGGTTGATGTCAAGGTGCAAGTGAAGGCAGTGACGGACGAGTTAGCGGCTATCACAGGAATCGATCAGCGGACGACATTTGATCGAGTAAAGTTCTTGCGTTGGCCAGATGATGTAAAGACTCCTCTTTACCACACTCCGAGCGATGGCAGCTACTGGTATATCTGTGAGATCGAAGACAAAATAGTCATTCCAGCGTTGTGCAACTATCCAGAATATTTCGAGAAGGTCTCTGTCAATGATGTGCGGAAGGATCTCTACAAGAAATTGAACGTCTCGCTAGAAAGGGCAACCGAAGTCCGCAAGGTGGCTCCGTTTCTTCGGGAAGCTCTGAGCAAGACGTCTGATAAGAGAGTGGTTGGAAGAATTCTCGACAGGCTTAAGGGAGATCCAGAGATGACTTACGCGGACGCTCAGGAGGAATTTCACCGGGCATTCCCGGACATCCTCAAGCGCGAGCCTCCATCACCCCGGCGTTTGTTGACCGATATGACCAACCTGGACGACCAACTCGGGGAGTTCGATGTGAGTTCTGTTGGAAAAGCACAGCATCGGGCTAAGGCGAAACCAAGCGAGTTACTGGCGGCGGCTCGCTCCCTGAGCGTCACTCTTCAGGGAGTCATGGAACAGTTGGCGGGGGCGCGTTCGTGAAAGCGATCGATGAACTCATTTCTCAGGGTCTCCCTGGCCAAGAACTTCGAAGATCTCGCTTAGCCAAAGAGGTTCCTCAGGCCTGGAAGTTTTGGAGGAGTGGTGGTTCAGACTGGGCGATGTTTCCCATCATCGGAGAGTACGTCTCTAATTCGGACCAGGAAGGAGCCAGCCAAGCCCGCACTCACGGCCTAAACCCCGTCTTCATCGCACCCGATTACCGCGCGGTGAAGGCCATTTCGCCTGCATACCGCCGATTGCGGCCCTATCTTATCTGCGAGATCGCGGGGCGAGGCCATTTGATCTCACCCCCAGTCCTGCCACGCCATTCCAGGGTGATTTCGAACTCCTCACCTACCCGGGTACCCCTTGACCTCATAAAGGGATTGACTCGCACGAGTAGAGCACCGGCGCCGTTGGCAGGATCACTGAAGCGGTTGGCGCGACAGTATTGCGCACTCCGCCGACGCAGATCAGACTCCGACCAGCGCGAGGAGGTCCTTTTGCTCGAATACGCAGGACGGATTCTGGGTGGAATGGGACTACGTCCGGATGGGATTGCGGCTGCGCAGATGGTGCGGACTCTTGAACGCGGGGGCCTCGGTGCGCGGCGGGACCATTTCTTTCACTCATTTCAGAACTACTTTCTGGGCCTTCGTGCGATCTTGGATCTCCGTGACCAATTTGAGGCGTACAAAGACCGTGCTAAGCTGTACTGGAACGTTGAGCCCTGTAATGTCTGGTTCCTGACGGCCCTGTGGCACGACGTAGGGTACCCGTTTCAGCGTGTTGGTGAGTTTGTAAATTCCGCGCTCGGCTACGAAGCCCAGGACGACGTGGGAATCACGATCAAAGAGACGTTCCTGCAAAGGCCGGAGACCCACGAGGCACTCCGAACCTTGAGTTCTCTGCTTGCCCACCTCCTTGACGCAGAGGGAGTCCGGACACAATGGATGAGGCCCGGCCCAAGGGCTAACCTTGGCGTGCGGGCTACACAGATACAGGCGGCGCTGTCCGCTAACCTTCGAGAGAGTCATGGTGCGTTCGGCGCGGTTCGGCTATTCTGTGACTACAGTGATGACCTTGACCGGATGGTTCCAATAGCGCAGGATGTGCTCCTTCAAACGGTCTATTTGGCCTCCTGCTCCATCCCGTTTCATGACTGGCAGTTTCGCGACCACGTACGAAATGCATGTGGGGATTGTCGAATAGTAACCACCATTTTTCCATTTGCCTCCCTTTTAGCCTTTGTAGACAGCATTCAGGATGATAGGCGCGGTCTGTCAGCAAGTGAGGACGCAGCACTGATTTTGCGACGGCTGCTCATTACCAGACCGGCCACGGTGGCGGCGCGGATTAGCATGGCGGCCTTGTCAGACCGAGACTTGTTGGACAAGATAGTCGAAGCACGGGATGTCCTTGCTCTTTTAGAGCAGACCAAAGATAGCCTATACTTTGCGTATCCCAAGTGGATTGGTGGGTAGGGTAGATACTGTGATTACGGACAGCCGCAAGCGGTTATTGGCGGAATGTAGACTGTTGGCACGAACGCTGTCGCCCACAATTAGCGCGGATCTCTTGCCGGCTGTAGTTGACGGGTTTTCCTCACAGCAGGTCCGCTCATGGCGCCAAAATGGCATCAGCCCGGAACATTCAATTCATAAGATGATGCCGCGTGTTGGAGGATTTCCACCGGCTCTGGCTAGGTACTTCATCGCGGCGTATAGTGGGCCCGGTGATATTGTGTTTGATCCGTACTGCGGGAAAGGTACGGTGCTTTTCGAGGCGACAACAGGAGGTCGCACTGCGCTTGGGGGGGATGTTGCGCCGGACGCGGTCATAGCGACGCGAGCGAAATGCGTTCCCGTGTCTTTCAGCCAAGTGGCGAATTATGTACAGGGGCTCGATTACCAGAGAGGCCGGTCAGGCGAGGTGGTAAGTGCGGATGTTCGATTGTTTTTTCACTCGGACACATTTAAGCAGATTGTGAGTGTTCGCGATCAGCTTCTTGACGACATGGCGTCACCGTGCGGACCCACTAGGAATGCTGCTACGTTTGTGTGCGGTGTGATGCTGGGTATTCTGCATGGCCATTCGCGGTCCTCGCTCTCCCTTCCGTGCAATCAGTGTTTCGCGATGGCGCCCAATTATGTGCGGCGATATGTTCGCGAGCATGGTTTGGAACGCCCCAGGCGAGATGTGCGGCAGTGTCTCTTGGACAAGATGATGCTATTACTGCCACGCCCAGCGTTAATTGGTAGGGCTAGGGTCTTCCAAGGGTCCGCTGAGGTCTGCACTGAGTATTTGGGAAGGTGGAGCGGTGCGATTGATCTAGTTATCACGTCGCCGCCTTATTTGAATCGACAGACATATAGTAAGGACGCGTGGTTGCGACAGTGGTTTCTGGGGTACGACCACAGGGAGGTTGCCAAACGGTCCTTGGAGACGGGCAGTGTTCAGTTGTTCGTAGACGCCATGCAAAGGTCGTTGCGTGCGATTCTTTCAGTGGTGAAGCCAGGAGGGCGCCTGGTGCTGGTCGGAGGGAGGGCACGGATTGTTGTCGGGAAAAAGGCGGAAGTTGTACGAATCGTTGATTTATGTCTTCAGGCATTGAAGGGTGTTAATGCAGATTCGACGATCGCGTCCGTCGATGCTGTGATTGAGGATAGGAGGGTGATGAGTCGGGGTTCCTACTTTGCGGTCCACGCTGGAAGAGCTGCCGGCGATGGCGGTGGTCGTCGCTTTGGCGAGGAAGATATTCTGATCATCAGGAAGCGGCCGGAGTAGAGAGTGTTTTCGGCGGTTAGATGGGTGCACTTGGTTTTGCAGTTTGCGTTCTATGCGGCGGAGCCGCAAGGCGCTGGTGCGGAACATGGAGGCTAGACGAATTGTCCACCTGCGCGGGTTTCGGTGGGAATCGAGCGAGCTTCGGTTCCCGTCCGTTTCAGTTAGAAGCCTTGCTTCTTCTGAAGGGCGCACGGTGCGAACTGGCGCAGCGATTCCCGTGGGGCTGCGTGCCGAGGGACAATACGGGAACATCCAAGGGGCGGATGTTACCCGTTCTAGCCCGAACGGTGCTAAGCGAGAGGATCGTTAACCGCTTGTGCAACATAGACTTGTGCTTGGTTTAGACCGCTTAGGTTAGTCGGTAGGCGGCCCTGAAAAGAGCCGCGGTGTACGATAGATCCCGTGACGTCCCCATCCGAGAAACGACAGGCACTCAGGCCGGGAGCCGGCTTCCCAGAACGGTTAAACATCCCTGGCGGACCCGTCTGCCAAGTTGTGATACCACGGGTGGTATATTGAGTCCGAGTGGGCATACAGCACGGAGACCAGCAGAGCGAAACGTCCGGCCGAGGCGCCAACCAAGAGCCGGCGGGATGCCCAACGGCCACCGGCGACTACTTTCGGCGGATGGCGGCTCATGGCGACGTGAAAAAGGCGCTGCAGATTCTGTCTCGCGCAGGCGCTGGGAATCCGCCGATGGCCGGAGACGAGTTGGTGCAGGCTTCAATGAAAGTTGTGCGACGGCGGGGCCTGTGACTTGAAGCATAAAGTGGCCGTTTTGAACCATAACGTGGCCGCTGACCACCGCGATGACCATGACCATTACCCCCACCCAAGAAAGGATGGGCCACTTCAGTGAACGGGCTGCCGTTGG
>Ga0224534_1001759_pt1 | contig 10962 bp, 10 predicted proteins | sample 714E12024metaG_FD_172012 | JGI IMG/M metagenome (GOLD analysis project Ga0224534, IMG submission 172012) | Peat soil microbial communities from Stordalen Mire, Sweden - 717 E1 20-24 | ecosystem: Environmental > Terrestrial > Soil > Wetlands > Peat | place: Sweden: Norrbotten County, Stordalen... | reverse complement strand
GCCTACGATTTGCCTTGGATGACCAAGTTCAGAAAGGAGGGCCTGGCGGCGGAGCTTCGCTCCTTCTCCAGGCTCACTGTTCGATTAGAATATGCTTCGATGGCGCCGCACGAATCGCCGGCGGGAGCGGCGCTCAGGAACGGCCCGGGGCGGTGGGGACGAGTTTCTCGATCTTCTGCCAAGCCACTTTGGCATCCGCCTGCTTCAGCGCTTGGAACGGGCCGAGCGCCCAGAGCAAGTCCTTCACACGGAATAACTTGCTGAGGAAGGCCCGGTTGTCGACGGGCACGGAACGCCAACTCTCGCCACCGTCTTCGCTGACCAGGAGGGTGTCATCGGAGGTGATCCAGCCGCGGTTGGAACCATCGAAAAGCACGCAAGTGAGCCAGCCCTTCGCCGGGCTGGTTTGCAGATTCCAAGTGGCTCCTCCGTCGCGGCTGCGCAGAATCTGTCCGGCGAACCCGACCGCCCAGCCGTTCTTGGCGTCGCGGAAATACACCGAGCTCAGCGACCACGACGCGGCGGAAGTCTTGATCTGCTCCCAAGTTTGGCCGCCATTCGAAGTGCGGAGAATGGTCCCGGCCCAGCCCACTGCCCAACCGTGCTCCGCGTCCAGGAAGAACAGGCTCTCGAGGGATTGCGATGTGCCGCTGGTCTGCTTGGCCCAGGTGCGCCCACCATCGCCGGAATGAAGCAGCACGCCGGTGTAGCCCGATATCCAGCCCGACTGGCCGGCGAACTCAATGTCGGTCAAGCTCTCGGTGGTCCCGGTCTGCCTCGCCTGCCAGGTTTTGGCGCCATCCTCGGTGGCCAGCAGCAAACCGCCGTCGCCGGCCACAAAGCCGCGATTCACGTCCGTAAACGCGATCGCCCGCAGGCGCCCCTTGGCGGCTGTGTCGCGCGCGGCCCAGGTGGCGCCGCTGTCGGTTGTGACCATCACGGTGCTTGGTTCGCAAAGCACGTAGGCCACGGAGGCAGCGGGCGAAGCCCCATCGCGGAAACGGCAGGACGTCTCCTGCGCACCGGCCAGGGCAGCGCTCATCGACAAAACTATGGCTAACCGCTTGAGCATGTTAAATCCTCGTTACGAAGGCCCTATCGTCCGTTGATTCTAGCGCGATTGCGCGAGAAAAGGCTACCTCCGCGTCACCTCGGTCACGAGCCCGGACAGCAGCCAGCGCAGAGCGGAGGCCTCACCGCAAGAACTCGCCCACCGCCTTCAAGAACAGGCCCGGCTGATCCACAAACGTCATGTGGCCGCTCTGCGGCAGGATCACCAGTTTCGAGCCGGAGATCTTCTCGTGCATTTCGCGCGAAAGGGATGGCGCGCATTCGTCATGGTCGCCTGCCGTAATCAGCGTGGGCACGGTGATGGAATGCAAGCGGTCGCCGTACTCGACCGACTTCAGGTTTCCATCGATGAGGAATTCCCCGCTGGAACCCCACATCTCCCGGTACAGGTCCCACGACATGATGCCGTTTGCAACCGGATCGTAATTCGGGTCCGGGCGCCGCTGGTACAGATAAGGGAAATATGCCTCACCCCACGCCGCTACCATGTAGTCGTTAGAATAGCGGTTCCGCTCGTAGACCTTGCCTCTGCCGTACAGCCCGGCCTTTTCGAGCGATTCGATCCGGTTACGCAGCTCGGGGTCCATCTCCGCCACCATGCGCCGGAAAACCTCGTTCATCTTGCTGGCGCTGTGGAACGTGCTGCACAGCACCAGGTTAGTCAGGTTCCGCTGGTACTTCAACGCGTAGGCCTGCGCCAGCACGCCGCCGCAAGAATGCCCAAGCAGGCTGATCTTGCCCAGCTTCAGCCCCTGCCGGACGGCCTCGACGTCTTCGGCCATGCTCTCCACGGTGTAGCCGCTCGGGTCCTCCAACTTCTCGGACTTTCCAGAGCCGCGCTCGTCGATGAAAACCAGCCTGTGCTGGCGGGCCAGGGGGAGCAGGTACGGGAGGAAATAGTCGTGTGACGCTCCTGGACCGCCGTGCAAGATCACGAGCGGCGTCCCCCGGCCCAGCAACTCGTAATAAATCAAGGCTCCGTGAGCGTCGATGAATCCGGCCTCGATGGGATAGTTGGCTGGCTGTTGTGCGAAACACGCGCCCGCCAGCAGGATCGCGAACAGCGAATGCTTCTTCATATGTCCTCACACTCTATCACCCCTGCTGCTCCCCCCGTTCAGCAGCTCAGCCAGACGACCCCGGCGGCGATGATCGCGAGGGTCAACGGTGCGCCGACGCGAGAGTGCGGCCACACTCCCGATGTTGGCCGCCATCGCCACCCCCAGCAGGTAAGGCACGGCGTTGCGGCGTAGTAGTTGGCGGGTGATTTCGCTGGCTGCTATCCTGACTCGTTACCAAGCTAAGGAAGGAGGTGGCCGGCATGTTGGTCGAGCAGCAAATTGCCGAACGGAGGGAAAGGGCCCAAAGCGCCGTGGTCCGGGTGCAGGCGCGGCCTGCCGGGGGCCTCTATGGCGACTACCAAGTGCAGTCCGCCAGCGGAAAAACCTACCGCGTCGCCATGCGCGGCCCGGGCCTCTTCGAAAACTATTGTTCCTGCCCGGACTTCGCCGTCAACACCCTGGGGACCTGCAAGCACATCGAAGCGCTGCTGCTCCAGTTGCGGAAGAAGCACGGCACGGCGCTCGAGCGAAAAGCATACGCCCGCACGCGCGCTTCCATCTCCCTACAGTATGGGGAAACCATCGAAGTCCGGCTGCGCCTGCCGGTATCAGCATCGGCTGGCTTGAAAGCTCTGGCCGGTGAGTGTTTCGACCCGGCTGGACTCCTGCGGCACGAGCATTTCCGGCATTTCGGAGACGTCCTCGACAAGTTCCGGAAAGCCGACGATCAGGCGGTCATATACAGCGATGTGCTCGAATACATCGACCGGGAAAACGAGATCGCCGAGGGTCTCGAGTATGAGCGCAAGCTCCTGGCCAAACTCCGCGGCGGCCAGGATCCACTGGACGGCGTTCTCAAAACCAAGCTCCTGCCATATCAGACGCGGGGGGCCATCTTTGCGGCCTGCCGCGGCCGCGTGGTCCTGGCCGACGACATGGGCTTGGGAAAAACCGTTCAGGCGCTGGCGGCCGCCGAACTCCTGCGGCGGCGCAGGGGGATCGAGAAAGTGCTGGTGGTGGCCCCGGCGTCCGTCAAGTACCAGTGGAAGACGGAAATCGAGAAATTCTCGAATCTGTCCGCGCAGGTCATCGACGGGCCGCTGCCCCGGCGGCGGCAGTTGTATGCCTCACCCGCGTTCTTCAACCTCACCAGCTATGAACTGGTCCTCAAAGACGTGAGTTACATCCACGAACTGAAGCCGGACCTGATCATTCTGGACGAGGCCCAACGCATCCGCAATTGGATCACGGCCACGGCGCGCACCATCAAGCAACTGAAGAGCCGCTACGCATTCGTACTCACGGGGACCCCGCTCGAGAACAAACTGGAGGAGCTCTTCTCGGTGGTGGAGTTTATCGACGGGCGCCGCCTGGGCCCCGCCTTTCGGTTCCTGCAGGAACACCGCATGGAAGACGAAAAGGGACATCTCCTCGGCTACCGCGGCCTGGATCGCATTCACGCGCAACTGGAGCCGGTTTTGCTGCGGCGCACGCGAAAAGAGGTTCTCACGGAACTTCCCGAACGCACCGACCAGATTTTCCGCGTGCCCATGACCGACGAGCAGGCCGAGCCGTATGGGGAGCAGAGCGAGATTCTGAGCCGCCTCATGCACAAGTGGGAGAGACAAGGCTGGCTCTCCGAGATCGACCTGCGCCGTATTACCTGCTGCCTCCAGAACATGCGGATGCTCTGCGACTCGACCTTCCTGTTCGATAAGCAGACCAACCATTCGCCCAAGCTGGAGGAGTTCCGCGAGATCATCCGGGAACTGGCGCTCGAAGAAAACCGCAAGGTGGTGGTCTTCAGCGAATACGAGCGCATGACGCACCTGGCCGGCGAGGAGCTTGGCAAACTGGGAATCGGCTGCGTCTCGCTGCATGGCGGCGTGCCTTCCCGCAAGCGCGGCGACCTCATCGAGAAGTTCCGGCGCGATCCGGAGTGCAAGGTGTTCCTTTCCACCGACGCGGGAGGCGTGGGGCTGAACCTGCAAGCCGCCTCGGCGGTGGTGAACTTCGAGCCGCCCTGGAACCCGGCGCGCCTGGAGCAGCGGATCGGCCGTGTGCATCGCCTCGGACAATCGCGTTCGGTTCACGTGATCCACCTGCTGACCACCGGCAGCATTGAAGAAAGGGTCTGGGAGACTCTGCAACGGAAGAAGTCGCTGTTCGCCGGAGTGTTCGACTCGCCAACGGACGAGGTCAGTTTTGCCGCGCTCGGGCGCAAGAGCGGCCTCGAAGCCGTGAAAGAGGTAATCGATCGGCCTCAACCCGAGAGGCCAAAACCTGCGATTGACAAGGCGCCGGCAGCTCCTCCGCCAGCGCGCGTCGAGACGCCGCCCGACACCCTCGGGAAGGCCGCCGCCGGCCTGCTCGAAGCCGGGATCAAATTCCTGGAGTCGATGACCTCGGACCGTCCGCTGGAGCAGGTTTTATCGGGTCTCATCTCGCGGGACCCCGGCACGAACCGGCCGATGCTGTCGATCCCACTGCCCGAATCCATCACCGAGGGGCGATTGACGAACGCCATCGCTGGGCTGCTCGGCAGGCTGGGGAGGCCGGAGTAGACCGGTTCAGACCCCATTCGGTCACTTAAGGGGTGGCATCCCGACTCCTCCAATATGCCGTTTCTGGACCCTTGGCCCGGTTGATAGTGGTAAGGGCTGGTCTCACCAGCTATCGTCCAGGCCGCCCCGACTCGGCGTTCACACCCGTCAACTTCCGGATAGCGCGTGATCCAGGAAAAACGTTTAAGAGTATCCGAAGCTCAGCGTTCTTGACGTGTGCCGACTATCGCATTCTCGACTTCAGATTGATCATCTTGTCATCCACAGCGAACCTGTCGTATCTGTGGATGGTGGATGGTTTTCGGATCCTTTTGCGCCGAATTGGTCCCTTGAGCACTTCAAGGACGAAGAGATCGTACTGGTTGACGAGGCGGATACAGCTGAGCCCGATTGGGAAGGTTTTGGTGGACCTGGTGCGATGTACGTCCACCATCTGGTCAGCAGGCGGCCATGAAGTAAGAAGACCTGTTTTCGCGGCAGCAGGAAATCACCAGAACAACGGAAACCAAACCCCAGACGCTAAGGCACCCGCTTGAGGATCAGACTCAGCGTCGCGCCGCCTTGCTTCCAAGTGCCCGTGATCTCTGAATTGTCTTTGTTCATGGCGCCGTCATAAGAAGCTTGCATGCTGCTGCTTTCGAAGTGCAGGGTAGGTTCCTGATAGGTTATGGCGGTGATGCCGATACCCGAAATAGATTGGTCGGGGTAGTCGATCGTGCCTTTTAGACTTCCGTCCCCCTCCGTGGAAATGTGCACCAGAATTCGTTTCTTAGCCTGGGCGCCTGGATCGAGAGTTCCTTCCCAGGCTCCGACGATAGGCGATTCCGCCGCTACCATCATGGGAGCGGGCACGATCCCCAATCCGGGCATCAGAGTTAACCCCAACCAAAGCCCGAACGATAATGCGCGATGCCTTTTCATGGTCGATCTCCTCGACGCTCGAGTTCCGGCCGCTCGTCCGCGCCATGCACGTTCAGCCAGAATCCCCCTTTATGGCATCCTGGCTACCACAAGCATACACCCGACTCTGTCCCGCCTCAGCGGCGGCAGCACGTCAGGAGTGAGAGCCACCTCAAGGAGTTCATGCCGACTGTCCGGGCCCGCTTTGAGAGAGCACCCAGCGACTCCTCCATAAAACGTCCCCGGGTTGACCAAACGCTCTCAACGCCAGGATCGTCGGAGATCCGGAAGTTGGCCGCGCTGAGGAGGACCACCGATAGCTGTTGCGAAGTCCTTCGCACCAGCGCCAACGCCCAGGAGGTCCGCTTCCGGGGGACAGGTCATTCAACAAACCGTTCCCGAAATTCGGCGGGCAGGCAACCGGGCTATGCCCCTCTCGGTGCGTTAAGCGAACAGCATCGGGTTTACACCCTCATGATTTCCATTGCCTGCGTGAGGCTCGCGATTGGATCGCGGCCTGGCGCGGGCGAGTATTCATGCGCCACATAGCCGGTGTAGTTGAGGTCGGCAATGGCTTGAGCGATGAAGCGGTAATTCAGCTCCTGCGTGCCGTCGAGCTCGTGGCGCCCGGGATTCCCGCCCGTGTGGAAGTGTCCGATCCACTGGAAGTGGTCGCGGATGTTGCGGACGATGTCGCCATCCATAACCTGCGCGTGATAAATGTCGTAGAGGATCTTCACCCGCGGTGAATTGACGCGCCCGATCACATCCACACCCCAGGCAATGTGATCGAACATGTAATCCTTGTGATTCACCTTGCTGTTCAGGTATTCCATGCAGATGGTGACAGCCTTGTCCTTGGCGTGCGCTTTGATGCGGTTCAAGAACTCGACGCAGTGATCGGCGCCCTCCGCATCGGACATGCCCTTTCGGTTGCCCGAGAACGTAATGATATTCGGCACGCCATTGGCGGCACACTCGTCGATGGCGGCGTGCATCGATTTCTCGAGCGCCGCGTGATTCTCCTTGCGATTCAGCGCGTCCGAGATACTTCCGCCCGGGCCGTCCGGATACATGGTTGGTATCAGACCGTATTTCTTGAGCGTGGGCCAATCCGCCGGTCCGATCAGGTCATACCCTACGCAACCCAGGCGGGCGGCCTCGCGACAGGTCTCCTCAAAGCTCATGCCGCGGCCGAAGACGCCGCGAGTGACGCATTGTTTCAGCCGCCCCTTTTGGCCGGCCGGAGCGGGCGTTTGTGCCACAGCGGCGGACGCCGCCAGGGCGGGAAAGAAATCTCTTCGGCGCATCAATCCTCCTCGTACTCGATGATACAGCGCGGGACAGGCCATCGTTTTCCGTGGCCCGTCGGTTTTCCCCCTCAGCCTTCGACCATCACGACGCCCAGGGCGGCCGCCGCGTTTCGGATGCGCCAGAGCATTTCCGTCAATTCGAGCTCTTCGAGCGGGTTCAGTTTCCCCGAGACGGCCTCCAACAGCCTGGCAGCGGCCCCGCAACGCTTCAATGCGAGGGCGAAGGAAGGCTCCGGCGGCGGGGTTGCGGCCTCGGAACGCCGGCCCAGCTCCGCTATGGCGGCGGCCACCCGGCGGCGTTCTTCCGGGACGAACGCGATGACTTCGCCGTCCAGGCGCACCCCCTCGGCGCTCACGTCCGGAGCAATGGCGCGGAACTCTTCGGCCGTGATGCGCGTGAGCTGCGCGGCGTGGAAGAAGGCCGGACCGAACTCTTCCAGGTGGCGGATGCTCTGGTCCACCCTCCTGCGGCTGGCGCCGATCTGCTCGGTACAGAACTGGTCCCAGTTGTTGGCGCGGTCCCGGTACATTTTTTCGTCGCGAATGCGGCGCAGGCATTCGATGTCCGCGGCGGAGCAGCGTCCGGCGATCAGTCCAAAGGCCTCGCGGCGTCCCAGCCACTGACCCAGTTCGAAATCCCGCGGCGCCGGTTGGCCGGTGGCGGGAAGTTGCTCTTCCAACGAGTTGTGCATGTGGTCATTCGAGAGAATTTGGGCGGAATCGCCCAAACCGCGACTGAATACAAAAGGTTTAAGCGCGGTTTTTTGGGCGAATTCGCCCAAATGTCCTCCCCCTCCGCCTCCATCATCCCATGGGTACCGTTGGCGAACCGTTTCGCCGGAGCACACTTTTCCCGCCATCCTCCTGATGCCAATGCGTTTAAGAATTCCGCGAATTCTTGTGACCGAAAAACCTTCAGCTACAGGTCCCTGGGCGTTAGGCCGGTCTTCGCCTCCAGCCGATCCGGAGCAACGCGGCCAGAGCCTTCGGCGCCTTGACGGACGGCCAGTTCAGAGATGGATTCTTAGGCGGCAATGAAGGTGACGTTCATGGGACCGGGCAAGGCTTCGCCGTGCTCCAGACAGAGACATGCCGAAGGCTCTGGCAGTCGAAAACCGCTCACCAATTCGCCGACGTGATTACCGCGCGTACGCCAGCCGCCGGTGGTCTTTCAAAATGCAGCGGTCCATCACCACAGCGAGGCCCGCCTCTTTGGCCCGGCGCGCGGCCTCTTCGTGGATTACGCCTTCCTGCATCCAAATCGCCTTCGCGCCCTTGCGGATGGCGGCTTCCACAATCTCCGGCACGAACTCCGAGCGCCGGAAAATGTCCACGATGTCGATTGGCTCCGGAACCGATTCCACATCGGGGTAGCACTTTTCACCCAGGACCTCGGTCTCATGGGGGTTGACCGGGATGATCCGATACCCGGCCCGCTGCATGTATTCCGCAACGCCATAACTGGGACGGTACCGCTTGGCGGAGAGACCTACGACGGCAATGGTCCGGCAAACCCGCAGGATATCGGCAACCTGCTTCATACGGCTTCCTGTTGGATGGCGCGAGCGGCGGCGCGTTTCAATTTTTGCGCCTCTTCGTCGGTCAAGTAGCGGAACTGGCCGGGCTTCAGGGAGCCCAGTTCGATGGGGCCGATACGCACCCGCTTCAACTTCTCGACCAGAAACCCAAAATGTTTGAACATCAGGCGGATCTGGTTATTGCGGCCCTCGAAGAGCCGCACCTCATACCACGGATTCTCGGCCTGGTGGACCACCCGCAAACCGGCCGGCATGGTGCGGCGGCCGGAGAGCGGGATGCCCTCCCGAAACTGCTGTTCCTGTGGGCCGGTCAGCGAGCCGTTCACTTTCACCACGTAGGTTTTGGGCAAGTGCGTGGCGGCCGACATGATGGCGTTGGCCAGCTCGCCGTCGTTGGTCATGAGCAACAGGCCTTCGCTGTGATAGTCCAGGCGCCCCACCGGGTACACCCGCTCCTTCACCCCACGCAGCAATTCCATGACGGTGGCGCGGTGCTGCGGGTCGGTGACGGTGGTCACGGTGTTGTTGGGTTTGTTGAGGACGATGTAGATCAGGCGTCGCGGCGCGTGAATCAGGCGGCCGTCCACTTTGATGTGGTCGCGCTCGAGGTCGGCTTTGGAGCCGAGTTCGGTCACGACCGCGCCGTTTACCGTGACGCGGCCGGCAAGCATGATCTGTTCCGCCTGGCGGCGCGAGGCCACGCCTGCCTGCGAGAGGATCTTCTGGATGCGCTCTTCCGACATCAGCTCTCCTGCTCCGGCAGATCGGGGGCCGGGCGGGGTACCCGCCGGGTCTGCGGGTCGGGGCCGGGGGCCGGGGCCTCGGCGTCGGGCGGGTCGGGGACCCCGGTTGCGGGCCGCGACAGCGCGCTATCGCGTTCCGGCTGGTCCACTGTTTCCTCCATGCCGGGCAGCAGTTCGGGCTGCTCCACGTCGGCGAATGCCATACGCCGGATTTCTTCGAATTCCTTGAGCGATGGCAGCTCGCTCAAGTCCTTGAGACCGAACTGGATCAAGAATTCCCTGGTGGTCTGGTAGAGGATCGGCTTGCCGATGACGTTCTTGCGCCCGGCTGCCGCGATCAGCTTACGGTCGAGCAGCGTCTTCAGAACGCTGGCGCCCTGGACGCCCCGGATCGCCATGACCTCGGGCGCGGTGACGGGCTGCTTGTAGGCGATGACGGCCAGGGTTTCGAGCGCCGGCAACGAAAGCTTGAGCGGCGGTTTGAGGCTCTTGACGAAGCTGCGGACGGCCTCGTGGTGCTCCGGCTTGGTGGTCATTTTGAAGCCGCCGGCCACTTCCCGGATGCTGACGCCGTGCTCCGGCTCGTCGAATTCCGCGACAAGCTGGCCGAGCAGCGCCTGAATGCGGTCGAGCGGCTGTTGGAGCGCGGCGGCCATCTGTGCGGCAGTGAGCGGCTCCTCGGCCACGTAAACGATGGCCTCCAGAACGGCCTTCAGTTGCGCGTCCTCCACGGGAACGGGCGGTGGCGCGTCCTCCGAAGCCAGCAATTCATCCATGTCGAGCGCCGGAGATGTTTCCAGTTCTTCCATGCCTTATCAGATGTAATCTTTCTCGATGGCCGCGATGGGCTCATCGGAAGCGAACACGGCGTCGAAGTTATGATGCCGCTGGAGTGCGATTTCGCCAAACAGGCTCTTCTGAGTCACCACCACGGCTTGCATCCGCACCATCTCCAGCACGGCCAGGAACAGCGCGATCATGGCGCGGCGGCTGGGCTGCCGCTCGAAGATCCGCAGGATGAAAACCGGCTGGCCTTCCCCCGCCTCCACGAAGCGGTCCCTCAGGTAGTGCATCATTTGGGAGACCGTCACGTCGGCAGCTTCCACTTCGTAGGCGGGGCGGTTGCGGGCGCGTTCGAGCATTTCGCCGAAGGCTTTGACCAGGTCGAAGAGGGTGATGGCGAGGCCGGGGTCGTCGTCCTCGGAAACGAAGGCTTTCATCTGCGGATTCGACCAGACGTTCTCCTCGATCATGCGCTTCTGCTGGAGCATTTCAGCGGCATTCTTGAAACGCTCGTGTTCCAGAAGCCGGTCCACCAGTTCCTGCCGGGGATCTTCCGCACTCTCGTTGTCTGGTCCGAGGGCCGGATCGCGCGGCAGGAGCATTTTCGATTTGATGTGGATCAGGGTGGCCGCCATGTAGACGAACTCCGCGCCAAGATCGATATCCATCTCGCGCGCCTGGTCCATGTATTCGAGGTACTGCGCGGTGATGGTGGCGATGGGGATGTCCTTGATGTCGATCTGCTGCTTGCGGATGAGGTCCAGCAGCAGGTCCAGCGGCCCTTCATACTGCTCCAGATGGATATTCAGCGGCGACGACACCCTTTTTCAACGATAGCATGGGCCGCACGGCTAGTGCCCCGACAGTCTTGTATAACGCAGGATGAGCCTGGAGGCTGGGCGTGTTTCTAACGCAGAATGAGCCTGAAGGGGATGGGAGGCCGCATGATGGGCAGTGATCATCAGCATGAAAAACGGAGAGCGGCTGAG
>Ga0224534_1001757_pt1 | contig 10966 bp, 11 predicted proteins | sample 714E12024metaG_FD_172012 | JGI IMG/M metagenome (GOLD analysis project Ga0224534, IMG submission 172012) | Peat soil microbial communities from Stordalen Mire, Sweden - 717 E1 20-24 | ecosystem: Environmental > Terrestrial > Soil > Wetlands > Peat | place: Sweden: Norrbotten County, Stordalen... | reverse complement strand
TATCCAAACGCGAGTTAAACCCTCATCGGACAACCTCGCCGGCGGAGTTGCGGCCGAAGTTGCAGAGTTCAGACGCGTGTTCATAGACGCTAAGGTCATTCGTGACGACCGCGCCGCCATCCCCCAGACAGCCCAGCACCTTGGCGGGGTAAAAACTGATAGCGGCCGACGCTCCAAAGGTTCCTGCACACCGGCCTTTGTAGCGCGACCCCAAGGCTTGAGCTGCGTCTTCGACGATGAGCAGGCCGTGCTTATCGGCGATCCGGCCCAGCGCATCCATGTCGCACGTACGACCGTTGAGCTGGGTGGGCATGATGGCTCGGGTGCGCGGTGTCACGGCGGCTTCGACGGCAGCAGGGTCGATCAGATGATCTGGGCCGCACTCGACGGGAATCGGGTCGGCGCCGGCGAAATGGGCGGCGACCGCGGTAGCCAACATCGTATGCGAGCTCAGGATGACCTCATCGCCCTCACCCACACCCGCAGCCAGCAGTGCCACCTCGAGGCCGTCGGTGGCATTCCCGACTCCAAGGGCATAGGAGGCGCCCAGGAACGACGCGAGGCACTTCTCAAAGTCATCGAGATCCTTCTGCTTGATGAAGGCTCCGCGGCGGCCGACATCGGAGAATATCCGTTGCAATTCCGTCTCCTGAGACGTGAAGAGCGCGGCATAGTTGAAGAATGGAACGCTGCGCATGGTGGGGCGATGCCGGGGCTATTCGAGGACGGCGAAGGCGATATATGGATCCCATTCCAGGCGGCGCAGCCTCAGGCCACGTAAGCCGACGGCATCGACCGCAGCGGCGGTCTCGCCCGGCCAGATGGGATTGTCCAGCTCGTCGAACACGACGACGGCGCCCTTCGGCATCCTTGGCAGAAACGTGTCCAGTGCGACCTTGGTGGGCTCGTACATGTCCGCATCCAGATACAGGAGACTAACAAGCAGGTGCGGGTGCGACGCAGCGAATTCAGGGACGGTCCGCGTGATCTCTCCGCGAATGAGTTCGACCTTGGGGATGTGGCCCAGAAACCTGTCGCGATCATACTCACGAATGAGGTCCGTCAGTTCATCGTAGGAGTTCGAGCATAGATCGCCCGGCTTGGCATCAGTGAACGCACTCTGATCCTGCTCCGTGACCGAAGGGAATCCTTCGAATGTATCAAATCCGTAGATTCGGCGGGTGAGGTTTTCGGGTTCGAGCATGGCGCTCAGTTTGGCCCACGCCATCAGACCGAACCCGCGGAAGACACCACACTCGACAATAGAACCTTTCACGGGCATAGCGAGCTTGAAGATCTCGTAGAGGGCAAGGAATCGTTTCAGGTGCTGTCGACGGACGTATTTGGTAAAGTTCTCGAGTTTGACCTGAGTGCTGTCCGGGCACCGATCGAAAATTTGGCCAACGGCGGCGGCGGATTCAGTTTCGGCCGCGGTTCGAAGCGGCTTCTTATCATCCATGTAACTGCTCTCGGATCTGGTATGCGCCGAAAAAGCGGATACCGCAGCGGGACGTCCGTGTGCCTAATGCCGTTCTGCGGAAGTTCGCTCGTTCGGCGACGCGAATGGACGCCAAGTTGCCTTCGTCTACGAGATACCAATAGGGCCTTTGGCCATCACGGTCGGCCCTCAGGATGGAAAGCAGTGCGAAGCTGGCCAATCCTCGTCCGCGTTCACTCTCCGCGGTCCAAACATCTCCCACCTGCAGGTCCCTTACATTCATAAAGGGGAATCGGAAGAATCGTGGCGTTACGACGGAGCGGTGAACCCATTGGCTGGCATGACGGATCAGGAATACTCCGTATTCCCGATTGCGGAACACCCGGAGCACGTGCAACAACCACCAGATCGCGAACGGATATAAACGCTGCCCCGGAGGGCAGATACGGGTGAGAGAAGGTCGCCAGAACAGAGGCTCGTAGCCGATAGTTAAGGGCGGCGGTGTGGGGGCCGGTTCTGGTCTTCCTGTGAAGAACAGGACACGTTCGTGCATATTCACGCTCGAAGGGGTCAACGGGCGGTTTCTTCTGGTAGCCGTCAGTAAGCTACGGCCTCGATCGCCTGAAAGAGCTCTCTGACCAAGTGGGCCCGGCCATATGATTGACATGCAAGCCGTCGGCCATTGTTGCCCATTTCCTGCCTCTCCTGAGGCGACATCGCGTGGAGCGTCACAACCGCGCGAGCCAGGGCTTCGGGATTGCTAGGAGGGCAAGCCACGCCGGAGCGCGAAGCGGTGACCAACGAGACGCTGTCACCCTCTCCGCCAACGAGGATCGGCTTTCCGGCCGCGAGGTAGGTAAATACCTTGTGAGGCACGGTAATAGCGAACAGCGGGTCCGCCCGCAAGTGGAGCATCAGAACGTCCGCGCAAGCGTATAAAGCCGGCATCAGGTCGCTTGGCAACCGGCCTAGGAACCGAACATTCGTCAACTTGCGGGTGATCGCCTTTCTCTGGAGGCGATCGCGTTCGATGCCGTCGCCAGCAAGCACAAACTGGGAGTCCGGTGACGACACCAGAAGTTCGGCAGCAGCGTCCAAAACCACTTCAAGACCTTGCGCAAGGCCGATCGTCCCCGCGTACAGCACGTTGAAGCGTTCTCTCATACCGAACTTGTCCAAGAGCTCCGGTGATTTGGCAACCGGGCGGTAGTACTCGGTGTCCACCCAATTGGAGATGACGCCGATCTTCTCGCCCGGCACTCCCTTGCTCAGGAGGTTCAGCCGAAACCCAGGTGAGATGACACGCACAAACGCCGCCTTGGAATAGACCCATCGTGCAAGAGATCCAATCAGGCGCAGCGCCGATTCATTGCGCAGCATTCCTGTGGACCGCAGGTTCTCGGGCCACATGTCCTGGATTTCCATCGTAAACGGAACGCCCCTGAGCCGGCTCAGGATCCACGCTGGAAAGCCGACCGTAATCGGTGGGTGAATGACGTGCATCACATCCACCTGGGGAACGAGAAAAGGGCCTAGAAGTGTAGCCGACAGCGCGAAGGAGAGGAAGTTGGCGGCGCGCTTGAATGGGCTGCCACTGTGGTCTGGGTAGAGCGGTATTCGGATGATGCGTACGCCGTTCACAGTCTCCCTCTGGACCAGACGCTGGCGATAGCCCGGGTAGATCTTTCCCGTGGGCCAGTTTGGAAACCCTGTCAACACCGTGACCTCATGTCCCATAGCGACAAGGCTCTCCGTCATGTCCGACAGCAATCTCATGGGCTCCGGGGGATACCACTGTGTCAGAATCAGAATGCGCATCTACTGGAGAGCCGCCTGCTTGCGCCAGTCCGCTTCCGCTGTGTCGGGCAGCCTGAATCCGAGCAGAATACGGCAGACCGTTTCGGCCACGGACGGGGCCAGATACTCGTGTGGCGGCTGCCAGCGGTGAGGTTGCGCAGTGACCATTCGAACAGCTAACAGAACGTCATCAGGCATCACTCCGCAAAGAACGTTAGAGCCGCATTCGAGCGTCTCTGGACGTTCGGTCACGTCGCGGATCGTCACATTGGGCACGCCGAAGATGCAGGCCTCTTCTTGCACGGTCCCGCTGTCCGACAACAGGCAAAACGCGCTCTGTTCCAGGCGAACGAAATCGAAAAACCCAAACGGCTCCAGAAATGAAAGTCCCGCGCGCTTCAGGTCGATCCCGAAGCCCACCACTTTCGACCGCGTGCGCGGATGCAGGGAGCACACCACGGGAAATCCGAACTCCACATGGAGCAACGCCAAAGCATCCAGGAGGGACAGGAGGCGACTCTCGACGTCCACGTTTTCGGCTCGATGTAGGGTCACCAGGAAAAACTCGCGGCGTTCCAGGCCCAACTGTTTCATTACCGCGCTGGCGGCGATCTTCTTCGAAAACTGGTCGATCACCTGCTTGATCGGGTTGCCGATCACATACACTCGATTGCCGGGGAAACCCTCGGCCAGCAGATTCTCCCGGCTCTGGTTCGTATAAGGCATCAAAACCGAGCTTGAGTGGTCTATCACCCGGCGATTCACTTCCTCGGGAACGCGGTCATCATAACAGCGGTTGCCAGCCTCCATATGGTAGACCGGGATCCCTAGACGCCGCGCGATGATCGCAGCCAGACCGCTATTCGTGTCCCCGAGAATCAGCAGCCGGTCTGGGCGATGTTCGAGAAACAGCGCTTCACTTCGCTCCAGGATCTGCCCTATTTGTTCGCTGAATCCGGCGGCGCGCACACCCATATGCACATCGGGCTCGCGCACCCCGAGGTCATCAAAGAAGATCTTGCTCAAGCGGTCGTCGTAGTTCTGGCCGGTATGAACGAGAACATGCTGGCAGAACCGGTCCAGGAGGGGGATGACCAAGCTCAGCCGGATGATCTCGGGCCGGGTGCCGAGGATGGTCATGACCTTCATCGCAGAAGTTCTACTCGGGACTCAGCGTTATCTTCCAACATCAGACGCCGAGCGCGAAGCATGGCGGTAGTCTCCTCAATGCTCATTATGCTGTCATTGCTGCTGTACTCGCCCTCAAGGCATCCCTCGCAGTCGCCGGGCACGCCACCTCCGTTTGCTACCTCAGGCAGCATCGGCCGGATCACGTACCAGCGACCCCGCTTAACAGTCCGGTAGGCCTCTTCGTCACTCACCATGATTTCGTGAGTCTTTTCCCCAGGCCGAATGCCTGTGGTCACCTGGCGAATGGGCCGATCACCGATGAGTGCCGTGGCGACGTCGGTAATTCGCGCGGATGGCGCCCGTGGCACGAGAGTTTCGCCACGGCGCGCCTCGCCAATTGCGGCGAAGATAATGTCAACCGCGTCATCGAGGGTCAGCAGGAACCTCGTCATATCAGGAGTGGTGATCGTCACCGGACCGCCGCTCCGGATCTGCTCGTGGAACAGCGGGATCACCGAACCTCTGGACGCGAGCACGTTCCCATAGCGCGTACACACGAAGCGGGTGCCCAGGCATCTCATGTTGCCCTGTATGAATACCCTCTCCTGTAACGCCTTGGTCATACCCATCGCGTTAACAGGTTTGCATGCTTTATCCGTGGAAACGCCGACCACGGTTTCTACCAAAAGCGTATGCTCCTGAATCGCCCGAACGATATTCTCGGCTCCGCCGATGTTGGTCCGAACAGCCTCGTTGGGGAAGTACTCGCAGGTCGGCACTTGCTTCATTGCCGCGGCGTTCACCACGATGTCGGCGTCGCGCAGTACGCTGGCGACGCTACCATAATCGCGAATGTCTCCGATGCGGAACTCCAGCAACCGCTGGAAATTCCGATAAATGATCTCGTCCGTGGCCGCTACTCTGTTCTCGTATTCCACGCGGATGAAGTGCTGCTTAGCTTCGTCGCGCGAAAAAATGATCATCTTCGCGGGATGGCCCACTTCCCCGCTCAAGATGCGACGAGTGAGGACCTTTCCTAGGGACCCTGTCCCGCCAGTGATCAGTATCCGCTTCCCTTCTAAAATCTTCTTCATTTTTGCTCCAGCCACTTTTCGTAAGGTGTGTTATCCTCGGCCAATTGGCGCACCAGAGTAGGCCAAGGCGGACATTTGTAACTGATCGCCTCCCGTAACCTGTCGCACCTCATGCTCCGGTCCGACACCTCCAGGTCGTCAGGTTCGATCTGGACGTCCAACCGGTAAGCCTCGCGGAGCAGGCATAGGAGGTCGTACTTTGATATCGGCTCGCTAGCCACGTGATGCAACCCATTCAATCCAGGGTGTGCCTGGATGATGGAGGCGACCAACTCAGCGAGATAGTTTGTGGTCACTCCTGAGTAGATGACCCGCCTGTACCCGCGAACCTCACCGTGATTTTGGGCGAGGAACCAGTCGAGCAATGAGCGGTGTTCTGTGAGTTCCCGGCCTATGATGGAAGTCCGCAGGGTGAGTGCATTGGCGGCCGCCACCTCGCCGAGAAATTTGGTTTTCCCGTAGAGATCCTCGGCGTCAGAGTGAGCATCTTCGCTGTACCCCCCAATCTTGCCGCTGAATACGCAGTCGGTACTGAAATGGATGACCCGTCCGCCCCAATGGTCAACCATTTGGGCAAGCCTATGGGGCAAGAGCGAATTGATCGTGATGCTGGGAATCGGAGAAACGGCTTCCGCTCGTTGCTTAATCACGCCGACGCAATTGACCACATGTTCTGGACGGAAGGCCGACAGAATCGCCTCAAGCGCCGGAAAGTTCGTCACATCGACGCCTGGAACGACGTCGGCCCCCTGGAGGATTTCGACGCGGTCGAAGGGCGCCTTCTGAATATCTTCCCGGACCGTGCAAAACGTGCCTGCGAGGCGCTCCCGCAGCACCTGAAACATCTTGTGCCCGAGCATGCCGGCGCCGCCCAGCACCACGACCTTTGCCACGCTCATGAAGCCACCTCTGTTTGGGCCCACCGAACGTACTCGGGCAAGCCCTCGTCCATCGTCACCCCCGGCTCAAACCCGAAGGCCTTTCGCGCCGCACTGATGTCGGCCAAGCTGTCACGCACGTCTCCGGCGCGCGGTGGGCCATGCCGCACCGCTGGGCTCAGCCCGCTGGCCGCCTTGAGCTTGTCGACGAGAGCGTTGATGCCGATTCGCGTGGCGCTTCCGATATTAAACGCTCCAGTGACGCCGGGGGTCGCTGCCGCCTTGATGTTGGCTTCTACGACATCGCGCACATTCACGAAATCGCGCGTTTGTTCGCCGTCGCCGAAAATGGTGACCGGTTGGCCTCGCAACATCTGAAACACGAAGATCGGAATGACGTTACCGTAAGCGTCGAACCGCTGGTTGGGGCCGTACACATTGAAGTAGCGCAGGCATACCGCTTCGAGACTGAAGAGTTTCGCGAATGCTAGGCACTCCTTCTCCATGCAAAGCTTGCTCGCACCGTACGGCGAGTCGGGTTCGACCGGGTGATCCTCACGAATGGGCAGGGTTTTTAACTCCCCGAAAATGCCGGCTGAGGACGATGCGACGATCTTTCGCACGCCGGCGCGCCGCGCAGCTTCGAGGAGCCGCAACGTGCCCATGACGTTAATGTCGGCATCTGCGATCGGGTTATCGATGGAGCGCTTATTGCCCACCGAGGCTGCGAGGTGAAAGACGACCTCGATGCCGGGTAGTCCATCGGCCAAGGCGCGTTCATCGCGAACATCGCCCTCTATGAGCCGAAGCCGTGCGTGCGGGGTCACGTTGGAGCGGTAGCCAGAAGAGAGATTGTCGAGGACTACGACTTCGTGGCCTTCGGCGATTAGGCGCCGCACAAGGTTCGATCCGATGAATCCGGCACCGCCGGTGACGAGCACATTCATATAAGGTTAGCTGCAGGTCTGTCGACCGCTGTCTTGCAATACGTCCGCGCCTGTGCCACGAGAAAGAGGTCGCGGTTCTGTGCGAGGACCTGTGGATCGTCAGAACGCTGCCAACCGAATGCCAGCGCCCTGGCGGACAGCGCGGCGTGATCTTCCGGTGACATATCGACGCATCGCTGAAGTGCTTCTTGCGATATCGCTGGTTGATCCAGTGGCAAGTCCCAGCCAACATTCAGCCGCTCGAGATCTCGCCATGGGGTCCGATCGCTGATCAATACGGGGCAGCCTGCAAGCAGGGCGTCGATAATCGCATGTCCGTAATTCTCGCCCAGTGTTGGCAACAAGAACAGGTCATATTCCCTCAGTACCGCTCTCACATTCGGGTATGGAACAATACCGCAATACCTCACCTGGATGTTTGCAGGGAGCAGGGAGATCAAATCCTGACATTCCCGCCAGTAAGCCGGGTCCTCCAAGGGCCCGTAGATATCAAAGGTGACGCGACCGCGCAAGGCGCCAAGCAACCGAAGCGCACCGGTCAGATTCTTCATACGGCAAACGCGGGAGAGGAACACAACTCGCAACTCTCCCCGCAACTTCGGTGTACGTGGCAAGAGCGAGCTGAAAGCCCGACGGTCAGTGCCGGCCGATGTCAAGTCTGGAGCTATAATCCCTACCATGTTTTTGGGGGAATCTGAACTCTGCGCTGCGAAGGGTGCTGCGCATTTCGGCGGCACAAAAGGCCCCCAGGTCCGTTCGATATCTGCCATCTCGTGACTACTTGAAGCGTGCCACAACACACGACGGTAGGCGGGCAGGTTACGGGTGAGCGCGACATACGCTCGTTTTTGCCGAGGCGATATGGCCAGAGCGCCGGACGAGAACTCCCCGCGCGGTGCCAGAATGATCGACGAGGTTCGCAAGATGCCCGTTGCATAAGCCCACATGGGGACTATAGAGAACGGAATGGAGAAAAAGCTGTTCAAGTAAAGAACATGATGAGGTGTGGCGAGTATCCACTTCAGTACAGCCGCCGGGCCTCCGTTTCGCACGTACATCACCTTCGCATTGCCGACGGAAACCCACTGGTTCGGTTCAACTCCCGCGTACGGGGCGCTGTCTCCAATATCTCTATCGGAGGTGATGATCTTGAAGTCGAACTCCGTGCCCAGCGCATGGACGATGTTCGTGATCGTACGAACAGGCCCCCCGGCCTTGTATCCTGGCAGATAGTAGCCAAGTACAATTAGGACGGTAGACCGCGATCGATCTCCGACCGTGAATTCCAGAATATTTCTTGCCTCCATTGTTCTCACAATTGACTCAAAATCATCATCAGAAGCAAAGCGGAATTGGAGCATTCGCATGTCACTGACGACCGTGGGTACCAGCGTCCACGGCTGCCTGATCCCCAGCAACTGCGCCGTGGCCCGACCTCATCACCTCCTGGTAGAGTCTTACGTAACGTCGGCCGATTTCCTCAGGGGAAAACCGCTTCACATTATCAAACCCCCTTCGAACCAGTTCCTCACGGTAGGCAGGCTCCTCGATAACGCGGAGAATCCCTTTCCGCATTGAGCCAGCATCATAAGGGTTCACCAAGCAGGCTGCGCCGCCGGCGACATCTAACATAGGTTCAATGTTGCTTGCAACTACCGGGCGCCCCACCGCCTGTGCCTCTATGATCGGCATGCCGAAACCCTCATACGTCGAACAAAACACCACTAGGTCCGCCCCTCGATACTTCGCCGCCACATCTTCGTCGGATAATCCGGCCGCCGATTCGTGGTCTATGCCTGAATGCTCCAGCCTTCGTCTCGCGTCGAGAGACAGCGGCCCCACGATGTCCAATTTGCACCGTATGCCCGCCAGGGCGTCCGTCAGGCGATCGAGGTTTTTATTCTTGGCGGTTCCCATCTGAAGGATTCTCGGTTCACCGGCGTTGAAGGTCCTCGGAACAGGCCGAAACTCATCGCCTACCGGATCCGACACCACTCGGATCTTTTCTTCCGGGCACGAGGTGTACCGCAAAACCTCGCGTTTCGTATGCTCCGAAATCACTGCGACCAACGAGCATCTCCTGACCGGCAGTTCTAACCATATCCACTGAAAAAGCAGGCGACGAACGCCGCGAAGGCGTAACATACTGCCGCAGTCGTGAACCGTAAGAACCGTGCGGTTCTTACGAAGCAGCAGAGCCAAGTAATGCACATCACCAGTGATGTGGTTGACGTCCCCCTGCCGCAGCGCGGCATCAACAAGATTATACAGTCGCTTAAAGACGCCCCTGCTCTCAAAAGGGCAGATATTTACTTCCACCTCAGCGCCAGTTAGTGCGCTCCGAATGGATGCAAAAACTCGCTCCATGCTGTTGTGGATCGAGCTATTTGGCAATCTTTGAAAGTATACAACTTTCATGCTGATCGACACTTCCACGCTTCGCGATCACTCAGATCCCCCGCGCGGTAATCATGACAAATATAAGTCAGATTCGTGAGGGGGATAAGTACTTCGCTTTGCCACGCTCGGTGGAATAGATAACGAAGGACCTTGCGCTGCAAGATGATCTTCAGTAAATAAGGGTGTTTTGCGCCCCGCATCATACAGAAGACCGTTTGCGCCTCATTTGGCAGACCAAATAGAGCAAAGTCAAAGGCATTAACAGCATTTTTAGTTGATTGCCGAATTGACCCACACTCGATTCAATGCCCATCACAAAAGCGACCAAGTACGGCGTGAACGGATGCGTAGTCATTCGCGGCACAGTCAAAACAAAGGCAACGAAGCTTGCCCAACCGACTCCGATTATCGCGAAAGACAACAAGCCAGCCAGCCAGCCATAGTTACCGACTACCTCGAATGGTATAGTTATCGCAACATTTTGTACATAGTTTGACGATTCAGCTTCGCCTAACTCTCGAGCAAACAAGTTTCCCATGTTTGAGTCGGCTTTATACGGGAATAGGGCGCGCGGCAACAAAGCCGAGAAGCCGTCTCGCAGTGATTGGCCTTTCCAAGGCCCATCCAGGAGGCTGCTTTGATCCGCTACCTTCTTTGCGAGAGGGTAGATTCCCCGAAACAACGACTCCACATTCACGTCGCGATTGGGCTGCTCACCAATTTGAAAGTCGCGCCACCCTTGGCTAAATATCTCCTCCCTTTCGCTCGTTGTCGTCGCTCGCACTTTCTCGGCTTGTGAACGCATGGTTCCTACGAACGGCTCGACAATACTGAGATATCCAAAGAGCGCGGCAACCAACACCAGCCATGGCAGCCTGCGTCGCCAGTTGGCAAACGCTACAAGAAAGTAGAATACAGGCAAGACCAGCAAGCCCTTGCTGCCACTTGTCACGGCCTGAGCCACGGCGGCGATAGCGACGCCTAACATCACCCATCGGGTAACGGCACGCCCCCGCAGATTAGGTGTAGCAAGAAGAGAGCAGGCGAATACAATGAGGAAGTCAAAGAGTCGACCAGCTTCCGCGAACGGAACGAGCCACCACCTCTCGGTGACTTGGCCGCCCAAGTAATTCACGGTAGCATAGGCCCGTAACCCGAAAAGGTTGAGAACCTGGACAATCAGACCGGCCAAAACAGCCACCGCCGCCAAACGCGCGAGCGTACCCATATCGTAAGTGGGGCCATCCGGCGCGATTTCGGTCAATTGGGGTCCTTTCCAGT
>Ga0224534_1001747_pt1 | contig 11018 bp, 11 predicted proteins | sample 714E12024metaG_FD_172012 | JGI IMG/M metagenome (GOLD analysis project Ga0224534, IMG submission 172012) | Peat soil microbial communities from Stordalen Mire, Sweden - 717 E1 20-24 | ecosystem: Environmental > Terrestrial > Soil > Wetlands > Peat | place: Sweden: Norrbotten County, Stordalen... | reverse complement strand
CGTCTCCGGGCTTCAAGACGCGCGTGCGATATCCATCCAGCGTAAAGGTGCGGTGCTCATTGCCGGAAGCCCACCAGATTTCCAACTCGATGCGGTCCAGCGCAAGCTGGCCAGGCGCGGGCGCGGGCGGCATCTCGAAATTGGCCAGTCGCGCGCGCCAGCCGCTCTCGATGCCGCCCGTCAGGGCGCGGTCGAACGTGCCGCTCACCAGCGTATCGCGCGGCATGGCGTAATCTATCATCAGCTCGTTCATGCGCAGCCGCGCCAGTTGTACGGCCCGGTCGTAGTCGCGGAGGCGGGCGGCGTTGCGTGTGGCGCCCGAAATACCGGAAAGCAGGCCGACTATCGCGACGGCCATGATCAGCGTGGCGACCACCATCTCCAGAAGCGTGAATCCGCGCTCGCCCGTCACTCTTTATCGACGCTTTCCACGCGCGGAAAACCGGTCATGGGGTCTAGCCGCACGATCCGGTGCGCACCGCGCTGGTTGGCAACCTGAATCCCGATGCCCGGTACCGTGGCGCCCGGCATGAGAATGAGGCGGCGCACGCCTTGGGGATCGTCGGGGTTCCGCGGCAGCACCGCTTCGATCGCGATGCCCTCCGGAAGCCGCAGCTCGCGCGTGAATCCAGGCTCGTTCGAGTACAGCGTGAGGAGGTTGTCCTTGGGGGAGATGATCAACTCCATGGGCTGCTGGCGGCGCTCGGCGCGATTCACCGCGGCGTTGAGGAAGCTGGCCAGCGAATCGGTGGCGGAGGCCAGGCGCACACTGTCCAGGCCGGCCGACACCGCGGGAAAAGTGATGCCCACCATCAGGCCGATGATCGCCACCACGATCATCATCTCGACCAGAGTGACGCCCCGGGTCCCCTGGCCCCTGGCCCCCGGCCCCTGGCCCCCGCTCTTACTGGCTCTTCCAACTGAGAATGTCTGCATTCAACCCTTCGCCGCCAGGCTGGCCGTCGGCGCCGAGGCAGACGATATCCGGCTCGTCGCCGTGCTCACCCGGATACTTGTACACGTAGTCATGGGCCCACGGATCTTTGGGGATGTCCTGGGGCATGTAGGGTCCGGCCCACTGGTTCTGATCCCCCGGCTTTACGCGCAAGGCCTGCAAGCCCTGCTCGGTGGTGGGGAACGTGCCCGTGTCCAGTTTGTAGGCGCCCAGCGCGGTCATGAAGTTGTGGATCTGGGCACGGGCCGCGGTGATTCGGGCCGTGTCGCCGTGCTTCAGAATGGAGGGTCCGACCAGCGCGGCAAACAGCGCGATGATGGTCATCACCACGAGCATTTCGATCAGGGTGATGCCCGCCCGACCGCGTCTCCCGTTTCTTTGTTTTCGTTGGAACATGGTTACACCGCCACATCGTTGATGCTGGTAATCGCCAGCAGCATGCTCAAAATCAGGGCTCCTACCATCACGCCCATCACCAGGATCACGAGCGGCTCGAAGATCGCGGTGAAACGCTTAATGGAGGCCCGAGTATCGGTTTCGTAAATATCCGCCATCCGGGCGAACATCTGGTCCAGCCGGCCGGTCTCTTCCCCAACCGACAGCAGGTGCGACGCCAGCGGAGGGAAGACCCCGGACTTGCGGATCGGGGCGGCGATTCCCTCGCCGCGCTTGACGCCCTGGGCCACGCCCTCGAGCGCCCCGGAAATGATCTTATTGTTCAGCGTGGCGGCGGCGATGGCGATGGATTGCACCAGCGGCACCGTGTTGGCCACCAGGGTCGCCATGGCGCGCGCGAACCGCGCGGTCTCGGCCTTGAGGAGCGTTTCGCCCAGCATGGGAATCTTGAGCCGCGCCCCATCCCACCACAGGCGGCCGGCGACCGTGCGCGTGTACGTGGTCCAGAAAATGATGAACGCCACCAGGGCGGCGGCGCCGATCCACCAGTAGGCCTGAATAAATGCGCTGGTCTCAAGCATGATCTTGGTGGGTACGGGGATCTTTAAGTGGGAATCGGAGAAGACCGCGGCGAAGCGCGGCACCACGAAGGTCAGCAGAATCAGGATGGAGCTCAGCCCCACCATGGCCAGCAGCGCCGGGTAAATCATCGAGGAAATGATGTAGTTGCGCAGGTCGTCGCGCGAGCGCTCGAAGTCGGCCAGCCGCTCGAAGATCGCGGCCACCGCGCCCGAGGCTTCGCCCGCCCGCACCATGTTGATGTAGAGGTCGGAGAAGTGATCCGGATGAGTGGCCAGGCTGTCGGCCAGGGACTTGCCGCCCTTGAGCACGCGCAGGATGTCGAGCACGACGAAACGGAAGGCGGGCTTCTCGGTCAGCTCGCTGGTGATGGAAATCGCGCGGTCCAGCGGTATCCCGGCGGTGAGCAGCGTGGCCAGTTCCTGGGTGAAGAACAGAACGTCGCGGCGCCCGCCTGTGCCGAACGAGGGCAGTTTGATCTCGAAGGACGTTCCCTTGGGAGCCACTCCCACGTAAACCGGAGTGAGCCCCTGCTTGCGCAGTTCGCCGGCAACGTTCTTTTCGTTGTCGCCCGTGAGCCGGCCGCTGCGGACCTTGCCGTCCGAAGCCACCGCCCTGAAGAAGAAAGTCGCCATCAGAATTCCTGCGTAACCCGCATCGCTTCCTGCACCGTGGTGACGCCTTCGCGGATTTTCCTCCAGCCGTCCTCGCGCAGGTTATGCATGCCCTGGCGGCGCGCGGCCCTGGTGAGCGCGGAGGCGTCCGCGTTGTTCATGATGAGCTTGCGGATCTCATCGTTCACATCCATCATCTCGAAAATGCCCATGCGCCCGGTGTAGCCCGTGCCGTTGCACTCGGGGCATCCGGCGCCGCGGAACGTCTCGACCGATTCACCATCCGGCGAGAGGGCCAGGCCCGCCGGCACCCGGCACTGCGGGCAGATCACCCGCACCAGGCGCTGCGCCAGCACCGCCACCAGCGACGAAGTAATCAAATAGTTCTCCACGCCCATGTCGGTGAGGCGCGTGATGGCGCTGGGAGCGTCGTTGGTGTGGAGCGTGGAAAAAACCAGGTGGCCGGTGAGCGCGGCGCGGATGGCGATATCGGCGGTTTCGCGGTCCCGAATTTCACCCACCATGATGACGTCGGGGTCCTGGCGCACGATGTGGCGCAGGCCCGCGGCGAAGGTCAGGCCGATCTGCGGGTTGACGTGGATCTGGTTGATCCCGTCCATTTGATACTCCACCGGATCTTCGATGGTGATGATCTTCTTGTCCGGAAGGTTGATGCGTTTGAGCGCCGAATAGAGCGTAGTGGATTTGCCGCTGCCGGTGGGCCCGGTGACCAAAAAGATGCCGTGAGGCAGGCTGGTGAAATGCTCCATGCGCTCCAGCATGTGGTCGTCGAAGCCCAGGCGGCGAAGGTCGTAGAAATCGCCGGCGGAGCGGTCCAGCAGGCGCATCACGACGCTCTCGCCATACAGCGTGGGCAAGGTGGAAACGCGCAGATCCACTTCGCGGCCCACGACCTTGATCTTGATCCGTCCGTCCTGCGGCAGGCGGCGCTCGGCGATGTTGAGCTTGGCCATCAGCTTGAGGCGCGAAACGATGGCGGCCTTCAGCTCGCGCGGCGGCGGTTCCTGGTTGAACAGCACTCCATCCACCCGGAAACGTACACGGAATTCTTTCTCGAACGGCTCGATGTGAATGTCGCTCGAGCGCTTTTCGAGGGCATCCGCGATCATGGCGTTGACCAGGCGGATGACCGGCGCTTCGCTGGCCATATCGCGCAGGTGTTCCAGGTCGGCCATCGCCTGCTCGTCCTCGCCCTCGCCCAACTGCGCGTGCCGCTCGCCTTCTCCGTAGTACTTCTCGATGGCGTCGAGGATTTCCTGCTCCGCCGCCAGCACCGTCTGGATTTGCAGCCCGGAGAAGGCGCGCACGGCCGCGATGGTTTCGAAGTCCAGCGGGTCGGCCATGGCGATGGTCAGGGTGGAATCGACAAGCGCCACCGGGAAGGCCCGGCACTGCCGCAGGAAGCGGTGCGAAAGCCCGTCGATCTCGGGCGCCGACGGCGGGGGGTTGTCCAGCGTGACCACCGGCACCCCGAGCTGATCGGAAAGCGCCGCCAGCACGTCGCGCTGGGCGATGAGGCCCATATCGACCAGAATCTTGCCCAGCTTGTCGCCGCGCTCTTTCTGGATCTCCAGGGCGCGCTCCAGGTCTTCGGCCTCGATCTTCTTGCGATCCACCAGGATTTCGCCCAGGCGCATGGAGCGAGGGCTGGGCGCGGCCGCCGCCGCCGCGGACTCATTCTCGGAATCGGAGGGAGGCGTGGGGATCACTTATTGCTCTTCCATCTGGGGAGCTCCGGTGACGGCGGCCCTGCGGTCGCCCTTCATCACGATCTCACCCGGCAACCCCCGCGTGTCTTCCCAGTTCAGGTACAGCAGGCGGACTGCGATCACCACCTGTTGATTGTCCGGGATGGCAGTGAGCGCCGTGGCCGAGTCCCGCCACATGTCGCGCATTGCCTGTCTCAGCACGGGAAGGCGATCGAGCTTTCGCTGGTGCACCTTTTCCTTCTCCGGTTCGGTCATCACCGTATGGAAGGGGCTGAGGCCGGGAGTGACGATGAGGCTGGCTTCGGCGGTAAGAACCACGCCGTAGCCGTCGAGATAGATGCCGCGTGCGGAGCCCAACAGGTCAACGGGATCGTTGGCGCCTCCCAAACTGGCGAGCTTGATGTCCAAGCGCCTTTCCAGATCGGAGAGGGCCTGCCGCGGTACGCGGGACTTCTCCGTGGGGGTTACCGACGCGCGCGGCGCCGCGGACGGCGCCGCGGCCGATGCCACGGCCGGTGCGGCGGCCGATGGCCTGGGAAGCTGGGCCCATGCCGGAGCAAGGGATAGTACTAACAAAACGGCTGCGGACTTCATTTCAATTCTCCATTGTCCGCGCGCGGCGGACCGTAATATGCCAATACCCGGACGGTGTTGGCGCGCTTCTGGGAGAGGTCCAATTCACTGGCCGCCCACAGGAGCCGCTGGCGGGTGCCTTCAAGTTCGGCCACCAGTTGTTTGGTTTTCTCGGTCTGACGGGCATCGACCTGGGCCACGGCTTTGGCGACCGCAATGTCGATGCGGGATTGGATTTCAGTGTCGGAGATGGCTTTCACTATTTGCGGAGGGCCGGGCCGAACGGCAATCTGCTGCCCCACTGGGTGTAGCGCGGCGACCAGAATCGCGATGGAAAGCATGGCTGCCGAGGCGAAGGCCAGCCGCGCGGTGGATCCCCACAATGCGGCCCACCAGCGCCGCCAGGGCGACGGTTCGAAAACCTGGTCGGAGACGAAACCGATGCGCTGGGGAATCTCTTCTTCCCGCAGCGCAAATAAGGCGGCCTCCGTGAGACGCAGCCGGTCCATCTCTTCCAGGCACGGCTGGCAATTCCTGACGTGGGCTTCCACCTGGCGCTGCTCGGATTCGGGCAACTCCTTGAGGAAGTAATCCCTTAAATCGAACGGTGAGCAACTCATGAGACACCTCGTGTCTGAATCGGAGCCAGTTCTATCTTGAGGAGTTCGAGGGCCGTATACAGACGCGACTTGATAGTGGAAACCGGGCAGGAGAGGATTTCGGCCATCTCTTCGAATTTGAATCCCTGGTAGATCTTGAGCACCACCGACTCGCGCTGTTCCGGCGACAGCCGTCCCAACGCGCTCGAGACGGCCAAGCTCAATTCGATGGGGAAGACCGAACTTCCGCCCACTGTGATTCCGGTTCCGGTGGCCTCCGGCTTCGCTTCTTCCACATCGGTTTCGGGCCTGCGTTTGCGGAACATCGAGTAGGCCTCGTTATGTGCGATGCGGTAGAGCCAGGGGGCGAACCGCCCTGGATCGTCGAGTTTGCGAAGGTTCTGATAGGCTTTCAAGAAAACGTCCTGCGCCAAGTCCAGAGCGTCTTCACGGTTGCCGGTGATGCGCAGTAGGTAGTTGTACACACGTTTCTCCCACCGGGACACCAGGAGGTTGTATGCCTCCACGCCGCCCCGGGCAGCCTGCTGAATCAGGTCGGCATCTTCGACCGCCCGAAAGATCAAATCTGGCTCCTGGTGAAAAGACGCACTACGCCTCCAAAAAGTCGGACGCGGTATACATCCAGTTTAGCGGGAAGTGGGGCAGACGATCTCCGGCATTTTCGGACCCGCAACCGGGGGTTTTCGTCGTCTGCCAACTCCGAGGCGCTTAGCAGACCACAAAAAACGATGGTCCGCCCCACCGCGTCATTCGTAGCGCAGCGCCACCGCGGCCGGGATGCGGGCCGCGCGGGCCGACGGGATCAACGAGGCGATGGCGGCTACGGCGCCGAGCACGGCCGCGACTGCCAGGAATACCGCCGGGTCCGACGGGCGGACGTCGAACAGCAAGGCCGACATCATGCGCGTGAGAGCGAAAGCACCCGCCGCTCCCGCCGCCAGTCCCAAGGCGGCCATGCGCAGGCCTTGCCCCACCACCATGCCGATGAGTTCCCGTCCGCCGGCGCCCAGGGCCACGCGAATGCCGAACTCGCGCGTGCGCTGCGAGACCGAGTATGCCAGCACGCCATAGATGCCGATGGCCGCCAGCAGCACCGCCAGGCCCGCGAAGATCAGGCACAGCCCCATAGCCGCGCGCTGGTTCCGCAACGAAGCCGCCAGCCGCTCGGGCATGGTCTTGACGTCGAACAACGGCATCTCCGGGTCCGCCTGGTGAAGCGTGCGGCGGATGGCGGCAATCAGTTGCGGGTTGTCGCGCTGGGTCTGCAACGCCAGGTGCACGGTTCGCGGCACGTACTGTCTGTAGGAAAAATAAATCTGCCCCACGGGGTTGCTCTCGGCGAGGTTGCCGGTCTTTACGCTGCCGGCCACGCCCACGATGGTGCACTCGTCGGGCTTCTGCTGGAATCCAGGAACCTCGATCCCGCGGTTGATCCTGGCGCCGATGGCGTCGCCTTTAGGGAAGTACTTGCGCGCCAGGAACTGGTCGATGATCACGACTTTCTGCGCATCGGGACCGTCGGAATCGGAGATGTCGCGGCCCTGAATTAGAGGGATGCGCATGGCCTGGAGATAGCCCGGAGTCGCGATGTTCCAGCCGGGTACCGGAGGATTCTCCCCCGGCGCGAGGGCGCGGCCCGTGATCGAGATGACGCTGGAGTTGTTGTTGCCGCTGAACGGCAGATACGTCGTCGCGCCCGCGTGGCGCACCCCTGGAATCGCGGACAGCCGCTGCAGCAGGTCCGCGAAGAAATTCCGCGCGCGCGCGTCATCCCCGTAACGAACCCGCGGCAGAGCAACCTGGGCCGTAACCACGTTTTCCGGCTGGAAGCCCGCATCCACCCGAAGCAGCCGCGCAAAGCTCATGGTGAGCAGCCCCGCTCCGATGAGCAGTACGAACGCGAAGGCGAACTGGCATACCACCAACACCGAACGGACCCAGACTGCGCCGCGCGCGGCCGTTCCCGTGCGCTCGTTGCCGCGGAATACCGCGTTCAGATCCTGGCGCAGCACGTGGACCAGAGGCATGCCGCCGAACACCATGCCAGTCAGCAGAGCGATGGCGGCGGTGAAGGCCAGCGCGCCGGGGTCCATCCCGATGGTCGCGCCTCGCGGCAGGTCCTTCGCGCCCAGGTACGAAAGCAGGCGGACGCCGCCCCATGCCACCGCGATTCCGAGCGCCCCGCCCATCAGGGCGAGGGCCACGCTTTCGGTGAGCAACTGGCGGACCAGCCGCCAACGGCCCGCCCCGAGACTGTAGCGGACGGCAAACTCCTTCATCCGCACGTTCGACCGGACCAGCATCAGGTTGGCCAGGTTCACGCAGCCGATGAGCAGTACCGCCGCCACCGCGATTTGCAGCAGGTACAGCGTGGGCCGGATATCGCGTGTGAGCTCATCCCTCAAGCCCACCACCTTGGTGGCGAAGCGTGCATTGATGAGTATTGCCCGAAGCTGGGGAAAGATATCGAGGTTGCGGCGGTTCAAATCGTTGATGCGCTCCTGCGCCTGGGCCAGAGTGACGCCCGGCTTCAGCCGCGCAATCATCCCCCAGTTGTTGCTGTGCCGGGACTGGTCGCTGGTCTGCTGTTTGGTGAAGGCGAAGGAGGTGTAGATGCGGACATCGTCTTCTCCGGGGATCCCGAAAGTGGCTGGCATCACGCCGACAATCCGATAGGGCGCGCCGCTCAGCCGGATATCTTTGCCAACCACATTCGGGTCGCGGGCGAACAGGTCCTTCCACAAGCCTTCGGTGAGGACCGCGACCTTCTCCTTGCCCAGGACGGCTTCTTCCTCGGTGAACGTGCGCCCGACGAGCGGCCGCACGCCCAGCACCGTGAAGTACGAAGGCGTGACGTATCGTCCCTGGATGCGCTGCGGAGATCCCTCCATCCCGACTTCGTAGCCCGTACCCCCGATAAGCGCCACTTCGCTGAAAACGTTCGTCATCTTGCGCCGGTCCAGATAATCGGGGACGCCGTTCGAGCCGCGGTCGGAGACGCCGATGCCGGGGTAGATGTTGTACATCGTCACCAGTCGCTCGGCCTGAGGGAATGGCAGCCCGCGGAGAACCACGTTCTCGAGAACCGTAAAAATGGCGGTATTGGCGCCGATCGACAGAGCCAGCGTCAGCAGCGCGGCAGCCGTGAAAGCGCGCTGCTTGAAAAGGAGTTTGAGACCGTAGATGAAGTCTTGAAGCACAACGGCGCCTCTTGGGCTAATACGCAGACGTACACCCGCAAGTTCCGTCCTGCCAAATCTTGCGAGATTTTAGCGGGCTGGCGGGCACTACATACAAATGCTACGAACGTGGTTGGTCCTCGCCCTACTGCTCACGAGCGTGGCTTGGGGACAAGCGCCGGTTTATTCCGCCGACAACATGGTCAACGCACCGAATTATGCCCCCGGCCCGTTCGCGCCGAATTCGGTTGCGACCATCTTCGGCTCGGGCCTGGCGCGATCGAGCCAGGGGCTGACGGCTGACGTTATTCTTAACAACACCCTTCCTAAGGAACTTAACAGCACCCGAGTCTACGTGCTGGATGAGCCGGCGCCGCTGCTGTACGTTTCGGATGGCCAGGTCAATTTCCTGGTGCCCGGCGACCAACTCGACGGGGATGTGAAGATCCGGGTAGTCCGCGAAGGAGTAACCGGGCCGGAGATCACCGTGACACTGGTGGATGCGGCGCCCGCGCTGTTTCAGACCGCCGCCGGCTACGCCATCGCGGCGCACGTGGATAATTCCGTGATCGCGCCCGGTTCGCCGGCCCAGGCAGGCGAGATCATCGTGGTCTACGCCTGCGGGTTAGGGAGAACTCAGCCCAATCCGGCCCCCGGGGTGATCCCACAGACTGCGGCGCTGATTCAGAGGCTGAGCGATCTGAAGGTATATCTGGGCGGGACGGCGATCGATCCTGGGAGCATCCTGTATGCCGGCCTGACCCCCGGCTCAGCCGGGCTTTACCAGATTAACCTGGTCCTGCCGGACGATCTGGGTACGGACCCGGAGATCCGCGTGGCGATTGCGGACCAATCCAGTCCGGCGGGCTTGAAACTGGCGGTCCAGTGAGGAGGCGCGCAACTTTATCCAGCTCAGACACGTTAAACATATAGGCTAGAATCAGTTGAGGAGTACGGTGATGTTCCTACGGCCTTTGATTGCAGTGGGTTTTGTGGCGGCGGGAGTGGTGTGCCTGGCTCAGGACGCGCCACCGGCCGCCGAGTATACCGTCACTGCCGGAACCAAGGTGCCGTTGAGCCTGATCAACAGCATCAGCACCAAGCACTCGACCGTGGGCGATCGCGTGTATCTCGAGACCGCGTTTCCGATTCTGGCGGATGGACGGATTGTCATTCCCGTGGGCAGCTACGTCGCTGGTACCGTGACCCAGATCAAGAAGCCGGGCCGGGTGAAGGGGCGCGGCGAACTGTACGTGCGCTTCGACTCGTTGACCCTGCCCAACGGCGTCACGCGCGACTTTCGGGCGCGGATAGGCGGCATGGACGGCGGCTCGAACGGAGAGTTGGACCGCGCCGAAGGCAAAGTGAAGAGCGAGGGCAACAAGGCCGGGGATGCCCGCACGGTGGGCGAGGTGGCAGCCGCGGGAGCATCGGTGGGCATGATTGCGGGCAACGCCGCGGGCCACCTGGGCATGGGTGCGGGCATTGGCGCCGCGGCGGGCGCCGCGGCCGGGATGGCCGGCGTCCTGCTGACGCGGGGCCCGGACGCGGTTCTAGCCAAGGGCAGCACTATCGAGATGCTGCTCGACCGCTCGCTCAGCTTCAGCGAAAGCGAATTGAATTTTGGAAACTATCAGGCGCCCCGGGCATCGGCTTCGACAGGGCCCGACCAGGGCAAAGGGAAGAGTGGTTCCTCGGTCCCGATTCCGCGGCGGCCGTTTCCTGATTAGATCTGCTAGCTGACGCCAGGAGCGGCCCCATAAACCGCAATGCTCTGTCCGGGCGTGGCGTGGGGTCCGATCCCGCTGCCCTTCGCTCACTTTCTGCTACAATTCTTTGCTCAAGCGGAAAACAATATACCTGCTCTACGTTGACGAGACCGGGTACAGCGGAAGTTTCATGCTGCCGCAATGATCACGAGACCCGGCGACCTCGTGCGAATACGGTGTCATGAGAGACTTGCGATGATTCGCCACTTTGCGGACCGAATCGCCGCAATGGCCGATGCCAGCATCATAAATGTTCTAGTCGATAAACAGAATAAGCGCCCAGATTATGACGTGTTCGGAATGGCGTGGAAGGCACTGATCCAGCGCTTCGAGAATACGATTCGCCACCACAATTTCCCCGGCCCTGGAAACACTGACGACAAGGGGCTGCTCCTCTGCGACCATACCGAGGACAAGAAGCTCCGATTACTGCTTCGCCAGATGCGGAGGTTTAATCCGATCCCGAATCAGATGGCGATGTATGGACCTGGTCATCGCGACATCTATAGTGGTCCCAGGATTTCAGACCAGGCAATAAGCTAAGATTTCGACGGAGTCGTTGACAAGGAGAGGTCGATGACGACGACGAGAAAACAGCACAGT
>Ga0224534_1001746_pt1 | contig 11018 bp, 7 predicted proteins | sample 714E12024metaG_FD_172012 | JGI IMG/M metagenome (GOLD analysis project Ga0224534, IMG submission 172012) | Peat soil microbial communities from Stordalen Mire, Sweden - 717 E1 20-24 | ecosystem: Environmental > Terrestrial > Soil > Wetlands > Peat | place: Sweden: Norrbotten County, Stordalen... | reverse complement strand
GATCACGACACCGACCGCGCGCGAGACGTCTGGCAGCTTGCTTTGTATAAATGGTCCAAAGATCCTGAAGCCGTAAAAGACAACAAGCTCGCCTTTGAGGAAATCACCGTTCACCTCGCCCGGCTCGAACGGGAAGCCGGCAACTGGCAGCAGGCCATCCATTGGTTTCAAGCCGCCCAAAAAGTTTCGCCGGACCCGAACGCGCTGCAACAGCGGATTGACGAAATCAAAAAGAAAATGGCGGCGCAACCATCCCCCACAAACAGCCAGCCGTATTGAGGGCGCGTCCAAAAATTGCAGGAGCCGACGTAAGGAGGCTCATTATTTTCGATTTACGATATACGATTAACGCGGCGTGCGGGGATGGTGGAAGGACTCGTAAATCGCATATCGCATATCGTAAATTCAGTCAGAACCTCGTTGCCCCGGCTCCGACAGTTGAGATTGCGCTTTGTCTTTCGTCGAAGGCTTTGTTTTAATGGCCGCCATGAAAGCCCGGCAGGCAAAAATCTCGCGCAACACCAAAGAAACCCGCATCGCCGTCACCCTCAACCTCGACGGCAGGGGAAAATCTTCGGTCAAAACCGGCATCCCGTTCTTCGACCACATGCTCACGCTCTTCGCGAAGCACGCGGCGGTGGATTTGCATTTGCGCTGCCGCGGCGATTTGGAAGTGGACGCGCATCATACGGTCGAGGATTGCGGCATCGCGCTCGGCCAGGCGTTCACGCTCGCGCTTGGCGACAAAAGGGGCATCCGCCGTTACGGCGCAGGTTTTCATCCAAAAAACCCGTTTACCGGCGAAGCCTACGTGCCCATGGACGAATGTCTGGCGCGTTGCGTCGTTGATTTTGGCGGGCGACCGCACCTGGTATGGCGCGGACTGAACGAATTTGCCCAAAAGCGCGTTGCCAAATCCGAAAAACTCCAAGATATGTCGAGCGCGTTTCGCTTCGGCCTCGCCCGCGAATTTTTCCAGGCCTTCGCCAACGAAGTCCGCTGCAACCTGCACCTGGAACTGCTTTACGGCGACGAGCCGCACCACATCGTTGAGGCGCTGTTCAAGGCGTTTGCCCGCGCCACGGACGCGGCGTGCCAGCGCGATCCGCGCATTGCCGGCAAATTGCCGAGCACCAAGGGAAAATTGTGATACCTGTCAATTGACTTTTACCGGGGTTTCCGCAGCGAAACGACCATGACCTTAAACTGGACTTTGCACAGCGGCTGAAATTGGTGGCCAGTGGTTCCGTCGCCAACTGTCTGCGCCGGGACAACGCCCAGAAACCTGCGATTATGCGGAACCAGCCGCTTTGCCTTTTGCCATACCATTGACTGACAACTTTTTGACACCTTCCAGGCAAAAGATCATCAAACAACCGGCCAAGGTTGCCAGCGAAATGATCGCCCCGAGATAAAATTGCCGGTCTTCATAAACCAATTTTATGTGGTGCAAACCGGCGGGGATTTCAAAGGCTTGAAAGGCGTAATTGGCCGGCCACAACCGCGTTGGGTTGCCATCAACGTAGGCGTGCCACGGATGATAATACGCTTGAGCGGCCACCAAAATCGCCGGCGCGTCGGCAACGACGGTTGCTTCGATTTTTTGCGCGGAAAATTTCTCCGGCGTGATTTTTACCGTGGCGGAATTGGTGGCAGCGAGGGAATTTTTTCCGGCCAGCGGCAGATAAACTTCCGTGCGTGGATTAAAATTCGTGCGCGCGAGCATTTGCAGAATGGTCTCGTTGCTGGCGAACACAGGCTTTTGACCACCGGTGAGCAACGGCAGGAAATTGGTGCGCGTCTGCCAGAAAAAATTATTGGTCTGCACGGTGATGATTTGCGAAGCGCCCACGAAATCCAGCATCGGCTCGGACAGATCGTGCGACAGCACCGCCACACAACGGTGTAACTCGAGCGAAAAGAAGCCGTCGCACTTGGGAATGTCGTCGAGCAGATTGCAATTCAAGGAAAGCGCGAAACGTCGGCTGATGTAATTTTCGGTTGGATCGGGCAGAAAGGCGGAGATAAATTGTTCGCGCACGGAAGGCTGGATCATCGCCCGCGCGACGCCCAGACGCGGGGTGCTGGTCCAATAATGTTGCAGGTTCGGTTCAAAGACGGCGCGGCTGACCGTTCGTGGCTGCGGTGCCTGCCGGTAAAGATCAAGCCACACGAGCAACAGCAGTAACAGTTGCAAGGCCCGGCGCAGTTTCGGCTTTGGAATTTTTTTTGTGAAAAACAGTCCGGCGACAATCGCCGTAAAAAAAGCGACGCGGGTCAAACCGTTGACCAGAACAATTGACGAATATTCATCAGGTGTTTGCGAATGGCCGTTCCACCAAATAATGCCGAGGATCAACGCCACCGTGGCCAGACAAATCAAACTCCAAGACTTGCCGAACCGAATGGCGGCACCGCCGGTGTCGCGTTGACTTTTTGCCAGACCGTAGGCTGCCAGCAACGGCAACGCGAACACGGGCAGGATCACAAATTTGATCGGGAAACGAATCAAGCCGATGATGCTGAAATGCTGGCAAAACCACGGATAAATGGGCGTAGCGTTGCCCAATGCCAGAAATAAACCGAGCCAGGTCAGCGCCGCCAGCAGCCAAATGGTAATCTGGCGCGCACGCCACATCGCCGACAAGGCGAGCGCCACCGTAATCACGCCGACATAATAGGAGGATGTCCAGAATTGGTTGTTTTGCATGAACACGGCCTCGTAAGCATGGCAGCGAAAGAGCGGCACAAAAAAGTTCAGCCAGCCGGTGACTGGCATCGGCCAAAGCGCCGCAAAAATATTTTCCTGATGCCGCGAGTCATCCAGCAAGTCAAAGAACGGCAGCAGCTGCGCGGCACAAAGGCCGCTGATCAGCAGCACGATCAAGGTGGCGCGCAAAAAAAATCCCCTGCGTGGTGATTCGCCCAGGATCAGTGCGGCCAAACCCCGCAGGCCAAGAAATATCCAGGTAAAGAGCACAAATTCCACTGCTCCGGAGAGCATCTGCAACGTGCCGACGAGTGCGGCGATCACCACCATTTTCCCTCCTTCGTGCCAGGCGCGTTGCACCAGCCACACCACCCAGGGAATCCACATCAGCGCGACGAGATTACTCACCCACATCAGACAATTTTCGCTCAGTCCATTGAACGCAAAGACAATACCGGCGAAGGCGGCGGCAAAATGATTTTGCGTCCAGTGCCGCGCGAGAAAAAACATGCCTAGTCCGCCCCAAAAAAGATGCAGCACGCAAAATACACCCAGCGACCATGACAGTGGAAAAATCAGATAAAACACCGCAGGCGGGTAAAGCACTTGAGTGTTCCACTGCGCCAGAAACGGCGTGCCGCAGTAGTTCAGTGGATTCCACAATGGAATTTCACCATGCCAGAAACATTCCCGCTGAAAATATGCCACGGGGTAAGTAAAAAAACCGAAGTCGCGATAGACAAAAGTCTGGACTCCAAAAAAGATTTGCGGGTATGACGCCAGCGTCAGCACTGCCAGCAGTGTGGCAAACCAACGCGGCTTGAGCCAGGTATCATCGCTCACAATCTCAACTTTCGCGCCCTGCGTCGTGGAAAACAGCATTGGTGGAAAAATGCCAGAAAAATTCTCCAATCCAAGCCCATAAATAAAGGGGGCAGCCCTGCATAATCCATATTGGCCCTGCCTTGATTTTATGGACAACCGGCAAGCGGACGAAACCACAAAAACGCCCCACGAGCAATCGCGAGGCGTTTTTCGTTTTGCAGAATTTCTTCAAGCGCCGACGCTCGCCAGTTCCTCGTTGTTTTCAACGTTCACAATCTTGAACTGTTCGGCGTGCATGCCGGTGTCGGCGCGGAAGGACAGCTTGCCGAAGTAGCGTTTTTCCATCTCGATGAGATGTTTTTCATCCTCGGTGCGCAACCGTTCCAGCACGGTCGGATTCACCACGATGCGCAGTTGGAAATCCGACTCGTCGCGCTCGCGCGTTTTCAAAATCTCCTGCAGCTTGCGCTGGATTTCCACGCTCATGGTCAACACGCTTTTCACCTTGCCGCGGCCCTTGCAATACGGGCAGTCGTCATACACCGCCGAACGCACGCTTTCGGTGTGGCGCTGGCGCGTCATTTCCATCAAGCCGAGCTGCGAAATGGGCAGGATGTGGGTCTTGGCCTTGTCGCGGCGCAGACCTTCCTTGACGCGCTGATACACGGACTGCTGGTCGCGGCGCGACTTCATGTCAATGAAATCGAGCACGATCAGCCCGCCCATGTTGCGCAAACGAAGCTGGCGGCAAATTTCCTCGGCGGATTCGAGGTTCACCTTAAGGATCGTGGCTTCCTGGTCGCGGCTGCCCTTGTGCCGGCCCGTGTTCACGTCAATCGCCACCAGCGCCTCCGTTTCGTCAATGACGATGTAGCCGCCGCTCTTCAAATGCACCTGGCGCGAGAAGGCGTTCTCCAATTGCTTGCTGATGTTGAACCGGTCAAAAATCGGCTGCGCATCGGTGTAGAGCTTCACCTTGTCGGCCGCGCGCTTGGAAATTTTGGTGACCATGTCGCGCATCCGGTCATGCGCCTTTTGATTGTCCACGACAATGCGTTCGACGTCTTCGGTCAAAAAGTCGCGCACGGTGCGCTCAATCAAATCCGGCTCCTGGAAAACGCACGTCGCCGGCGGCTGGTTCTTCATGCGCTCCTGCACGCCGCGCCACTCTTCGAGCAGCAACGCGAGGTCGCGGACGAAATAACGTTTCTGCTGGTCTTCGCCGGCGGTGCGCATGATGACGCCCATGCCATCGGGAATCGCCAGTTCGCGCAGGATTTTTTTCAATCGCTTGCGTTCCTCCTGGTTTTCAATTTTGCGCGAAATGCCGCTTTGATCCGCATTCGGCAGCAGCACCAGATAACGTCCCGGCAAAACAAGGTTGGTCGTGATGCGCGGGCCTTTCGTGCCAATCGGACCTTTCGTGACTTGCACGATGATTTCACTGCCCGGCGGGTAAAGCCGCGGGATGTCCTTTTGAGTAATCTTTGGCCGGGCCGGCCGGCGATCCCGCCCGGCGGGACGTTCGACGATTTCCACGCCGCTGTCGAACTGGTTCGGCACGATGTCCCAATAATGCAGGAACGCATTTTTCTCGAAGCCGATGTCCACGAACGCGGCTTTGAGGCCGTCTTCGAGGTTGCGCACCTTGCCCTTGAAAATGCTGCCGACGAGGCGTTCCTCCGTGGTGCGTTCGATGTTGAATTCCTCCAACCGTCCGTCTTCGAGCACGGCGACGCGCGTTTCGAGCGTCTCGGCGTTGATGACGACTTCCTTGTGAGTTTTCTTCTCCGGCCGGATGAGCCGCTGAACCTTCTTCACGAGATTGGTCGCGGCGAATTTGATGGTGTCCAAAATGCCTTTGGGCTGTTCCGCCACGGGTACCGGTGCGAAGGGCTTTTCCTCCACCACAGGGGCCGGGGTCTCGAGCTTTGGCTCGCGGAATTCTTTTTTGTCCGCGCCGGTATCCGGCGTTTTGTTTTCCGGCGCTCCCTGCGGCGGCAGGCCGGCGGCGATGTTTTCGGCGCGCTCGATTTCGTTCGTGTGCCGTTTTTCGAACACATGCTCCGCACCGCCCTGCTCAGTCACCACGTCGGCGCGAGCCTGGACGGCTTCGCGGTCGGGTTTTTGCTGGGTCTGGCCGAAGCCACCTTTGGGGCGGAAACGCATTCCGCGGCGCCGCCGTGAAAAATTGTTATTACTCATAGTCAGTATCCTTTTCGATGGATGTATATGTTTTGCATCAAGCCCAGTGCGATCAACGAGCACAGCACTGAAGACCCGCCGTAGGAAAGCAGCGGCAGTGGGACGCCCGTCACGGGCATGATGCGAATGTTCATGCCGATATTGATGAAGACGTGGCTGAAAATGAGCGTCACGACGCCCACCGCCACGAGTTTGCCCAGGCGGTCGCGCGCCTGGCCGGCGATTCTCAATCCCGTGAAGAGAACCACCGCATACAGCGCGATCACAATCACGCTGCCGACGAATCCTTCCTCCTCGGCAATCACGGAGAAAATGAAGTCGTTATGAGCCACTGCTCGCGGCAAATATCCGAGGGCGTTCTGGGTGCCCTGCCGCCAGCCTTTGCCCGCCAGCCCGCCCGAGCCGACGGAAATCAGCGCCTGCCGGACATTATATTCATCGTCCAGTTGTTGTTGTCGCAGGCGTTGCAACTCCGCCGGTGTGGCATTCGGCGGGGCGAAATGGGTGTAATCCCGTCCAAAATAAACCAGCAGCCGGTCGCGCTGATACGGCTGCATCGAAATCTGCCACCAGCCCGGCGGCATGAACAGCATGTCCACCAAAAATAGCGCGGCCAGCAAACCCACCGCGCCGACCAGCTGCAGCAAATATTTTCTCGGCGTGCCGGCAACGAACATCATTACCAAACCCGTTGGTAATAATACGAGCGCCGAACCCAAATCCGGTTCCTTAAAAATCAGCGCGAACGGCAGCAACAAAAGCCCGATGCCTTTCCAGAAAATTGACGGATGCCGCAATTCATCCGCCGGCCGGCTCAAGAAATGCGCCATCGCCAGAATGAACGCGAGCTTGGCGAATTCACTCGGTTGAAATTGGAAAAATCCCGGATCAATCCACCGCCGCGCGCCAAAGCGCATCGAGCCGATGTGCGGAACCATCACGGCGACCAGACAAAAGATCGTCGCCCAATACGCCACGAACGACCAGCGCGCCAGCGTATGATAGTCCACCAGACATAACGCCGCGCCCGCGCCGATGCCGAGCGCATACCAGACGATCTGCCGCACCCAGCTTTGGTCATACCACGGCAGCGTCGCCGCCGTTGCATTCGCCATCGTGGCGCTGTAAACGAACGCCGTGCCAATCAGCATCAACCCGGCCAGCACGGCCAGTTGCAACCGGTCGATCTTCGCGTGTGGTTCGTTGATGGGGATGTTGAGCATTTAATTTGCCTGCCCGTCGTGCCGCAGTGCAGGCAGGGCGGGTCCGTTGGACTTTTCGCTGTTCAAAATCGCTACGTAAATGTCATGCGCGATTGGCGCGCAGGTCGGGCCGCCATAAGTGCCGCTTTCGACCATGACCACGACGGCGTAGCGCGGATTTTCATACGGCGCAAACGAGGCAAACCAGGTGGTGCGGTCAATCTCCTGGTTCCGCAAGTTCATTACCTGTCCCGTGCCGGTCTTCCCGCAAATCTGTAGACCGGGCACTTGTGCGGCCTGCCCGGTGCCTTCTATGGTTTCCGCCAGCATCGCCTCGTGCAAAATTTTCAAATTACGGGCGCTGACGCCGAGATGATCTCGCACGAGGCCGGTCGGGAAATTGGTCATGGCTTCGCCGGAAGCCGGGTCCTGCGGCTCGATGCGCTCGACCAGCCGCGGCCAGAGAACCGTGCCGCCGTTGGCGATGGCCGCATACGCGACGGCCATTTGCATCGGCGTCACGGCCATTTCACCCTGCCCGATACAAATGTTTGCCGAGTCGCCATCACGCCAGTCAGGGCTTTGCACCTGCTTCAACGTCGGGAAAATACCCTTCGTCTCTTGCCCCGTCGGCAGGCCGGTGCGTTCGCCAAAATGAAATTTCTCGGCCATGCGAACAACATTCTCAATTCCCGTGCGCAGGCCGACGGTGATGAAATAGGTATTGCAGGAGTAAATGATGGCGCGCCGGAGATTGTATTGGCCCGGCGGCGCCAAATCCGTGATGTGCCGCCGCCCGACATAGACATAACCCGGATTGTCAACAATCGCGTCCGGATCCAGGCCGGCTTCGAGCGCGGCCAGACCGACGATGGGTTTGAAAATCGAGCCGGGCGCGTAATTTTCATAAGTCGCGCGATTGGATTGCGGACGCAATTTCGGATCGTTCATCCGCGCCGGTTCGTTGGAGGCGTAATCCGGGTTGATCGCCGGCGACGAAACCATCGCCAGCACGTCGCCCGTCCGCACGTCCATCACGACAACCGCCGCGCGCGCATCCGGACCCTGATGCGCCAGGAGTGAGCGCTCCGCCGCCTGCTGAATGTCGAGGTCAAGCGTCAGCACGACATTATCGCCCGGCTCCGCCTGACTCCCCACGTTTTCGGTCTGACGGTAGCCGAGATTGTTGACGAGCACGGCCACCGTGCCTGCGTGTCCGCGTAATTGCGCGTCGAACCCGGCTTCGACACCGACCCGACCGCGATAATCCGGCAGATAGTAATTGAAGTAAGAATCCTCGCCTTCTTTGGAACTATCGTCGCGCAGCACATAACCGAGCAAATGCGCCGCCGTCGTGCCGAACGGATAACTGCGAGCAGGCTGCAAGTCCAAAACCACACCCAGGCCGCCGGAGTATTGCTCTTCGAAACGGGCGATCTGGGCCTCGTTGAGGTTGGGCAGCACCGTGTACGGCAGCGCCAGCCGCGTTTCGTAGTGGCGGTTGAACACCGCCGCATCGAGCGTCAGCGGCTGGCCGAGCCGCTGGCTGACTTGTTCCACCACGCTGTCCGCCACGTGGAAACGTGATTGTTCATGAAGTTGTTTCAATTGACCGGTCGTGAGCGCGAATTGTTTTCGTTCGGCCTTGGTCAGCGAACGGCCAAGTTTTTTCTCCTGCGCGGCGATGCGTTGTTTTTGGCCGGCCCGCGCCTGCGCGAGCGCCGCGCCATAGGCGGCGTCGAATTGTCGGCGCAAATGCAAATCGTCGAGGTAAAGGCTGAGGTTGTACCGCGGACGATTTTCAGCCAGCACCCGGCCGTCGCGGTCGAGAATTTTCCCCCGCACGGCGGGGATGCGGACGGTGCGATACGACTGCGTCTCCAAATGGTTTTCATATTTGCGCGCGGAAACGACCTGCACCCACCACAGGCCGGCCAGTAAAACAAACAGGCCGCCCGCCAGCGCCACCGCCAGGAGGCGGAGCTGCGGATCGTTCTTTTTCAGTTCGTCAAAAATCAGCATGGGAACGGAATGGGATGATGGAGGAATGGAGTGATGGAGTGATGGGAAAGACACCCGAGGCTGGCTTCCAATACTCCATTACTCCAACACTCCATCACTCCGTTTTGGGTTATTCCGTGTTTCATTTTCATATTCTTCCCCGACGGATTTCCCGGTCGGGACGGAAATTGGGTTCAATCCTCGGCTGATAGCCGAGCGAGCGGTTGCACCAATTGAACAGCGCGAAAACAAACGGCGTCGCCGCCGCGCCGCCCGCGGTCATCACCAGCCATTGCCAGATCGAACCCCAGCCCAGCAGTGGTTGTTTCCCGGCGGTCAACAAAAGCAAAACGGACAGCACCGGCACGATGGCGCTGGCCATGGTGCCGAGGACGAGTTGTGCGAACGACAGCTCGCGCAAAATCAAGTCGCGCCGCAGATAAATCACGAATCCGACGGCAAAGAGCGGCAGGATGCTGATCCCGAGCGGATTGGCCGACAGCGCGTCAAACCATAAACCGCCCAGCACGGCGAGCAACGAGACTGTTGCGATGTCCGCGTTCAACGCTGCATACACCATCAGCACCGGCAGCAAATCCGCCTGCGCGCCGAGCCAGTGGTGCAGGACGGGAAGCGTTGCTTCGCCAAACACCGCTAGAAACGCGGCGGCCAGAATCAGAATGGTCCGAAACACGTTCATGGAAACAGCACCCAGACTTGCTCGAGCGCGCCGAGATTCGCCGAAAGTTTCACGCGCGCCTCGGTGTAAAGGCCGAATTCAACCGGGCGCGAATCCACCACCTGGCCGACGGGAATGCCTTTGGGAAAAACGCCGCCGAGGCCGCTGGTGATGACGTTCTGGCCGGGTTTCAAACTCGCGCTGCCGGAAAGATAGGTCAAATCCACGAGCGAAGTATCCAGCGGGCCGCTCGCGCTGACGATGCCCATGTCGTGCGCCGGATTTTCAACGAGCGCGGAGACGTGGCAATTCGGGTCGCCCATCAAAACAACTTGCGAGCGCGTGAGACCGACGGATGAGACGCGGCCGACCAGACCTTCGGCGGTGAGCACGGGCAAATTTTCCCGGAGCCCGTCGCGGCTGCCGAGGTCAATCTGCACGGTGCGCCACCAATTGGCCGGGTCACGCATGACGACGTTGGCGAGTTTGAGTTTCCACGGCGCCTGCTGCTGCCAGCCGAACAGCGAACGGAGCTGGTCGTTTTCGCGCGCGATGGCGGCAGTCTGGATGGCCTGGGCCTTGAACTGTTCATTTTCCCGCCGAAGCCGGTCAATTTGTTGGAACAATTCGCGCCGGGGCAGGACGCTGTCGGCCAAATCGGCGGGGAGTTGTTGGGTGGTGTTGGCCAGCCCGAACAGCGGCAAAAACAAACTGCCGATGGTGAGCTTGAGATGGGCGGTCACGCGCGGCGGCAGGCTGAGAATCAGCAGTGCCAGCAGCGTCACCGCGCCAAGCGCGAGATAATTTTTTTTCCTAAACATCCTGCAACTCCCGACAAACGTGTCGGGGCGCGCAGGCGAACGCGCGGGCCTTCGCCCCGCCAGGCGGGGCTTCGGCCACGCAAAGGCGGGAAATCAATATTTGGCGTTGGTCGCGACGCGCTTGAGGAATTCGATTTCCTGCAAGACGCGGCCGGTGCCTTCGGCAACGGCGCTCATGGGGTCGTCCGCGAGGTGAACCGGCAAGCCGGTTTCCTCGGCCACCAGCCGGTCTATGCCGCGCAACAGCGAGCCGCCGCCGGCCATGACCAGGCCGCGATCCACAAGGTCGGCGGCAAGTTCGGGCGGACAGCGTTCCAGCGTGAGGCGGACGGACTCCAAAATGCTCGACAGCGGTTCTTGCAACGCTTCGCGAATTTCCTCGGAACGAATGGTTAAGGTTTTGGGCAGGCCGGAACCCAGGTCGCGGCCTTTGACATCCATGGTCAATTCCTGTTCCAACGGAAACGCGGAGCCGATGCGTATCTTGATTTCTTCCGCGGTGCGTTCACCTATCAACATGTTGTAGGCGCGTTTCATGTGCGCAGTGATCGTTTCGTCAAATTCGTCTCCGCCCA
>Ga0224534_1001738_pt1 | contig 11041 bp, 10 predicted proteins | sample 714E12024metaG_FD_172012 | JGI IMG/M metagenome (GOLD analysis project Ga0224534, IMG submission 172012) | Peat soil microbial communities from Stordalen Mire, Sweden - 717 E1 20-24 | ecosystem: Environmental > Terrestrial > Soil > Wetlands > Peat | place: Sweden: Norrbotten County, Stordalen... | reverse complement strand
GGATTTTTCGGGCTGGGTGGAGGAGCGCGGCCATGGATTCATGGGAACCTGGGATGCGCGTTACGAAGCCCTGCTGGAAACCAACGATCCGGACCAGGATCCGCAGCGCGGCGGATTGCTCGTGGCGCGCTGCGGCAAAGGCGCTTACATTTACGATGCGTTCGCGCTCTATCGCCAGTTGCCCTCCGGCGTGCCCGGCGCCTATCGCATTTTGGCGAACCTGGTCAGCCTCGGCAAGAACTCCGCCTGGATGGCAGGAAACCAATGAGCCACAGCCCAGGCGATTGCGGCGCGTTCCCCGCGCCTATCTATGCCGAGACCGTCCTCGGCCCGAATTTCGAAGACGCCAAGCAGCACTTCCTCGATGCGCTGCTGGAGATCCATTACGCGCACACCCGCATGCTGGCGGCCCAGGGGATACTGACCGCCTCCGAGGAGCGGCTGCTCCTGGAAGCGCTCGACGGGCTCGACCGGGAAGAGATCGCGCGTGCCCGCTACGACGGCTCCTGTGAGGACCTGTTCTTCTTCATCGAGGGCCTTTTGCGGCGCGCTTGCGGGGACCTGGCGGGCAAGATGCACACCGCGCGCAGCCGCAACGATATCGACATCACTCTCTTCCGCATGGCGCAGCGGCGGCAATTGCTGGGCCTCGCTTCGGCCATCGCCCAACTGCGGGCCGTACTGCTCGACCTGGCCGCGCGGAACCTGGAGACCGTGATGCCGGCGCACACCCACACGCAACCGGCTCAGCCGACCACCCTGGCCCATTACCTCTGCGCTGCCATTGAAGTCCTGGGACGCGATTCGGCCCGCATCCAGGCTGCGTTCGCGCGCGTCAACTTGTGCCCCCTGGGCGCCTGCGCCATCACCACCACCGGCTTTCCCATCGACCGGCGCATGACCGCGCGCCTTCTGGGCTTCGAGGGGCTGGCTGAGAACTCCTACGGCGCCATCGCGTCCGTCGACTACTTCACCGAGTCGGCGGCCTCGGTGGCGGTGGCCATGGTCAATCTCGGCAAGTTCGTGCAGGACCTGCTGCTGTGGTCCACTCGCGAGTTCGGTTTTCTGCGACTTTCCGATGCGTTCGTGCAGTCCTCGAGCATCATGCCGCAGAAACGCAACCCGGTCTCTTTGGAACATGCGCGCATTCTGGCCAGCCGCGCGCTGGGCGAAGCGCAGGCGGTGTTCCTGTGCGCCCACAACACGCCTTTCGGCGACATCAACGACAGCGAAGACGACCTCCAGCCGCTGGTCTTTACCATGTTCACCGACGCGTTGCGCTCCCTGCGCCTGCTGGCGGGCCTGCTGGCGGCCGCGGAGGTCGATCGCGATCACCTGGCGCGCCGCGCCGCCGCGGATTTTCTCACCGTCACGGAGCTCGCCGATTCGCTGGTCCGCGAGACGGGGATGAGCTTTCGGGAGGCCCATGCGCTGGTCGCCCGCGCGGTTGAAGCCTCGGGAGCGGACAACCGGCCCGAGGCCATCGCCGAAGTATTCCTGAGCCAGAATCCATCGCTGGGGGTGGACCAGGCGGTTGTCGAGCGCGCTCTGGACCCGCGGAATTTCGTGCGCATTCGCCAGGTGCCCGGAGGGCCGGCGCCGGACGTGGTTGCCGAAGCGCTCGCGCGGGCCGTCACCGAGCAGGGGCAGATCGAAGAATGGATCCGGTCGAAGCAGGAGCTGCTCGACGCCGCGCGGCGCGGGGTGGGCGCTAATGGGCCGGCGAAAATCTAGGCCCGCCTCGGCCGGCGCCGGGACCCGGACCCAGAAGCCGGGCGTAAGGGTCGCGCCGCTTCTCGACCGCATCCGCTGGGATTGGCTGGCCCTCGCGTTCTCGCTGCTCCTGCTGGCCTGGATCGTCACCGAGGGCGATTGGGATTTCTTCCCCAAGGCTGGCTTTCTAGAAAGCTTCTATGACGCGCAGGCGCAGAGTCTGCTGCACGGCCGCATCGACGTTCCGCCGGAAGCCATCGCCACCGAAGCTTTCATGCGCAATGGGAAGGCCTACGGCTATTTTGGACCTACGCCGGCCCTGATGCGCCTCCCGCTGGAACTGGTGCTGCCCGGAATGTACGGGCGCTGGGGTCGCGTGTCCATGCTGCTGGCGTCGGTGCTGACCCTCGGCATGCTCCTGTTACTGATGCAAAGGCTGGAATCGCGTTTCCCGCTGGCCGGGGGACCACGCCTGCGAAACCTGCTGCGGGCCGTCCTGATCCTGGGCGCCGCCATTGGTTCGACGAATTTCTTCGTTTCCGCGGAACGGAAGGTATACCAGGAGTCCATCATCTGGGGTAGCGCGCTGGCATTCGCGGCGGCCGTGTTCCTGGCCTGCTACCTCATGCACCCCAAGGCCAAATGGCTGGCGTTCGGTTGCGCCGCGGCACTCCTGGCCTTCCTGGCGCGTGTGTCGTCGGGCGTGGGGCCGCTCTTCTCGCTGTTTCTGCTGGAGGCGGCGTGGCTGGTGCCAACAGCCCGTTTCCGCGCTTTTTTCGCCGGACCGGCTGTGCCGCGGCGCGCGGCCGTCGCACTGGGCGCCACGCTGGTTGCCTCGGCGGTGCTGTGGGCGGGCTTGAATTACTGGAAATTCGGCACGGTGTTCACTTCGCAGCCGATCGCCTTGAACGTACAGTACAACCAGCAGCGGCTCGAGCGGGTCAAGGGCAGTCTGGTCTCGGTCTACAACCTGCCGCTCACGCTGGCGGCCTATCTGGCGCCGGCCAATATCAAGTTCGCCGGCACTTTTCCCTGGATCTTTCCGACGATGGGAGACCCTGCGCTGGCCTCGCGCTTCCCGAAGGCCCATTTCGATGCCACGGAGCCGTTTGCCAGCGCGCCGGCGGCCATGCCGGAACTTTTCCTGGGGGCCATCGCCGGCCTGGTTCTGTGTTTGGCGCGCCGCCGGGAACTTCGCGATTTCCGTGCGCCGATGTGCGGCGCTGTGGCCGGCTGCGGGCTGATCTTCGCGTGGGGGTACATCACCTATCGTAATCTGCACGACATGTTTCCGTGGCTGGTGCTGGGCTGCGCGGTGGCCGTTGCGTATCTGCCGGCCATCCCTGGCACCCGGCTGCGCCGCGGGCTGGCGGGCCTATTCGTGGCCGCGACGGTGTATGCGATGTGCGCCAACTTCGCCATCGCGGTTCGGTGGCAGCGGTACGCCAGCTACCCGATACGCCCCGAAAAACGCGCGGCATTCACGGATCTTTGTTACGTCATCGACAACGAAGGGCTCGAAGGATTTCTGTGGTACGCCCGGCACTGGCACCTCTATATTCCGGCGGCCTCATTTCAAAGCGGGAACCTGTTGGTCGACCGGACGCGCCTGGCCGAGCGCGGGGACCAGCCGGTGGTCTTATCGCAAGGGCAGCCGCAGAATGAAGCCGAGTATGCGGTAGATCTGCCGTCCGCCGGCACGTACCAGATCGCCGTTCTCTACGCCTCGGCCGAGCCTCGGCCGGTACACTTCTTTGTGAACGGGCTGGATGTGAAGGAGGTCTGCGGCCTCCCCACGGGCGGCTGGAGTCCTTCCAACCGGGCGTGGAGTTCGGCCGGGGTGTTCCGGCTGAGCGGCGGCGCCAATCAGATCGCCTTGGCGAGCCAAGGCCCGTTTCCCCCGATCAGCATGCTCCGGATCTTCCGCATGGAGTGACCCGCGTCGGTCTTTCGGCCCGAATGCACCCGGACTTGGCCGTGCGACGCCGGCAAACACTGCGCGGCAAGGCAGGAGTAATCCCCAACCGTCGAGTCAGTGTTCACGTGCTAGGATAGGTTCGCTGGATGTCACAAGGTCTGCCGCACGCGACTCGCCATGAATTCAGAACAGGACGCCTTCGATGAACTCTGCTGTTACACGATCGCGCGTGGTGATGCGTCGTTCATTCATCAGCATGCAGTGGATGCGTTTGCAGCCCAGAGGGCGGACGAACAAACCAAGCCGATTAAGCTAACGTTTGCGCTGGTCGGCCTCTACCTGCATGTCGAGAAGCAGTTCTCCGGGAAAAAGGTTCAGCGGGTCCATATGAGCCTTGCGAAGCAGAAGCGACCTTACCCGCTTTTCCCATTGCCGAGAGACCGGGGAGCCATGACCGTGGCTGAGGTATTGGCTGCACCCGTGGGACACGAGCGCGACACGGCCATCGATGCGTGGTGTAGCTCGGTTTGGCACGCGTTTCGCGAAAGCCACCAACGGGTCGCCGATCTACTTCGGGAACGTGGAATCGTGTGACCGGTCTTGAGTGAACGCCCAACGGTTACCGACCCAGGTCCGACTTGGCTCTTCCGCCGCGGGCAACGACCAACGGACTTGCATCAGGATTGTAGAAACCGCTGGAGACGCTGGCCGACTTGCTCATGGGTGAGGTGCTCGCCACGCTCGAAAGCGCCCTCGCACCATCGATGCGCTATGATGGTGACATCATGATGTCACGTACGCAGATCATGCTGGAGCAGGAGATTCAGCGCCGGGCGCGCCAGCGCGCCAGCGATCTGGGCGTATCCCTCGCCGAATACGTCAGGCGCCTCGTCGCGCGCGATCTCGGCGGCGCGCAACCGGTGGCCGATCCGGCGGTGGTCTTCGACCTGGGCGCTTCCGATGGCTCCGATGTCGCCGCGCACAAGGACGCCATGCTTGCGGAAGCCTTCGCCTCAGGCGGACGCAAGCTTCGACGACGATCCGCATGAGTCTCTTTGTCGACACCTCCATCTGGTATGCCGCCGCGGATAAATCGGATGCCAGTAACTCACGGGCAAAGGCGGTTCTCTCGGGCGGCGAGCCGCTGGTTACGACCGATCACATTTTGGTTGAAACCTGGACGCTGATCCGGCACCGGCTGGGCCGGCGCGCCGCCGAACGATTTTGGGAAGGACTGCGATCCGGCGCCGCCACCGTTGAGACCGTGGGGGCTGCGGACCTGGATACGGCTTGGGAAATCGGGAAATCTTATCGCGACCAGGACTTCTCGATTGTGGACCGAACCAGCTTCGCGGTGATGCGGCGGCTCGGCATCGAGCGCGCGGCCTCCCTGGACGACGATTTCGCGATCTTTCGCTTCGGACCAAACCGCCGCCGGGCTTTCACGGTGGTTCGGTGAGAGGCCCTGCGCCACGCTAGCTCACGCTTCCAGCCCCATCTGCGTCAGCCGGTACCGTAGCGCGTTGCGGGTGAGGCCGAGTATCCGCGCGGCCTGGCTCTTGTTGCCGTCGGCGCGGCGCAGCGCCTCGCGGATGATCTCCTGCTCGTATTGATCGAGCGACAGGCCCTCGGGCAGGAAGTGCGCCTCGTTTTGCGGGCGCGGGGTGCCCCCTGGGCCCGGCGCGCTTTCGAGCTTGATGTCGGCGGCGTCCAGTTGCGTCCCCGCGCACATCACCAGGCTGCGCTCGATTACATTCTCCAGCTCGCGCACGTTGCCGGGCCAGTGGTAGCTCAGCAGCTTCTCGACGGCCGCATCAGTGATGGATTCCACCCGGCCGCCGCTGTCGGGCGCCAGCTTCTTCACAAAGTGGGCGGCGAGAAATGGAATGTCCTGCTTGCGCTCGCGTAGCGGCGGGATGTTGATCGGGACTACATTCAGCCGGTAATACAGGTCTTCGCGGAAGGTGCCTTGCTCGAGGGCGGCGCGCAGGTCCTGGTTGGTGGCGGCAATCACGCGGACGTCGATGTGGCGCACGACGTTGCTGCCCAGCCGCTCGAACTCGCGTTCCTGGAGCACGCGCAGCAGCTTCACCTGGATGGCCCCGGGAACGTCGCCGATTTCGTCCAGGAAAACCGTGCCGGTGTCGGCCTGTTCGAACTTGCCGGGCTTGGAGGTGTTGGCGCCCGTGAATGCGCCCTTCTCGTAGCCGAACAGCTCGCTCTCCATCAGGTTCTCGGGCAGGGCGGTGCAGTTGATTTTCACCAGCGGCCGGTCGCGGCGCGGCGAGTGAAAATGGATCGCCCGCGCGATCAGGTCCTTGCCCGTACCGCTTTCGCCGGCCAGCAACACGGTGGCGCGCGTGGGCGCCACGCGCTCGATGGTGTCGAAGATCTCCTGCATGACCGGGCTGCGGCCGATGATGTTGTCGAACTCGTAGCGCCGGCCCAGCTCCGCCTTCAACTGCCGGTTCTCGTCGCGCAGCGCCCGCACTTCGAGCGCCTTTGCGACCACCTGCATCAGGTGATCGAGCGAGAACGGCTTGAGCAGGAAATCGGTGGCGCCGGCCTTCATCGATTCCACCGCGGTTTCGATGCTGCCGTAGGCCGTCATCACGATCACCGGCACCTGCGCGTTCTGCCGCCGGATCAAAGCCAGCAATTGCAGGCCGTCCATGTTGGGCAGCCTCAGATCGGTGAGCACCAGGTCCGCGCGGTCCACGACCTTGATACCCTCTTCGGCGCTGGCGGCCTTGTCCACCTCAAAGCCCGCGGAAACGAGCTGCAGCTCCAGCACGCGGCGGAGCTTGTCTTCGTCTTCGACTACCAGAATGCGCTTTTTCATGGGGAGCTGCGCTTCTTCATGCGGAGGGTCGCGGAGCGGCGCGTTCCATGGGCAGGAGCACGCGGAAAATGCTGCCCTTGCCGGATTCGCTCTCCACTGCTATCTTACCGCCGTGCTCGTCCACGATCTTGGAAACGATGGCGAGGCCGAGGCCCACGCCCTGCGGCTTGGTGGTGAAGAACGGATTGAAGATGCCGTCGAGGTGCTTGGCGTCGATTCCCGACCCGCGATCGATCACCGAGATTTCGGCGGTCCCGCCGGCCGCCCGCGTCTTAACCGTGACCGCTCCGCCGGGCGCGGTGGCCTGCGCGGCGTTGAGCACCAGGTTGAAGAAGACCCGCTCCATCAGCTCGGCATCGAAGGGAAACGGCGGGATGGCCGGCTCGTAATTCCGGTAAATCGCGATCCCGGGCGCCTCGCGCTCCACGGCGGCGATGGCGCGGTCGAGCGTATGCGCCAGGTCCGCGTTGTCCAGCCGCAGCTCGAGTGGGCGGGCGAATTGCAGGAAGCGGGTGACCAGAGAGTTGGTGCGGTCCACTTCCGAGGTGATGAATCCGGCCACTTCGCGCGCCACTTCGTTTTCCGCGGCCACGTTGCGGCTCAGCATTTCCGCCGACGCCTTGATGGTGCCGAGCGGGTTGCGCAGCTCGTGGGCGAGGCCCGCGGAAAGCTGGCCCAGCGCGGCCAGGCGGTCGGAGCGCCGCACCGCTTCCTCCGCCCGCTGGATGTGGACGCCGGCCTCCGCCAACTGTTCCGCCGTGCGCCGGTACTTTTCCGACTGGGTGCGCAACTCTTCCGCCAGCGCATTCGCCAGGTTCCCCACCATGGCCAGGAAAACCATGCGCATGGTCAGTTGGGCGATCTCCGGCGGCCCGATGTCCCACTGCGACCAATCGATGAACAAAAAGAAAGACAGGTACGAACCGGCCGCCAGCAGCGAAAACACCAGGGTGCCGACCACGCCCAGGAACGTTGCCGCCGAGACCACCGGCAGCAGCAGCACCAGCCAGAAATGGCTCTGGATTCCCCCCGTGTATCCGATCAGCAGGTATCCCAACAGCAGCTTCATCACGATCCAGAAGATCCGGCTGCGTGTGGAAGGGTGCGCCGGAATCTTGGGCTCCAGTACTTGCGCGATGGCCAGCGCGGCAAACAGCGCGATTTCGGAAACATCGCCCTCCGCGTTGGTGACCGCCAGCACGGCGAAGAGCAGAAGCCAGACGAAATCTTGAGGCCGGATCAGCCGGAAATAGCGGAGCAGCGGGGCAGCAGGCACGTGAGGTATCCCAGTCGGGATTATGCCACAATAAAAACGTAGCGTCTCATGTCTAACCCAACCACCCTGGATCAGGACCGGGTTATCGGTCCGGGATCCCAACCTGCCAACGCGCCTGCCGAGTCTTTCGGCGATATCCTTTCCCAATACGAACAGTCCCATTCCCATCGAGTCGAAGAGGGGAAAAGAGGACTGGAGGGCACCGTAATCGCGGTCACCGGCGAATCGGTGTACCTGGATATCGGTTTCAAGACCGAAGGCATCCTCCCGCTGGCGGATTTCCAGAGCGCCGGCGAAACGGTCAAGCCCGGCGACAAGATGCCGGTCTCGATTAAAGGCCGGGACCCCGAAGGCTACTACGAGCTGTCGCGGACCAAGGTGGAGCGGCCCAAGGATTGGACATCGTTGGAGAAGGCGTTCGCCGATAAGACGCCCATCGCGGGCGTGATTACGGCGGTGGTGAAGGGCGGCGTCAGCGTGGACGTGGGAGTGCGCGCGTTCATGCCCGCCTCGCGCAGCGGCGCCAGGGACGCGGCCGAAATGGAGAAGCTGGTCGGCCAGGAGATCAGTTGCCGCATCATCAAGCTCGAGGTGGCGGACGAAGACGTGGTGGTAGACCGCCGCGCGGTGCTGGAAGAAGAGGAGCGGGCCTCCAAAGACCGGCGCTACTCTGAAATCAAGGAAGGCGAAACGGTGCACGGCGTGGTCCGCAGCCTGGCCGATTATGGCGCTTTCGTGGACGTCGGCGGCGTGGACGCGTTGCTGCACGTGGCCGACATATCCTGGGGCCGCGTGAACAAGCCCGCCGACGCCCTGGCCGTGGGGCAGGAGATCGAAGCCAAGGTGCTCAAAGTGGACGCCGCCAAGCGGCGCATTGCGATCGGCATGAAGCAGCTTCTGCCGCACCCGTGGGACCTGGCGAGCGAGAAGTACAAGACCGGCGAGCGCGTCACCGGCGCGGTCACCCGCGTGACCGATTTCGGCGCCTTCGTGGAGCTGGAGAAGGGCATCGAGGGGCTGATTCACCTTTCCGAAATGTCCTGGTCGAAGAAGGCGCGGAAACCGGCGGACGTGTTGAAACCGGGCGAGCAGGTGGAAGTCATGGTCCTGGGCGTGAACCAGGCTGACCGGCGCATCGCCCTAGGTCTGAAACAGGCGCTGGGCGACCCGTGGGTGGAAGCGCCGCAGAAGTTCCCGGTGGGCGCGGTGGTGGAGGCTCCAGTCACCAGCCTGACCAAGTTCGGCGCGTTTGTGCAGCTTGCCGAGGGGATCGAAGGCATGATCCACATCGGCGACATCAGCGCGGAGGCTGCGAAGGGGAAGGGCGCCCCCGGCGCGGCGGCCCCGCGTCAGAGGTCCACGGAACGGACCGACGTGCCCAATATGGAGAGGCGCATCAACCACCCGCAGGACGTGCTCAAGGTGGGTCAGGTGGTGCGGGCACAGGTGCTCGAGGTGGACACCGGGAAGCGCCGGCTGCGCCTGGGCATGAAGCAGCTCATCCCCACCAGCGTCGACGAATACATCGCCGAGCACAAGGAAGGCGACGTGGTGACGGGCCGCATGACGGAGGTGGGAAGTGGCCGGGCGCGGGTCGAGCTGGGCGAGGGCATCCAGGCGGTTTGCAAGCTGAGCGCCGAAACGGCCGAAAAGGAAGAAAAGCCGGCCGAGCCGAAGACTGACCTCTCGTCGCTAACGTCCATGCTGGAAGCCAAGTGGAAGGGCGGCCAGGCAACCGGCGCGCCCAGGCGCGAGCCGGTGCGCGCCGGTCAGATCCGCAGCTTCCGCATTGTCAAGCTGGACGCCGCGGGCAAGAGAATCGAACTGGAAGTGGCGTAGGGAAGAGCCGGCTGGCTTCGAACGTGGGCGCCAGCGGCTTCTGGCAGATGATGTGGACACCCCGCCCGTGAGCCGCCGCTGCGAATTGGCCGTCATGGCTCGCCGAAGACTCTGCCTGCCGTCTGGCTGAGAATCTGGCGCTTATCAGCCTCCGGGACGTCGAGCGTCAGGATCTTGCCGGCTTCGGTCCCTGTGTTCTCCGGCAGGTCCGAGCCGATCATGAGCCGATTGGCCGGCACGTGCCTAAGCACTTCGAGCACCTGGTGCGGCATCAGGCTGGACAACTCCAACACGATGTTGGGGCAAAAGACGGCGGCGAGAATGGCCTCCTGAACGAAGATGCCGCCGCCCGAGTGCGCCAGCACGATGGTCAGGTCCGGGAACTTGCGCGCCGGCATCATGCAAAGCGACGGCGCTGAAAATGGCAGACCCGCGCCGGTGTGGCAGATCACCGCCAGGCGGTTCTCCCGCGCCGTCTCGAAAAAGAAGTCGCTCGATGCCGCGAACGGGTTCAGCCCGTGATACTGCGGCTGCAGCTTGAGCGCGCGGAAACCGTGCTCCTCGCGGCAGCGCCGGACTTCCTCGCGGAACTCGTCCACCGGGATGTACGGGTCGAGGCAGGCCGCGCCCACCAGGCGGTCCGGATGCTGCTTCACCGCGCGCCCGATCAGGTCGTGCTCGCGGCGGTGGTTCTCGACCACGGGAAACGGAATCGCAACAGCGCGATCGACGCCGTGGCGGTCCATGTTGCGCAGCAGCTCGTCGGCGGTCGCCGAGCGGCCGCTGTGGCGCGCCGTGCCCATGTGGGCGTGCGTGTCGAAGATGCGAAATCCGTCCTTCATGGAAGCGCCGCGATGATCGCATCCGTCATTTCAGTGGTGCCGAGCGAGCCGCCCATGTCGCGCGTGCGCGCCTGGCGGTCGGAGAAGACGCTTCGCACGGCCGTGCGAATCAGCTCCGCGCCGGCCGCCGCGCCCAGCCAGGTCAGCATCATCGCCGCCGAGAGAATCGTCGCCACCGGATTCGCGATGCCCTTTCCCGCGATGTCCGGAGCGGACCCGTGCGACGGTTGGAACACCGCGTAGCGGTCGCCGATGTCGGCCGACGGCGCCATTCCCATGCCGCCCACCAGGCCCGCCGACAGGTCCGAAAGAATGTCGCCGAACATGTTCTCGGTCACCATCACGTCGAACGTTTCCGGGCGCTGCACCAGGAACAGCGACGCCGCATCCACGTACACGCGGTCCGTGCCGACCTCGGGAAACTCGCGCGCCACCTCGTCGAAGACCATGCGGAAAAACGCCATGGAGGGCAGCACGTTGGCCTTGTCCACCAGGGTGAGGTGTTTGCGCCGCCCCATCGCCTCGCGAAACGCGGCGCGGACGACGCGTTCGGCCCCCGTGCGGGTGATCCGCATGGTATCCTCCACGCAGCCGGACGCGGGTTCGGGCGG
>Ga0224534_1001737_pt1 | contig 11044 bp, 14 predicted proteins | sample 714E12024metaG_FD_172012 | JGI IMG/M metagenome (GOLD analysis project Ga0224534, IMG submission 172012) | Peat soil microbial communities from Stordalen Mire, Sweden - 717 E1 20-24 | ecosystem: Environmental > Terrestrial > Soil > Wetlands > Peat | place: Sweden: Norrbotten County, Stordalen... | reverse complement strand
CCGAGCATACCCGCCTCCGCCTCAATGCCGCCAACGCCCCAGCCAACAATGCCGATGCCGTTGATCATCGTCGTGTGCGAATCGGTGCCGACGAGCGTGTCGGGATAGTAAATGGCGTCTGGCGTCTGGGATTTGGGATCTTGGGAAGACAGCACGCCTTTGGCGAGATATTCGAGATTCACCTGATGCACGATGCCGATGCCGGGCGGCACGACCTTGAACGTGTCGAACGCCTGCATGCCCCATTTCAAAAACTGGTAGCGCTCGCGGTTGCGCGTGAATTCCCAATCCAGATTCTTCGCCATCGAATCCGCGCTACCGGCGAAGTCCACCTGCACCGAGTGGTCCACGACCAAATCCACCGGCACCAGCGGCTCGATGATCTTGGGATTCTTGCCGAGCTTGGCAACGGCGCTGCGCATGGCCGCCAAGTCCACCAGCAGCGGCACGCCGGTGAAATCCTGCAACACGATCCGCGCGACCACGAACGGGATTTCCGCCGTGCGCGTTTCAGTCGGCTTCCAGTTGGCGAGTTCCCTGACATTGGCCTCGTGGACTTTCCTGCCGTCGCAATTGCGCAGGACGGATTCCAGCACGAGGCGGATGGAGACTGGCAGTTTGGAGATCGGACCCACACCGGCTTTTTCCAACGCGGGCAGCGAATAGAACTTCCCAGATTTGCCGTTGCCGAGATCGAATTCCTGCAAGGTCCCGAATAAATTGTGCGATGCGTTCATTTAATGGTTAAAATAACCTATTGAAAATGAAGGCTGCGCACCGATGTGTCAAGAAAAGCGGGTTGGAGTTCAAACTTCAGATCGTGGCAATTCGGACACGCCAAAGTCTGAACTCCAACAATTATTTCGCCGGCAACGGTTCGCGTTGCAGCAAATTGGTGATGCACTGCTGGAGCCGCTCCAAATCCAGCGGCTTGGTGAAGAAATCATCGGCCTGCATCGCCGCGGTGCGCCTGGTCACATCGCTCGTCAGCGCGCTCACGAAGATGATTGGGATTTTTTTGGTGGACGGCTGGAGGCGCAGAATTTCACAAACGGACAGGCCATCGAGGTCGGGCAGCAAAATATCAAGCAGGATTAAATCGGGCTGGAACTGCCGCGCCTGGCTCAACGCCTGCAAACCGTCGTTTGCCACGATGAATTCGCAGCCCAGCCCGGCGAGGCGATATTGCAACAGCTCGATGAAATCGCGCTCGTCATCCACAATCAAAATTCGAGGCATCATGCTGACAGCTTAAGCCAGCGCAGAGCCAAACCAAATGACGGGGCGGTTAAAGCCCGGTGACGAAACGGAAACGAAAATCCGGCCAATAAACTTGTTCCATCACGTCGGGTCTGGCATTTTCCAAAAATGCCAACGCGAAACGGCTCCATTCGATTGTTCAAACTTTTCGGCATCACCGTGTATCTGCATTGGGCGTGGTTTGTGGTCGCGGCGGGGATAATCGCCTATCGGACCAATCTTTACTCGACGCAGTTTTGGAATGTGGCCGAGTATCTATCGCTGTTTGGCATCGTGCTCATGCACGAATTCGGACATCAACTGGCCTGCCGGCAAGTGGGTGGAAAAACCCATGATATTGTGCTATGGCCGCTCGGCGGTGTCGCTTATGTATCACCGCCGCAACGCCCGGGCGCAATGTTGTGGAGCATCGCCGCCGGACCGCTGGTCAATGTCTTGCTATTCCCGGTATTGATAATCTTGTTGCTCGTCGCGCGATCCGGCAATTGGCACGAGGTTCATCCGGACCTCGACATTTATGTTAGAACGATTTGGGATATCAACTTCGTTCTGCTCATTTTCAATATGCTGCCGATTTATCCGCTGGATGGCGGGCAAATTTTACGCTCGTTGCTTTGGTTTGTATGCGGTCGTGCCAATAGTTTGCTTGCGGCAAGCATCATCGGGTTTATCGGTGTGGCGATATTGATAATCTTGGTGGTATTGTCCTTCTTTGCTTCGGAAGACAAAGTTTCAACTATGTGGTTCGGGATTATGTGCGTGTTCATCCTGATGAATTGCTGGGGCGGATTGATGCAAGCACGTGCTCTTGCCAGAATTGAAAAAGCGCCGCGCCGCGAGGGGTTTGCCTGTCCCGTCTGCAAAACCGCGCCGCCGCAGGGCGCAATCTGGCACTGTGGCAAATGCCGCCAGCCGTTCGACACTTTTGAAACGCAGGGCGTTTGCCCGCATTGCGGAACTCAATATGCCGCGACCTCCTGCCCGGAATGCGGCAACCTGCGGCCCATCAGCGAGTGGATGACCTCTACGAACTTCCCGCCGAAATTATAATTTGGGGGGTTGACGTGTCGGCGACCCTGATTTTTATTTTGGGACGGCGACACGCCGTCCCTCCCAAAATTTACTTCAGCTTCGCCAGCGTCGCCTTGACTGCCTCGAAGTTCGGCAAATCCTTGGGCGTCGGCGTTTGTTCGCTGTATTGCACCACGCCGCTCTTATCAATCACGAACGCCGCGCGCGCCGAGGTGTCGCCCACGCCAGCCAGCATCGGAAACAGCACGCCATATTTTTTGGTGACTTCCTTGTTCAAGTCGCTGGCGAGCGTGATGCTGATTTTTTCCTTCTGCGCCCACGCCTCCTGCGCGAACGGGCTGTCCACGCTGACGGCGATGACGTCCGCGCCGAGGCTGGCATAGGTGCCAAAGCCGGATGAAAGGTCGCACAGTTCGGCGGTGCAGACGCCGGTGAACGCGAGCGGAAAAAAGAGCAGCACGGTGTTCTTTTTGCCGAAGTTGTTGCTTAATTTCACGTCCACCATGCCGGACGCCTGTTTGGATTTCAATATGAAATCGGGTGCCTTGGAGCCAACGGGTATTGCCATAATCATTTCCTTGTTTTGGTTAAACTTGTTTTACCGCGACAAATTTTCTTCATTTGGGCGCGGGTGTCAAACACGGAGTTTGGATTCAGACGTTTTTCCTGAATCGGAAACAATCTGATGGCTGAACTCCAGCTAAAGCGCTGCCAAAACTTCCGCCGCGTGTTCCTCCGGTTTCACCCGCGGCCAGATTTTTTTGATGCGCCCGTCCGGCCCGATGAGAAACGTGACGCGGTGCGTGCCCAAGTATTTGCGACCCATGAAGCTCTTTTCACCCCAGACGCCGTAGGCCGTGACAATCTTTTTATCCTCGTCGGCGAGCAACGTGAAAGGCAGCTTGAATTTCTCCACGAACTTGTCGTGTGACTTCACCGGGTCGGTGCTGACGCCCAGCACAACCGCGCCGCGCTTTTTGAATTCGGCAAAATGGTCGCGGAACGCGCAGGCCTCCCTGGTGCAGCCCGGCGTGTCATCCTTCGGATAAAAATACAGGACGACGTTTTTACCGCGCAACTCGGCGAGCGATCTTTTCCCGCCGCCGTTAGTCGCCGCGGATATTTCCGGCGCGACATCGCCTTCCTTCAATTTCAATTCAATTCCCTTTGCCATAAATCAATGCTTCGTGGTTGGCGAGCTCGCCGGATGCGAACCGAGTTGTTTCACGCCATCCAAAATGTAAAACAGGCCGGACGCGCCGGTGAAGGCAGCGGCGCAGATGCACCAGAGTTTTAGCCATTGTCCGCCAAAATCATAATTCCATCGGAGCAAAATCCACGACACGACAACCATCTGAAAAACGGTGGCGATCTTGCCCATGACGCGCGGATGCACCGTGACGCTGCCGACGGTGAGCCGGACGACCACCACGCCGATGAGGATCAGCAGATCGCGCCCAATGATGATGCCGGTGAGCCAGAGCGGAACCCGGCCGAGATACGGTGAGTTGTCAAAACTCAAAACGACCACGCCAGAGACCAGCAGCAACTTGTCCGCGAGCGGGTCAAGGATTTTTCCCAGCTCGCTGATCTGGCTGTAACGACGCGCGATGTAGCCGTCCACGCCGTCGAGAATCGCCGTAACCGCAAAGGAAAGTATGGCCAGCAGCCTGTGGACTTCATTCCCCGTTTCGACATAATAAAGCGTTTCGACGACGAAAAACGGAATCAACAGGATTCGCAGGATCGTGATTTTGTTGGCGGTCGTCATCACCGGAAAATTCTGACACGGGTTTCGCAAATTTGCACGAATTCAATTTGCCGTCGTGGTGCGATCAAAAAAGCATTCGCGATTTGCGATTTAACCTCAAGCCGGTTACCATTTCGCCGCTTTATGCCAGATTCATTCATTCGCGCCGATGGGCGCGCCGCGCATCAACTCCGTCCGCTGCGCTTTCAAAACCACATCGCGCCAAACGCCACCGGCTCCACGCTCATCGAATGGGGCAACACGCGCGTCATTTGCGGCGTGATGGTCGAGGAAGCCGTGCCGCGCTGGATGAAGGAGCAGAAAGTCACCGGCGGCTGGCTCACCGCCGAATACTCGATGCTCCCCTACTCCACCCTGGAACGAAAACAGCGCGACGCCTCAAAGGGAAAAATTGACGGGCGCTCGCAGGAAATCCAGCGGCTCATCGGCCGCGCCATGCGCGCCGCCATCAATCTCGAAAAACTCGGCGCGCGAACGGTCTGGATTGACTGTGACGTGTTGCAGGCGGACGGCGGCACGCGCACCGCCGCCATTACCGGCGCGTTTGTCGCGCTGTCCATCGCGATGAAGCGGCTGCTTGCCGATGGCAAACTGGCGGAAAATCCCATCCTGCACGGCGTCGCCGCCGTGAGCACCGGCATCGTGGATGGCCGGCCTCTGCTGGATTTATGCTACACCGAGGACGTGGCGGCGGCGGTGGACTTCAATCTCGTGATGAACTCCGCCGGTGAATTCATAGAACTCCAGGGCAGCGGCGAGGAAGCCACGTTCAGCGAAAAGCAACTTGCCGATTTGCTCGCGCTCGGCAAGTCGGGTGTCCGCGAACTGCTCGCCGCGCAGGAAAAAGCGCTCGCACAGGCTTGATTTCCCTTGAGCACCACCAATTCCAAACATCCGCAGCCGACGCGCCTGCTGCTGGTCCGCCACGCCGAGGTCGAGCAGAGTTACCACAAGATTTTTGGCGGGACGATTGACATGAACATTTCGCCGCGCGGCCAGGAACAGGCGCGGATTCTCGCGGAATTTTTGCGCGGGAAAAAAATGGACGCCATTTACGCCAGCCCGATGAAGCGCGTCCAGCAAACCCTCGCGCCCTATTTGAACAACGGCGCGCCGGCGCAAACCATCATGCCCGCGCTCCGCGAAATCAACTTCGGCGACTGGACGGGCTTGAACTGGGAGGTGGTGTGCGAGCAATTCGACCTCGACCCACACGAATGGCTCGATCACATCGAGCGCGGCATCACGCCCAATGGCGAGAACGGCCCGCAGTTCCGCGCCCGCGTCGAGCCGTGCCTCCGCGAAATCATCAATCGGCACCCCGGCGAAACGGTGGGCATATTTTGTCACGGCGGCGTGGTTCGCATGATTCTTTCCATCCTGCTCGAACTGCCGTTGCCAAAAACAAACGCCTTCGAGATCGAATACGCCAGCGTTACGCGACTCACATTGCACCCGCGCCTGGCGGAAATCGAATTGCTTAATTTCACGCCGTGGCGCGATTTATAAAATCCTCCTCGTCCTCGATTTTAATTTCGAGGAAAAGGACGAGGACGAGAACGAGGAGGAAATTCCAATGAAAACCAAGCCACTTTGGAAGATTTCCATCGCCACGACGCCGGAAGTCGAGGATGCCGTCACGGAAATGCTCGGCGCGGTTATGAGCCACACCGCCGTAGCCTATCTCAACGCAGAAACCGGCATGAGCACGGTCACAGTTTATTGCGAAGCCAGACCGGCGGCTGGAATCCGCAAAACAATTGCCGCCGGACTTGAGCAACTCAAAAAGTGCGGACTGAAAACCGGCCCGGTCAAAATCGCGATTGCAAAAGTGCGGCGCGAGGACTGGGCGGAATCGTGGAAACGGCATTTCAAACCCATCGAAATCGGCGATGCGCTGCTGGTCAAGCCAAGCTGGAGCAGACGCCGGCCACAAAAAAATCAGGCGGTCGTGGTGCTCGACCCCGGCTTGAGCTTCGGCACCGGCCAGCATCCGACGACGGCATTTTGCCTCCATCAAATTGTAGCGGCGGTCTGCGACCGCCGAAGCCGGCGCTCACAGAGCACCGCTGCATCCAAATCCTTTTTGGACATCGGCACCGGCTCCGGCATTCTGGCAATTGCGGCGGCCAAGCTCGGCTACCAGCCGGTTCATGCATTTGATTTCGACGTCGAAGCCGTCCGCGTCGCCCGCGCCAACGCCCGCGCCAACCATGTCCGGTCAAGTCTAAAAATCGAACACGGCGACGTTTCAAAACTCCCGCTTTGCCCGGCGCGAAAATATGATTTGATTTGCGCCAACCTGATTTCCGACCTGCTCATCGCCGAAAAATGCCGGATTGCGGCGCAGTTGAATCGCGGCGGGACATTGGTGCTGGCGGGCATTTTGAAAACGGAATTTCCGCTGGTTCAAAAAGCCTTTGCACAACTGGGGTTGAAGCTGGTTTGCCGCCGGATCGGGAAGGAATGGCGTTCGGGTTCATTCCGCCGCGCGGCGAAATTTTTTGGGAACTTTTGAACGGCGGAACGGTGGCACCAGTCTGATGCATTGATTGAAGACATGGTGTGGATGGTGAAAATTTTGAAGGCTGCGCCGCGGTTGGCATCATTTACGCTGCAATACTGACGCTATAGTTATGGAGAAAGGAACAAGCCATGATGAAAACATTGGAAGTAATTGGCGAAGCGGTTCGTGGTTCGAAATATCCATTCCGTAAAACGGAGCATCAGCCGAAAAAGGCGCGCAAACATCGCTACGAGCGCCGGAAAATCAAAGAATATCTGCATATGCCGGATTGGCTGGCCGAGGAAATGTCGTAAGGCCGTTTCTGACCGGTCTGGTCAAAAAGAGCCGGCGGGTTTGAGCAACCTCCGGTTCGCGGGAAGAATCACCGCTGGCAGTCCGGACAGATTCCAAAAAATTCGAGCTTGTGGGTCACGGCCTTGAAACCGTTTCGGGCGGCAATCTGTTTCTCAATTTTCTCCGGGAAGCATTCCTCAATCTCCACGACTTCCGAACATTGCGTGCAGACGAGATGATGGTGATGGCCGTCGTCATTTTCACCGACCAGCTCGAATCGCGCGGCGCCGTCGCCGAAATCAAACCGTTTCACCATGCCCATTTCCTCCAGCAGATGCATGGCGCGGTAAATGGTCGCCAGATCGCACCGGCCTTCAGGTATTTCGGAAAAGATTTCCCGGTTCGTGAGCGGATGCGGATGGCGCCGCAGAATTTCCAGAATGGCCGCGCGCGGGCCGGTGATTTTGAGCGACTGGCGCCGCAGCCGGCTCTTCAGCGCGGACATTTCCTGCCGCTTGTGGGAATGTGAATGCGCGTGCGGTTTCATTCGCCAGTCAAAATCACATTGGAGCTTCAGAAAAGCAAGTTGCAAGTGATTTGCAACTTGTGACGGGCGCATCTCAAAATTTGCACACTTTGCCGGCGGGTCTCATTAACACCCTGCTTCAGCGGGGTGTTCAGCCAAGCCCGGCATTTTCAACCGCTTCAGCGGTTTTTTGCGCGCGGGCAAACCGCTGAAGCGGTTCTGACGTTTGACCGCTTCCAACACCCCGCTGAAGCGGGGTGTTAATAAAATGGCCGTGAACACCACGGTTTTTAATTACGGGAACCTTCTTAAATTTTGATATGCGCCCCTTGTGACCGCGGAAATGCCGCTCAAACAATTGTGGAGCGGTTTTGGGGAGCAGCGCAGGCGGGACACGCCTGTGCCACCGCTACTTCATCAGCAACATCTGGCGCGCGCGCTTGATGGCCGTGGTCATGCGGCGCTGGTAATGCGCGGGCAGGCCGGTGTATTTGCGCGGCAGGATGCGGCCCTGGTCGGTCACGAATTGCCGGAGCAGGTTCGTGTTTTTGAAATCGAGCGCGTCCACGGTGAAGTCAATCTTCGGTTTCGGCCGCGGCGTGCGGTTTTCCATCGTGCGGCGCGTGCCGCCGCGCTTGTCCTTTTCGGTATTCGTCTTGCGGGGCATAATTACTTGATCTCCTTGTGCAGGGTGTGGCGGCGCAACGCGGGGTTGTATTTTTTGACTTCCAGCTTTTCCGTCTGCAACTTTTTGTTGCGCGAGGTGGTGTAGCGCGAAGGCGATTTGCCCTCCTTGCGCGCCTCGGTGCATTCAATGGTGATGGTTTCGCGCGGCATAATTTATTCCTTTTCCTTGGCTTTTTGTTCGTCGCCCGGCTCCTCGTCATCCGTCTCAACCTCCGTGACGCCGGCGTTGTCAATCGTGCCGAGCGCCCCCAGCCGGCGCTGGCGCAACGCGCCTTCCTTTTCCAGTTGCGCCTGGGCGTTGACCGTGAACCGCGTCCACGGAATCGCCTCGAGGCGCGCGCGCGGAATCGGTTTGCCGGTCAGCTCGCAGACGCCATAGGTCTTTTTCTCGATGCGCTTGAGCGCCTCCTCGATTTCATAAACCGCGTCCTGGTCGGACGACAGCAGGCTTAACGCGAAGTCGCGGTCGAAATTGTCCGTGCCCGAATCCGCCATGTGCAGGCTGTAACCCGGCATCTCCTGCGCCGAGTCCTTCGCCAGCCCGTTCATCTGGTGGAGCAACTGCTCGCGCAGTTCGAGCAGCCGCATATAATACTTCTGCCACTCGGTTTTGATTTTTTTCGGGTCCGCGGCGGACTTTGCTTTTGCCATCGGCCGGCCAAGGATGGCCGCAACCGTGGCGGACGCCTGCGACTTGCCGCGCGGCGACGATTTTCTGTTAACTGTTTTCTTCGCTGTCACAATTCAAAACTGTTTTCCGGCTTCAATTCCGGTTCGTCAAGAGCGCGGGAATGTAGCAAAGGGAAATAAATATGCCACTAAAATCTTCAAAAAAATTAGCGCCTGAATCCAGAATATCATTGTGCCGGAAGAAATCTGCTGGCAACGGGATGCGCCTTCGGCTTCCATTCGGGCGTGAATGAGCAAACGGCCAGTCCATTTCGAGCGCTTTCCCATCCGGCGCTGCTTGGCTTGTTGCTGGTCGCGGTAACGCTCGCGGTTTTCTGGCCGGTCGTGCATTGCGATTTTTTGAATTACGATGACCCGGACTATTTCAACGCCAACCCGCACGTCCAAACCGGCCTGACCTCGGCGAACGCCGCCTGGGCTTTCAGCACGGGGCACGCCGGCAACTGGCATCCGCTGACGTGGCTGTCGCTGATGCTGGACGCGGAATGGTCCGGCCCGGGACCCGCCGGCCCGCATTTCACGAACCTCCTGTTTCACACCGCCAACACGGTCCTGCTCTTCCTGCTGCTCCGGAGATTGACGGCGGCGGCCTGGCGGAGCGCGCTGGTCGCGGCGCTGTTTGCCCTCCATCCGTTGCACGTCGAATCGGTGGCCTGGGTGGCGGAACGCAAGGATGTCTTGAGCGCCTTTTTCGGCCTGCTGACGTTGCTCGCCTACACGCGCTACGCACAAGGACGTTCGGCTCCCAACTCTCAACCCTCAACTCTCAACTACCTGCTCGCCTTGTTTTTCTTCGCGCTCGGCCTGATGAGCAAGCCAATGCTGGTGACGCTGCCATTTCTGATGTTGTTGCTGGACTGGTGGCCGCTCAAACGGATTTCCGGCTTCCGACTTCCGATTTCCGGTTTGAAACACTTGCTGCTGGAAAAAATCCCATTCTTCGTGCTGTCGGCGGCTTCGTGCGCCGTGACGTTCATCGTGCAGCAAAAAAGCGGCGCGGTTGCCGCGCTCGTCAAAATTCCGATGACCGGCCGGCTGGAAAACGCCCTGGTTTCAATCGCCCGGTATCTGGGCAAGACCTTCTGGCCCGTGTCGCTCGCCAGTCCGTATCCGCTTCCAGGACATTGGCCGGTTCTGACGGTGCTGCTGGCCTTCGCGCTGGTCGCCGGCCTTTGTGTCGCGGCGGTTGGCTTCAGAAAAAGATTTCCATTTGCGTTCACCGGCTGGTTTTGGTTTGCCGGCATGCTCGTTCCGGTCATCGGCCTGATACAAGTCGGCAACGCCGCCCTGGCCGACCGCTACACCTATCTGCCGTTGATCGGCGTGTTCATCATTTTGGTCTGGGGCACGGGCGAGGCCGTCGCGAACTGGCGTCTGCCGCGGCCGGTCGTGGCCGCCATCACCCTGCTGTTGCTGCTGGCTGCGGGCTGGCGCACGCGGAACCAGATCGGTTGCTGGCAAAACAGCGGGACCCTTTTCACCCACACGCTTGCCGTGACGCAAAACAATTACGTCGCCGAAAACAACCTCGGCACCTGGCTTTCGGGGACCGGGCATATCCCGGAGGCGATGGACCGCTTCCGCCGCTCGCTGCAAATCCAGCCCGACAATCCCGACGCCCTGTTCAATCTCGGCAACGCCTTCGCCCGGCTCGAAAACTGGGACGAGGCCATCACCAATTACCAGCGCGCCCTGCAAATCGCCCCCGCCCAGGCCGACCTCCTGGACAATCTGGGCTTTGCGCTCGCGGCAAAAAAACAATTCGCCGAGGCCGTCGCCAATTTCGAGGCGGCGCTGAAATTGGACCCGGATTCCGCCGACGCCCACAACAATCTCGCCACCGTTTTGTTCATCGAACATCGCTACGACGAGGCCGCGCGGCATTATCGCGAGGCGTTGCGGCTCACGCCCAATGATCCGGTGATTTTCGAGAATCTGGGCGATGTCCTCGTCCGCCTGGGACAGATTCCCGACGCGGTGAAATGTTATCAGGAGGCGCTGCGGCTCAAACCCGGCGATGCCCGGGCCGGGGCCAAATTGCAGTCCTTGGGCGCGGCAGTTCCGAAATGAACGGATTCAGGTCAGCCCGCATTTTCCATTAACCAAAACCACCTGTGCGCGCGTGCTGATTATGCGCCCGCCTCACTAATGGCCCTGCAACGCATTGACGGCATCCTGCAATTCCGCGATGGACGAATTCATCGAACCGATTTGCGACTGCTGGCTGTCAATCGTCGCCTGCTGCGCGTCAATCAATGCCTTGAGCGCGTTGTATTGG
>Ga0224534_1001736_pt1 | contig 11075 bp, 8 predicted proteins | sample 714E12024metaG_FD_172012 | JGI IMG/M metagenome (GOLD analysis project Ga0224534, IMG submission 172012) | Peat soil microbial communities from Stordalen Mire, Sweden - 717 E1 20-24 | ecosystem: Environmental > Terrestrial > Soil > Wetlands > Peat | place: Sweden: Norrbotten County, Stordalen... | reverse complement strand
GCTGGCCGATGGAATCAAGAACATCCTCTCCCAAAGCAGCCCAGGCCCACCGGAAGAGCCGCTTCCCAATCTACAACTGGAACTGCTGCTTGCTTGGGACGGGCTCAAAATCTGAGGAAACTCCTATCTGGAAACCATTGACAACAATTACGATATCGGTCTACTCTAGAGCAGGGAGTAGTTTATCTTTGCATCGAAGAATTACATTCTCCTTCGACGTTCGGAAGTTCGTCAATGCATCTGCGTATCTTGTTGAGAGATGCCCGGAAGTCACGAAGATGAAGCTGTCGAAGCTGCTATATTTCGTTGACAAAGAGCATCTCCTGTCCTACGGCAGGACGGTTATTGGCGACCGTTATATCAAAATGGAGTTTGGGCCAGTGCCTTCATCCGGATACAATCTGATGAAGCACGACGATAGGGTCTCCGTGGAAGATCAAACCCTGTTCGATCATCATCTGAATGTCTGCGGTAACGATATCACGTTGAAGGCTCCCGCCAGCCTGCGCCACCTCTCCGAGACAGATAGAGAGGCCTTAGATGTGGCCGTTACGAAGTACGGAAACCTAACCCCAGCGCAACTCAGCAAGATATCGCATCGCGAGCCGGCTTGGCGAAACGCCGAAATGAATGCGGAGATGGACTATAGGCTATTCTTCGCCGGAGTGGATTCATCGCAGGAGATTCAGTGCTTGGTAGAAGATGACCAAGCGTTGAGAGATGCCCTGGTTGACGCTGAATTAGAGGAGTTTATTGGCGTATTGTGATCTTGAAACGGGCGCAATAATCTTCTACGAGAAATTTGAAGGCCACGAAGAAACCAAGGATCGCTACTTCGTCATCATCAGCAATAAGGCTGCACTTGTTGAGTGTTTTACGACTACCACGCAACTCCACGCCAAGAACAGCCCAAAACTCGCGAACGAGTATTGTGAAATTCTTGAGGGCGAGTGTTGTTTGCCCAAACGTTGCTTCGTAGATTTTAGAAGCATTTACCCTTTTGATGATATCCAGCTTGGCAGCCGGCTCCGGTCCAAAAGCGTTAAGCGCCTGGGGTGTCTGGTGCCCGAACTCCTCTCACGAATTCGATCCTCTCTTGCCAACTCCAGGAGCCTTTCGCCCGACGAAAAAGAGCGCCTGATTGCCGAAATAGACAAGAGGATTGAAGGCTAGCCTTTCCAGGGCGTGCCACCTGCCCGCCCTGCCCTTTGTTGCAAGCCGACGACAGTGTTCGTTTTCCGCCAGCCTTCCCTCAGCCCAAACTGCTACAATCCCCTATTAACGGATTTGTTCGGTCGCCGTCCCTTCTATTGTGCTGCGCCGGGTCTTCAAAGCATTCCAATATCGCGACTTCCGCCTCATGTGGGTGGGCGCCTGCACATCCAGCATCGGGACCTGGATGCAGATCGTGGCGCAGGCTTGGCTGGTCTATGATCTGTCGAAATCCGGCTTCCTGCTGGGCCTCGACATGTTTCTCGGCGGCATCCCCATCTTCCTGTTCTCCTTGTTCGGCGGCGTAATCGCCGACCGCTTCGAGCGCCGCCGCGTGCTGCTGGCTTCGCAGTGGGTGCAGATGGCCTCGGCCTTCACGCTCACCATTCTGGTCTTATTCCACGTGGTGCACGTCTGGCACATCCTCGGCCTTTCCTTTGTCTCCGGCTTCGCGCAGGCGTTCGGCAGCCCGGCGTACTTGGCGCTGATTCCCACGCTGGTGAAAAAGGAAGACATGCCAAACGCGATTGCGCTCAATTCCATCCAGTTCAACATGGCCACCGTGATCGGCCCGATGCTGGGCGGACTGGCGATGGCAAAACTGGGCAATGCGTGGTGCTTCGGTCTCAACGGCCTCTCGTTTGTGGCGCCGATCGTTTCGCTCAGCATGCTGCATATCCGCATCATCCCGGAAAAGACCAGCGAGAGCGTGCTCGACAGCATGAAAGAAGGCTTCCGCTTCATCCACCGCCATGGCACGATGGAAGCGCTGATGGTGCTGGCCTTCGCCATGACCGCGCTGGGCGTGCCTGCACGCACCTTCCTGCCCATCTTCGCCAAGCAGGTTTTTCATCGCGGGCCGGAAATGTATACCATGTGTCTGTCCATCGCCGGAGTCGGCTCCGTGCTGGGCGCGCTCGCGGTGGCCGCGCTGGGAAACGTGGCGCACAAAGGACGAATCGCGCTATCGACACTGATCCTGATGGGCGTGGGCATCACGGGCTTTGCCCTCTCCCGCTCGGTGCCGCTTACCTTCGCCCTGATGTTCCTGAACGGCGCCTCCATGGTGGGCGTTTTTGCCATGGTCAACTCGCTGGTGCAGTTGATCACCACCAACGAAATGCGCGGCCGCGTGATGAGCGCCTACAGCTTCGCGTTTCGCGGCGGCATGCCGATGGGAAACCTGGTGGCGGGCTGGCTCGTCCCAATCTTTACGGCTCCCACGGTGGTGGCCGTCGATGGTTTGCTGCTGGCGGCGCTCGGTTTGTACTTTCTGCTGGTGCACCGCAAGGTGGCGGCTTTGTGACGGTTTGAAATCCCTATGATTGTGCACTTGTTGATGGCCGGCTTCCTGGCCGGAACACTTTCGCCGCTCGAACTGGCGCGTGACACGCAAGACCGGCCGGCCCTGGAACGCCTGGTTAATGAGGCGGCCGCTGCCGCCGCCAGGGCGCCGAAGGATGCCGCCGCGCAGTTCCGCATGGCTCTGGCGTCGTCCTATCTCGCCGAAGTGGAAATCGAGACGCACGACAAGAAGGCCGCGCAACAGGCCGCCGTCCGTGGCATTCACGCGGCCGACCAGGCCATCGCTCTGAAACCGGATGACGCGGAGAACTACCGCGTCCTAGCAACCCTCTGTGGCCAGGCCATCACGGATATGCTGAGCGGCTTGAACTACGGCCCGCGCGCCAAGGACGCCGTTAGCAAGGCGGTCTCGCTGGCGCCCAAATCTTCGGCGGTCTGGATGGCGCGCGGCGTGGGCAATTACTACCTGCCGGCGCAGCTTGGCGGCGGCGCGGCCCAGGCTGTCGCCGATTTCCGCAAGGCCATCGAGCTCGACTCGCGAAACGCCGAAGCCTGGACCTGGCTCGGTATCGCCCTGCGGAAGGAGAATCAGGATGCCGAAGCGCGGCGGGCATTCGGCAAAGCGCTGGCGCTCGATCCGAACCGCGTCTGGGTGCGGCAGCAGCTCGAAAAGACCCCCGCCAAATGACGCGGATCGGGGCGCCCGCCGCCGCGCTGGCCCTGGCGCTGGCGAGCTTCTTCCTGTTCCCCGGCCACACCTGGCTCCAGCAGGATTCGCAGATCTGGACGCCAATGCTGGAACATCTGCGCGATCCGGCCGTGCTGCGCAACGACATTCTGGTTCAGCAGCCGCACGTGGGCTTCACGCTCTACGATGAGGCCGCTCTCGCACTGCGCGGCATTAGCGGCCTGGGATTCCGCGAGGTGCTGGCCCTCCAGCAGATCGCCTTCCGCGCGTGCGGCATCTGGGGATTGATTCTGATGGCCACCGCGGCCGGGCTCGAGTTGGGGCCGGCAGTGCTGGTGGCGGCGCTCTGCTCGCTGGGCGTGGCCATCGCCGGCCCCGCCGTGTTCACGGTCGAATACGAGCCCACCCCGCGCGCCTTCGCGCTGCCGCTGGTGCTGCTCGCCATCGGCCTTACGGCGCACCGCCGCTGTCTGGCGGCCGGCATCGCGGCGGCATGCGCGTTTCTGTATCATCCGCCAACCACGCTCGGGTTTCTGGCGATTTTCGCCGTGCTGACTTTCCGCCGGCGCCAATGGCGGGCCTGGATTCCGCTGGCGCTGGCGGGGGCGCTGCTGGCTTTCGCCGCAGTCCACCAGCACGGCGCCGCCCAGCAGCCGTTCTGGGGACGCATCGGCGCGCCGCAGGAGCAACTGCAACGGCTGCGCGCGTCCTATATCTGGATTTCCGCCTGGCCGCTCCGCTTCATGGTTCATCATCTGCTGCTTGCCGCCGCGCTCGCCGCCGCGTGGTTCCGCATTCGCCGGCACGTCCCCGCCGAACTGCGCGCGTTCGTGTTGGGGCTGCCGTTGCTGGGCCTGGCCAGCATGCCGGTTTCCTGGCTGCTGCTGGAGCACGCCCGGTGGGTGCTGATGCCGCAGCTTCAGCCCATGCGCCTGCTGCTGTTCCTGGCTTTGATGATGCAGTTTGTCGCCGCCGTGGCCGGAGCGCACGCCGCGCTTGCCCGGAGGTGGCTGGAAGCGGCGGCCTGGTTCGCCGTGGCGTGCTGGTTACCGCTCCAGCCGGTAGTCACCGAACCTTACCAGTGGCGCCGCGTCGCGGTGCTGTTGGTGGTGGCCGCTATCGCCGCGGCCGCCATGCGCTTCCGCGTCGCCCCGCTGGCCGGCGCCGCGGCGCTCCTCCTCATCCCGTTCGCCGGCGGTGTCGTCAACAACCCGCAACTCCACACGCCCGAACTGCGCCAGCTTTCCGATTGGGCGGCTCACTCGACCGCCCCCGACGCCGTCTTTCTCTTTCCCGATGCCGGCCGCTCGCTCTCGCTCGGCGTCTTCCGTTCCGAAGCGTTGCGCGCCGTCTATGTGGATTGGAAAGGCGGCGGCCAAGTGAACTTCAACCGCCCGTTCAGCGAGGAGTGGTGGCGCCGCTGGTCCGCAACCATAGCTCCCGGTTTCCACCCCACCGACATACCCAAATATGCGGCAGCCGGCATCGACTACATCGTGGTGCAGCCTCAGCATCGCCTGCCCGATCCTCCGCTGTTCTCCAACGCGGGGTATGTGGTGTACAAGGTTCCGAACTAGGCGGGCACGGAATGTGGCGCACGCACTCGTGCGTGCCGTGTCGAGACTCTTCTCGACATATCTTCGCTTCGCCTCGCCGTGCGTCGGCACGAGTGCCGACGCGGCACGCATGAGTGCGTGCGCCACGGCAACAACCGCGGCGATCTATTCGTACCGCAGCACTTCGGCCGGGGCGATTCTCGTGGCGTTGCGCGCGGGATACAACGTCGCCAGGAAACTGACCAGGATGGCAGCGGCGGCGATCCACACCCCATCCACCCAATGCGCTTCAAAGGGGACGAAACTCAGCGAGTAGACCGCTTCATCCAGGCGCACCCAGTGGTACTTGTCGGCGAAGTACGCCAGCGTGTAGCCGCCCACCAGCCCGATGGCGCTGCCCACCACGCCGATCAGCACCCCCTGCAACATGAAAATGCGGCGCACCTGCGCGGTTCGCGCGCCCATCGACATGAGGATGCCGATGTCGCGGTACTTTTCCATCACCATCATCACCAGCGTGATGAAAATATTCAGCGCAGCCACCATGAGAATCAGGCCGATCACGATCATGGCCACGATGCGCTCCATGCGCAACGCGCCGAGCAGTTGCTTATTGCGTTCCTGCCAAGTGGTGGTGGTGTAGCGGCTGCCGGCCACGCGTTCCACGTCGCGGGCGATCTCCGGCGCGCGGTCCAGGTCGTCAACCTTGAGTTCGATCTGGTTGATGACGTCCTCGAGCGATAGCGCCTTCTGCGCGGCGGCGATGGAAGTGAACGCCCAGGTGTCGTCGATATCGAAGAAGCCAGTCTCGTAAATCGCGCACACCTTGAAGCGGCGGATGGCGGGTCGCGGGCCAAAGGGCGTGAGCTCGCCTTCCGGGCTGACGAGCGTGATGTTGTCGTTGACGCGCATGCCGGTGTCTTCCGCCAGCCGCGCGCCGAGAATGATGCCGGGCGGCGACGCATTGGGATCGAGCAGCCGCTTTGTCGAGCCAGCTTTGAGATGGCGCAGCGCATCGCTGATGGCCAGTTCGGAATCCACCTCGACGCCTTTTAACACCGCGCCGTGCGACTGGATGGCGCCGGACAGAAACACCGGCGTGTAGAGCGCGGGCGAGACCGCGGTGACGTGGGGCGTGGCCCGCAAGCGCGCGGAGAGATCGCGCCAGCCGTCGATGCCGTTGTTGAGCTTCTCGGACACGTTGATGTGCGCCATCGCGCCCAGCAGGTTGCGCTCCAGCGTGTTGCGGAAGCCGGTGGTGACGGCGATGGCAATCACCAGCGCCATCACTCCCACCGCTACGCCGAGCACGGAGATGGCGGTGATGACGGAGATGACCGATGCGCCGCGGTGCGCCCGCAGATAGCGCGCGGCGACGAAAAGCTCAAAGCGGTATCGGGTCATAATCGGCCTGAGGGCTCGTCAAGAAACGACCGTACCATTCGGGCGTGGCGCACGCACTCGTGCGTGTCGCGTCGGCACTCGTGCCGACGCCCGGCGAGGCGAAGCGAAGACATGTCGAGAAGAGTCTCGACACGGCACGCACGAGTGCGTGCGCCACGTCGTTCGCCAGGATTTAGCATGGTCATTTCCTAACAATCGCCTACGCCGGCGCGCCTCCCTCATCGAGCTCGCGCATTTCGCGGACCAAGTCAATCGGACCTTCCGGCCGCAGCAACGGAAAGAGAATCACGTCGCGGATGGAACGGGAGCCGGTCAGGATCATGGTGAGACGGTCAATGCCGATGCCCTCGCCGCCGGCGGGCGGCATGGCGTACGCCAGCGCGCGGACGTAGTCTTCGTCCATCTGGTGTGCCTCTTCGTCGCCGCGCTCGCGCATGGCGAGCTGCATGTCAAAGCGGCGCCGCTGCTCTTGCGGATCGTTGAGCTCGGTGTACGCGTTGCCGATCTCCATCCCCGCGGCATATATTTCGAAGCGCTCGACGAACGCCGGATCGTCGGGCTTGGTCTTGGAAAGCGGCGACGTCTCGACCGGGTAATCGTAGATGATGGTCGGCTGAATGAGCTTGCTCTCCACCCGCTGCTCGAAGATGTCGGTCAGAGCTTCCCCGGCCGTGGGCTTGCGGGAATGGCTCCGCAGCCACTCGGGGCTGGCGACGTCCTCCGTCGCCGGCCGGTCTTCGCCTTCCCAAAACCGCACCACGGCTTCGCGCATGGTGTACCGCTCCAGGTGGCTGAAATCCAGGCGTTGCCCGTCAAAGTCCACGTCCGTCGAGCCGGCCGCATCGAGCGCGGCTTGCTTAAGCAACGCTTCGGAAAAGTCCATCAGGCCGAGGTAATCGGTGTAGGCCTGGTAGAACTCCAGCATGGTGAACTCGGGGTTGTGATGTGTGGAGAGACCTTCGTTGCGGAAGTTGCGATTGATTTCGTACACGCGCTCCAGGCCGCCCACCACCAGTCGCTTCAGGTACAGCTCCGGCGCGATGCGCAGATACAGGTCGATATCGAGCGTGTTGTGGTGGGTGACGAACGGCCGCGCGGCAGCCCCGCCATAGAGCGGCTGCATCATCGGTGTTTCCACTTCGATGAAATCGCGCGCCTCCAGTTGGCGCCGCAGCGACGAGATGATGCGCGCCCGCGTGATGAACACCTTGCGCACTTCCGGGTTGGCGATCAGGTCCAGGTAGCGCTGGCGGTAGCGGGTTTCCACGTCCTCCAGGCCGTGCCACTTTTCGGGCATCGAAAGCAGCGTCTTGGAAAGGAACTCCAGCTTCTCGGCGTGGATGCTCAGCTCGCCGGTGCGGGTCCGGAACAGGTAGCCCTCCACGCCGATGATGTCGCCGATATCCAGCATCTTGAAGAGCTGGAAATCGCGCTCGCCGACCGCATCTTTCTTCACGTAAATCTGCAACCGCTCGCCGTTTTGCTGGAGGTGCGCGAAGCCCGCCTTGCCCATGTGGCGAACAGTCATCATGCGTCCGGCCACACGCACGCGCACTTCGGGTGTGAGTTCCTCGGCGGTCTTGGAGCCGTATGCGCCCAGGATCTCGGGAATGGTGTGGGTGAAATCGTAGCGCCGGCCGTAGGCGCGGTAGCCCAGCGCCTCGATTTCGCGAACGCGCGCCAGGCGCTGCTTGAGTAGGTCGTCTTCCAGCGACAAAAAATCTCTCCTGTGAGCGAAAACACCTATTATACGGCTTCGGTTTCTCAAATCCCCCGCCGCAACCCCCTGCATTTGTTCGGTGCTAAGATAAAAAGGTCCGCTCGGCAAGCTCTGGGGGCGGAATCCGTGTCCTGATATGTCCGGTCTTTATTGGGCCCTTCTGGTCAGTCCGTCAGCATCCGGCCGGTTGAGCCAGATGTTCGTCAAGACTCCGTTTGCGGGCATCCATCAACTCGCGTGGTTCGACTGGGCCATGCTCATCCCCTATTTCAGCGTGCTGGTGGTTCTCTCGGTGTACGGGATTCACCGGTACGACATTATCCGCACTTATTTCAAGTACCGCAAGAACGCCACCGCGGAGCCGGCCGCCCGCCACTTCGAGAAGCTGCCGCCGGTGACCATCCAGTTGCCGCTTTTCAACGAGCGCTATGTCGTGGAGCGCCTGGTGGAGGAAATCGTCAAGATCGAGTACCCGAAGGAGCTGCTGCAAATTCAAGTGCTGGACGATTCCACCGACGACACCGCGCCCTTCGCCGGCGCACTGGTGGAACGCTATCGCGCGCTCGGCTACCCGATCGAATATCATCACCGCACCAACCGCCATGGATTCAAGGCGGGAGCGTTGCAGGAAGGCCTCGAAACCGCCACCGGCGAATTCGTAGCCGTGTTCGACGCCGACTTCTGCCCGCCGGCCGACTTCCTGATGCGCACCATCCATCACTTCGCCGACCCCAAGGTGGGCGTGGTGCAGACGCGCTGGAGCTACATCAACCGCGATTATAACTTCCTCTCCGAAGTGGAAGCCATGCTGCTCGACGGGCACTTCATCCTGGAGCACGGCGCGCGGTCGCGGGCGGGCTACTTTTTCAACTTCAACGGCACGGCGGGCATCCTCCGGCGCGCCATGATCGACGATGCGGGCGGTTGGCAGCACGACACGCTAACCGAAGATTCCGACCTGAGCTACCGGGCGCAGCTCAAGGGCTGGCGGTTTGTGTACCTGCCGGGCCTCGATTGCCCGTCCGAGCTGCCGGTGGACATTCACGGATTCCAGGTGCAGCAATCGCGGTGGGCCAAGGGCCTGACGCAGGTTGCCAAGAAACTCCTGCCGCGGCTGCTGCGCGCCGACCTCCCCAAGCGCGTCAAGGCCGAGGCTATTCTCCATCTCACTCCCAATATCACTTACCCGCTGATGATCGTGGTTTCGGCGCTGATGCTGCCGGTGATGATCGTCCGCTTCTACATGGGAGTGTGGCAGATGGTGTTCATCGACCTGCCGCTGATTGCGGCTTCGTTCTGGTCGATTTCGGCGTTCTACGTGATCGCGCAGCGCGAGCTGCACCCGAAAAGTTGGAAGCGGTCCATTCTGATGCTGCCCATGCTGATGGGGGTGGGGGTGGGCCTGACGATCATCAACACGCGCGCGGTGCTCGAAGCGCTGTTCGGCGTGGAGACCGCCTTCGCCCGCACGCCGAAATACGCCATCGCGGATCGCCCGGTGAAACTGGAAGTTAAGAAGTACCGCGGCCGCAGCGGATGGCTGCCCTATGCCGAGATCCTGGTGGGCACGTATTTCCTCGGCATGGTGGTCTTCGCGATCCAGACTTACAACCTCCTGGCGGTTCCGTTTCTGCTACTCTTCGTCTTCGGCTATTACTGGGCGGGTTTCGGCACGCTCTATCAGGAGCAGCAGGGCCGCCTGCGCTGGATGAAACAGCAGCGCCTCGCGCTCAACGCCGCACGGCAGGGGTAATTGCCCGGCCCTCGAGTTGTCGTCTGTTATGGCACCGCACGCTACTCCGCCGGCGGCTTCCATCCGCCAAATGCCTGTTCCAGCCACCACGCCACCGCCAGCGCCACATCTTCGCGCCATGGCGCGGCGGCTATCTGAACGGCGATGGGCAAGCCCGTACCCGACTCGCCGCAACGCACAACCGCGGCCGGCCAACCGGCGACGTTGTAAGCCATGGTGTGACTGAAGCCGATGAAGTTCTCATCCAGGATAGAAGTGCCGAGCGGCAGCGCCGGGTGGATATAGGCCGGACACAGAATCGCGTCGTATCCGCGGGCGAGAAACGCGGTCATTTCGGCGCAGTAATCGAACCACTCACCCCAGTAGTGCGCAAATCCGTCGATGCCGGTGCGGTATTGCTCCAACTTATCCACCCAGCCGGTCAGCAGCGGATGGACGCTGGTCGAACCGATGTCGCGCAGATAGCTGCGCAGGCCGTCGCCACCATCTGGGCCGATCAGTTTCATCTCGATCTCGTAAGCGGCATCCAGACAGGCCGGCCGGGCCTCTTCCACGCGGACGCCTTCCACGGCGAGCGCAGCCGCCGCGGTGCGTACCACGCCCGTCACTTCCTCGTCGGCCGCGGCGAGACCATTGTCGGTGTAGAACGCGATTCGCAGGTCGCGTACCCGCACCGCGCGCGGGTTCTCGAGCGGCATGTCCACCACGGTGTGGTCGCGGCCATCGGGACCGGCCAGCAGCGGCATCACGGTGACCAGGTCCTCCACGCGGCGCGCCATCGGCCCCACCTGCCACAGCGCTTCGATCCAGCCGCCGGCGGGCGGAAAATGGCCGGTGCGCGGCAGGCGTCCCGAGGTCGGCTTGATGGCGGCGCATCCGCAAAAAGCCGCCGGAAGGCGCACGCTGCCGGCGCAGTCGCTGCCCAAGCCAAGCGGCGAACCACAAGCGGCGAGCAGCGCGGCCTCACCGCCGCTCGAGCCTCCCGGCGTGCGCGCCGTGTCGTACGGGTTGCGGGTGGCGCCGAAAATCAGGTTGTCGCTCTCGAAGGCGAACAGCAGATCCGGCAGATTGGTTTTGGCGATGGGGATAGCGCCCGCCCGCCGCAGACGCTCCACCAGCGTTGCGTCCTCCGTGGAGGGCGGCGCGTTCTTCCGGCCCAGCGTCCCCGCCGTAACCACCGTGCCGGCCAGCTCGAGCGAGTCCTTGATGCTGAACGGCACGCCGTGGAGCGGCCCGCGCGGTTCGCTCGCATCGGCGGCCGCGGCCTCTGCCAGCGCGCTTTCCGTGAGTACCTGTATGGCGGCATTGATCTTCGGATTGATGGCGGCGATCCGCTCCAGGTGCGCCGCCACCAACTCGCGCGACGAGACACGCCGCTCGCGGATCAGCCGCGCCTGTTGGGTGGCGGAATAAGCGATGAGTTCTTTCATGGTCTCC
>Ga0224534_1001733_pt1 | contig 11093 bp, 10 predicted proteins | sample 714E12024metaG_FD_172012 | JGI IMG/M metagenome (GOLD analysis project Ga0224534, IMG submission 172012) | Peat soil microbial communities from Stordalen Mire, Sweden - 717 E1 20-24 | ecosystem: Environmental > Terrestrial > Soil > Wetlands > Peat | place: Sweden: Norrbotten County, Stordalen... | reverse complement strand
TGGCCAACATCAATACGGGGCCGCGTCAGCGACCCCGCTTAGCCGCTTTGAGCGGCTAAAATCTTAAAGCCTCCGGCTCTGCCGGAGGATGCTTACTCCGGCTGGCGCGAGAGGAGCGCCGCGTAGACTTCTTCCAATCGGCGCGCCGCCAGGTCCAGACGGAAGTTTTCGCGGATGAGCCGGCTCGCATTGCGCGCCAACTCAGCGCGCCAGGACGGCTGGCCGATGAGCCGATTCAAGGCCAAGGCCAAGCCGGAAACGTCTCTCGGGCCGAAGAGCAGTCCTGTCTCGCCGTCCGCCACAAGCTCCGGATTGCCGCCCACACGGGAAGCCACGACGCAACATCCACACGACATGGCTTCCATCAAAGAATTGGAAAGCGCTTCGGTCAGCGAAGGCAAGACGAAGATATCGATGCCGCGGAGCCAGGGGGCGACATCCGCGGTGGCGGGCTGGAAAACGCAATCCTGAAGGATTCCCAGCGCCGCAGCCTGGGCGCGGAGGTCCTCCTCGCAGGCTCCGCTGCCTACAATAGCGAGCTTCATGCCAGCCTGTCGCGCGCGGACCAGGGCGAAGGCCTCCAGTAACGTATCCAGGCCCTTTTCCGGGCGGAGCGCACAGACCACACCGACCACCAGCGAAGCATGGGCCAGGGCTTCCGGACGGCAGCCACGCAGGCCGTGGAAGACATCCACGTCGATGCCGTTATAGCAGAGATGAATTCGGCCAGACGGGACCCGTTCATCGTCGATGAGGTGGCGGCGGAGGAACTCGCAGTTCACCACCACGCCATCCGCCAGAAAATCCGTAAGCCGCATCAAGCGCCGGAAGCTGGGCGCCAGGTCGCGGTGCGCCCGCTGGCTGGAGAGCACGACGGGAGCGCCGGCCATCCGTGCCGCAGGCACGCCATACACATTGGCCGGGGTGTCAAAGGTGTGGACCAGGCGGATGGTATGGCGGTGGATATAGCGAGCGATCGCCAAGGCGCCCCGCACGCTGGCGATAGAAGGGACGGGAAAATCCACCAGCGGGATGCCAGCGGATTCGAGTTCGCGCCAGCGCAGCCCGCCGGGCCGGAAAGCGCCGACATGGGGGGTAAAACGGGACCGGTCCAACGTCTTGGCGATTTGGGCGAGCTGGCGCTCGCTGCCGCCCTGGTCCAGATGCCGGGCCATCAGCAGAACGGGTTGTGATGAGGACATGGGGCGAAATCAGGCGCAGCAAGAAGCAAATGGGGCCTCGCCTGTAGTCTATCATCCCGGCTGAATCTCAGATTGGCCGTGCCGGGAACCTGGGACCGGACCCCCGGCGCACCGCAAGTAGTGGCTTTTCAGTCACTCACACGCCCCCGCCTCGCTTTCGATTTCGTGTGAACCTTCCCGTGCCAACGCGGCCCGCTCCCGAGGGCCGATCACCGCCGAGGGGGAAGAGCGCTCTTCCGCTAACGCCATTCGCCACGCCCTCCTGGCTACGTGCGCGGTTCTGGAAAACGAATCGGGTCCGTGTTTTGATGACCTCGTAACCCAGCATACCCAGCGTTTCGCTCCCGCCGACGGCGAGGCCGCCCGCATCGCCGACGCCTTCGCCGAATTGGCCGCCTCCCCCGAGCTGAACCTGCTCCATCGTTACAAAACCCGCCTCCACCGCATCTACCAGCGCGCCCTGTACAACCTCGCCCTGCTCGGCGAACGCGTAGTACCAATCCCCGCGCTCGCTGCCTGCATGTGGGCCGCCGCCGGAGACAAGGCGTTTTCAAAGTTCAGGCCAGCCATTGGTTGCCCGTTTGAGCAACCCGGCAAGGGCCGCCGGCGCGTCCAAGCGCGCACAGTAGGCCATTATCGAGTTTGTGTTACGGTAGAAACAGAGCGCTTTCCTCTTCACCTCGCCGCGGCGGAGATTGCGCGCAGATCCAGGTAAATGGGGCCGCCTTCGTCACAAATCGCCAGCGACTCAAACCCGGTACAGGTCCTTGGGTTCGCTGCCTTGCTCGGCTTCATCTACGCGTACAACAGCAGGGTGCTGGACATGCATTTTTATTACCTGCACCTTCCGTTGGTCTTGGGCGCGACGTCGGGGATTTGCGCCCTTATTGCGGGCAGCCTCTTCAAGGCTTTCAGAACGCGGGCCGGCATCCTGTATCTGGGCCTGACGTGTTGGTTTGCGGCGGGCGTGCCGTTCGCCTATTGGCGCGGAGGCAGCGCAGACCAGGTCGCGGGTTGGCTGCGGACGCTGGTCATTTGGGCATTGCTCGTAGGGCTGACGGTCACATTCCGGGAATGCAAGCTTCTGCTGAACGTGGTTGTTTTTGCTGGTGCGACTGCCGCCCTCATGGCGCTGTTCGGAGAAGGGGTGGAAGTCGGGGGCCGGCTCAGCCTGGAGCGGGGGATATTCTCGAACCCGAATTACTTCGCCCTGGAACTCCTGATCGTGCTTCCGTTCGTCTGGCGATTATATTCGGGCGTCGGGCGGTTCGTCGTGTTCCGCCGCGTGCTCGCAGCCGGGTCGGGGGGGGTGATCCTTCTGGCTCTCTTCAAGTCGGGATCGCGCGCAGGCCTGTATTCGCTGGGAGTCATGGTTTTCCTGGTGATCCTGCGAGTAAGCCTGATCCGGAAAATTCAGATCGCCCTCGCGGCCGGCGTTCTGTTCGTCTCCATTTTTGCGGCTCTGCCCGGATCCTTGCGCGTGCGGTATTTCACCTTCTCGGGTATGGAAGGCGCACAGATTGGGAGCGCCCTGGTCGACATCTCCGCCGCCGCTTCGACGCTGGAACGGCAACACACGCTCCGCGAGAGCCTTTCGATTACGCTGACACATCCTATTTTCGGCATTGGCCTGGGAAACTTCACCCCCTATGTGAACCAGGTCAATCGAGACTCGGGGGCCAGAAAGGAAGCTTGGCTCGGTACGCACAACACCTATACGCAAATGTCCTCCGAAGCTGGTATCCCGGCGCTTCTGATGTTCCTCGGCATTATCGGGGTGACCTGGCGCTCGCTCACGCGCCTGATTCGGGCCACGCGTCGCGACGACCGTCCAAAAGCCCGGGACATCAACCATGCCGCGCACGCAGTGCAGGTCTGCCTGGGCTCGCTGTGCTTTTTTCTTGTCTTTATTCACTTGGCGTATGACATTTACCCCCCCATGGTAATCGGGTTCGCGCTGGCAGTCGCGTACACGGGGGAACGCGAACTGAGAGAGTTGGACGCCCAGCAGCTTCCGCCGGTGGCCGGGAGTTTTGGTGGAGATCGCGAAGTTCTCTTCTCTGGCGGATCCGGCACAGTGCAAATTCCCCGGACCGTGGGACGCCCCTCGGCGGCTCTGAGCATGACCGCCGAGGGGCGGCACACGGCACCGGCCGATTCTCCCAGACCCGTTTAGGGCCGTCGCCGCGGCTGATGTCATGGACTGGAGATCGGCTTTTCGGAATCCCGCTTCAATAAGGCGGCCACGCATCCAGGGCCGTAAATGCGCCGCCATTTTATGCGAGTGTCAAATCATGTTAGATTACAAATAGTTCCAGCCCCAAGAGATGTCCGCCCCCCACCCACAAACGGCCACTCGCGCAAAGGACTTTTTTCACAATGTCTTGTGGAGTTGGCTCGGCGTTCTCTTCAGCCTTGTCTCCGGGCTTTTTCTTTCGCCCTATGTGATTCATCACCTTGGCGATGAACGATACGGTATCTGGGCGCTGGTCTTCTCCCTGGTGGACTATTACGGGCTGGTGGATTTCGGGTTTCGGTCGGCGGTCGTCAAGTACGCTGCCCATTTTCGCGCTACCGGCGAGATGGATCGCCTGGAGACGCTGATCAGCACGGGTCTCGCGTATTTTTCGATCGCGGCTATCGCCGTGGCCGCCGCTTCGTTCGCAATCGCGACTAATGTGACTCGCTGGTTCAATGTTCTACCCCGCGACGCGGATGCATTTCGTTTTCTGACCATCACGGTAGGGATTGCGTTTGCGTTGGGCGTCATCTTCAACACGTGTACCGCGGTTCTGGAGGGCTATCAGCGATTCGATATTACCAGCCGCATCATGATCGTGAACAACGCCGTCCGAGTGAGCGGCTGTTTTGCGGTGATTTTCCTGGGCTTCGGGCTGAAAGCCATGGGGATTTGCGTGTTGGGGGGCCAGATTATCGGCTATGTCCTTACTTACCGCTCGCTTCGACGCATCTTACCTGGGAGGACGTTCGGTCCGCGAAAGGCCCGTCTCTCCTCTCTGCGCCAGATGCTGTCATACGGCGCTCACACGTTCGTCGCCAGCATCTCACTCATCGTTCTGAATCAGGATGCACCGTTGCTGATCGGTCATTTTCTGTCGGCCAGGCTGGTCGCTTACTACTCCTTCCCGCTGCGATTGCTGAGTTACTCGGTTGACCTGGTAGGCCGCCTGGGGATGGTCACCGGCACGAAGGCAGCCGAACTGACCGCGTATGGCGATATGAAAACCATTGCCCGCATGGCGATTTTGGTAAACAGGTACTGCCTGATGATGTTCCTGCCGCTGACCGTCTACCTGGCTGTTTTCGGCCGGCAGTTGCTGAAAGTCTGGCTGAATCCGGCATTTGCTGCGGAAAGCGCCCCGTTGCTGCCGGTGCTGGGGGCGGGCGTGGTGGTCGCCGTGGCCGCCCAATACAACTCCAGCGCGATCCTGTACGGCCTCGCCAAACATGCGGCGCTGGCGCGCGCGGTGCTCGTCGAGGCTATCCTCAGCGTGGCCGGACTCTGCTATGTCCTCCCGCGGTATGGGATTATGGGTGCGGCTTACCTAACCGCGGTCCTGATGATCGTGTCGCGCGGCATCGTTGTCCCATATGCGGTCAGCCGATATCTCGAGGTCGGCTATGGGACATATCTGTGGGGGATTTACGGTAGAGCCCTCATAATCGGCACCCCAGTCTCAATCGTGACCTGGTTGGTAAACCGGGCCATCGGCGAGCCTGCATCGTGGGCTGTCGTCCTAGGCGGCGGGACAGCCATGGCCGCCTGTTATTATGCGCTCGTTTTCTTCCGCGGTATAGAGCCCGGGCATCGTGCGATGGTGTTTGCTTGGGCAAGGGAGGGGCTCCGCAATCTGACTTGAGCTTCCGTCAGACAGAACAATTGTCAGCGACGAGACGCTGGCCTGGGTGCGGCAGGTGCTACGGGAAAGCCACCGCGACGAACGTCAGTTCCACGACGAGGCCATCGCCAAGCTCCAGCGTGAGCATCGCCGCCTCCAGGACCGCATCGACGCCATGTACGAGGACAAGCTGGACGGCCGGATCGGTAGTGCCTTCTTCGACGCCAAGGCCGCGGAGATGCGCACGGCGCAGGCGGCCACCATGCGCGACCTGGAGGCCCACCAGACCGCCAACCGCAGCTACATCGAGGAAGGCGTCCAGCTCCTGGAGTTGGCGCACAACGCCCACGCCCTGTTCGAAAGTCAGCCTGCGGCGGAAAAACGGAAGCTCCTGGATTTCGTACTCTCGAACTGCACCTGGAAAGGCGGCGAACTGACCGCGAAATATCGGCAACCCTTTGACGTGTTGGCGGTTGCGGTCGCGTCGGAACAGCAGCGGATGGGAGAGGGAATGGCGGAAACGACCGAAAATGAGAACTGGCTCCCCGGGAAACCCGGCATAAAACGACCTCTCCGCCCGTACCGCGTTGATTCCACGAGAAGACGTCGCGCAAATGTCGCCCTCTAGAATCCCCTCACGAGAGCACAACTGGTCAACTGATCGCCAGCCTGACCGGCTTGCCGACGCGGCTCAGCATTTCCACCAGCGTATCGATGGTGAACTTGGCGGTCTTCTTGTTCACCACGTCGGACACACGCGGGCGCGAGACCATCAAAATCTCGGCGGCCTCGGCCTGCTTCAAGTGATGTTCCGCAATCCAGACAGACAGCTCTTCCATCAGGTGCTGCTTCAGCAGGCGCGCGTCACTGATCTGTTTGCGGGACGCAGCCTGTAGACGTTTGGCCTCATCCGGCGTAAAACCCAGTTCCAGGAAGAGGTTCGCGCCCGGCTTTGTCACATGGCGGATTTCGGTGTCGATCTTCATTTCTTTTCCTTCGTCACGTTGCACACGGCGCGATAGCGCGCTGCGGCGATCGCCCTATCGTGCTTGCTGGTCGCCTGAGTCTTCTTCTGGAAGCAATGCAGGACGTAGATGGCTTCCGCGAACTTGGCGACGTACATCACGCGGTAAATGCCGCTTGCCTCCCTGATCCGAATCTCCCTCGTGCCCGAACCTACTTCGTCGAACGGCTTCCAGTCTGCCGGCTCAAGCCCGGCCTGGACCTTCCCCAACTGGAAGCCCGCTTCCTTCCGGGCGTCTTTTGGGAACGCCAGCAGATCGTCGTAGGCAGACCCTGCCCAACGGATCTGTTTTTGATCGTCCATACAACCAGCATGTATAAAATTTTATACACGCCTGCGGGTGCAAGTCAAGGTGCTCGATGACCGATGCTCGGTGAACGATGATCCAGCGGGGTGTAGGCGGCGCTGTCAACAGAGAACACCGAAGTTGAAAAGTTGCATTCCTGGGGGCCCAGGCTTTGGCTCCCCGGCATGGATTCGAACCACGATTCACGGCTCCAAAGGCCGCTGTCCTACCATTAGACGACCGGGGAATCAGGATGAAGGACTGCTCTCGACCAGTGTAACCTTCCCGCGTGGACCGCTGCAACGTGTCCGGCAATACCGGTCACGTCGCCTCGCGGGCGGCAAGAGCGTCGTTCACCGTCTCAATCACCTCCGCGTGCGAGAACGGCTTTTCGATAAATCCGTGGATCAGTCGCTGTTCCAGAGCCGCTTGTATCGCGGGATCGTCCTTGTAGAAGTACCCTGAGACCACCAGGACCCGAATACCGGGGTCGGCCACGCGAAGCTTTCGGGCCAACTCCAGACCGTCGATATCCGGCAGCTTGGCGTCCAGCAGAGCCATGGTCGGACGGTTGACCCGGGCCGCCTGGAGAGCACTCCGGCCGTCCAGCGCCCGTATGCACTGCGCCCCCAGTCCCCCGAGCACCCGTTCCAGGGCCCAGCATATGTCAGGGTCGTCGTCCACGACGAGGACGACCCGGTTCGCAAGGCTCACCGCTTTTCTCCTCTGTCCCGGCCAGCGACGGCAGTTTCACCGTGAAAGTGCTCCCCTTTCCGCTCTGGCTCTCGACTCCGATCGAGCCGCCGTGCTGATCGACGATAGAGTGGCAGATGGATAGCCCAAGGCCGGTGCCCTTTCCCAGAGGAGCCCGCGTGAAAAACGGATCGAAGACCTTGTCGAGGTCTTCCTGAGAGATCCCTTCTCCGGTGTCGGTCACGCGCAGCAGCACTTCGCCGGCGGCCTGCTCGGCCAGGATGTCTACCGTCCCGCCGTTCGGCATGGCGTTCATAGCGTTGAGCAGCAGGTTGATGAACACCTGTTCCAGCAGGCCCGGAACCCCCAGGACCTGGCAAGGCTCCGGCGGGAACTTCGTGCGAATCTCGACATTCTGAACCTTGGCCTGGTTATCCACCAGAGCCAGGGCATCCGTCATGACACACATGAGGTCCAGCGGCGTCTTGCTCTTGTCCGCCGAGGGGTGCGCAAAACGCAACAGGTTCTCAATGATGGTACTGGCCTTCCGGATGCCGCTGTGAACCTTCTCCGCGCACTCCCGGCGAAACTCCGGGCTGAGATCGTCCTCCGTCAGGAATTGAGCGGCCGAGGAGGAAATCGCCAGCGGCGTTCGGATTTCATGGGCGATCCCCCTGGCCATCACGCCCAGAGCCGCCAGCTTCTGCGATTCCAGAATCTGCAACTCGAATTTGCGCTGTTCCGTCAGGTCCCGGCCCACTACCACGAAGCCCACCGTTCGCGCCGCGTCGTCCGTCATCTGAGAGAAAACCCAGGCCACCGGACGGCAACGCCCGTCTTTGGTCTTCAGGTTGGATTCGATTCGCCCGGAGCCCCCGCGGGACGCCCCTTTGGTGAGTAATCTTCCCACCTGGGCGGCGCCGGTCTGGTCGCAGTAGTCGAGAAACGGGCGGCCTTTCAACTCCTCGAGTGAGTAGCCCGTAGCCCTTTGCGCCGCCTTGTTCCAGGTCAGGACATTGCCCTCTGTGTCGGTCGAGATCACAATATCGCTGGCGCTCTCCACCACGCTGGCCAGATGGCGCTCCATCCGCCGGATCTCCTCGCCCAGCCGCATCTGCTCGGTAACATCGTCCATCAGGAGCAGTACGTGATCCACCTGCCCGGCCCAGTTCACTGGGACAACGCTGCAGTAGTAGACCCGAATCGGGACCCCGGGTGCCCGGTAGGTCAGCCTCTGGCTTTGCATCGCATGGCTGCTCGTAAGGACCTTTCGGATCTGCTGTTCCAAACTCATTTCCGCCAGGATCACCTCCGGGAAGACCTCCGCCAGCCGCTTTCCGGCAGTCGCACCGGTCGTCCGGCGGGATTTCTCCAGGAAGTTCCGGTTGGCCAGGACCACGCGCAGGTCCTCGTCCAGCAGCAGAACCGACGAAGGAATGGTGTCCATCAGCATCCGGTACAGCAATTCGGATCTCTTGCCTTCGGTGACATCGATGGCGTTCACCAGGCAGGCGCTCTCGCCCGCGAAATCCACCCCCGATCTGGCGACCTCGACGTAGATCACCGTTCCGTCCTTCTTTACGTGTTGCCACGTCCGGTTAGGCGCCGGGGAAACAGGCGACCTCAGCGCCTGATCGAGGAGGGCCGACCTCTCCGCCGGCAGATGCAGTTGCCGCACCGTCATCGCCAGGAACTCCTGCCGCGAGTATCCGTAACACTCGATGGCCGCGTCGTTCGCCGCTAGAAACGACAGCGTTGCGAGGTCGTAGATCCACATCGGCCGCGGGCTGCTCTCAAACAATCCGGCTGTCGCTCTGGCAATCTGCTGGCGTTTTTGCTCGTGGATTGGCACGGAACGTTCCACCAGTACCGATGTGCCGCCGGCAGCCAATACCTCTCAGAATTGTTATGGGCCGCCGATCCGGGCTTGCCCGGGCGAGGCATGCTTAGTCTCGGCACTGCAGGCCGGAGTGCCCGCTCCACGTTGTGGCGCACGCTTCAGCGTGCCGCGTCGGCACTCATGCCGACGCTTGGCTGGTTTCGAAATGACCGGAACGGTCCATTAATTCCCGCGCCCCTAAAGATTACCGGCCAAGAGCCGATACGTCTAAGTGGCGGCCGAAAACCCACGCCAGGGCGCGCGAGAAACTTGTGAGAGTTCAAGGTATTTTCAACACTCTATCTTTTCATGCACTCCGTTCCCCCAGGAAGTGTATCAAGGTCTTGCCGAGATGAATAACGGCCAATCCGGCGCAAGTGGAAGAAAACTCGTCTACATCCCGATCATCCACACTCTGGCCGACATGGGGACGCTGGGGACGGCGGTACGAGGCATGAAACTGTCGGCGCTGGGGCGGCAGGGTCTGTCGCAGAACGCGGCCGTGGTGGAAAAGATGTGGGCCCAGATCGAGAGCGTGGTCGCCAAACTGCCGGTAACCCCCGGCTCCCTGCGGGTCTATCAGGACGGATTGCCGGTTTGCCGGCACGAGCAGGAGATTGTGTCCGAGTTGGCCTCGGCGGGGAACCGGAACCACGGGTTGCTCCTCAAACTCCAGGCGCGGGGCGCCACACTGATGGGTACCGAGTCGCCCGAGTTGCTGGTTGAAGAATACCAGCTTGCAGCCGCTGCTTTCGCTTCCGGGGCCGCCCTCCGGACCCAGGTCCGCCAGAAACAATTGCGCGATACGCTGCTCGAGAAGCGAGACCGTTTCATCGCGGCGCGCATCAATGGGACCTTGGGCGCCGGGGAAAGCGGCATTTTGTTCATGGGGATGCTCCATCAGGTCGCCAGATACCTGGATTCCGATATCGGCGTGATCTGCCCGCTGGGCCCGCCCCGCGTGAGCCACGGACGACGTTCATGAGTACGGTTCAAGGCAGAATCCTGATCGCCGAGGACGATCCCGAGATGGCCCAGTTGCTGGGGTGCCTCCTGCACCGCGCGGGGCTCACCCCGCTGCTGGCCAAAGACGGAATCGAGGCGCTGCAGCTGGTCCGCGCCGGAGACCCCGACGTGCTGCTGGCGGACCTCCGGATGCCGGGCATGGATGGCATGGAGTTGATGCGCAAAGCCAAGGATCTCGACCCCGAGCTGCCGGTGATCCTGATCACCGGATTTGCCGAGGTGCGGGGAGCGGTGGAGGCCTTGCGCGCCGGCGCCCACGACTATCTCGCCAAGCCGTTTGACCATCAACAAGTGATCCGCGTCGTGCTCCGCGCGCTCAACGAGCGGCGCTTGAAGCTCCAGTTGAAACACTTGGCGGATCACGTCCACCAGGCCCTCTCGCCGCGGGAGACGTTCGGCCCCAGTGAGGCGGTCGGCCGGGTGATTTCCGCCATTGAACGAGTCGCGAGTTCGAATTTCAGCGTGCTCATCGTAGGCGAAACCGGGTCCGGAAAGGAGGTGGTGGCGCGGGCCATTCACCAGGCCAGCGGGCGCGCCCGGCAATCCTTTATCCCCGTGGATTGCGGAGCCATTCCCGAAATGCTGTTCGAGAGCGAGTTGTTCGGACATGAGCGCGGGGCGTTCACCGGAGCGGACCGCCAGACCATTGGAAAGATCGAGGCGGCGCACGGGGGTACTCTCTTCCTGGACGAGATTTCCAATATGCCGCTGGCCTCGCAAGCCAAGCTGCTCCGCGTGCTCCAGGAGAAGACCCTGTATCGGCTGGGCGGCGCCAAGCCCATCCAGGTGGACGTCCGCATGCTGACCGCCAGTGGCCATGACCTCGAAGGACTTTGCGATGGCGGTTCCTTCCGTCCCGACCTTTACTTCCGGTTGAACGAATACACCATCTTCGTCCCGCCGCTGCGCGGGCGCAGGGAGGACATATCCTACCTGGCGAAGCGGTTCCTCGATATTGCCAACATCGAGCTTTCCAAATCCATCAAGGGGTTTTCCCCGCCGGCCGTCGAGCTGATGCTGGCCTACGACTGGCCCGGCAATGTGCGGCAGCTTCGGTCGGCCGTCCGCCGCGCCGTTCTCATGGCGGAGGACATCGTGACCGAAGAACATCTCGGCCTGAGAC
>Ga0224534_1001732_pt1 | contig 11097 bp, 6 predicted proteins | sample 714E12024metaG_FD_172012 | JGI IMG/M metagenome (GOLD analysis project Ga0224534, IMG submission 172012) | Peat soil microbial communities from Stordalen Mire, Sweden - 717 E1 20-24 | ecosystem: Environmental > Terrestrial > Soil > Wetlands > Peat | place: Sweden: Norrbotten County, Stordalen... | reverse complement strand
ACTTTGACGACGAGCGGACCGGGCGGCTCTTGGTCTTCGGAAACAGTATGGAACTGGGGCGGCGGCATTGGCAGCGGCGGCGGCATCAGCACTCAATATCCAATTCCGGCCTGGCAGACAAACATCAGCATGACGGCCAACCAGGGTTCGACGACGAAACGCAATACGCCGGACGTAGCCCTGACGGCGGACACTGTTTATGTCCGGGCAGACGGTCGCAATTACAGCGTGGGCGGCACGAGCTGCGCGGCGCCGCTGTGGGCGGGCTTTGCCGCGCTGGTCAATCAGCAGGCCACCGCTGCAAGCAGGCCGGCGATAGGATTCATCAACCCCGCCGTGGACGCGATTGGCACGGGTGCGAACTACACCTCGGTCTTTCATGACATCACCACCGGCAACAACACTTGGAGCGGCAGCCCCACCAAGTTCTACGCCGTTGGCGGCTACGACTTATGCACCGGCTGGGGCACGCCGGCTGGACAAGCTTTGATCAACGCGCTGGCGAATCCCGAAGCGCTGCTCATCGCGCCGCCCACAGGCTTTACTTCCAGTGGCGGATTCGGCGGGCCGTTCACCATCACTTCGCAAACCCTTTCACTGACCAACGCCGGAACCAATTCCTTGACTTGGACGCTCGCCAATTCTTCGGCCTGGCTGACGGTGTCATCAATCGGCGGCACGCTCACACCCGGCGGGCCCGCAGCCACGGTGACGGTGAGTTTGAACTCCGCCGCCAGCAATCTGGTGGTGGGGATTTACAACGCGACACTGTGGTTCACCAATTTGAACGACAGTGTCGGGCAAAGCCGTCAATTCACCTTGTCGGTGATCAGTCCGCCCGTCATCACAACGCAACCGGCCAATCAGGCGGTTCTGGAAGGAGCAACCGCAACATTCACGGTTGCGGCCACCGGCGGCCTGCCGCTGGCATATCAATGGCAGGACAATGGAACGAACCTGACCGATGGCGGAAACATCTTCGGCTCCACGACCACCAACCTCATCGTCAGCGATGTATCGGCAGCCGATGTGGGAACTTACACCGTCGTCGTGACCAATGTGGCCGGCGCGGTTACCAGTTCCAATGCGCTTTTGACAATGATTCCCTCGGCACCGGTCATCACCATGCAACCGGCTGATGAGACGGTGGTGGTGGAAGGCACTGCCCGATTCGCCGTGATTGCGGTGGGCACCAAACCGCTCTCCTATCAGTGGAGTTTTGACGGAACGAACATTGTGGACGCAACCAATGCGACACTGACACTCGCCAACGTTCAATTTTCCCAAGCCGGCGCTTATGGCGTGGTGGTGACAAATATCTACGGTTCAACCAACAGTTCGGACGCTGTCTTAACGGTGATTCCCTGCGATCCGGCTCCATCCGGTTTGGTGGCTTGGTGGCCGGCCGAAGGCAATGCCAATGACATCGAGGGCGGCAACAACGGTTCCCCTGCCGGCGCGCTGGGTTATACCAAGGGTGAAGTGGGTCAGGCGTTTGTTTTCGATGGCAGCACCAGTTACATTCCGGTGCCGGCCTCATCGAGTTTGGACATTGGAGCCGGCAGCGGCATCACGATTGAATGTTGGATTCAGCCCAACGCCTACAACGTCAACGTCTCGGGAGCCCCAATCATCGAATGGGATTCTGCCACCACGGACGGGCTGGAGTTTTGGTCTCAAGGCTCGCTCTTTGCAAACGTGATAGACACGTCAGGCACCGCGCATAGACTTCAAACGGCCGACGGTTTGGTAAGCACGAACAGTCTCCAGCACGTGGCGCTCACATACGACAAGAGCAGCGGGCTGATGGTCATTTATTACAATGGTATGGCCGTCACGAATGCCAGCATCGGCAATGTCACTCCGCAGACGACCTATCCGGTGAACATCGGGAGACGGACGGGACAACCCATCGGCGATGGCGACACCTATGGCGGGTTGATGGATGAATTAAGCCTTTATAACCGCGCCCTGTCTTCCAATGAAATCGCCGCCATTTACAACGCCGGCAGCGGGGGCAAATGTCCGATGCCACCAACCATTACGACCCAGCCGGCCAATCAGACCGTGTATGTTGGGAACACGGCGAATTTCATCGTCACGGTCAGCGGCACGCTTCCGCTGACTTATCAATGGAGTTTCGATGGGACGAACATTGTGGGGGCAACAAATAATCTGTTGGTGCTGACCAATGCACAATTTAGCCAGTCGGGAATTTACGCGGTGCAGGTGGCCAATGTTTGCGGATCGGTTCAAAGCTCCAATGCGCTTTTGACAGTGAATCCAACACCGCCCTGTGATCCGGCGCCATCGGGTTTGGTGGCTTGGTGGCCGGCCGAAGGCAATGCCAATGACATCGAGGGTGGCAACAACGGTTCTCCGGTCAGTGGGATCACCTACGCCAATGGCAAAGTGGGACAGGCATTCGTATTCGACGGCACTACCAGCCTGATAACGGTGCCCGCGTCCCCAAGCCTTGCGGTTTCGAATCTGACGTTTGAAGGCTGGATTTTCCCCACTGATCTCAATCAGCCCCGTCCTGTCATTGATTACGGTGGTGGTGGACAGGCCGTGCCGGTCTGTCTGTGGATCAACACATCTGGCGGGTCCTCATCGGTTCCGGGTGCCATCTATGCCCTGATTCGCGACCGGAGCAATATTAATAATTTCATACAGGTTATAGCCGCCGGTGGGACCGTCACGTTGAATCAATGGAATCATGTCGCGTTCACTTATGACACCGTAAGCCGTGCCGGCGTCCTGTATTGCAATGGGGTTCAGGTGCAATCCGGCACTTCGCCGGCAGCCCTTGTTCCGCAGAGTGCTCCAGTGAACTTGGGTTATCGGGACGTGAACAGCCTTGATATTTTGCGCGGCTACCGATTTGCCGGTCGGCTGGATGAAATTTCGGTTTACAACCGCGCTCTTTCGTCCAATGAAGTCGCCGCCATTTGCAATGCCGACAGCGGAGGCAAGTGTTTCACGCCAACGCCGCCTGTTATCACTTCCCAGCCGGCGAATCAAACGGTGAGCGTCGGCAGCACGGCGAGTTTCAGTGTTACGGCCAACGGGACGCCTCCGTTGACTTACCAGTGGAGCTTCAACGGGACAAATATCTTGGGAGCGACTGGCACCACGCTGACTTTTGCAAACGCACAACTGACCAACGCGGGTTCTTATTCGGTTACCGTTACAAACTTATACGGCTCGGCAACGAGTTCCAATGCCCTGTTGACGGTCAATTCGCCGCCATCATGTGATCCTGCGCCATCTGGTTTGGTGGCTTGGTGGCAGGCTGAAGGCAACGCCAACGACAGTATTGGAACCAACAACGGCACCCTCATTGGCGGAGTTACCTACACCAATGGCGAAGTCGGACGGGCATTCATGTTTGATAACGTCAACACCACCACGAGCTATATCAAAGCGTCTGCTTCACCAAGCTTGAATATTGGAACCAACGGCGGGTTCACCATTGAATGCTGGGTCAAACCGGATGCCCTTGTCCTTCAAGGCGGAGCCCCGATCATAGAATGGGATTCCTCCAGCACCGATGGTTTGCAATTCTGGGTTGGAGGACCTTCGGCAAATATCAAAGACACGTCCGGTAGTGCCCATTTCATCAATCCAGCCAGCAATGTATTGAACTCAAACAATTTTCAACACGTCGCCCTGACTTATGACAAGAGCAGCGGGAAAGCTTTCATTTACTACAATGGAGGCGTAATCGCCTCCAATAACTTTGGCAACATTACGCCGCAGACAACTTATCCGGTGAATATCGGCAGGCGGACGGGCCAGCCCATCGGAAACGGGAGCAACTATGGCGGGTTGATGGACGAATTGAGCCTTTATAATCGTGCGTTGACGGCAGCGGAGATTCAAGCCATTTACGCAGCGGGCAGCGGTGGGAAGTGCCCTCCTTCCGCCCCGTTTATTGTCACACAGCCGACCAATCAGGCGGTGGCTTTAGGAAGCACGGCAACATTTACGGTCGTGGCCGGTGGAACAGCGCCCTTAAGTTACCGATGGAGGTTCAACGGGACAAATATTGCCGGGGCAACCAATACAACACTTGCATTTGTTAATGTGCAGCCTACCAACGCGGGGACCTATTCGGTTATGGTGACCAATGCCTACGATTCTGTGACCAGTTCGAATGCGGTGCTGACAGTGTTGACGCAGCCGCCGAGCATCATCACCCAGCCGACCAATCTGACCATGACGTTAACCAGCAACGCCACCTTCAATGTGGTGGCAGCAGGTTCGCCGCAGTTGATTTATCAATGGAATTTTAACGGGACGAATATCCTTGCCGCCACCAACACCTCGCTGACGCTGACCAATGTCCGCTTGAGTCAATCCGGGAATTACTCCGTGCTGGTGACCAATGCCTACGGCTCCATCTTGAGTTCCAATGCAGCGCTTGTGGTCAACCCCCTGCTTTATTTCATCTGGAACCAGGTTCCGTCGCCGCGGTTTGCGAACACGCCCTTTGCCGTCGTCATCCAGGCGCAAAACCTGACCAATGGAATAGTCACCAATTTCACCGGCACAGTTGTGCTCCTGTCCACCAACGGCGTGCCGGTCAGTCCGGCGGTTTCCGGCAATTTCATCCAAGGCGTCTGGACTGGCGCAGTCACCGTTGCCCAGACAGCAACGAATCTGGTGCTGCAAGCCACGGATAACCCCGGAGATTCGGGCCTGGCCAATCCGATCAACGTGGTCAGCCTGCCGACACTGTCGCCCCTGTCATCGGGCGGCACGTTGTTGATCCTTTGGCCGGTCAGTCCGTCGGGATTTGTTCTTGAAACCACGGCGGGCCTTGCGCCAGCCAACTGGGTTCCGGTCACCGCGCCGCCATTCCAGATAGGCGATCAATATTTGTTGTCCATCCAGATGTCCGGGACCAACGCCTTCTATCGCCTGCGATTTAATGGCCAATAAGCCGGGACGCGCCCGCACAAAAACGGCGGGCCGGCGCAAAGCTGATTGGAATTTGCCTTCCCGTCAGCCACAATTGCCCCATGCCGTCCGGTTCGGAAAATTTGCCGCGCGTCAGCTTTATCATGCCGACGCTGAACGTCGAGGCGTTGCTCGACAACTGCCTCGCGTCCATCGCGCGGCAAAGTTATCCGCGCGACCGCCATGAAATCATTCTCGCTGACGCGCACTCCACCGACCGCACGCGCGACATTGCCCAAAAATACGGAGCCATTGTCCTCGACGACGATGGCAAGAACATGGAGGAGGGCAAACGCCTCGCGCTCCAGCACAGCACCGGCGAATTTGTCGTGTTTGTGGACGCCGATAACGAAATCACCCACGCCGATTACATCGAGCTGGCGGTGAAAGCGCTCGCCGCAAATCCACAGGCGCTCGGTGTCGAGAGCTATTATCTGCCGTCGCCCAAGATGAGTTCGTTCTGCGCCTACCTCACGCACCTGCTGCACATCAGCGACCCGATTGCCTGGCTGATGAGCGCAAATCCAAGGCTTGTCGCCCGCGCCGGCGAAATCGAGCGCTGGACTTTGCCCGGCGATTCGCTTTCGTATCCGCTCGGCGCGAACGGCTTTGTCTTCCGCCGCGCGGATTTGGAATCCGTGAAGGCTGGCGAACATTTTCAGGACACGCATGCGGCGCTGCACCTCATGCGCGCGGGCAAACGCGAGTGGCTGCGCGTGCGCGGACGTGGCGTCCATCATTATTACGTTCAGACGCTTTGGGGCTTCGTAAAAAAACGCCGCCGCGCCACGGTGCATTTTCTGCAAGTGCAGGAGGAGGCAAAAACAAACTGGATGAAGGAACAACCGCCGGTGCCGCTGTGGTTGGCCGGAATATATTGTGTCACATTCATTGGGCCGCTTTACCACACGGCTGCCGGATTGCTTCGCGACCGTGACGCGCGCTGGCTGTGGCACTTGCCGGCCTGCCTCGGCAGCGTGCTCGGCAACGCGTGGGGCGTCTGGACTTACAAAACCCGCCGCGGCGAAAAAAATCTGGTCGCGAAGCTGAAGCCGGAACAGACTTTGAAATAAATGGGAAGCCACATCGAACGCTTCGGTCGCGCGGACGGCCAGCCGCTGGTCAGCATCGTGGTGCTGAACTGCAACGGCGCGAACTGGCTGCCGAAATGTTTTGAATCCATCAAGGCTCAAACCATCCTCGCTCAAATTGAAACCGTCATGGTGGACAACAATTCCACGGACGACTCGGTTGCGGTTGCAAGAAAATGGTTTGCTGATTTTCCCGACGCTTGCATTGTTCGAAATTCGGAAAATCTCGGCTTTTGCGAAGGCAACAATTCCGGCGCGCGACCGGCAAAGGGCCGCTGGCTCCTTTTTCTGAACAACGACACCCGGCTCGAAGCGGACTGCATGGAAAAACTGGTCGCCGGGACGGAAAAACTCGGCGCGGTCGCCTCCACGCCGCTGGTTTTGAATTATCCGGACGATTCGTATCAGGATTTCGGGTTTTACGGCTTCGATATTTTTGGCCTGCCTAGTCCGTCGGCGATGGCGACTGGCACGCGCGAAATTTTCATTGCCGGCGGCTGCTCGTATTTGATCCGCGCCGACGTTTTCAACCGGCTCGGGATGTTCGACGCGGAATATTTCATTTATTCCGACGACGCCGATTTGTCCTGGCGCGTGTGGATTGCGGGTCACAAAGTCGCCGGCATTTTTGAAGCGAAGCTGCATCATCGCGGCGCGGCGGGCGTGAATCCGTCCGGCGGAATCACAACCGTCGAGTTTCGCACGAATGACCGGAAACGATTTCTGACGAACCGGAATTGCCTGCTGACGTTGCTGAAAAACGGACGGCATATTTTGCTGCTGCCAGTCATTCCGCTCGTCGCGCTGCTGTTCGTGGAATCGCTGGTTGGCAGTTTGCTGTTGCGGCGCTGGTCCTTTGCGCGTGCCAGCTTCTGGAGCGTGCTGCGCGATTGCTGGCGGCTGCGCGGCCACATTTCGCGCCAACGCAAATTGGTCGCGACTTTCCGCAAGCATTCCGATTTCTGGATGCTGCGGTTCTTCAAGCTGCGGTTGAACCGGTGGGATGAGGTCAAACGGACCATCAAATTTGGACCGCCGCGCGTGGATGCCCGGTAAAGCAGGCTTTTATTTTTGGCCGGCGGCCAGTTGCGCTTGAAATTCCTTTTGCCAGTCAATGTCCGGAGCCTCCAAGCCGGCGACCATGTGAGTGGCAATGGAAGGATATGGCGTCCAGAGCGTGAATTTGCGCCCGAATAAAATTTGCCGCCAGCAATGATACCAGGCGAGGAAGATGCTTCCGGCCCAGTAGCGTTTTGTAACCGACCATTTCACAAACTTGACCGGATTGAAAACGCGTTTTTTGGTCAGTGCCATCCACATCGCCAAATCCGGGCTGACCTGTCCATGAAACTCCTGGTGAAGCTTTTGAAAGAGCTTCTGGCTTTCGATCAAGGCGGTTCGTTTCGCGAGAAATGTGTGAGTCGTGCTGACGCTGGAACGCCATTTCCGCCCCCCGAATTCCCGGCTTTCGGCGGAGAGTTTGTGCAAATCCGTGGTGTGATTGTCCAGATGGTCGTAGGGGGCGGCAAAATCGGCGTCGGGATTTTGTTTCAAGAAATTGACGGCGAGTTGAAATTGTCCCGGCAGATGAAAATAATCGTCTTCCGACAAAAACACGATCTCGGCGTCGGTTTGTTCCATGAGAATGCGCGACTGCTCGTGCAGCGTGGTGCTGGCGGCGACGCCGGGAAAGCGCACAAGGACCAGATCCTCCGCCGGCCATAAGGTTGTGAACAGTGCTTCATATTGTGGCGGGCAATTGTTGAGCAACACCCACAATTTCACCTTTAAATTTCCGAGCGAGGCTTTGAAAGATTTGAAACAAAGTTCGGCCAGCTTGAACTTGTCCTCCGCAAAAATTGGCGGACGGCTGGCGGACGCTTTTGGATAAATCCGATACGCCACCGCGAGGTCATAACCGAACTGGCTCATAATGATTCAGGGGCCAGAAAAACGGTTTTCAAGCCTGCTCTTTGTGGGTCGCCAGATATTCGCGATACCATGCGATTGTCTCGTTCAGGCCCTGCTCCAGCGTGAATTGCGGCTGCCAGTCCAAAACGCGATGCGCCCTGGCCGCGCTCAAGTATTGCGCGCGGATTTCGCCGGAGGCGGTGTTTTGCACGTCGGGTTCGAGCTGCTTGCAGTTCATCAATTGCTGGATGGCTTTGACGATGTCGAGCACCGTGACCGGGCGTTCGAGGCTGAAGTTGAAAGCCTGCCCCTGGACTTGTTTGCTGGAAAGATTTTCCGCCGTTTTCATGTAGCAACGGCTGACATCCTTGACGTAAATGTAATCGCGCACGTATTGGCCGTCGCTGCGGATGATGGGCCGCTGTTTGTCGAGAAAACAGCGGATTGTGTAGGGCACGATGCGGCTCCAGTTCAAATCGCCACCGCCGTAAATATTTCCGCAGCGCAAGATCGCGACGGGCAGGCCATAAGTGTGATGATATGCCTGCGCGATGAGGTCGGCGCAGCTTTTCGAGACCTCGTAGGGATGTTTGCCTTGCAGCGCCATATCCTCCGTGTAAGGCAGTTGCTCATGCGGGCCGTAGGCCTTGTCGCTTGATGCGATGACGACGCGCTTCACCAGATCAGGATGCAGGCGGCACGCTTCGAGCAAATTGTAAGTGCCGCGGATGTTCGTCTCAAACGTCGGCAGCGGATTCCGATGCGCGACGCTGACGATCGGCTGCGCGGCCAGATGAAAAACCGTGTCCACTTCATGCTCGTTCAGCGCGCGTTCGAGGCTCGAAAAATCCTCGACGTTTCCCTGCACAAGCGAAACCTGCCGGTAATCGCCGGAGCTGTAAAAGCCGGCCTGCGGATCGGGATCGCGCACGAGCGCAATGACACGCGCGCCCGCCGCGAGCAAATCCTTCACGAGCCAGAAGCCGACCATGCCCGTCGCGCCGGTGACGAACACCCGGCGGTCGCTCCAAAAATTATTTTTTGACGATTTCATTTCCAGATTTTCCACGGGGCCTTGCCCGTTTTCCAGACATTGTTGAGGACTTCAAATTCATACGGCGTGTCCATGTGATGCCAGTAGCCATCGTGCTTGTAAATCATGAGTTCGCCGTCCGCCGCCATCTGCTGCAACGGCTCGCGTTCGAGAATCAGATTTTCCTGGTCGCTCAAATAGCGGTCGAAGATGGACGCGTTGAACACGAAAAATCCGCCGTTGAGATAGCCGCCGCTGAACTCCGGCTTTTCGTTGAACCTGACAACGTTGCTTCCTTTTAGCACCAGTTCGCCAAACCGCCCCGGCGGATGCGCGCCGGTCAGCGTCCCGACCTTGCCGTGCGATTTGTGGAATTTGATGAGCGCGGGGATGTCAATGTTCGCCACGCCATCGCCGTAGGTCGCGCAAAAAATGCCGTCCGGCTCCAGATATTTCCGCGCGCGCCAGAGCCGGGCGCCGGTCATGGCGTCTTCGCCGGTGTCCACGCAGGTGACGCGCCACGGCTCGGCGGACTGGCTGTGGAACTGGATCCGGTCGGCGCCGTTTTTGGCGAGGTCAACCGTGATGTCATTCGTCAACGCCGCAAAGTTCAGGAAAAAATCGCGGATGAAACCGCCCTTGTAGCCGAGCAGCAGGACAAATTCATTGAAGCCGTGGGCGCTGTAAATCTTCATGATGTGCCAGAGGATCGGACGGTTCCCAATCGGCGCCATCGGCTTGGGAATGACATCGCTGACCTCGCGGAAGCGCGTGCCTTTCCCGCCGCAAAAAATTGCCACTTTCATTTTCGAAAAGATAACGAATACCCGCCACGTTATTCAACAGCTTAAAAGCCTTATCAAAATGCGCGCGGCAGCAAGTTCCTATCGGCAAGCGTTCGTCACTGATTTCCCCCGCGTTCTAGCGCCGCCCACGAAGGAGGCAGGTTTTTGCGAATCTCGATTCCAGAAAACGGCTTGCCCTGCCGCGCGCCGGCCTTTTTCGCCCAGGCCGCCATTTTTGCCACGCCCGTTTCGAGCGAAACGTTTTTAATCAGGTCGCCGAAATGTTTCCGCACTTTTTCATGCGCGGAATAAGCGTGAACAACCTCGTTGCGCGCTTCGAGATGCTTGATTTCTGATTTTGCGCCCATCGCCGCAACCACGACCGTCGCAAGTTCGTTCACGGAATAAGGCTTGTCTGCGCCGACGTTGAAAATCTGGTTGTAGCTCTCCGGGCGCGCGATGCTGGCGGCGATGACCGGCGCCACGTCGTCAATGTAGCTGAACGCGCGGGTCTGCTGGCCGTCGCCGAAAATCGTCATCGGCTGGCCCTGCATGATCTGGTTCATGAAAATGCCGATGACGTTCCGGTAGCGGTCGCCGATGTTTTGAAATTCGCCATAGACGTTGTGCGGGCGGAAAATGACGTGGTTCAACCCGAACATTTCATGCGACTCCTTCAAATCCATTTCAACCGCGTATTTGGCGATCCCGTAAGGGTCTTCCGGCTGGGGCACGGCTTCTTCGGTCATCGGCAATTGGTTCCTGCCATAGACCGCGATGGACGAGGTGAACACGAAACATTTCACGCCGTGATTCACCGAGGCGTTGATGAGGTTGACGCTGCCGAGCAGGTTGTTCGTGTAATTGAAATGCTTGATGAAGTGGCTCAAGCCCTCGGCGGCGTAGGCGGCGAGGTGGAAGACGTGCTCGAATTTGTTTTCGGCGAATATTTTTTTCACGAGCGCCGCATCCGTGACCGAGCCTTCCACGAATTTCACGCCGGCCGGAACGTAGTCGCGAAACCCGCCGCTCAAATCGTCCAAGCCGACGACCTGATGGCCTTGCTTCAACAAATGCCTGCAAACGTGCGAGCCGATGAAACCCGCCGCGCCAGTGACCAATACCTGTGAACTCATGCGGGAAGCTTAACGGAGAAACCGGCCGGCGGCGAGAATTTTCAGAATGCGAACTCGTTGCCTTGACAGCGGGCGCGGGGCAAATGACAATCTCCGTTCAATTTTTGAAGAAGCCGCCGGTTTATGAAAGTCGCCAAACCAGAAGCCACGAAAGCCGCAGCAGCAATGCCCGCGGA
>Ga0224534_1001730_pt1 | contig 11111 bp, 8 predicted proteins | sample 714E12024metaG_FD_172012 | JGI IMG/M metagenome (GOLD analysis project Ga0224534, IMG submission 172012) | Peat soil microbial communities from Stordalen Mire, Sweden - 717 E1 20-24 | ecosystem: Environmental > Terrestrial > Soil > Wetlands > Peat | place: Sweden: Norrbotten County, Stordalen... | reverse complement strand
GGTCCTGCTGCTCAAGCTCCGCAACGACTTCCCGGCCATCGTCGACAAAGTGCAGGTGACTCTGTTCACCAATTCCGACGATGTCGAGAAGCTCTACCCGGAGGCTGCCGCCGCCTACCAGCATCGCGACGAGCGCATGGGAGCGCTGACCGATGAGAGCGTGGATATCTTCTATTCCTGCGCCCTTTGCCAGAGCTACGCGCCCAATCATGTCTGCATCATCACGCCCGAGCGCCTGGGTCTGTGCGGGGCCTATAACTGGCTCGACGGAAAAGCCGCTTACGAAATGAATCCGCATGGAGGCAACCTTCCGGTCAAGAAAGTGGAAGTGGTCGACCCCGTGCTCGGCCAGTGGAAAGGGATCAACGACTTCATCGAGAACGCTTCCAATGGCGCGTTTCTCAAGTTCTCGGCCTACTCCATGATCAACGATCCCATGACGTCGTGCGGCTGCTTCGAGTGCATCGCCTGCATTCTTCCGGGCACCGGCGGCATCATGATCGTCGACCGCGAGTTTTCGGGGCAGACCCCGGTCGGCATGACCTTCTCCTCTTTGGCCGAGATGACGGGAGGCGGGCAACAGACGCCGGGCTTCATCGGTATCGGCACGCTCTACATCCTGTCGAAGAAGTTCATCAGCGCCGATGGTGGCCTGGCGCGCCTGGTCTGGACCACGACTCGCGTGAAGCAGAAGCTGGGCGACAAACTTCGGCAGCGCTGCCAGGAAATCGGGCAGCCGGAGCTCTACGGCAAGATCGCCGATGAGACCATCTGCACCGAACTGGAGCCGCTCATCGAGCATCTGGCGGCCGTCGAGCATCCCGCGCTGGCGCTCGGTGAGATGATCTAAGGAACGACGCGCATGAGCCTGGAACTGAAACCGAAGAAATGGCCCGGCGCCATCCGCGCGGTGACGCTCGGGGCTGGGAGCCGCCGGCCTCTGACCGTGGGCGGCGGCAACGGTCTGCCGCTCCACACCTTCGAAGCGAGCTTCCCGCACCGCCCGGTTTTCGCGCTGGAGATCACCGATGTGGCGCCGCCGCGATGGATCGACACGGTTCGGCAGCCCTGGAACGGAGTGCTGGGCCAGCCGGCCGCGGCCGCCCGCCGCGCGGTCGACGAATTCGGCGCAGACCTGCTGATGCTGCATCTTATGGGAACCCACCCCGACCGCGGAAATCGCTCGCCCGAAGATGCCGCCGACGACGTCCGCGCGGTCCTCGATAGCGTGCCGGTTCCACTGATCGTCAAAGGGCCGGGCGCCGGTCCCAAGCAGAATGATGTGCTGGCGCGCGTGGCGGAGGAGTGCCAGGGAGAGGGACTCGCGCTCCACTCGGCTTGCCAGGAAGAATACAAGACCCTGGCCGCCGTCGCCGTGGCCTATGGCCATGTCCTGGTGGCCGAGAGCCCCATCGACATGAACATCGCCAAGCAGCTCAACATCCTCCTGGCGGATGCCAGCATGGACTTGCGCCACACTCTCATTGACCCGCTCACCGGGGGGCTTGGCTACGGGCTGGAGTACACCTATTCCGTCATGGAGCGGATCAGGCTGGCGGCCCTCGGAGGCGATGCCATGCTGAGCTCTCCCATGATCTGCCTGGTGGGCGAGGAAGCCTGGAAGGCCAAGGAAGTCAAGGTGATCGGCGGCGTCCACTGGGAGGTGGCCACTGCGCTCACGCTCATTGAGGCGGGGGCCGAGGTTTTGGTCCTGCGCCATCCCGAGGCGATGGCCCGCTTGCGCAAGCAAGTGGACTGCTGGTTCGGAGGTGAAACATGCCGCTGACCGGCCTGCAAGTCTTCAAGCTCCTTCCCAATACCAATTGCCGCGAGTGCGGCTACCCCACCTGCCTGGCATTCGCCATGAAGCTGGCGGCGGGAAAGGAATCGCTCGACAAGTGTCCTTATGCCTCACCCGAGGCCTGCGCGGCTCTGGGCGCAGCCTCCGCGCCTCCCATACGCGGAGTGACCATCGGCCGCGGCCCGCGCGCCCTCACCGTGGGCGAAGAGACGGTTTTCTTCCGCCACGAGAAAACCTTCGTGCGACGCCCCGGACTTTTCCGCGTGTTAAACTCCGCCTCCGATCTGGATGCTTTGCTGGATGCCTGGCGAAGTCTGCGCATTGAGCGCGCGGGAGAGACATTCCAAGTAGACGGTGTGGCCATTCCGGAATCCCCCGCTTCGCCGGACTCCGCCGCTGCCGCCGCCGAGCGCGGTTTCCCGGTGGCGATCTTGGCCGCCACGCCCCAAGGCGCCTCGGCCATGGCGGAACGAATCAAGGACCAGCGCCCGCTGCTGGCGCCGCCGCCTGGCGCGGACCTGGGCGCGTACGCGAGTCTGGCCGCGCGCCTCGGCGTGCCGCTGGTGGTTTCCGGAAGCGACTTGAACAGCCTCGCCACCGCCGCCATGGAAGCCACCCGCGCCGGCGTGGTCGACATTCTATTAGAGCCTCCGGGCGCGGATCTGCGCGAGCTCCATCACAACTTGAGCGCCATTCGCAGAGGCGCGCTCGACCGCATCCACCCCGGTCTGGGCCACCCGGTCTTCCTGCGCATCGCCGCCGGCGAGTTCGAACGCGCCGTGCTCGGCATTACCAAGTTCGCTTCGCTCCTGACCATTGAGGACCACGGCGGCGAGACCTGGCTGCCGCTCTGGGCGTTGCGGCAGAACATCTACACCGACCCGCAGAAGCCTCTGCAAATGCAGCCGGGAGTCTACTCCATCGGCGAGCCTGATCGACAGTCGCCGCTGCTGGTCACCAGCAACTTCTCGCTGACCTACTTCATTGTCTCGACGGAGTTGGAAGCCACCGGCCTGGCTTGCCATCTGGCGGTAGTGGACGCCGAGGGCTTAAGCGTACTCACCGCCTGGGCCGCGGGCAAGTTCTCCGGCGACCGTGTCGCTAAGTCGCTCCGCACCATGCAAGCCACCGAGCGCGTAAGTCATCGCATAGCCATCATTCCCGGCTACGTGTCAGTCATCTCCGGCGAGCTAGAGGACGCTCTGGGCGACGGTTGGCGGGTATTGGTCGGCCCGCAAGAAGCATCCGACATCGCTCCCTTCTTCCGGGATGTCTGGGGAGCCGCGTGACAAACGCCCGAATCTCCCGTAGAATCAGGATGGGAACTCAAGCGAGGGAGCTAGATCGTGACTCTCATTCTGAAACTCGAACCGGATGTCGAAGCCGGCTTGGCCGCGATGGCGAGTGCAAAAGGCCTCTCGCTGGACCTCTACGTTCGCAATCTCTTGAAACAGTTTGCTGTCCCCATCAGTGGCACGGAGATGACGCCGGAACAGAAAGCCGCTGCCTTCGAGCAACTGATCGATGGTCTCCCCGAGATGCCCGTGCTTTCCGACGAGGCTATGAGCCGGGACGCTATCTACCGCAGAGACGATGGATCACCTCGTTGACACCAACGTCCTGCTGCGGAGCGTGCAGCACCGCAGCCCATCGTACCGGCAGGCCCGAAACGCGGTCGTGACGCTATTGCGCCGCGAGGACAGGCTCTGCATCTTCCCTCAGAACATCATCGAGTTCTGGAGCGTGGCTACACGCCCGGCGCAAAGCAACGGACTGGGACTCAGCCTGCCCCAGGCAGAATGGTATGTATCCCGCCTGGAGTCTGTTTTCACGCTGATCAACGACACCCCGGACATCTATCGCGAGTGGCACAATCTCGTGATCACCCACGGCATAGCGGGCGTACACGTCCATGATGCGCGCCTCGTTGCCGCTATGAACGTCCACTCCATCACGAGCATCCTCACCTTCGACGTCGATGACTTCAAGCGATATCCGGGAATTCGGGTGCTGCACCCCCAGGACGTCATAAGCCATTCGTAGGTGACTCCTCTCCAGGTCGCCTTCTCGCCATCCGGACGATCCACGCTCGTTCCCGGCGGCGCCACCATCCTCCAGGCGGCCGAAGTTGCTGGCCAGTCGATCTCGCACTAGCTCAAGGTTCCCCCCGGCCTACAGTTTTCCCTAAAGCCGCCGATTAGACACCTGAAGAGCTCACCGCAAGGTGGGCTTCGTTGATGCGATCTCGGACGGTAAATTGGAGGCATTTCGTGGAAACCCAGGCACGGAACCCTGAAACAACCGACACCAGTCTGTTGCTGAAGGTCTTGATGGCCTTCAAGAAAGGCGATTTCTCGGCCCGTCTGCCGGTACAGAAGACCGGGACCGTGGGCAAGATCGGGGAGCGGGCGGCTTTATCCGGGGCCGGCGGTTCCTGGAGGATCGACGCGAATTCAATGGAAGGGAGGATCGAGGGCCTGAAATCCTCTGCAACGTGACGATGAACACTCACAAGCAAACCGAGCGCCGGACGGCGTATATCCTGATCCTGATTTTCGTCTTCCTGACGGCGGGCATCGTCACCGCCAGCTCCCTCTATTACCTGGACTACGAGAAGCGCTACCGCGCCGGGGTAGAGAGCCAACTTTCCGCGATTGCGGATCTGAAGGTTGGCGAACTGACACAGTTTCGCAAGGAGCGGTTGTCGGATGCCACCATGCTGTTCCGGAACGTCTCCTTTTCCGCCCTGATACGGCACTTCTGGGAAAACCCGCGGGACGCGGACGTGCAACGCCAGATTCAGGCATGGATCGGCAACTACAAGGCGTCCTATCGCTATGACCGGGTCTTTCTGCTGGATGCCCGGGGCGTAGTGCGAATGTCGGCGCCAACCGGGCCGGAACCCATCTCCGCCATCATTTCCCGGCGCGCGTTCGAAATCCTGCGGTCAAGATTGGTTACGTTTCAGGATTTCTACCGGGACGAACACAACCAGCGCATCTACCTGGCGGTCCTGGTCCCCATTTTCGACGAACCGGCCGACCGCCGGCTTCTGGGCGTCCTGGTCCTGCGCATTGACCCCACAGTCTACCTCTACCCCTTCATCAGCCGCTGGCCCATCCCCAGCCGGACGGCGGAAACCCTGCTGATTCGCCGGGATGGGAATGACGCGCTTTTCCTGAACGATGTCAGGTTCCAGACCGGCAGCGCCCTCAACCTGCGGATCCCGCTGACGAGGGGCGGCAACCCAGGGGTGAATGCGGCGCTGGGGCTGGAAGGCCTCGTGGAAGGTCCGGACTACCGGGGCGTGCCGGTGATTGCCCAGGTGCGCCAGGTTCCCGATGCGCCGTGGTCTCTGGTCGCCCGCATGGACACGTCTGAAGTGTACGGGCCGCTGCGGGGGCGGTTGTGGGAGATCGTTGGGGTCGCCGGCATTTTGCTCCTGGGCGCGGCTGGGGCCGCGGGTTTCGTCTGGCGCCAGCAGCGCATGCGCTTCTACCGGGAGCGGCATCAAGCTGCGGAGGCGCTGGTGGAGAGCGAGGAACGGCACCGGACCATCCTCCAGACGGCCATCGACGGCTTCTGGCTGGTGGACTCACAGGGGAGCCTGCTGGAAGTCAATGCAGCCTATTGCCGCATGAGCGGCTACAGCGCGGAAGAACTGCTGACCATGCACATTTCAGACCTGCAGGCCGCCGAAACGGGCATTGACATCGCCGCTCACATGCAGAAGATCATGACGCAGGGCGAGGGTCGTTTCGAGTCCCGGCACCGCCGCAAGGACGGAAGCGTGTTTGACGTCGAAGTCAACGTCCTGTACCGACCCATCGCCGGCGGGCAGTTTGTGGCTTTTCTGATGGACATCACCGAGCGCAAGAGCGCTCTCGAGAGAGAACACGCAGCTTCAGGCTGTGCGAATCAGGAACTGCGGGAGAAGGCCAGGTTGCTGGCCGACCAGAAGGCGGAAGTGGAGGCGAAGAACGACCAGGTGGAGCAGGCCCGGCAGGACCTCGAGGACAAGACCGCGCAACTGACGCTCACCTCCAAGTACAAGTCGGAGTTCCTGGCCAATATGTCGCACGAGTTGCGGTCGCCTCTGAACAATCTACTGATCCTGGCTAAGCTGCTGGCCGATAACGCCGAAGGCAACCTGACGGAAAAACAGACCAAGTTCGCCCACACCATCCACTCCTCGGGCACCGACCTGTTGACGCTGATTAACGACATTCTGGATCTGGCGCGGGTCGAGTCGGGGAAGATGAACATCGAGCCGGCGGCGGTCTACCTGGCAGACCTGCGCGAGTTGGTCATTCAGGACTTCTCGCACGTCGCCCTGAGCAAGGGCACCGAGTTCAGAGTGCACGTCGACCCGGGTCTGCCCGACTCCATCCAGACCGATCCCACACGGTTGCACCAGGTCCTGAAGAACCTGATGTCGAATGCCCTTAAGTTCACGGAGCGCGGCTCGGTGCGGATGGAGATCAAGCCGGCCCAATCGGGTTGGAGACCCGGGACCAGCGGCCTGGGTCGCGCCGAGCGGGTGGTGGCGTTCTCCGTGGTGGACACCGGCATCGGCATTCCACCGGAGAAGCAACGCATTGTTTTCGAGGCCTTCCAGCAGGCGGACGGCACCACCAGCCGGCGCTACGGCGGAACCGGGTTGGGGTTGTCGATCAGCCGGGACATCGCGCAGTTGCTGGGCGGTGACATCACACTCCAGAGCCAGGTTGGCGTGGGAAGCACATTCACGCTCTTTCTGCCGGAGATCCGTCGTAAGGAGATGCGGCCATCGCGGCCGGCGGCAGGGGCTGAAGAGATTCCCGCGGCGCCGGCGCGCCCGCGCCCGCCGGGTCTGGCGAGCGCCTGCGACGCCGTGGCAGTTTCCGCGCTGGCCAGGTCGATGGTGGCGCAGGAACCGGTCGAAGACGACCACCTCACACTGCGGAAGACCGACCGCTTCGTGCTGATTGTGGAAAATGATACGACCTTTGCCAGCGTGCTGCTGGAGAAGGCTCGCACCCGCGGCCTCAAGGGAGTGGTTGTCACGCGCGGCGGTCCGGTGGTGAGAATGGTTCGCGAGATGGCGCCGGTGGCCATTACGCTCGACATTCTGCTGCCCGACATGTCGGGATGGGTGGTGCTGGAGGCTCTGAAGCGCGATCCTGCGACGCGGCATGTTCCCGTTCACGTAGTGACCATCTGCGACGAACGCCGCCGCGCGATGGCCATGGGGGCCGCCTCCTTCCTGCATAAGACGCTGACGCCTGGGACCCTCGACCAGGTGTTTGATCGAATCGTGGCCGCCATGAAGACTCCTGTGCGCAAGCTGCTGGTGGTGGATGGCGATCCCGCACGACGCCCAAGCCTCGTAGAACTGTTGGGGAACGGGGACATTCAAACGATTCCGGCGGCCAGCGGAGCGGATGTGTCCGCCGCGCTTCGGGAGCATCGCATCGACGGCGCGGTGCTGGGATGGAATGTGCCCGGCCTGACCGGCCTCGATCTGCTTACCACCTTACGCGACGCCACCGGACGCGGCGAGCTCCGCGTACTGATTTACCCCGCGACTCCCCTCAGCCAGGCCGACAAAGATGGGATCGCCGCCTGGGACGATGCCGCGGTGATCCAGATCGCGTCCTCTCCGGAAGACCTTCTGGACAAGAGTATGACCATGTTCCATCGCAAAGAGACGGAACTGCCGCGGGAGAAGCGCGCCAAGCTGGCCGCCGCCCGCGCGACGGACCCGAGACTCTCGGGCCGGAAGATCCTTATAGTCGACGACGATCTGCGCAACATTTTCGCGCTCACCAGCGCCCTCGAAGTGCACGACATGAATCTGACGCTGGCGGAAAACGGCCGCAAGGGCATTGAGGCTCTCCGGGCCAACCCGGACGTCGAGCTGGTGCTGATGGATATCATGCTGCCCGAAATGGACGGCTACCAGGCGATGCGGGCCATCCGCAAGATGCCGGAATACCGGGAATTGCCGGTCATTGCCCTGACGGCGCAAGCCATGAAGGGGGACCGGGAACGCTGTATCGAGGCGGGCGCCACCGACTACATCGCCAAGCCGGTGGAGATCGATCAGTTGCTGGCCCTGATGCACGTGTGGCTTCCGGAGGCCCGGAAGGTCTGACCGAGCCGCGACCGTTAGGGAGCGGAGGCGGCTCTTGAAAGGGGAAAGGAAGAAAGTCGATGGGTACACCGGCTGTACGATTTGATTCACCTACCGAACACGGACCTGTCCTGGAGCGGGTGAGAGTTCTCATGGTCGATGACCGGCCCGACAACCTGTTCGCGACGCGGGCCGTGCTGGAGGATCTGGGTGAGGATCTGGTGGCCACAACCTCGCCGATCGAAGCCGTGGACTACCTGCTGCGCCAGGATTTCGGCCTCATTTTGCTGGACGTGATGATGCCGGGAATGGACGGCTTTGATCTGGCCCTCCAGATCCGCCGCTTGCGGCGCTCGCGCGATACTCCCATCATTTTCCTCACCGCCGCCGGCAGCCCGGAGGGGATATCTAAAGGCTACGAGCTGGGAGCGGTGGACTACCTGCTGAAGCCGGTGGCGCCGGAGCTCCTCCGCGCCAAAGTGGCGGTGTTTATCCGCATGGCCCGGCAGGCCGACAAGGTCAAATACTACACCGACATGCTCGAGGAGCGGAATGGAGAGCTGCGCGAGGCGATGGCCGTGCAGCGCCAGGCGGAGCAGGAGATCCTGCGCTTGAACCGGGCGCTGAAGACCCGCGTCGGAGCCCTGTCCGAGCTGAACGCCGAACTGGAGGCGTTCAGCTTCACGGTTTCCCACGACCTGAACGGACCGCTGGCCCACATCACGAGTTTCAGCCGCGCCCTGAGGGACGAGTGCGGCCTGGTGCTGGGCGAGCGGGGGTTGGTCTGCCTGGACCGGATCGACTCCGCGTCCCAGCGCATGGGCCAACTGATCCGCGATCTGCTGGAGATGGCTCGCGGCAGTCACTCCGATATCAAGCTCGAGACGGTGGACCTGAGTGCCATCGCGGGTGAAATCGCCGGCGGGCTTCGGGCCGCCGCGCCGAAGCGGGCGGTTCAATGGGAGATCGCGAAAGGGGTTACAGCCCGCGGCGACCTCCGCTTGCTCACCGTGGCGCTGCGGAACCTGCTGGAAAACGCCTTCAAGTACACCCGGCGGGCTGAAGTGGCGCGAATTGAGTTTGGCGTCGAGACCACCACCGGCGCACCGGTGTACTTCGTCCGCGACAACGGAATCGGTTTCAAAGCGGGCGACCGCGACAAGCTATTCCAGCCTTTTCAGCGGTTGCCCTCGGCCCACGAGTTCGAAGGGACCGGAGTCGGACTGGCCACCGTGAGCCGGATTGTGAAGCGTCACGGAGGCCGGATTTGGGCCGAAGGCGAGGAAGGTTCTGGGGCGACTTTCTATTTTGAGTTGCCTGGTGTGAATGGAAGCTAGGTAAATGACCATGTCTCGAAGACGAGTTCTGATCGTCGATGACGACGCACCCTTACTGGAGCTGCTTCAGCTTTGTTTTGCGAAAGCCAACTTCGATGTAATCCTGGCATCGAACGGAGAAGAAGCCCTCAAGATTCTGCTCGAGTCCGAGCCTCCGGATCTGGTTCTGTCCGACTTCATGATGCCAGAGGTGAACGGCATCGAGCTGGTCCGCCATCTCAAGGCAAGTGCTAAACTGTTCGATACACCGGTTGTGCTGATGTCCGGTAACGTGGATACGGAGTTTCGGAAACGGGCCCTCGACCTGGGAGCGTCCGCTTATCTGCTGAAGACAGAGGGCACCCACGCTATCGCGGAGAAGGCGATTCATATGGTCGTCGGCGGGGCGCCAGGAGTTTCCGCGCCGGCCGCCCAAGTCGAAGCGATGCGCCAAAGCCTCCTGGCTCTCATTCGAATTACGACGCAAATGGATGGACTGCCGGCGCAAGCCAGGAGTGCTCTGATCACGGCCGAGAAACTGGCGGAGAGCCTTTTTGCCGCCGTTCCGGAATCCGAAACATGAATGGCTCACCAGGTCACTTTCTCTCCCTCCGGACGATCCACACTCGTTCCCGACGGCGCCACCATCCTTCAGGCGGCTGAACTTGCCGCCGAGCCGATCGGCGCGGAATGCGGCGGCCGCGGCGCCTGCGGCCGGTGCATGGTGCAAATCCTGGGCGGCGAGGTGCCCGAATACCGCGTTCTTCAGCGGGAAGCCGGGTTCCCCCATGTGCTCGCGTGCCTCACGCCGGTCCACGGCCCGCTCACCGTCTTGCCGCTCGGCGAGGCGCAGCTTCCCAAACTCATCTCCCGGGATCGGAACACCGGGTTGGCGCCGCTCCAGGCCTGGGCGCCCTGGCCCCTGAAACTCGACCCGATCGTGGAATCCCATGGCGCAGAGGACCTGGGTGTCGCACTGGATATCGGCACCACCACCTTGCGGCTCCTGCTGATCCGGCTTTCCGACGGTCTCATAACCGGTGAAGCCGGCGCTTACAATCCGCAGATCCCCAGAGGCGCGGACGTCATTTCCCGCATCGTCGCGGCCGAGAAAGGCTTCCTGGGAGAACTGGCCTCCTCCGTCCGCGGCGCAATCGGTTCCATGATCGCCGAAGCAGCCGCGGCAGGCCACGCCGGCCTCGGCCGAATCCGCGGATACGTGGTGGCGGGCAATGTGACCATGATTCACCTCCTGCTGGCGGCCGATCCTTCCGGGATTCGCCGCGTCCCTTCCCAGCCGCGCGCGCTGGCTTTCCCGCCCGTTGACGCTTCGGAGCTCGGCTGGCCCGGCGCGGACCGCACCCCCGTCTACAGCGTGCCCGCCGCGGGCGGTTGGGTGGGCGGCGACATCGTGGCAGGCGCGGTGCGCGCCGGCTTCTCGCGTTCCCCGGACGGCATGGCCCTCTATGTGGACTTGGGCACCAACGGCGAAATCGTTCTGGGCGGAGCCGACTTTGCGCTGGCGTGCGCCTGTAGCGCCGGGCCGGCTTTCGAAGGCGGCGGAATCCGCTGCGGCACGCGCGCGGACCGCGGCGCGGTGGACGGCGCATCCATCAATGCCGAGACCGGCGCGGTTCAACTCTCCGTCATCGGCGGAGGCCGGGTTCGCGGTGTGTGCGGCTCCGGGCTGATCGCTCTCACGGACGCCTTGTTCCGCGCCGGTTGGATTGACCGCAGCGGTCAATTCACTCGCCGCCTTCCGGCCGGCCGGCGCGTCGAAGGCAAGTGGGGAACGGCCCTCGCCCTCTCCGAAGACGGAAAAGTGGCGCTATGGGAGCGAGACCTGGCCAGCCTGATTCGGGCCAAAGCGGCGGTCTTC
>Ga0224534_1001728_pt1 | contig 11115 bp, 13 predicted proteins | sample 714E12024metaG_FD_172012 | JGI IMG/M metagenome (GOLD analysis project Ga0224534, IMG submission 172012) | Peat soil microbial communities from Stordalen Mire, Sweden - 717 E1 20-24 | ecosystem: Environmental > Terrestrial > Soil > Wetlands > Peat | place: Sweden: Norrbotten County, Stordalen... | reverse complement strand
AGAGAAATGATGAAAGGCAAAATGAGGAAAGGGTCAAGCGAAAGAAAAAACCATACATTAAACTTTAATCGGCCATTATTACGCTAAACTATTTTGCTATTAATGTCAATCTGATATAACCCTGCGGATAGTGCTCGCAAACCTCGGGCCGCCTTTATTTTTCCTTATCCAGGGTTTTAAAAATAATCTTGACAATGATCAACTATTCATCATACCATCTAAATGGTAATGAATATTATTTAGGGGGTGCTATCATTTGACGTTAAATAGTGAAGAGTTGCAATCCAAGGGGTGCAAGGTCACTCCGCAGCGCCGCCTGATCCTGGATATCCTAAGTCGTTCTGAATTGCACGTGATGACTGCAGAAGAGATTGTCAACCTAGCCCGGGATCAACAGCCCAACATCTCGGCGAGCACCGTCTATCGCAACCTTGGCACCCTTTCTGAACTGGGATTGATCAAGCGCCTCGACTCGATGGGAGAGGGATGGCGCTATGAAGTCAGCAGCGGCCACCACCACCACTTGGTCTGCTTGAAGTGCCACAATACGGTGGCTATAGATTTCTGCCCCATGAACAGAGATGTCAAGGAACTGGCCGAAAGAAGCGGTTTTGAAGTGGCTGATCACAGTTTTGAGATCAAGGGCTACTGCACAAACTGTCAGGCAGAAAGCAATAGGGGGTTATATCGCTTGGGTCGTGAAATCGTCGTCGAGCATGCATGATGTGAATGTATGGCAATAAAAACTACTTTGGGAGGAAAAGTGATGAGGGGTATCATGGTGTGTCTCAAGGAGGCGTTTCGTTGCAAGGTATGCTGCTTACTGGCCGGAGTTGCGGCTGTGACTGCCATGATACTGCTTACCGGCTGCGGCACCAGACAAGCTGTTACCCAGACGTCCCTTGCCGCCAACAAGGTTATCCAGGCGGTTGGGGCGGAAAACGAATATGCCGACGTCATCAGCCAAATAGGTGGACAGTATGTTTCTGTTGTGGGCATCATGAGCGACCCGAACGTCGATCCCCATACTTACGAGGCCAGCACCCAGGATGCCGCCCTAATCGCCGGAGCGTCCCTGATCGTTGAAAACGGACTTGGCTACGATGACTTCATGGATAAACTGGAAGCGGCGTCCCCCAGTTCGAGTCGTACGGTTATCGTTGCGGCCCAGGTCCTCGGCGACCCGGCGACCACGTCGAACCCGCACCTATGGTTTGATCCGAAAACCATGCCCAAGGTAGCTGCAGCCATTGCCCAGAGCCTGGAAACCCAACTGCCTGATCAAACCCAATACTTTGCCAGCCGGCTCGCCACCTTCGACAATTCTTTGAATGACTGGAACAAAGACTTGGCCGACGTCCAACAGGGTTATGCCGGAGCAAGCGTAGCCGTAACCGAACCAGTTGCCGATTACATGTTGCAGGCCGCTGGTATGAATATCAAAACCCCCTGGGGATTCCAGGCGGCCGTTATGAACGGCACCGATCCGTCGCCGCAGGACGTGCAAACCCAGGAAAACCTGTTAAGTCAGAGACAGGTCAAGGCCTTTATCTATAACCAGCAAGCCGTCGACGACGTGACCACCGCTCTCATGAAACTGGCCAAAGACAGCAATATACCGATTGTGGGGGTGTACGAGACGATGCCTCCGGGCCTGACCTATCAGACCTGGATGGAGCAGGAGACCAACAATTTACTGAAGGCGTTGAAAGACGGCGTTCCCACGGAGACCATGTCATGACCGTACCGTCGGCTTTGACAAAACAGAATCCGGTTCTGGACATCCGGAAACTTTCTGTCCGGTTGGGCGATAATGATATTCTGAAAAGCATCAATGTGCAGATCCAGCCGGGCGAGTTCATCGGGCTGATCGGCGCCAACGGCGCCGGTAAGTCCACTCTGCTCAAGGTAATTCTGGGGCTTGTACCGGTCACGGGTGGTAGTGTCGCTGTGCTCGGCAAACCCGCGCGGCGGGGTAACCGCCTGATCGGTTACGTGCCGCAAAAAATCCACCTGGACCGGGATATCCCCTTGCGGGGCCGGGATTTGGCGGCCCTAGGGTTTGACGGCCACCGCTTTGGAATTCCGCTGCCGAGTAGGGAAAAGCGCCGACGGGTGGACGAGATGCTGGTCGCCGTGGATGCTGCCGGGTACGCGGACGCCCCCGTCGGCAAGCTCTCCGGCGGCGAGCAGCAGCGCCTGCTGATCGCCCAAGCTCTCCTTACCGTCCCGCGATTGCTCTTGCTTGATGAGCCGCTGTCCAATCTGGACATCGGGAGCGCCTACGAGGTGGTCGGGCTGGTGTCGCGCCTGGCGCGCGACAGGGGAATGACCGTCATCCTGGTGGCCCACGACATGAATCCGCTCCTGCCGGTGGTAGACCGGGTATTGTATCTGGCTGACGGAAACGCGGCCATCGGGCAGGTGGATGACATTTTCCGCAATGACGTGCTTAGCGGCTTGTACGGATATGCGGTGGAAGTACTGCGGGTGAACGGGCGGATCCTGGTGGTGGGAGGCCGGGACTCTGGAGATTGCGGCCACCTTTTGTCGGCGGAGACTCATTGTTGCGGAGGAATCGCATGAGCCATTTGGCAGGACTGCTCTTTGCCCGGGGATTTTTTCAAAACAGAGAAGTAATGGACGCCTTGCTTCTCGGCGGCATCGTGGCGGCGATATCCGGCGTTACCGGTATTTTTGTTGTCATTCGCAGTCAATCCTTTGCCTGCCATGCCATCTCCGACATGGGCGGCGCAGGTGCCGCCGGGGCGTTCCTGGCCGGCATCAACACTTTTTGGGGGTTCCTGACTATTGGCGTCTTGGCGGCCATTGGTGTGGAGTTTTTGGGCGACCGGGCCCGTGAAAGGGACCTGGCTACAGGCATTATTCTGGCTGTTGCCCTTGGAGTGGAGGCGCTCTTCCTGTACTTTGCCGCCCACTTTACCGGTAAGGTGGGGGCGCCGATGCTCATCCTGTTCGGATCCATTTTTGTGATTGATCCATCGACGGTGACGGTCGTAACCGCCCTTTCAATCGCGACCGCTGTTGTCCTGGGCCTAATCTACCGCCCCCTGCTGCTGTGTTCGATTGATCCGGAACTGGCCGGGACGCGGGGAGTGCCGGTCAGGATCATTAGTCTGGTCTTTATTATTTTGTTAGCCGTCGTCGTGGAAGAAGGGTCGCTGATTATCGGGGCGCTTTTGAGCACCGCCTTGCTGATCGGACCCGCGGCCGCTGCGGTGCGCCTCACGCACAAAATGGGCTGGGCCATGTTATGGTCGGTTGTATTGGGCATGATGGCCACGTGGATGGGCATTGTTTTGGCCTATGACAGTTTTGGCTGGCCTCCCGGTGGGCGGGGTTGGCCGGTGAGCTTTTTTATTTGCGTTGTTATCCTGTTGTTTTATCTTCTGGCCAGGCTACGGTTCAAACTGCCGAGACTGGCATTCACGCTAGCCGGGAGGGCGGTGCAGGATGCTTAATTCCGGCTTGTTCACGGCGCCCTTCATGATACACGCCTGGATCAGCGCAAGCCTGGTGGCTGTTCTTTGCGCCTTTACCGGTTTCTTTGTGGTTCTCCGCGGGTCCGCGTTTGCGGCCCATGCCCTGCCGAAAGCCGGTTTTGCGGGAGCCGCGGGAGCGGTGTTTTTGGCTATCAACCCGCTCTATGGCTTAGTGGCGTTTGCCGTGGGAGGAGCCCTGTCGATCGGGGTGCTTGGCAAAAGCGAGCGCCATGATGTCGCCACGGCCCTGATCCTGGTGGCCGCGCTGGGAACAGGCAACCTTTTCCTGTCGCTGACCAACAAATATGCTACCGGAGCCTATGCCATGCTGTTCGGCCAGATCGTCGGCGTCAGCGCCCAACAGGTGTGGGACACAGTGGTCCTCGGTTTCGTCTGTTTGCTGGCCATCGCCTTGTTGTACCGGCCCCTGCTGCTGGCGTCTGTTTCCCAAGAGGTTGCCGAATCCCGCGGTATACCGGTCAGGTCACTGGAAATGGGCTTCATGGTGGTGGTCGGTTTGGTCGCCGCTGTTACCGTGCCGGTTGTCGGCGCCTTACTGTGTTTCAGTCTGCTTATCGGGCCGACCGCCGCGAGCAGTTACCTGACCTGCCATCCCAGCAAAGCGATTGCCCTGGCCCTGCTGTTTTCCCTGATTACCGTCTGGGCCTCGTTGATCCTGGCTTTCTTTTCCGGATGGCCGATTGGGTTTTTTGTTGCAATTATAGCCGGACTTTTCTATGCATGCTCAAGGGCGGTTGGTTTCCGACATTCCGGCGCTAACCGCCTTGTAAAGCGGTAACCCGCCGGACCGTGCGTCACCAGATCGAATCTGCCTTCAGGATCATCAAGAACGACCTCGTTTCAGCCGGAAGGGGTTTGGTAACGTCAAACCAGAATGCCCCCTTCGATCACAGGGCCAGCCTCTGTTGAACAAACAGGAGGCTTAATCGCGGGATCCCCCAACCGCTGTGCCGTATAAAATAATGGCACCGTAAGCATTTCCTCTTCAGCGCCACAATGTTTCACTTTTATCCGGCGTAGCCCAGAAGTATTTAATAACCACCAAGGCGGTGATGCCTGGCTATTCACTTCGTTTTATACTATATTTTAGATTATTACCGCTCTTTTTTAAGCAAAAAGTTCGGTGGGTCCGAGTATGATTCCTCGGCTCACGCTCCACGCCCTGGGATACCTGCTTCTGAGCCCATTTTCATTTTCTGATGGTGACCGGTGCTGCCATGGCAGCGCGACGAGGCACACACGCCGGGTTTATTGTCAAGCAAACCCTACGCCTATGAAACTTCTTTCCCGATAGCCTGACTAATAAACCTTTGGTAGGGGATTCCCTCGCGCTTTGCTTTGTTCTGAATAGCATTAAAAAGGTCTTGATGGTGCTTTGTACCGGTTGCGCCTTCCGGGATTACACTTACTTGCCCGATACGGTGAGCAGCTTGTAAATCATCGCCGCCGCCTCGGCCCTGGTGGCGTTGTCGTTGGTGGCCAGCCTATCAGTGGCCATCCCGCTGACGATACCTTCCTTGATAGCTTCGGCCATTCCTGACACCGCCCAACTGCTGACCGCCGACCTGTCGCTGAAAGCGTTCAGCTCGGTGCCGTTAGTGGCGGCCTGTGAAAATATCCTGTGAAATCCTGCGAAAATTCTTGCTTTATGCATCCATTGCAATTAAACTATTAAAGTTAAAATAATCGCTCGAGAGGATGAAGCATATGATGGACGAGGAGAACAAGAAATTGAACTGGGCCGGGTTTGTCGAAACAACAGTTGTAAACTTTTTTCAGGCAAACAACCTTGAAAAGCTGTCAGTCGAAGATGGCATGGGAAACAAAGCCAAACTTTTCAGACAAAAAGACAATGTGATTAAAGCGGAATATACATCAACTACAACATTATAATCTAGATAGCCCTGGTCAGTTGCCGGGGCTGTTTTTTTTGCCTCACTCCGCTTGCACAGGCTTGCGAGTTGTGGCCGCCGAGGCAAAAAAACAAACCCTAGACCTCGGTCTGGGGTTTAAGGGGAATATATTAATGAGGCGGGGTTTAAACATTATTAAGATTACCACCACTACCTGAAAACAAGCTGAAAAACAGGTTAAGATTGCATAAGAAAAAGTCCCCCGACCGTCAGTTACAACAGCCGCTGCTGGGCTCAAAATCGGCGCTATGATGCAAAAGGTCAAACAGCTAACCTTGAGTGGTCAGGATGGGATTCATTATGATGATCAATACTAAGATTGTAGCCGCCTTGAGCAATGTTTGCGGCATTTCCATATTTAAGGATACAATTATCCTAGCACAATACTAGCGCGCATAAGAAACCCCATGGATCTGACTCCCTGATTACCCACCGTTTTCCTCTTACTGATGCATTAAAGGCTTATGAGATTTTTGAAAAGAGGCTGGATGGAGTCATAGAGGTAATACTTAACCCTTAAGATTATGAACCGCCGCCTCGGTATAGACAGCATGGGCACCGACGGCGGACAGGACGAGAAAGGAAGCAGAGGGTACGTCCCCCTGCTTCCTGGCAGCAATGCTGGCCGGGAAGTAGGCATGAATATCTATTTCCCGAGTTATTATGGTTATGACCGGCTTATAGGGTGACATTATCACTGTCCGACGACACGGCTTTTTCTTTTCTTTGACATGAGACAAGTTTGCTAGTATAATAGCATTAGGTGGTAATTACACCTTTTAATCATTTCTTAGACTTTCCTTACCATTCCCTTCATTACTAAAAAACTTATAATAACCAGTGGTGAATGATGTCCATTTGGGCCTAGTTTTCTATGCCGATTTGCTGTCTGCTTATTTGGGGATAAGACGCAATGACGAGGAGCATGGTCTCTAGGCGGCGTCTCGCTTAGCCGTGAGTCGACGTTCTGTTAATCTCTGTTTTCCGGTATCACCAGAGCTATCAGCTGGAGGGGATGAATGCAGATCAGAGACGTTTTACGTTGAGAACCAGTTTGTGTCTAATAAAAAGGATGAAACATGGTGAAATCGTGGAGGAAAACCTCTTCTATGATCTGGTGGGTTTTATGAAGCAGATCGGTCTGGCTTAAGCCGGGCGGTTTCACCTTCCTCTAGGATTTCACGTCTGTATCCAAGGGGCAGCATTGCAGTTGCCCCGGCTCTCCTATCTGGCGCGCCCGGAGCAGCGTCGTCCCGGCCGCCATCCGGCCCTACCGCCGTCTTGCAAGCAGCCGCAACACCTCCAGATACAGCCAGAACAGCGTCACCATCAGGGTGAATCCGCAATACCATTTTATTCTGTATAAATCCTGACGCAACGGAGGGCTCAGAATTGTTGGCGAGAAAGGTGATCAGCATGAGCTTCAAGGTTTTCGAGCAACTACATAAAAATTAAAGGAGGCGGAAAACATGGAGAGCAACGCGGTGAAAAAAATGGATTCTGGGAACAGCGTCTTGGTGCTGGTAGATTATCAAGCAAGAATGTTTTACGGAATAGAATCGCATAGTCGCACGGATATCAAAAACAATGTCATGGCCCTGGCCAAAGGCGCCCAAATCCTTGGCATTCCAACTGTTCTGACCACCATCGGTGCTGCAAGTAATGGGCCATTTTTACCAGAAATTGTGGAAATGTTTCCAGGTGCTAACGTAATGGATCGTACGCTACCGTCATTCGACGCTTTTGAGGAGCAGGAGGTTTTGGATGCCGTAAAACAGACCGGCAAACAACAGGTGGTGCTCTCCGGTCTCTGGACAAGCATGTGCATGTGTCACACCGCGCTCAATGGCCTGCGTACCGGTTTCGATCTCTTTGGAGTGATGGACGCTTCTGGTTCGGAAACCCTGGATGCCTACAATATGGCTGTGGAACGCATGATACAGGCAGGCGTCGTGCCCTGCACTTGGATGCAGACCGTTTGTGAATGGATGCATGACTGGCAGAATCCCAAGGCAGGCGACCTATATGTCAATGTATTTAGCAAATACAGTGGTTACTTTGGACAAAAAGAGAGCAGAAACGGCTGAATGTGACAAGATAGCTACGCTTGAGCATCAGCATAACTGATCTGCATCAGCCTCAGGCTGATCCGATTTAACCGGCGAACCTCAAAATCTCGTGGTAAATTATTTTATAGCCTGGTTCAACAAACAGTAGCTGCCAACCCCGTAAAGGGTACTGACTTAATTGGCGGAAGCGCTAAACACAATATTATAGTAAGTACTTGAGTCAAGTGCATAGCCCCATAATACTATTAAAGTATTGTATGTAAAAAAGAAGGAGGTCTTTAGCTATGGAAGAAACGAATGTTAACGGAATGCCCTTGATTGGTGACAAAGCACCTGCTTTTAAGGCGGTAACGACACAAGGAGAGATTAATTTTCCCGAAGACTACAAAGGTAAATGGGTCATCCTGTTTTCCCACCCTTCAGATTTTACACCGGTTTGCACAACTGAATTCATGACATTCGCCACTATGGCCGATGAATTCAAAGCGCTTAACACTGATCTCATTGGCCTTTCTGTAGATTCACTCCATGCTCACATAGCCTGGCTTAGAAAAATTCAAGAGTTAGAGTGGAACGGGATGAAGAACGTAGAAGTTAAATTCCCTCTGATAGCAGATATCAGAATGGATGTGGCTAACAAATATGGCATGATCCAATCTAACTCCAATACACAGGCTGTTCGGGCAGTTTTTGTCATCGATCCGCAAGCGGTGATTCGCACGATTCTCTATTATCCGGCATCTACAGGTAGAAACTTCGACGAAATCAAGAGAATTATTGTTGCTTTGCAAAAAACTGACAAAGACTCGTGTGCAACGCCGGCCAACTGGCAACCCGGAGATGATACCATTGTTCCAGCCGCAGGTTCCTGCGTAGCTGCTAAGGAAAGAATGGAAAACCAAACTGAAGATACCTATTGTCTTGACTGGTTCCTGTGCTTCAAAAAAGAAAGGAAGTAATAATTTATTCGTTTAAGTGTTTTGAAAAGGGAAAGGCATGTTTTGCCTTTCCCTTTTCAAATTGGGCATATGGATTCTCCTCTCACTTCTACCGGGAGCCACTTGGTTTTCTGCATGGCAGGGCCAGTCTTCCCGGAGCTATCTCGGCTGAGTTGGTACCATAACTGCCCTGGCTTCAGATTGTTGGAGGCGCACCAATCTTTGGCGCTCTGGCCGCTGGCTCGATAGTCGGTTGCGGCAATCCGGGCCTCCCATTCTTGTCGCCGCTCGGCTCTTGTCATAAAATATCCTTCCCCTTCATGCCGTGAGAAAGATTATCCTATTAGGTGTGGGGAGGAAACCAGGTGGGTAGGGTTTGACGCTTACGATGAACCGTTTGAGGGGAATACTCGCCTGAAAGGGGAGAAACGGCCCGGCCTCGCAAGTCCTAAAGGTCGCCCCTTTTTCAATCTTGCCCTCAGCCCACACCTGGACGTAGTGGTGGTGGAGGATGCGCTGGATGATCGCCAGTCCGACGCCGTTGCCGGGGGGAACTCATCCCTCCGTGCAGGCGTTGGAAAGTGCCAAACAGCTTACCGACGTACCTCATGTCAAAGCCCGCCCCATCGTCACGGACGAAGTATGCTTTTTTGGCTTCTTGTTCGGTGACACCGAACTCTATGCTGGCTTTTTCGTGCTTGCCTGTAAACTTCCAGGCATTCTCCTTGATGGGATGAACTTGTTTATGAGCCGCATGAGATACAGAACCAAAATCAGCACTCGCCATTGAGCTTAAAACCGTAGGTTGGCCAAAGTTCTCCAGCCAGACAGCGTAGTTGATCGCGATAGGCGCCGGTGTCGGCGCAGGCTGCCCGGAAACCGGGCAGGAGACCCGGCCAGTGACGTCTGAACAGGGCCATCAGATTGGACATGGCTGTGGGATAGAAGTTCAGGGGGTCATAAGCCACCTCCCTGGCCCCGGCTTGGGCCGCCCTCTTTAGGATAACATCCAGGTTGGCCTCGGTATCCCCGATGCCTGGCACCACCGGGGCGATAAACACCCAGGTATCTATGCCGGCCTCGGACAGGCTGGCAAGGGCCTTGAAACGACGTTCCGGCTCCGGCGCTCCCGGCTCCAGGATGCGCGCAGAGGCAGCATCCGCGGTCGTGATTGTGAATCCCACCTCGACTCTGGGCATTCGCTTCAAGATCGGCAGATCGCGCAGCACCAGGTCGGACTTGGTCAGGATGGAGACGGGCATCTCCTTTTCAGCCAGTAGCTCGAGGCAGGACCGGGTTAACTGGTATTTTCGCTCTACTGGCTGGTAGCAATCGGTGACGCTGGACAGCATCACCTTTCCGGGTTTTGTCCTGAGCAGCTGTTTAGCCAGACGGTCGGCAAAGTTGACTTTTACCTGGACAAAAGACCCCCACCGGCCCTCGATGTTGCAAAAACGTTTCATGAAGCTCGCATAGCAGTAGGCACAACCAAATAAACACCCCGTATAGGGATTGAGGCAATAATCCATTCCGGGAATGGCAGATCGATTTAAGGCAGTGCGGCATTCTTTGTGCAAAATTTTTGCCATCCCACCAGATCTCCTTGTAGCCTACGCCTTTAAAGGAACCCATTAATCAAAGCTTATCATTTTGCCAGCAGTAAACCATCCCAATTCTATAATTTCCTAACTATTTTTAGGTTCAGTTTTGGATGTTGTTTGCAACCTCTTCGTTGGCGTTCCACTTATGATATAGGCGATGCTGAATAGTTTCATTTATTTTTATTCTTAATAAATTTATGAGTTACATTTGGATTACTAGTTTTCCTTGATTGGATTTCAAATTGCGTTAATGACGCTATGAGCGGGGTTAGCTTTGAGAAGCCGTAGTTCCTTGTATCAAAATCCGGGTAACGCTTATTAATTCTTGTTCCAACTTCGCCCATAGATGCCCAGCCATCCTCGTCTGACGTTTCCGTTACTATAATTTTTATAGATTCTATTAGCTCTTCTTTACTTGCCATGCCTTCCTTGGGAACCTCTTGCTGCTCTATCCTTTCATTGGCATTGGTTTCATAATGTTTTGTAGGGGTTGTAGCTAATACATCAAGATATTTAAACTTTTCACAGGCTGCTATGAAGGGCGCAGGCGTTTTCTTTTCGCCCATGCCAACAACATACATTCCAGCTTCTCTTAGACGGGCAGCAAGCTTTGTGAAATCACTATCACTTGAAACAATGCAAAACCCATCCACATTTTTTGAATAGAGTATATCCATTGCATCAATTATTAAAGCGGCATCTGTAGAATTTTTACCTGTTGTATAGCCATATTGTTGAATCGGGGTGATAGAATAATTAAGTAGCACCGTCTTCCATGATCCTAGTTGCGGCTTTGTCCAATCTCCGTAAATCCTCTTATATGTGGGTGTCCCATGGTTAGATATTTCATCAAATATATATCTTATATATTTATCCGATACATTATCAGCATCAATTAAAACTGCAATCTTCCTATCATTTTCCATATAATATCCCCTTTATACAGAAACTCCGCACCTGATCTCTGAACCCCTTGTGCCCCAAGATCCCTGGCGTTAAAGAAAAATATCGTAAATTCGCGTTTTTTCTCGATAGAAAGCAGGTATCTCCTCCATAAAAAGCAAATACCT
>Ga0224534_1001725_pt1 | contig 11136 bp, 10 predicted proteins | sample 714E12024metaG_FD_172012 | JGI IMG/M metagenome (GOLD analysis project Ga0224534, IMG submission 172012) | Peat soil microbial communities from Stordalen Mire, Sweden - 717 E1 20-24 | ecosystem: Environmental > Terrestrial > Soil > Wetlands > Peat | place: Sweden: Norrbotten County, Stordalen... | reverse complement strand
GATTCCTACGCCCGCTGCGCCGTCCGTTGCGGGGAACTTTTCCAGTCGGTCCAGATCATCCGGCAGGCCTTCGCAAAGATTCCCGATGGCGAGATCGCCGTGAAAGTCACCGGCAATCCCACCGGCGAGACCATCACGCGCACCGAGCAGCCGCGTGGCGAGGTGGTTTACCATTTGAAAGCCAACGGCACCAAGAACCTGCAGCGGTTCCGCGTGCGCACCCCGACCTTTGCCAATCTGCCGGCCATGTTGAAGGTGCTGCCGGGATGCGACCTGGCCGACGTGCCGATGATTGTGCTCACGATTGATCCCTGCATCAGTTGTACGGAAAGGTGATATGGGTTACTTCGAAATGTCCAAACTGGCCCTGAAGTGGGCGCTGACCAAGCCGCCGACCACCCGCTATCCCTTCGAACCGCGGAAGGCGCTGGCCGGTTCGCGCGGCCAGTTGGTTTTCACGAAGGACAACTGCGTTTATTGCAACGTTTGCGCCAAGAAATGCCCCACCGGCGCGCTGCTGGTGAACCGCGCTCAAAAGAAATGGGCCATTGACCGTTTGCGGTGCATCACCTGCGGCTACTGCGTGGAAGTTTGCCCCAAGAAATCCCTTGAGCTGACCACGAGTCACGGCAGCCCGGCCGTGACGCGCGACCGCGAGTTCCATTAAGCCCTGAATCGTCCTCCTCCTCGCCTGCCCACCGGCTTGTCCCGGCGTAGTCCCGCAATGCGGGACGAAGACGGAAGCCAGGCGAAGGTGGGTCCTCGAATTATTGTTTGGTGCCTGCCGCGCCGAAGCAGCAGAGAGCGAAGGCTGGTCCCGGCTTCAGCCGGTCCGGGCCGGAGCGAGTGTCGGATTCGATCAACCGCGCAAGACGCGCTTGTCGCGCCGACTTGTCACGTCGAATCCCACAATGCAGGAGGAAGACAGGAGCGAAGGCGCAAAGGCGCAAAGCAACGCAGGACAGCGCTTCCAGTCTGTCTCTAACCAATTCCCAGAGACAATCGGTGCAATGGGCAGGACGGCGCTGCTGATCGGCATCGAATTTGGTCCGCCGAAATCCCTCGGCCTCAAAACCGCCTGGGCGCTGATGCACAAGATGGACAAGAGCCTGTTTCCACAAGCGGCCATCATCCCGCTGCTGGACAAACATCACATCATTACCCAGGTGGCCGGTCACCACGTAGATGTCATCAAGCTGTTGCCGCCGCTGATCATCAGCGAAGCAGATGCGGTGTGGTTCCTCGACGCGTTCGAGGACGTACTCGTGCAACTGCATAAGTTCCCCGGCCCGGCCTGGGACGTGGTCAGCGACATCGGACGGATGTTGTTGACCCGGCGCACGCGGTGAAGGGTCGGGTTTCGGGTCTGGGTTTGGGAGTTGAGTATTGAATGTTGAATGTTGAATGTTGAGGGTTGAGGGTTGAGGGTTGAATGCCTGCTCGCGACCTGTCGGAGCCTGCTCGCGACACCGACTTTGTCGCGTGCTCGCGGAAACGGAGTTTATCGGAGTTGCCTCCTGTTCAACCAAACTTCGTGTCCAATATCCCACAAAAGTTTCTGTTCTGCACTTTGCGCGAGGCGATCCAGCACTTCCAGCAGTACGCCAGCGGCGCGGTGTTTGACGCCATCATCGTGGACACGTTCAAGCTCATCCCGTTCCTCATTCCCGACGCAAAGCTGGTCGGCTTGTTTGAGGAAACCGTCGAACCAATGTTTCAGCAGATTGAGAACGTGCTGCTCCAAAACCAAAAACTCCGCGCCGCGCGCGACCTGCTGTTGCCGCGCCTGATGAGCGGGAAGATGGCGGTGTGATTGGGGCAGCATTGTATTGTTGGGATAATCGCTTGACAGAGGATTTATCCACATATACTGTGCTGCCATGAAAAAAGGTCTGGGAGAGAACGAGCGGTTGCTGTTTGCCTACGTGCAGATGCGCAAACAGACGACCGTGCGCACGGGCGAACTGGCCGGGCCGCTGCAACTGTCCGCGCCCCGCGAGCGGAATCTGCTCAGCCGGCTGGCGAAGGCGGGTTGGATCGCCCGCGTGAAGCGCGGGTTGTATCTCGTGCCGCCGCGCCTGCCCTTGGGCGGGTCGTGGTCACCCACGGAGGCGGAGGCGTTGAACGCGCTGATGGAGGATGCGAAGGGGCGTTACCAGATTTGCGGAGCGAACACGTTCAACCACTACGGTTTTGACGATCAGATTCCCAATCGGGTTTATGCCTACAACAACCGGATTTCGGGTGACCGGCGCGTGGGGGCGGTGGACATCGCATTGATCAAAGTTTCGGATGAACGGCTGGGAGATACGGAAACCGTCACGATGACGGACGGAGCAAAAGCGGTGTATGCGTCACGGGTGCGCGCGCTGGTGGACGCGGTGTATGACTGGTCGCGGTTCAACGGCATCCCGCGCGGCTACGAGTGGATTCGCCGGGAACTGAAAGCGAAGCGGATGCGCGCGGTGGAGCTGGTGAAATGCACGTTGCGCTACGGCGACACCGGAACAATCCGGCGGATGGGCGCGTTGCTGGAGCGCGAGGGCGTGGAGGAAACGCAGTTGCGGAAGCTGGAGCGGGCGTTGAAACCGACGAGCGGCATGATTCCGTGGCTGCCTTCGCGCCCGAAGCGGGGAACATTCAACCGCCGCTGGGGCGTGGTGATGAACGACGAAGGCTGACCGATAGATGAACACGTTTCACCAAGAAGCCGGGATGTTCCGGGACGCGCTGGCGTTGACGCGGGAGCGGACGGGCTTTGCGGAGCGGCTGGTCGAGAAGGATTATTTCTGCACGTTGCTGCTGGAATATCTGGCGGCGGCCAGCAGTAAACTGGTGTTCAAGGGCGGAACGTGTCTGGCCAAGGTCCACGCGAATTTCTATCGTTTGAGCGAGGATTTGGATTTTGTGATTCCGATGCCTGCCGATGCGCCGCGTGCGGAACGGAGCAAACGAGCCAGGGCGTTAAAGGAAGCTGTCGCCACGCTCCCAAAGCGGTTGCCGGTTTTTCGGTTGATTGAACCACTGACGGGGAGGAACAGCTCGACGCAATACAACGCGGTGGTCGGCTATACCTCCCTGTCCACTGGACGCGAGGATATGATCAAGATCGAAGTGGCATTGCGCGAACCACTGCTGCTTCCGACGGTGGACGGCCCGGCCCGGACGATTTTGCTCGATCCGGTGTCGCGCCGCGCTTTGCTGAGTCCGCTGACCTTGCGTTGCATCGCGAAGACCGAGGCGTTCGCGGAAAAGTTTCGCGCGGCGCTGTCGCGGCGGGAAGTGGCGGCGCGGGATTTCTTCGACCTGGATTACGCGGTGCGGAAGCTCGGACTGCGGGCGGACGATGAGGAGTTGATCGGGGTGGTCCGGCAAAAGCTGGCGGTGCGGGGCAACGAGCCGGTGGATATTTCCGCCGCCCGACTGGCCGAATTAAGGCAACAAGTCGAGCCGCAGTTGCGCCCCGTGTTGCGCCGCGAAGATTTTGCGGAGTTCGATGTGGACCGGGCGTTCCGCCTCGTGACAGACCTGGCCGCGAAAGTGAGTTGAATCCGTCCGCGCCAAGCTGCGCGTGATGGTGAAGCGCATCCTCCGCAAACACGGCTACCCGCCCGACAAGCAGGAGAAGGCCACGCAGACCGTGCTTCAGCAGGCGGAGTTGCTCTGCGCGGAATGGGACGGGCAATCAAATTAACTCCCGACTCTCAACCGCAACCGTCATCTTCCCAACCAGCGCGGCAGGAACGTGGTCAGGGCGGGAAAATAAGTGATCAACAGCAGGCCAACGATGAGGACGCATTGCATCGGGATGACGGCCCGCGAAACTTGCAGGACCGGTTTTTTGAAACGATAGGACGAAAGAAAGATGTTGATGCCGGCGGTCGGGGTCAACAGCCCCAGTTCCATGTTGGCCAGGAAAATGATCCCGAGGTGAACCGGATCAATGCCGTAGGCCATGCCCAGCGGCACGATGATCGGCACCACGACCACGATCGCGGAATACATGTCCATCACGCAGCCCACCAGCAGCAGACACACATTCAGCGCGAGGAGGAAGGCATACTTCGAATGGACAGTCCCGGTGACCCATTCCACCGCGTGGCCCGGAATCTGGGCATCAATCAGGTAATTAGTGAATCCCAGGGCCACGCCCAGAATGAGCAGCACACCGCCCACCAGCAGCCCGCACTCGGCCATGACGCGCGCAACGTCCCGCGGCCCCTTGAAGTCGCGATAGAAAAAGGTCTCGACGACAAACGCATAAAAGGCGGTGACAGCCGCCGCTTCCACCGGGGTGGCGAATCCGCCAAAGAGCGCGGCCAGCGCGACGATGGGCAGGAGCAATTCCCACTTGGCCGCCCAGACCGCGCGTCCCGCCTCGCCCCGGTCGAAGCCGCGGCGGCTGCCGGTGTTTTTTGGTCCCAGGCGCATGCCCAGCCAGATGGCCATGCCCACCAGCAGCACGCCGGGCCCAAAGCCGGCGAGAAACATTTTTTCAATGGTCACGCCGGCGCCCGTGGCGTTGGAACTGGCGACGATGGCGAAAAGAATCAGCGGGAGCGAAGGCGGGAACAGCAGCCCCAGGCCGCCCGAGCCGGTGAGGATTCCCAGAGTGGAACGTTCGGAATAACCCGCGCCCATCAGCACCGGCATGAGCAGTCCGCCCAGCGCGAGAATGGTCACGCCCGACGCGCCGGTGAAGGAAGAGAAAAACGCGCACGCCAGGACGGTGACAATGGCCGGGCCGCCGCGGAATTGCCCCAACCAAGCCTGGAAAACCCGGATCAGCCGTTTGGATGCCCCGCCTTCAGCGAGAAAATAGCCGGCCAGCGTGAACAGCGGGAGCGTCGGCAGCGTGGGGTTGGTCACCATCGAATAGTGCGTCAACGAAATCGAGGCGATGGGTATGTCTTCGCCCCAAAATAAAATCAGGGCCGCGCCGCCTAGCATGACAAAGATGGGCGCGCCGAGCACCACCGCCGCCAGCAAGGCCACCAGTCCGGGCACCACCAGCCGGGCGGGTGACAGTGGCGGATGAAACCCGATCCAAATCATGCTTCCGGCGAGCAGCAACGCGACCAGCCGTCCGCGCCAGGTGTCCGCCGCGTGCCACAGCAGGCGCAGCGCAATGACGCCAAAGCCCAGCGGCATGATGAGTTGAACGGTCCACAGCGGAATTCCGTAGGCCAGAATTTTGCCGCCTCCTTTTTCCGACTGCACCAGTTGCAGCGCCGCCAGGCAGAGAAAAACGGTGATGCCCGCGGCGAAGGCGCTGCTGAAGACGCGCGCGAACGTCTGCCAGCGGCCTTTGAGAAAAGTTGTCAGCGTCGAGAGGCTGAGCAGACGGCGATCGCGCGCGGCAAACATGCCGCCCAACAGGCCGATGATCAAAACCAGATGCTGTTGCAGGGCCGGCGCGCCGTTGAGGCCGCCGTGGAACAGTTTGCGTCCGACGATTTCGATGAGGGGCAGAAGCATCAGCGCGGCCAGTGCCAGCGCGACCAAAAGATTCTCCGCCTCCCAGAGCCGGCGGAAGCGGCCGGCCGGCTCCCGGACCGGTTCGACCGGGTTGGAAACTGCGACGGGTGTTTCGCCGGTCACTTCCTGGCTCCTTCTTGCGCGGCGCGGAATGTTTTCAACTGGCTCATGACCTCATCATAAATGTCAGCGGGAACCACCGTCCCGCGAATCTTGGGCCACGCATTCTCGACGGTCCGATCCCATTCGGCATTGATCTCCGGCGTGAGGGTGTGGATTTTCAGTCCGCGTTTGCGCATCGCTTCGATGGATTCCACGTTTTCGCGCCGACCGTCGGCTTTGATGAGTTTGCCTGCTTCCCGGGCTGATTTGCGCAGGGCTTCCTGGGCCTCGGGCGAAAGGCTGTCCCAGGTTTTTTTGTTGATGATGGCGGCGCCGACCAGCGGCACCCAGTTCATATCGAGCATGTGGGGAGCTGCCGAGTCGAGCTGAATGGCCAGGGCGATGGTCGGCGGCAGGCACAAGCAATCAATCAATCCCGTCTGGAGGCCGGGCAGAATGTCGGCGACTTCCAGCGGGACGGCATTGCAGCCGACCGAGTGATAAAGCTCCAATTCGGCGGGACGGTTGGCGGAGATAAACAGCTTGGTCTTCCGGAGGTCATCGGGCGAAACCATGGGTTGCTTGGAGAAGAAGCGGACGAAGCCGGTATCGGACCAGAAGAGCACGACGAAGCCTTTTGCTGCCAGGCGTTTTTCGAGCATCGGCTGCAATTTCTCGCCGATGTAATCCACCTCCTCCAGCGTGCGAAAGCACTTCGGGATGGTCTGGAGCCCGGCCACCGCCGGCTCAATTTCCGTGAGGCCCGTGGTCGTCACCATCGCGGCCTGCAACTGGCCCAGGCGCATGCGGCGCACCATGTCGGCTTCGCTGCCCATGGTGCCATCGGCGTAAATCGTCAGTTGCACCCCGCCGCCCGGCGCCGAGCGCCATTGTTCGCCCATGACTTGAAGATGTTTGGTATAGGACGATCCTTTCGGCGCCAGCGTCCCCAGCCGCACCTTCACCGGTTCGGCGGCAACCGCGTGATTAACCGGAATGAAGAACCCGCAAGCCAACACAAGCATTACGAACCTGGCTGGAACGATGCGTTTGAGGATGGGGAACGCAGCCGCCCCGGCTGTCACCATCGGCGTCTCGCCGGTGGCACAAAGGCGCGGGACAGCAAACCTGGCCGTGAGCAGGATAACGCGCTGAATGTGTTTGGCGAGGCGCCAAACACTGCGCCCGGGGCGGGCGCGCTCCCCATTCCGTTTGCATTTTTCCAGCCTCGCAAGTTGATTCATATTCATTTTGATTCGATTAAAAATAATTCTGATTGGCGTGACAGGAGCCAGCGCGCCCGGCGCTGCATCACGGTATTCAGCAGCCGGAGGTCCGGATTGGCATCAGGATTGACAGCCAATGCCCGGTTCAGCAGCGATTCAAATTCCTTCACGTCCTGTTTTTGAATGGCCACCGCCTCCGCCAACGCGACCAGCGGCGAGGCGTCGGTTCCCCCGGCCAGAGCCATGGCGCGTTCGAAATGTTTGCGGGCGCGCGCCGCCGGATCGCCGGCCGCGCCCGCCCGGCTCATCTCGTAAGAAATCATGAAGGTGTGAATCGAGCCATGACCGTAGCTCTCGTCCAGCTCCAGCGCCCGGTCAATCAATGCTTCCATGGCCGGAATCTGTCCGACGAGTTCGGGGTTGTCCTTGGAAAGGGAAATCGCCGAAGCCCACGCTGCCGCCGTCCAATAGAGCAGCGGCACATCTGGTTTCGTGGCCGTGCGGACGGTTGCCTTGGGATTGGCCAGCAAAGCCTTCCCGAAGCCGGGGTGCTTCACTTCGAGACCGCGCAAGCCGTATCCCTGGGCGCGCAGGTAGAGACGCCGGGCCCGCGCCCGCATCGCCTCGGCGGCGGCGAAGTCCTGCGGTTCCACCTCGTCGGCCTGCTCCTGCACAAAGGCATAGGCATACTGGGTGAATCCGCTGGCCGCCGAAGTCAGCAGGCCCAGATGTCGCGGGTTCTTCGCCAGCAGACTCTCCGTGAGTTTCAGGCCGAACGGCGCCGCAGCCTTGATCAGCTCGGGATCATCGTCGCTGGCATAAGTGGCGCCGCTTTGGGCCACGGCATCAGACGCCTTGTTCAGGGCATAGCGATGAATGGAGCAGCCGCTGCCGGCAAACCACGCCAGCAGCAGGCAGCCGGGAACCACCTGTGAAAACAGGGGCCTTCGCACCAGAATTCTCTCAGCCATCAAGTTTCAACCCTCAACTTTCTTGTTTCTTGATCTTCCAGGCAGTTCAGCCGTCTTTCTGAAACATGGTATTATCGGCGAAGCACGGATTCAACCGCAAGCCGCATTGCAACGGAATTTCGGGCTGTAGCGGTGGTCTATGACCGCCGCAGAACAATCACCAGACCAAAACGGCACTGCTCACAGCCAAACCGCTTCGCGGTTTTGTATTTGCGAAAGCTCCCCCGCGGCTTACGATGCCCACCAATCTGCATGGCTATGGGAAAAGTCAGTAAAATGCCAACACCCTCGACCGACTCAGGCATCCGGGACAACCACCGACGTGGCAACGTCGCTGATTTTCTCAAGTCCAACTAACTCTGCTTTTCATGTCCCTCGCCCTCAACAAACCCAAGCTCGACAATCTCGCCAACGAAATCTGGAAATCGGCCGAGCGGTTGCGCGGCAAGTTCAAGGCATACGAATATCAGGGCGTCATCCTGCCCATCATCGTCATCCGCCGGCTCGAATGTGTTTTGCTGGCGTGGCGCGAGGCCAAGCGCGCCGAGGTGCTCGCCAAAAGGCCCAAACTCACGGAAAAGGAACTTGATAAGCTCGTCAAGGAACTGGAATTGAATCCGAAGCAATCGCCGTTTTCCAACAAAACCGACTGGACGCTCCACAGCGTTTATGCGGAAGATCAGGCGTTGCTCGAAAAAAACTTTCGCGCCTACATCAACGGCTTTTCCAAGAATGTTGACGACATCATCGAGCATTTCAATTACCGCGCCACCATCGGCACGATGGTCAAAAACAACCGGCTCGCCCCCATCCTGAATCAATACAAGGAACTCGCGCTTGGCCCGGATCAACTTTCCGCGCTGGAAATGGGTTACGTTTACGAGGAATTGCTCCGGCGGTTCTCGGAACAGAGCGGCGAGGAGGCCGGGGATCACTTTACGCCGCGTGAAGTCATCCGCCTCATGGTCGAGTTGTTGGAAATCCCGATTCCCGACCGGCATTTTTCAATTTATGACCCGGCGGGCGGCACGGGCGGCATGTTGTCCGTCAGCAAGGAACACCTGCTCGACCGCGCCAAAACCCCGGATGAAAAGGAGCGCGTCGAAAAATTCCTCACCGTCCACGGCCAGGAGATTTCCCCGACGAACTACGCCGTCTGTCAGGCCGACCTCCTCATCAAGAATGACAAGCAGGCCAAAGTGACGCTTGGCAACTCGCTCATTCCGCACGACCCCCAGAGCAAAGACCCCGGCGACCAGTGGCCCGAAAGCAAGTGGAGATTCAATCGGATGTTGAGCAATCCGCCGTTCGGCGTCACCTGGGGTGGCAAGGACGGCTACGAAGCCGAGGCCCGCAAGCTGGAAACCACGCGCTATCAGGCCGGGATGCCGCGCGTGAACGACGGCGCGTTGCTGTTTCTGCAAACCATGCTCGCCAAAATGATTCCGCCGGATGACGGCGGCAGCCGGATTGCCATTGTCTTCAACGGCTCGCCGCTCTCGAATGGTGACTGCGGTTCGGGCGAGAGCGAAATCCGCCGTTGGATTCTGGAAAACGACTGGCTCGACGCCATCGTCATGCTGCCCGACCAGTTGTTTTACAACACCGGCATTTTTACCTACATCTGGCTTTTGCGGAACGACAAGCCCGGCAGCCATCGCGGACGCGTGATGCTCATTGATGCCCGCCAGCAGTTCGAGAAAGAACCCAAAGCCTTCGCCAACAAACGTAATCGCATCACCGACGCGCACCGTGCGTGGATTGAGCAGCGTTACTTCAATGGCTGGGGCAAGAACTACGCTGACGCGCTCACTCCTGCCGAACTGACTTTCCGCGTGCGCGTGAAGGCGGCGGACGGTGAGCAGACCATCACCCTCAAGCTCGCCGCCAAGGACAATGCCGCCAAGAAATTCAAAGCCGCCTTTGGCGACCGGCCTGAAATTATCTCCGTGGAATGGACGCACCGGCACTACGTTCAGGACGACGAATATATTCCCTACGGCGAAGACATCGCGGCATTCCTGAAACGGGAAATCGCCAAGCCGATTATCCGTTGGGAAGACAGCCCGCAACTCGGCTACGAAATTTTGCCGAACAAATACTTTTACCGCTACCAGCCGCCCACGCCTGCGGAACAATTGCTCGCCGAGTTTTGGAAACTGGAAAAGGACGCGGAGAAAATGTTGGAGGGATTGGCGAAATGAAAAACTTAAACGACTCGACAGTGATGACCACGCCGGAATACCGGCGGTTCATTGAGGAACTGAAGGCGCGGGTAATCTCGGCCCGCATCTCGGCAGCGCGGGCCGTGAACCGCGATGGCATTCTGCTCTACTGGGACATCGGGCGGGCCATTGTCGAGAAGCAGCAGGTGCTCGGTTGGGGAGACTCAGTAGTGGAAATGGTTGCTGCGGACCTCAGGCGTGCTTTTCCTGACAGCCGGAGTTTTTCGCCCGATAACGTCTGGAGGATGCGGCAGTTTCACCTCGCCTACTCCGACGCTTCATTTCTGGGACAGGCTGTCCCAGAAATCGCCCCGGCAAAGTCCGAAAGCGGTCAACCCGCAATTCTGGGACAAGCTGTTCCAGAAATCAGTCCCGCAAGGATTGCCACCGATAGTGGCGCAACAACTCCAGGTCTTGAATTGCTTGCCGCTGTTCCTTGGGGGCAGAATCTTCTGATCCTCAAGAAGCTCACCGCCCCCGCCGCCCGCCTCTACTACCTCCGCGCCACCGCCCGCTTCGGCTGGACGCGCAACGTCCTCCTCAACCAGATCAAGGCCGGCGCGTATGAACGGGCGGTGACGGAGAAGAAATCCCACAACTTCCCCCTCGCGTTGCCGGAGCATCTGGCCGAGCAGGCGGACGAGATGCTCAAAAGCTCCTACAACCTTGAATTTCTTGGCCTTCGCCGCGCGGTCAAGGAGCGTGAATTGGAAGACCGGCTCATCTCCCATCTGAAAGCGTTCCTGCTCGAACTCGGCTACGGCTTCTGTTTCGTCGGACGCCAGTATCGCCTCGCTCTCGGCCAGAAGGAGTATTTCATTGATCTGCTTTTCTATCATCGCTTCCTCCGGACGCTGGTGGCGTTCGATCTCAAAGTCGGGCCGTTCGAGCCGGAATTTGCCGGCAAGATGGATTTCTATTTGAACCTGCTCAACGACAAGGAACGCGCCCCGGAGGACCGCCCGTCCATCGGCATCATCTTGTGCGCGGAAAAGGACGACGTGGAGGTGGAATACGCCCTGCGTGCCAAGCGCAATCCCATCGGCGTGGCCGTCTATCAACTCCAGTCGAAACTGCCGGCGGAGTTGAAGGGAAAACTGCCGACGGCGAAACAGCTCGCCGACGTGGTGCGCT
>Ga0224534_1001722_pt1 | contig 11158 bp, 10 predicted proteins | sample 714E12024metaG_FD_172012 | JGI IMG/M metagenome (GOLD analysis project Ga0224534, IMG submission 172012) | Peat soil microbial communities from Stordalen Mire, Sweden - 717 E1 20-24 | ecosystem: Environmental > Terrestrial > Soil > Wetlands > Peat | place: Sweden: Norrbotten County, Stordalen... | reverse complement strand
GGCGTATTCACCGCAGGCGCGCGGCCGGTCGGAACGCAGTTTCGGAATTTGGCAGGGGCGCTTACCGCAGGAACTCCGACTGGCGGGGATCACCACCGCGGAGGGCGCCAATGCCTTTCTGCGGGAGCGGTTACATCGGGGAGTTTAACAGCAAGTTCAGCGTGCCCGCGGTGGAGAAAGGCACGGCGTTTCGGCGCAGCAGCCGGACCGACCTGAACTGGATCTTCACGGTGCAAACGGAGCGAGTAGTGGCCAAGGACAACACCGTGACGATTGGGAGCCGGCTGTGACAGATCGACAAGACGCGGTTCCGCAACACTCTGGCTGGAAGTACGGTAACGATCCACGAGCACCTGGATGAGACGGTTTCGATCCGCTACGGACCACACGTCGCGGGACGCTTTGACCGCAGCGGAGAGAAACTGAACAACGCCAACCCTGAGAAGCGCCGTGGAAAAGGCGGGAGCATGGAAGCCGGCGAAAACCAAAAGCAGGTTTTCACCGGCTCCCACACTCCCTTGGAAATCTCACACAAACCGCGAGATTCTCACTTTTCCACCGCGCTGACTACGGCTTCTGTTTTGTCCAAAAGAAAAGCAAAGGCCAAAACCAAAACCCCAAAAGCGGCGGCCTAAAGGCCGCATCGCTTTGTTTCACAAAGCGGACAGATCACGTATTAATAAAACCGGACAACTTAACTTGTTAACGACAGCTGCCACGAGCTGCTTGCGAGATGCTTCCCGCGGCAGGTCGCTCGGTCGCCCTCGCGGTTCCACGCCGCGGCCGGGTGAGCGGACGTCGAGGTGTTATACTCATTCCGGCTAGGACGCCCAAAAGGGAGTCCTGGAGGAGATGTTATGCCGGACATTTCTCGACGGACCTTCGGGGCCAGCGTGCTGGCCGCCGCCGGAGCCCCGATGCTGCGGGCTGCTGCGGCAAACCGACCCAATATCGTGGTCATCTGCGCCGACGAACATGGCGGGCCCTTTCTGGAGTCCGCGGCGCACCCCATCGTCAAAACGCCCAACCTCGACCGGCTCGCCCGAGCGGGAGTGCAGTTCCGCAGCGCCTACTGCGGCAGCCCGGTGTGCGTGCCATCGCGCGCCGGCATGATGTCAGGCATGTTTCCTTCCGATGTCGGCTCGTACTGCAACAGCACCTCGTTCAAGAAACCGGTGCCGACGTGGGGAAACCGCCTGCGCGACGCAGGTTACGAGTGTTGGGCTTCCGGCAAGCTCGACTTGACGGCGGGAAACGATTACGGATTCCATGAAGTGGATACGGATCACGGCCACTCCGGCAGTCCGGACATCACTTCGCTGTTTCGCGCGCCGATGTGTTTCCGGGCGAGCGTGCGGAACCAGGTAAACGGGAGCTTTCAGGACCGCAAATCGCATGACGACACGGTCTTCGCCAACGCTCTGCGTTTCCTGCGCGAAGACACCCGCACCTTGCGGAAGCCGTGGGCCATGTATACGGGCTTCCTGTTGCCACATCCGGATTTCATTGCCAAGCCCAGGTACGCCGCCATGTACCCGCCCGAGGCCATGCCCCTGCCGAACGTGCCCCTCGACTACCTGGACCGGCGGCATCCCGCTTTCGAGCAACTGGCGAATTTCGAGCGCTTCTCTTCGCCCATCGACCCAGCGCGTATTCGCCGGGCCCGCGCGGCATACTTCGGGATGATCAGCGAGCTCGACGGGATGGTCGGCGCCCTGTTGGATGAGCTGGAAAAGGCGGGCCAGATGGACAAGACACTGGTCGTCTACACCAGCGATCACGGCGAGATGCTGGGAGACCATGGCCTGTGGCTCAAGAACCTCCTGCTGGAAAACGCCGCCCGCGTGCCCCTGATCATGGCGGGGGCGGGGCTGCCCGCCGGCAAATCGGTGGATACGCCGGTCATGCACGTGGACATGGTGGCGACCATGCTGGAGCTCGCCGGCTTGCCGCCGGACGCGAAGTTGCGCGGCCACTCTCTCGTGCCGCTGGCGCGGGGCGTGTCCGGGGCCCATCCCGGGGTTGCGTACAGCGAGTCGCACTCCGAGGGGAACTGCACCGGTTCCTTCATGATCCGGAAGGAGCGCTGGAAGTATATCTACTTCACCGGGTACGCGCCGCTGCTGTTCGATCTCGGCCGCGACCCGGGCGAACGGAACGATCTCGCCGGACGCCCCGAAACGGCTGCGATTCAGAAGGAACTGCACGCCGAGCTGCTCCGCTTGGCGCCCAATCCCGACGCCATCACGGAACAGGCGTTTGCCGTGCAGCAGGCCCTGCTCAATGAGATGGTCCGCACGAGTACCCGGCAGCAGTTCTGCGACGGGCTCCAGAGCCGGCTGGGAGCTGGCCAGGCGCGCGTCCTGACGAATCAGCTTTACCGAGGCCGAAACGCGTGAGGCGGCCAGAACTCTGATAAGCTTTGCGTTGGGGCAATCGTATTTGGAAAGGAGCGTTGTCGCTATGATTGCAAAACAACACTTGAGAGGGTACGAACGCCTGCTACGGCCGGCGATACTGATGGGGCTCGCGTACGCATGTATTTCGCTCCTTCCCAAAATGGGTGGTCCGGTCTAAAAGCTGATCCGGAGCCCCGCCGCGCCCAGCAAGAGTGCTGGGAAAATGGCTCTCAGCTTCATATACACCCCTATTGCGCGGGAGCCGCCCTGGGATTCCGCTTCACCTGTTTGGCACAATCCCCTCGAAATCGCGCGTCGGTCTCCCTTGGCCGGCGCGCACCCACGCTTACATCTTTCCCCAGTTCAGGATCTTCTTGGCATTGCCCCGGTACAGGGCTTCGAGCGCCGGGGCCGAAAGATCCAGCCCGTAGTACCGCCACCACACCCGCCCCGGCATGTTCTCGTCGGCCGTCTCAAACAGCCGCCACCAGGCCTGGTACATGCTCTTCTCGCGGCCCATATCGGTCCCGAACATCACCCGGTTGCGGTACTTCGTCAGGAATTTGACCGCCGCCCGCGGGGCACGTCCCACCTCGTAGTCGCGCGCCGAAATGTCCAGGTAGAGGTTCGGGTACTTGTCGAGTTCCTTGCTCAGTGTCGCCAGGTCGTTGCCCTGGTTGCCCAGGTGGCAGGCGATGAAGGTCGTCTTGGGATGCCGCGCCAGCGTCCGGTCGCGGATGTCGATCAACTCCTGGTAGGAAGGCACGTCCTTGCCCCATTGGCTGAAATGCTGGTAGTCGGGCGTGCGTTCCTGGAACACGTCCAGCGGCGTCCAGCAGGAGGGGTGATCGGCCACGTGAATGTTGGCCGGGATCTTCAATTCCGCGCATTTGTTCCAGAACAGGTCCAGGCGCGGATCGTCGGGGTGCAGTCGCCTGTCGCGGGGCGCGTTGGTGTTCTGGCTAAAGCCCCACCCCTTGTCGGTCAGTTCCCCCGTGCCGCGCGCGCCCTTCTTGTAGCAGCGCGCCAGTTCGGCGGCGGCCCGTTCGGGATAGTCCGGCTTATCGAAATCCGTAGTGTCGATACCACACCAGAGCTGGAACCGGGTGGGATACGGCTTCAGGTACAGGTCCACCAGGTGATCGAACTGGGCCCCGGTGGCGCCTGACAGGATGATGGTCGTCTCGATTCCGGCCTCGTCCATGGTCTTCACCCACGCGGCCACTTCTTCCGGAGTGTGCGCGTTCACATGGGCGTGTACGTCAATGACAGGATACCTGGCTTTGGGCACGGAGGTCTCCGGCACCACCACCGAGGTTTTCGGGGCCCAATCTTTCAGCAGAATAGTATCCATGGGCCCCGGCTGCGGGTTCACTCCGGGCCCGCCCCAATCGCCGTACTTGGTTTTCATCCATTCGGGATCCTTCGACCAGTCCTTCGCCGGAGGCGCATTCTTAGCCTGGCTCGTCTCTGTCCGGCTGCAAGAGGTTGTCACGGCTGCAACCGCGATCAGAGCGACCACCAAAATGCCATTCAATCGGGTCTTCCGCATAAAATTCTCCTTTTGACTGACTTTCTATTATCCCTGCCAGCACCGCATTTGACAAGCCGGGCGAGGCTGCGCCTCCGCGTCAAAGCTGGCCTTCAAAGCAGCCGCGCCGGTCCCCTTTTGCGAACCAGCAGAAACACCAGCGTTACGGCCACCAGGGGAATCAGGCTCGCGCCGATCAGGATCGGGCCGAACGAATACGGGTCCGAAATACGGCCGATCAGAAACGTCGAAAGCACTGTCCCGATGCCCGCGCCCGTCCCGCTCAGGCCGCTAACCGAGGCCACCGATCCGCTGGGATACAGATCCGAGGGCAGCGCCAGCACCATGGTGGACAGGACCGCGAAGCTGAACGTGGAGATCGCAAACAAACCCGCGATCAAAAACAGGTTCGAGGCCACCAGGAACAATCGTTTTTCGACGGCATCGACATCTCGCTCACCGGCATTGCCCAACTGGCGACGCAGAGTCAGCCGGCTTTTCTGAGCGAGGGCCTGAAACGTACCGCCGGCTTTGTCGAAGAAGCGTTCCAGGCATTCCGGCCCGACCAACCGGAGCGGGTAGCTCCCGCCCTTGCCTCGGGTCTCAAGGAAACAGACGGCCTGATCCGCCAGGTTACGGCCAGCAGTATGCCCGAAAGCGAGAAGTACGACGTTCTCTTCGAGCTTCAGGTGAAAAAAGCGCAGTTCCAGACCGCCCTGCAACGCGCGCTGAACGTCACCTGGAGGCCGTGGTGGCTCCCGACGGCCCGCGGACCCGCGCATGGCAGCCTTTATGATGACGCGTGACAGCTTCCGTATCGCCATCCCCGGCCAGCAGTTCGGCGTCAATGTGCGCGTCAATAACGGAAGCGCGGCGCAGGTGGAACTGGCGGGTATCCGCCTGCAAACCCCCGAAGGAGAGCAGTGGAGCGCAACTGCTGAAGGCCGCACAGCCAGCCCACTGGCGAGGAACAAGCCCAAGAGCGTACGCTTCCGCGCGGCCGCGCCGGCGAATGCAGCCGCCACCCGCCCTTACTTCAGCCGCCCCAACGTCGAGCAGGGCTGGTATGAGATTCAGGATGAGCGCTACTTGGCGCGTCCCTTCGCCCCCTATCCGCTGGCCGCAGGGGCTACGTTGCGGTATGAAGGCGTGCCCATCGAAATCGACCAGGTGGTGCAATCGGCAAAGCACGTCACCGGCCTGGGCACAGTGATGGAACCCTTGGTCGTGGCGCCCGCGATTACAGTATCGACATCGCCCCGCGCGGGCATCATTGCGCTCGACGCGCGATCGGTCGCGGTCGTCGCCACCATCCATAGCAACGTGAAAGGGGCCGCTGCCGGCAAGGTGCGCCTCGAACCTCCGCCGGGCTGGCGCTGCGAACCCGCCACCGCCGAGTTCGCAATCGTGAGGGACGGTGACGACCTGCGCGTCGAATTTCGGGTGTTCCCCGCGCAAATGCGCGAGCAGCTTTACGACATCACCGCCGTCGCGGAGTACAACGGCCGCGAGTATCGCGAAGGCTTTCGCGTCACCGGATATCCGGCGTTGCGCCCGTATTACCTCTACCGCCCGTCTACATGTCACGCTGCTGCCGTGGACGTCAAGGTCGCGCCCGGACTCAACATCGGTTACATCATGGGCAGTGGGGATGAAGTGCCTCAAGCGCTCGAAAACCTGGGCATCCATGCCAAACTGCTGAGCGCGGCTGATCTCGCTTCGGGCGACCTGAGCAAGTATGACGCGATCCTCCTCGGCGTCCGCACCTATGCCGTCCGCGACGATCTGAAGGCAAACAACGCGCGCTTACTCAATTACGTGAAGAATGGCGGCGTGGCCATCGTGCAGTACAACACTCCGGAGTTCGATCACAACTTCGGGCCGTATCCCTACACCATGACGAACGACCCCGAGGAGGTGACCGACGAAGAGTCGAAAGTGGACATCCTCGATCCCGCCAACCCCGCCTTCACGTGGCCAAACTGGATCACCGACAAAGACTTCAGCGGCTGGGTGGCCGAACGCGGATCCAAATTCATGTCTTCGTGGGACCCGCATTACGAGCCCTTGCTCGAAACCCACGATCCCGAACAGGATCCGCAAAAGGGTGGCCTGCTCTACACCCCTTCGGAAAGGGCGTCTACATCTACAACGCCTACACGTTCTACCGCCAGTTGCCGGAGGGCGTGCCGGGCGCGTATCGTCTCATGGCCAATCTCCTATCGCTGCCCAGGAATCCGCAACTGAGGACACCGGCCACCGCGCCCGCGGCCACCAGAAAGTGACTATGTCCTCGTCAAGCCCCATGAATCGCAGAACATTTCTGAAGGATGCCGGCATGCTCGCCGGCTCTGCCGCCGCGTTGACGGCTCAATCGTCCAATCGCCTCCTCGGCGCAAACGACCGCATCCGTCTTAGCGTATTTGGCTGCGGAGCGCGCAGCCAGGGCCTGGTCCACATGACGGAACTAGCCGCCCGCCGCACCCCGGTCGAAATTGTAGCCGTGTGCGACCTCTGGAGTCTCGCCCGCGAACGCCGCGCGGCACAGGTGGAAAAGGCGTTCGGTAGGGCTGCAAAGACGCAACCGGAAAGACACGTCGGAATATATCCATCAAGCGGAAGGGCGCACCGATTGGCAGGAATGTCCGGCCGGGATCACTGCTTCGGAAAAGTCGGTGGTGCCGCGGACGCGAGTGGTCGAGGTGCCCGGCAAGGAACCGGGCGTGCGGGTGTTCGTGGTCCATAGCGACAAGCGCGAGCTGTATGAACGCGGCATGCGCGAGTTGTCGATGGAGCGGGCACGCCAAGACCTGGAAGCGCTGCAGGCGCAGGTGGACAAAGGCGAGTTGAAAGAGCCGGACAAAATCGGGGCCGCGGCGGCTACGAAACTACGGCGCAACCATGGTCATCGCTATTTCGACTGGGAATTGCGCAAGGGAAAATTTCACTTCTTCGATCATCCGCTGAATCTGGCGCGGGAGAGGGCACTGGAGGGCAAGTACGTCATCCAGACCGAGGAGCAGCATCTATCGGCTATCGAAGCGGTGGCCGCGTACAAAGAATTGAATGAAGTGGAGCGCGGCTTCTCCCATCTCAAGGATCTGCTGGAACTGCGCCCGGTCCATCACCACCGTGACGAACGTGTTCAGGCCCATGTGTTTGTGGCGACGCTGGCGTTGTTACTGGACCGAGCGTTGGAGAAGAGTCTGCGGGCGGCGGGCAGCCACCTGTCCTCACCCTTCGCCTGGCAAGCCCTGGAAATGATCCGCTGCGTCGAAGTGGAACTCGGCCAGCGCCGAAAAATTTGCGTGACGCGCGGTAATCAGCACGTCTCGGAAGTGCTGCGGGGGGTGGGCGTCACGCATCTGGATCCACCATCGCCCCCGGAGGACCGGCCATGCCTCATGTAGTGACCAAACTCAAAAAACGCCCCCATGGTTTCTCGGGTTTACAGGTCTCCATGGCAAACATGCGCTAGCTTCCCACAGCACTGAACCCAAAGTTTCTGACACTAACGACGTCCCCAAAGGGCGTCCATTACTGTTAACCAAGGAGGGCGGAAAACACGAGCCCGATCCGGCCGGCGCCGTCCCGCAGCCGCGATACTTCGCCCCGCCGGCAATGGGCCCGGCCACCGATGTCGGCGAAATCGTGCAAGCTCCCGGGGCGCCCAAGCCGGATTCCATCGGGCCCGACGATGACGATGCGCACCATCTGGAAGACTGGCTCACCGCCATGCGGGCCCGCAAGCAGCCCGGCGCCACGGTCGATCATGGGTTCTCGCATTCGGTCGCCTGTATCATGGCGGCCGAGTCCTACTGGAAGGGCATCCGCGTCTACTGGGACCCGGTTTGCGAAGAAATCAGCTCCCACCCGGTCGAGCCTAAAGGCTGACAGCGGCCATTTGGGCGGCAGCCTATTTCATGGCTGCGAACTTCTTGTAGAGTGCCGCGATGCCGGCACTGGCAGTGTCGCCCGGATGCACGACGACCCGATACCGGAAGTGCGCGTGCTCGCCCGCTTGAAGTACCAGGGTGCCGTCCTTGGTCTTGTCGTTCAGAAAATCGCGGACCCCAAACGGGTTGGCCGAGAGTAGTCCATAGCTGCGCGCGTGCCAGTAGGTGGGAAACCGGGTGCTGCCGGGGTGGTCCATGACCGCCACGCCGACCTTTTCCCCGTCAACCACGCCACAATAGTCCACCCACTCGGACCGCTTGCCCCACACCTTTTCTTCGCCCTCGGCGCCCTGGGCGTTGGTCATCTTCCCGGTCCGTTTGATCGTCTGGTCGGCCTCGGGATGGTCGATGACCGCCGAGTGGGGCTCCTCCAGCACGGTTGCCAGCCGTATGGCGAAGGTGCCTTCCTTGGTGTCGTTGAAAGATACTTTCTCGAGAGCCGTGAGGTCAATGTCCACGTCCACAATCCGGAGCTTCGGATCCGAGTAGAAGATCATCTTGCGTGCCTCGGTGATGATGGGTTTGCCCGCCGGGCTCAGCCAGTCGAAGATGGCGTCTACCGTGCCGGTCTCCTTGCCGCTCTTGACGGAAACCAGTTTCTTCAGCACGATCCGGCCTTGCTTGGGGCCGGTCGCCTGCAGGGTGGCCCAATAGTTGTACCCGTTGACATCCCCGTGCCCGAAAAACAAACCTACCTGGTGTGGATGGTCGGCGCTCTCGCCGGGAATCTGGCCGATGGGATTTGATCGCGTCACCGCCTTTCCCGAAGCCGATCTCAACGGATGCAGGTATGGGCGGTTAACACCGGGACCACCAACAAAAAATGTGCCGAAGGGCTTTCCGTCGATTTCAACTGGAATCTTTTCCTGGCTCGATGTGAGCTTCACCTGCGCCGCCGCCGGAAGCACGCACAGAACCGATGGTAAGAGCAGGACTGAAAATCTAATCATGCCGACACTACAACATAATGGCACCCGAAAATCAACTGCGCGTCCTGGCAGCGGCCGGCTTTGGCCGGCCTTGAAACAAAAACGCCGGCGGCCGAGTAGGGCCGCCGGCGCCACGATATCTCTCTACACCTTCTCCGGCACCACAAACGGCGCGCGGTAGGCGCGGGTGAACATCTTGTTCGCCTCCGCGTCCCCCTTGCAGGTCAATGTGACGGGGTCGAAATTCAGCGTCCGCCCCAGGCGGTAGGAGATGTTCGCCAAGTGAATTAACATCACTGACGGCGCGCCCTCTTCAATCGGCGCGTTCAGGTCCGAGTACTTCCGGCTGCGTACCGCCTGGATGAAATTGGCCCAGTTGTCGCCGCCGCGGGCGTTGGTCGGAGCGGGTCCCGGCTGTTGCTCTTTGCCGAGGAAAATCTTGAAGCCCGGCTTGGCCGTGCTGAGATATCCCTTCGAGCCGTAAACGATGTTGCCCACGCAGGTTCGCGTGCCCGCGGCCGGTCCGGCCATGGGGTCGGCTATATCCTCAATCCCGCCCTCGCTGTTCGAAATCCAGTGCCGCACGTCGAACTCCAGCATCTTCTTCTTCCCGCCCTCGTCGAACTCGAAGCTGGCGGTAATGGTGTTCGGCGTCTCCTGGTCATCATCGAACATGAAGTGGCCGCCGATCGCGCTGATCTTGGTGGGATATTTCACGCCCAGCAGCCAGCGCGCGGTATCGATCTGGTGAACGCCCTGATTGCCGATGTCGCCGTTGCCGTAGTCCCAGAACCAGTGGAAGTTGTAGTGGAAGCGGTTCTTGGTGAACTCGTGCTTGGGCGCCGGCCCGAGCCACAGGTCATAGTGGACCCCGGGAGGCACCGGCGATACTGGAGTGCGGCCGATTGTGTCACGCCACTTGAAGACCAGCCCGCGAGACAGGTACACGTCGCCGATCACGCCATCGCGGATCAGTTTGACGGCTTCCTGCATCGCCGTCGATGAGCGCCCGTTGGTCCCGTGCTGCACCATGCGGTTGTACTTCTTAGCGGCCGCCAGAAGTTGCTTCGCCTCGAAGATGTTATACGCGCACGGCTTCTCCACGTACACATCTTTTCCGGCCTGGCAGCCCCAGATGGCTTGCATGGCGTGGTTGTGGTTGGGCGTGGCGATCGAAATGGCGTCGATCGTCTTGTCCTCCAGCACCTTACGCAAGTCCGTGAACCCGGCCGGGCGTTTCTTGGTCATCTTTTCGGTATCGTTCAGACGCTGTTCGAGGATGGACTCGTCCACGTCGCAGATGGCCGCGATCTCCACGTTGGGCATCTTGGCGTAGGCCTGCAAGTGGCTCCGACCTTGGCCGCGAACTCCTACACAACAAACCCGAACCGTATCGTTCGGGCTAGGTAGAGCGCTCGCGCTAACGGCGCCGGACGCTGCTACCGAACTCATCAGGAAGTACCTTCGGTTCATCGTTCCTTCTCTCCTCGGGAGCCGTCTCAAAGCGCTGTACTTCCGGTGCAGCGCTGCGATACTTACGCTCCCCGCATCGCCCACCGTGGACAATCACGCGCGGTTAGCGGAACCGGGTGAGTCCGCGGTGATCGAGCACACTAGCCACCCGGATCGCAAATGTCCCCTCCCTCTTTTATAACACGGAAGAAACCCCGACCTCAACCGCGGCGCGCGCGGCCATTTCAGAGATCAAGGTCTAAAGTTCTAGAGTTCTTGCAATATAAGGCGCAATGGTGTAATCTTTGGTCTCCGGGACCAGAGGAGGAGCAGACTACATGAATTCATCAACTCGGCGCGGATTCATACTCGGCGGCATTCAGGCCGGTGCGGGCCTGATGGCGCTGGGCTCGGCGGCCGCCGCACCGCCACCCCGCGTTTCCAAAATGCGCTTCGGATTTACCTCGTACCAGTGGGGCACCGATTGGGATGTCCCCACGACCATCGCCAACTGCGCCAAGGCCAAGGCTTTCGGCGTCGAATTGCGGACGCAGGAGAAATACGCCGCCGGCGTGGAAGTGTCGCTGTCCGATACGCAGCGCCGCGAGGTCAGGAAACGGTTCGCCGACAGCCCTGTCAAGATGGTCGGGCTGGCCTGCTCGGAGAAGTACGACTGGATCGAGCCGGCCAAGCTCAAAGAGGCCATCGAGAGCACCAGAGCCCAACTGAAGCTGAGCCAGGATATCGGCGGCGGCGGTCTGCGGGTCTTTGTGAACGACTGGCACAAGGAGGTGCCGCACGAGAAGACCATCGAGCAGGTCACTGGCGCGCTCAACACCGTGGGCAAAATCGCGGCCGATTACGGCCAGTTGATCCGCCTGGAAAACTACG
>Ga0224534_1001718_pt1 | contig 11178 bp, 7 predicted proteins | sample 714E12024metaG_FD_172012 | JGI IMG/M metagenome (GOLD analysis project Ga0224534, IMG submission 172012) | Peat soil microbial communities from Stordalen Mire, Sweden - 717 E1 20-24 | ecosystem: Environmental > Terrestrial > Soil > Wetlands > Peat | place: Sweden: Norrbotten County, Stordalen... | reverse complement strand
GGCTAACCTTCAACCTGTACTCTCGCGTTGAACGATTGTCGCTGATGGGTTTGATAGCTGCTGCACCTGCCTGAGCAGCAGCTTCGACCAGTTCATTGCTCATTCTCTTCCCTGTCAGGACGGCCTCAGCCTCCTGGATTCGAATCGGTCTGGGAGCTACCGAGCCAAAGGCGATCCGGCAACTGGTACAGTCACGTCCGGAACGCTGGAGAGAAACGGCCACATTGATTTTGGCAATGTCTATTGCCACCCGGCCCAATTTAAGGAAGCTGCTGCCGTTCCCCGGATCCTGGGGGGGGATGCTGATCTCCGTCAGCAGTTCTTCGGGGGCCAGGCAGGTTTTACCGGGGCCCAGGAAAAACTCATCTACCGGTACCCACCTTACCCCGTCCTGGAGCTCCAGTTGCAAGACAGCATCGTAGACCAGCAGGGGCGGCGCCGTATCAGCTGCCGGGGAGGCGTTGACCAGGTTGCCGGCAATGGTGCCCATATTCCTGATGGCCGTTGCAGCCATAGACCGTATGGCTTCGTACAGGGCGCTGTAACCGGTCTTTACGGCTGCGTGGCCCTCGACATCCATTAAAGAGGTAGCGGCGCCAATCCTTAAGCCTGCCTCGTCGGCCTGGATATAATCCAGGCCTGCCACCTTTTTGATGTAGATGACATATTCAGGCTTCATCTGTCCGGTCTTCATCCTGACCAGCAGGTCGGTACCCCCGGCAAGGATTTTGGCTCTCGTCCCATATTCCGCCAGCCAGGTTAAAACTTCACCCGTGCTGTGAGCCTCCAGGTACTGAAATTCTGCCGCCAGAACCCGGGTATCAGTTGCCATCCCTGCCACTCCCTTCTAGGGCCGCCAAAACCCTTTCCGGTGTTATCGGTATCCGGTAAAACCTGATACCGATGGCGTTGTATAAGGAGTTGTTCAGGGCTGAGGCCACGGAATTCAGGGCCGCTTCCCCAATCCCCTTCGCCCCGAAGGGGCCGGTAGGTTCATAGGTATGGGCAAAATAGACCTGGATATCGTCCAAGCGGGGCATCTCACAGGTGGTCGGGATCTTGTCGTCAGTGATAAAGCCGTTGCACTTCAGTCTCCCGGTCTCCCGGTCATGCTCGGTTTCTTCATAGAGGGCGTAACCCAGACCCCGGGACAGGGAGCCAATCAGCTGTCCGGCAACCATGTCCGGGTTGATAGGAGTCCCGGTGTCCGAGAGCAGGACGGCCCGCGGTACTCGGACAACGCCGGTCCAAGTGTCGACTTCCACCTCCAAGAAATGGGCCACAAAGCAGGGTGGACAGTTCTTTTGCCGCAGGCTGTCTGTAGCGGCGATCGTCCCCCAGCTATAGATCTGCGCCAGCCGGGCGACCTCGTCGATGGTGATATTTTTCTGCTTGAAGCCCCGAACATAGACGATCGTAACGTCCTTTTTCGCGTCATATTCCAACTCCAGGTCTCTGGGCAGTTCCTCTAAAATGCGCCCGGCATACTCGAACAATTTCTGCTTGACCTGCCGCGCTACATGGTAAACAGCCCCGCAACCGCAGTAGACCCCACGCGTGGCGTGTGTACAGACATCATAACCGGTCGTCTTGGTATCGACCAGGGACAAGTCTACCCGATCATAGGGGACATTGAGAACCTCCGCCGCAACTTTTACCGCCGCCTCCCCGGTGCCGCCGCCCAGGTCCATCACCGGCGTCATCACATCCACGGTGCCGTCCTCATTGATCTTGACGGTGGCGCTGGAGTAGTCGACGACCTCTCCCGGCTTGGGGCCCCCGGTACCGGAGGTATGGAAGCCCCTGGCCACGCCAATGCCCCGGCGGTAGCGGCCCGTTTTTTCTTCGTGAGGACGGCGATCGGCCCAACCGATCAGTTCCGCGCCCTTTTGCAGCATCTCCTCGACGCCGCAACTCTTGATGATCGACTTGACCGAGGGCCCCTGGCCCCAGAATTCATCGCCAATACCCACGTAATTCTTGAGGCGAAACTCGATGGGATCGAAGCCGCACTCCGTGGCGATGAGGTCCATCAGAGACTCCACGGCAAAATTGACCTGCGGGTTTCCATATCCCTGCATGGCGCAGGCCGGCACCTTATTAGTATAGATCGTCCGGCCTTCAAAGCGGAAGTCGCCCCATTTATAAAGGGAAGCGTACCATCCGGCCATGCACCCGAGTAGGGGGAAGGCGTTTATCTGGTGGGCGCCAATATCCACCTGTGCCAGCATGTCGGCGGCGACAACCCTGCCGTCCTTTTTAACGCCAATCTTCAGTTTAATCCGGGCCGGGAACTTGGTATGGCTATGAAGATCGTCTTCCCGGCTGGAGGCCATTTTTACCGGTCGCTTCGCCTTTAGGGCCAGAGCTACACAGATGGGGATAATGGAGTTCATCTGGATGCTGGAGCCAAAGGAGCCTCCGATAGCCAGCTTTTTGACATTGACCTTGCTTAAAGGAAGGCCATAAATGCGGCCCAGGAGTATACGAATATTGTGGATGGTCTGGGTGGTGGCCCAGACAGTAATCCCACCGTTAGGATCCGGCCGGCAGACGGCGGTCTTGGTTTCCATCTGATGATGGTAGACCCGGGGCAACTCATATTCCTGTTCGGCAATATAGTCCGCCCCGGCAAAGGCTGCTTCCGGGTCCCCTACGGTGATAATCCGTTCGCAGGCCACGTTATTCTTGACAGTCAGTTTTTGATCACCCAGGTAAATATTATCGTAGAGGGCTTGGGCGCCTTCGGCCATTGCCTCATCCAGGTCTAGGACAGCCGGCAAAACTTTGTATTCTACTTTAACTGCCTGCATAGCCTTGAAGGCCAGTTCTTCGGTCTCGGCGGCCACCCCCACTATGGCTTCCCCCACGTGCCTCGCTCTCAGGGGCAGGACACGACGATCGCAATAGGTCTTCTCCGGTATGCTAACGGTACGTTCGTTGTAGATCAGATTCGGAATGCAGGGAGCATCCGGGGTCACACAAACAGCCCCCATGGCCTCAGCCGCAGAGGTATCCACCCGCAAAACTTGCGCGTGGGGATACGGGCTCCGCAGGGTGACGCCATAGAGCATATGGGGGACAACAACGTCGCTGGCGTAAGTCTCCTGGCCGCAGACCTTGGCTACTCCGTCTTTTCGCTGCAATATCTTGCCGATGACCTGAAATTCCACGCCTGCCACCATCCTTTAAGGCACGATCCGGGTGCCTGCTTTTCCTTCCATTGCCGTGACGATGGCTGCCGGTGAGGTGATAAGGCCTTCCCTGCCGCCGTTTTTGAGGTACCTCAAGATGGCCGTAACCTTGGGGCCCATGTTGCCCGGCGGGAACTGGCCTGCAGCCATAAATGCCTCCGATTCGGCAACGGTCAACCGGTCCAGCTCTCTCTGTTCCGGTTTGCCAAAGTCAATGGCGACTTTCTCGACACCGGTCGAAATGACCAACAACTCGGATTTGATCTCCGAAGCCAGCAAGGACGAGGCGTAATCCTTATCGATCACGGCCGCTATCCCATCCAGCTCCCCGTTGCGCTCAACGACAGGTATCCCGCCGCCACCGACGCAGATAACTATATAGCCCCTGTCGATCAAGTCTTTAATGGCTGCGATTTCGACTATTGCCTTGGGTTCTGGCGAGGGAACCACCCGTCGCCAGCCCCGGCCGGCGTCCTCAACAATCGCCCAGCCATCTTCCCGGGCGTGACGATCGGCCTCTTCTTTACCCATGAAGCCGCCGATGGGCTTGGTGGGCTTCTGAAAGGCCGGGTCGTCTCTATCAACCACTACCTGCGTTACTACCGTGACCGCCTGCTTGTTAATGCCGCGGCGGTGGAACTCGTTCATCAGGGACTGCTGGATCATATAGCCGATGCAGCCCTGGGTGTCGGCACCGGCAAATTCCAAGGGTATCAGGGGCAATTCCCCCGTGGCCAGTTCGGCGCGGCGGATTAAAAATCCGACCTGGGGCCCGTTGCCATGGGTTATGGCCACGTTCCATCCCCTGGCAACCAATTCCGCAATATTATGGCACGTCTCGCGCACGTTCGCTAACTGGTCCATCAGGCCATTCCGCTTTTTATCCTTGATCAGGGAGTTGCCGCCGATGGCTACTACTGCTGTTCTCTCCATTCCTTATCGCTCCTCTACATATGAATTTTCTAAATTTTGTTCGCACCTGACACATCCGGGGAAACCTTCCCACCGCTTCTTTCAGACCGGACTGTAAGCCCAATGCGGAGGTGAAGCGGGGGCATTAGAGCGGGGGTAGTCGTGGAACGCCTTCTTCCTAGCGGACGTTACCGGTAGTCAGCGCCAACAGGGCCATCCTGATCGGTACGCCGTTGTGGGCCTGGCGGAAATAGGCCGCCCCCGGGTAGGAGTCGACCGAGACGGCGATCTCGTGAACCCGCGGCAGGGGATGCAGAATGCTCATACCCTTCTTGGCTGCGGCTACTACCTCGTCGTTGACGGTATAGCTATCCTTGACGAGTTCGTATTCCTCCAGGCTGGGGAAACGTTCCCGTTGGACACGCGTGACATAGAGGACATCGGCCTCAGCCACGCCGATCTTCAGGTCACTGGTTTCCTCCACCTTGATGCCTGCGCTGCGCATTTCGGCGGTGATCTCTTCCGGCATCTTCAACTGCGGGGGGGAGACCAAGACCAGGTCACAGCCGTAGTGCTTGAGGAAGTAGACCAGGGAATGGGGAGCACGTCCATATTTCAAGTCTCCGAGCACGGCCACCTTCAATCCTTCAATGTGGCCGTGTTCTTTGAGGATGGTGTAGATGTCCAGCAGGGCCTGAGAGGGGTGCTGCCCGGTACCGTCCCCCGCATTGATTACCGGGTGGTCGCAGGCGTCAGCGGATTCCTGACCGGCGCCGGTCTTGGGACTGCGGACAACAATGACATCGGCGTAGCCGTCGATGACCCGCATGGCGTCATATAGGGTTTCGCCCTTGGCCGTAGAGGATGTCTGCATCTGGGGCGTTTCGGAAACCGTTATCGCACTGCCGCCCAGCCGGTACATGGCCGCCTCGAAGGACAGGCGCGTCCGGGTGCTGGGCTCGAAAAAGAGGATGGCCGCGATCTCGCCTTCCATATCGAAGAGGCGGCGCTTGTTAACCAGGGCATCCTCGTAGTAGGCGGCTGTCTTCATGATCAGTTGCAGTTGCTCATAGGTCAAGGTCTTGCTTGACAAAACATCCTGGCCGCTTAATAAGGCCAATTCTCCCTCGCTCGGCTTCAGAGCCATAAAATAACCTCCTTAAGAAAAATGTTAAATGAGGATCTTATCGTCCTTCATTACGACCCGGCCCCCTACCATGGTCAGGACCGCCTTACCCTTCAGCCAGCGGCCGTCCTGCGGGCAATTACGGCACCTGGATTCGTTCTCGCTTGCTTTAACCTGCCATTCCTGGTCGAGATCGATGATCACGATATCCGCATCCTGGCCGATGCCCAGGGTACCCTTGTTTAATCTCAGCAACCGGGCCGGGTTGCTGGTCATCTTGGCAAGGGTGTCAGAGAGGCTCAGCAAACCGCTGTGGACCATCTCTGTCAGGACTACACCCAGAGCCGCTTCCAGGCCGATCAGGCCAAAGGGGGCCTCACGCAGGAAATCACGCTTCTTCTCGGCCACCGTGTAAGGAGCATGGTCCGTAGCAATGACCTCGATGGTACCATCCACCAGGCCCTGCTTGAGGGCTTCCTGATCACGTTTACTGCCAAAGGGCGGCTTGATCTTAAAACGCCCTTCCATGGTAACCATGTTTTCGTCCGTCGTGTTCAGGTAATGGGGTATCACTTCCCCCGAGACGGCGATCCCGCGTTGCCTGCCCGAACGGATCAACTCCACCGAACGGGCGCAGCCAACATGACAAATGTGTACCTGTCCGGACACCTCTTCCGCCAGGAGGATATCCCGCCCCACCATGACGGCCTCAGAGGTGTAGGGGATGCCCTTTATGCCCAGACGCCGGGAGACCTCACCGTCGTTGATCACCCCTTCGCCGGTAATGGGCTTGTCTTCGCAATGCACAGCCAGGACTTTATTAATGGCCTTGGCCTGAATCAGGGCCTGGCGCATTAAACCCGAGTTCATCACTGGCTGGCCGTCATCGGAAAAGGCGACACACCCGGCCGCCACCAGGTCAACAAAAGGGGTCAGTTCCTGCCCCTGCTGACCCATGGTAATCGCTCCGTAGGGCAAGACATTGACGATGCCGACGCGTTTACTCTTGGACAGTACGTACTCGGTCACGATGATGTTGTCGCAAACCGGGCTGGTATTGGGCATGGCAATAAGGGTTGTAAAGCCGCCCCTGGCTGCCGCCCGGGTGCCGCTCTGGAAATCTTCCCTTTCGGGGAAGCCCGGATCCCGCAGGTGGCAATGAATATCGACCAGCCCCGGAGCTACCACCTTGCCGGTCACATCAATAACATCTGCTTCCCCCGGATCAATGGCCTGCCCCAGTTGAACCACCTTGCCGTCGACAACCAGGACATCTGCTACGCGGTCGATAGCATTGCCCGGGTCGACAACACGGCCACCTTTTAATAAAGTCTTGGCCACTTTATAGCTCCTCTCCTCGTCATACTTCTTAATACGAAGTTTATCTTCTCCAGGGCGTTGCTGTTGACCTTTGTGGTGCACCACAACTATTAAATTACAATATTATGTTACCCCACAATATATAGATCAGATTACTGTGTGTTACGCTAACTTATTGACGCGATTTTTGTTGCTGTTCCTGCATGGCCCAAAAGACCCTTTCCGGCGTGGCCGGCATGGTAGTGATCCGCACCCCGACGGCATCGCAGATCGCATTGAGAATGGCCGGCGCAATAGAGTTGTCGGCGGGTTCCCCTACCCCCTTAGCCCCGTAGGGGCCAAGGCCAGCCCCCGACTCGATCATGATCGTCTCCACATCCGGCACATCAACTGACGTGGCTATCAGATACTCGGAAAAGGAAGGAGTCTTCAAGTATCCCTTCTCAACGATCAGGTCTTCCGTTAGAGCGTAACCCATATTGTAAATGGCGCCGCCCTCCAGTTGCCCCTCGACGTTCAACACATTGATGGCTTTGCCCACGTCAAAACAGGCAATCAGTTTGCGAACATCCACAGCCCCGGTATCAACATCTACAGCCACTTCCACGGCATGGCAACCAAAAGTGAAGTCGGCGAAGGTGGGGCCGCTAATTATTTCGGACGTCGGCACTTCGGTAAAGGGAGCATTAAACTGGCCCTCGTAGAAGAGCTCAATCCCGTCTGTGGCACAGGCATCGATAGCTTCCTTCAGGGTTATCTGCTGCTCTGGATCCACCGGATTCACAATGCATTCGTTGGCGATCTGCAGGTCGGCCGCCCTCGCGCCCAGCATGGCTTCAGCTTTGGTTAGCAGGCGTTGCTTGAGTTCCCGGGCCGTCTTGAGGGTGGCGTTGCCCGACATGTAAAGCATCCTGGTGGCTGTAGTCGTACCGGCCAGGGGGGTCAAGGCCGTATCGGCGATATAGATCTTGATCTTCTCCAAGGGAATGCCAAGCTCCTCGCTAACGATCTCGCAAAGGGTAGAAGCTTGGCCACCGCCCAGATCCTGTACGCCGCACCTGACCACCACGCTGCCGTCCAGCTCCAGCTTGATGAAGCAGCGGGAACTATCATGGAGGAAGGTCAGCCGGCCGTAACTCATCATCCCTACCGCCAGGCCATGGCCGATGCGGATATTCTTATCCTGGCTTTCCGGCACCGGGCCCAAAGCCTGCCAGGCCTTCTCGGCCGCCTCGGCCACCGCCACGTAACGATCGAACTTGAAGTTGGTAGCCAGAGAATCGCCCTGGCGCAGGCAGTTCTTTTGTCTGATGGTTAGGGGGCCCATCCCCAGCACCCGGGCGAGTTCATCAATCTGGGATTCATAGGCCACATTGGGCTGGACAGCTCCGAAGCCCCGGTTGGCACTGGTAAAAGGGTTATTGGTTAAAGCGGAAACGGTATCTACTTTGACATTGGGGATGTTGTAGGGTCCGGCGGCGTTGACGGTAGAGTAGAGCAAGATCCACGGGGTCAGATAGGTATAGGCGCCGGCGTCGGAGATGAGTTCCGCTTCCAGGGCTACTAGACGGCCGTCGCGGGTGGCCCCAGTTTTATATTTCATGATGTAGGGATGCCTTTTACCGTGAGCCAGTAGGGACTCTTCCCGGGTGTAGGTCAACTTCACCGGCCGGCCCGTCTTCAAGGTCAGGAGGGCCAGGAAACTCTCGACCGTGATGTCCTCCTTGCCGCCGAAGCCGCCGCCCAGCCAGGTGCCGATGACCCGGATCCGGTTTTGCGGCAGTCCCACGACTTCCGCCACAGTGCGGAAATGCTCGATTACCTGGGTGGAGACCCGGATATTGATGACCTCGTCCTCATCCACCCAGGCCACGCCCGATTCCGGTTCCAGGTAAGCGTGGTCACCAAAAGGGACCCGGTAGGTATTTTCAACAATGACATCGGCCGCCGCAAAGCCGGCCTCCACGTCGCCCTTGCGGACCTTAAACCGGGAGACGACATTGCTCTCGCTTTCACCCACCCGGTAGGCGCCGGGTTTTAAGGCTTCGATCGGGTCAAAGACCCCCGGCAGGGGTTCATAGTCGACTTTTATTAAATCCAGGGCCTCTTCGGCAATCTTCAAACTCTCGGCAGCCACCAGAGCTACCGCTTCGCCCATAAAACGTACCTTGCTCTCGGCCAGGACACGGTAGAGGCCCTCGAAATTGGAGCCGACATCGGTACTCTGGCCGAACTTGGCCCGCAGGTTATTATTGGGAACATCTTTGCACGTCAGGACGGCATGAACGCCTGGAAGGGCCTCGGCCTTGCCGGTATCGATGGCCAGTATCATTGCCGCCGGGTATTTACTGCGTAAAACCTTGGCATGAAGCATACCGGGCATGGTAAAGTCATCCGCATAAATAGTGGTCCCTTTTGCCTTGGGCCAAGCATCGATCTTGGGCCGACGCTTGCCAATTATAGTGGTCTCTTGTGCCTTATGACAAGCATCGATCTTGGTCAGGCCCTCGTCAACTACTGTTGTTTCCATACTCTACATCGCCCCCCTTGAACCCTTGCGCTCGCCTGGCAGGCAGCGACCGCAGCCACGGCATCCACAATTTTTTTATAGCCTGTACAACGGCAAAGGTTACCTGAAAGGGCTTCCTTGATTGCTGCCCGGTCCGGCTGCGGGCAATCGGCCAGTAAACTCCTGGCCGTCACCAACATCCCCGGCGTGCAAAAACCGCACTGAATAGCGCCATGGGTGGCAAAACTCTCCTGCAAGGCCTGCATTAAGGGATCCAAGGCCATGCCCTTCACGGTCCAAACCTCTTTACTGTTGGCCTGGGCAACCAGGACCAGGCATGATTTGACCGGCTGACCATCCAGAATAAGCGTGCAGGTACCGCAATCCCCTTTGTTACACCCGCACTTGACATCCATAACCATGGCCCTGGTCCGCAAAAACTCCAACAAGGATTCCTCCGGAGCTGCTGCGGCCGTAAACTGCGTGCCATTGATCCTGACTGACACGGTGATCTCGTTTTGAAGTTCCATCGCCATACCCTCCCTAAGCCAGCGCGGCTTCCAATGCCCTTTTCAGCAAGACACCGGCCAGATGCACCCGGTATTCCCGCGAGGCCCGCACGTCGCTGATCGGCTTGGCTTCTGTCCTTATAATCTCCTGAGCCCTGGTTACCACTTCCGGTGCGAGGGGTTTTCCGGTCAGGTAGTCTTCTGTCTGCCGGGCACGGATCGCGGTCGGCGCCAAAGCTCCCAGGGCAATACGGACCTGCTCCACCCGGTCTCCATCCAGACCCACCATTAGGCCGATGCTGGCCAGGGATATGGCCATGGATTTCCTCATACCAAACTTGATAAAGACGCTCCGCATTGCTGTCGTCTTCGTGAAAGATACGCCAACAATCAATTCATTGGGCTGCAGAGCGCTTCTGCCAGGCCCAGTCAAAAACTCGGCGACCGGGATCTCTCTTTCAGCGGCCAGACTGGCCACGATCACCTTCGCCTCCAGGGCCAGCAGGGGCACCACCCCATCGCCCGCCGGGGAAGCGTTGGCCAGGTTGCCGCCAATTGTCGCCCGGTTGCGGGTCAGGGGATCGGCAAAGCGCCGGCCCACCTGCCATAAAACCTGCCCATGGCTGGCGACGAGGTCTGAGTGCAGCAACTCGTTTATTGTTGTCAAACTTCCAATAATTACCCTATCTCCTCTGACGTCAATACCCTTCAACTCCGCCAGCTTGCTGATATCGACCAGGGTACAGGCGGCGATTTTTTTCGCTCTGATATCGGGCAGGACATTGGTGCATCCCGCGACGATCCGGGCTCCAGATCCAAGCTCATTTAACAACGCCAGCGCTTCATCCTTCGTTCCGGGTACTGCATAAGCGAAACTGCTCACACCAAACCTTCCCCCTAACATGGTTTTACCACAGATGACTACCCGCTCTAATGCCCCCGTGCGGAGTACATCTGAAGCGGTGGGATAAGAGCGGCTACATCGCTGTATTAACTGGCTATTATGAATTATTTTCTGTAATCTTTTTTTTATTCTCTTTCAAATATTTATTTCCTTTGTTAATATTAAACAAACTTTCTTCATTTGTATAGTAATCATTTACTAGGAACACCTGCCAATATTGTAGAACGTGGGACAGAGAGCGGTTCTCTGTCCCACGTTCTTTCACCACAGATTACTACCCGCTCTAATGCCCCCGCTTCTTTGAAGCGGTGGGATAAGAGCGGCTACATCACTGTATTAACTGGCTCTAAGCTTCAGTGGGGGATTGCTTTCCCCCACTGAAGCCAAGACCCAGTTGAATGCAGGGGGATGAGCCTTCCTTCCCCTGGCTTACCGGCAAGTCTCCCATCAGTCAACAAGAATTCCCCACGCCTGATCACGCTTGTCAGCCAGCCGCGCTCAAGGTGGGCGGGGCTGAAAGGAGAGTAGCCGGCCCGACTGCCCAGAGACAGACTGCGTTGTTCCCGCCGCCCGGTCACCTTGGATTGGTCGATCACCAGGCAATCGGCATCGTTGCCCGGGGTCAACCCGCCCTTCCCCTGCAATCGGAACAGGCGGGCCGGGTTCTCGGCGGTGAGGCGCACGAGATCCTCCCACTCGATCCG
>Ga0224534_1001717_pt1 | contig 11178 bp, 10 predicted proteins | sample 714E12024metaG_FD_172012 | JGI IMG/M metagenome (GOLD analysis project Ga0224534, IMG submission 172012) | Peat soil microbial communities from Stordalen Mire, Sweden - 717 E1 20-24 | ecosystem: Environmental > Terrestrial > Soil > Wetlands > Peat | place: Sweden: Norrbotten County, Stordalen... | reverse complement strand
CCGGTTTTTTGCGGAGCCTTGCTGCTGCTGCTCGGGGTGTTAACCTGGAGGCAAAGCCGGATGTATGCCGATTCTGAAACCCTTTGGCGGACAACCATTGACCGGAATCCCGCCAGTTGGATGGCCTACAATAATCTCGGCGTCGCCCTCGACAAAAAAGGCCAAACCGACAAGGCAATGAGCCAATACCAGGAAGCCCTCCGCCTCAAACCAGATTACGCCGAGGCCCACAACAATCTCGGCCTCGCCCTCGACAACAATGGCCAAATTGACGAGGCCATCAGCCAATACCGAGAAGCCATCCGCCTGAAACCGGATTACGCCGATTCCCGCGTCAACCTCGGCAACGCCCTCGTCGGCAAAGGCCGAATTGACGAGGCCATCAGCCAATACCAGGAAACCATCCGCCTCAAACCAGATTACGCCGAGGCCCACTTCAATCTCGGCACTGCCCTCATTAAACAAGGCCAGACCGACGAGGCGGTCAGCGAATTCCAGGAAGCTATCCGTTTCAAACCGGATTACGCCGAGGCCCGCGAAAATCTTGGCAACACCCTCGGCAGCATAGGCCGGACCGACGAGGCCATCAGTCAACATCAGGAAGCCATCCGCTTGAAACCGGATTACGCCGAGGCGCACAACAATCTTGGCAACGCCCTTTTCATGAAAAATCAAATTGACGAGGCCATCAGCCAATACCAGGAAGCCCTCCGCCTCAAACCAGATTACGCCGAGGCCCACAACAATCTCGGCCTCGCCCTCGACAACAAAGGCCAAACCGACAAGGCCATCAGCCAAATTCAGGAAGCCATCCGTCTTAAACCCGATTACGCCGAAGCATACAATACCCTCGGCGTCACCCTCGGCATGAAAGGCCGAATTGACGAGGCCATCCGCCAATTTCAGGAAGCCCTCCGCCTCAAACCCGATTACGCCAGCGCGCAAAAAAACCTGGCAAAGGCCTTGGAAATGAAAAATAAATAAATGTGCGGACGTCCGATCCGGTAAAACCGTAAATTAGAGCAGATTTCGCTTTCACTTTTCGCGCGACGGGACCGCGCCATCGCTGATACGGTTTCCAATGTTGTTCACGAGGCCGCCGGCGCAACGCCATGCGGGGCCGGAATGGGGCCAATGATTAAAGACGAAAAGCGCAACCGCCGCCGACATCAGTCGGCGCAAACGTCTCCTGATGAGCGCGGATTCCCGCCGGGTTGTTTAAGACTGTCGGGGCATTGGGACAGAAACGAACCGCTTCGCAATGCGCTTGCACAGCCTCGGCGAATTCATTTCTGTTTTTGCAAAATGGTTTGGCGGTTGAATTTTACGCAGTCCTCGTATTTCACGCCGCTCCCGCCAAAAATGTCCAGCGCCGAACCTATGGTCAGGTCAACCTTTCCCAGCCCCAATTTCGTGACGTCTTCCAAATCCGCCAGCGAATTCGCGCCACCCGCGTAAGTCGCCGGAATTGGCGTCCAGCAGCCAAGCTTTTCCACCAGCCCGCGGTCAATGCCGCGGCACAAGCCTTCCACGTCAACCGCGTGGACCAAAAATTCGACGCAGCTTCCGGCTAGTTTCTGCAAATTTTCAGGCGTGATGGCCAGCTCCGTGAATTTCTGCCAGCGGTCAGTCACAACTAAATAATCTTCTCCGCGCTTGCGGCAGCTCAAGTCCAGCACCAGCCGGCTTTTGCCGACGGCCTTCACCAGTTCGCCGAGCCGCGCCCAATCCACTCGGCCTTCACGGAAGACCCAACTCGTGACGATGACGTGCGACGCGCCGGCTTCAAGCCAGCCGCGTGCGTTCTGCGCATTCACGCCGCCGCCAATTTGCATACCGCCTGGAAAAGCCGCCAGCACGGAACGCGCTTCAGCTTCGTTGCCGGAGCCAAGCTGGATGACGTGGCCGCCGGTGAGACCGTCGCGTTTGTAAAGCTCCGCGAACCATGCCGCCGGTTTCTCCGAGACAAAATTCGTGCGCAAACCGGCGCCGCCGAGCGTGCCGCCGACGATTTGCTTTACTTTGCCTTCATGCAGGTCAATACACGGACGAAACATTTCTCTGAATGTAGCGGCGGTTTATGACCGCCGCATTATTAAAATCAGCCGAAAGGTGGCACGTCCGTTTGCAACATGGGTGGGGCGAGCGTCCTCGCGAGCCGGCTCGTCAGTAGCCTCGCCCCACCAAATTGATTTACTGCCTGCCGCGAACACGGATTGACGCTGACAAATTTCCCGTGCAAACTCATCCGCCATGCCCAACCCGACCAACGTGAACTGAATTCCTGCGCAAAAGAACCATTCAAATTTATGGCATGGACAAAGACAACAAAAACAATCGTGTTTGGAACCGTGGCGTTGTTGGCGCTGGCCGCCGCCACGGTGTTGATTGTCTTCCGGCACAAAATCGCGGACCAGATGACGCTTGCCAGCGGAAGGCACGCCATCGCCAGCCACAAGGCCGCGCTGGTTGACATGACCGCCAATTACACGACGCCGGCCTCTTATTTTCCCAAAATCACCAGCTTCCCCGCTTGGGCGACCGTGCCCACCGGATTTCAAGTGTTCGACAATGTGCCGCTCCAAATCGGCGGGATGATTTGTCTTTGGGGAGCCGGCAATGCGAATAAATTGAAAATCATTTTCCCGGAACAGATTCTCGGCATTGCCGTGAACCAGAAGTTTGAGACGCTCTACGTCTATCACGGGGCCTTTTTCACGTCGCCGGACAAAACGCCGGTTTGCGACGTGGTGTTCCGATACGCGGACGGTTCGTCGGCGACGAACCAATTGCTTTACGGCACCGACATCCTCGACTGGGTTGCCAAAAATAAGGGCAAGACGACCATCGGCCCCACCGGCCCCCGTTCCAAACTTGCCTGGGTGGGCGGGACATTCACACCCGGACAAAAGAAGCCGTTGCGCCTCTGCCTGACCGCGATTGAAAATCCGCAGCCATCCCTCGAAGTCGCGTCCATTGATTTGTTTTCCTGCAAAAGCCAGACCGCTGCCTGCATCATGGCCATGACGGCCGGAAAGTCCGGACTGATGAAGTGAAAGCCGTCAGCTTCATGCACCAACCACTAAAGCATTGACGGAGGCTGCTCAACCAAATGCTTGGCTGATTCAACCGTGTAAGTCGTCTGGCACTTGGGGCACCAGAGATAAAACTCGTAATAATAATCGCCCTTGGGTTTCGTGCGCGAGGTTTGCTTGATGACAGGCGTTGAACATTTTCCGCACGGGTCGCCCGCCCGTATGTCGGGGCGGACGCCGTCGGTTTCGGGTTTGTTTTCGTAACCGTCGTCCACCGGCAGATTGGGCCGGCGCAGGGCGGCCATTGCGAGCTGGTCGCAACGCTCGTTTTCTGGATTGCCGGCGTGGCCTTTCACCCAGCGGAATTCCACCTGATGCGTCTGGCACAACGCATCCAATCGCTGCCACAAATCCACATTCTCCGGGCGTTCGGTCCTCTTGCGCCACCAGCCTTTCTTTTTCCAGGCCGACACCCAACCCGCCATCATGGCTTCCACCACATACTTTGAATCGCTGTAAAGCCTGACCTGGCACGGCTGCTTCAACATTTCGAGGCCCGCAATGGCGGCGAAGATTTCCATCCGGTTGTTGGTGGTCAACCGAAATCCGCCGCTGGCTTCCGCGCGCTTCTTGGGATGCATCAACACCACGCCATAACCGCCCGGCCCGGGATTGGGTTCGCAGCCGCCATCCGTGTAAATCTCCAAGTGTGGCAGAGTAGCAGATGTTGAATCACTCTCCATCCGAACGTATACTTCACCTTTCGGTTGCCATTGTTTTCTCGAATGTTTTCCAGCTCCCAAAACAGGTTGCATAGATGTTGCTGCCGATTAGGCAATTTCGGTCGAGTTCTTTCTTTGTTGGTGGATGGCCCAGCCTTCGAGCGAGTCGTTCAAATTGCATCATCAATATTCTTCTAATGTTGTGGCTGCTGATAAAGGAAGTATCGAGCGTCTGGTCATAGAACAAATCGATTACTCGGTCATCGAAAGTAACCTGACATCCCAAAGGAAGGTTTAATACATTCTTCAGATGGTTCAGACGAGTTTGACCATTGTCTGGCGCAGTCTCCCCAAGTGGAAGCAAGTCTTGATATTCGACAATTCGGGAGGCGTTCTTAAAATTTCCAATAAAATCAATGACAAGACAGTGTGCCTTGCCGACGTATCTTCGGAGCCCGCGTCCAAGCTGCTGGAAATAGATCCGTTTAGATTCAGTGGGCCTTAGGAAAAGAAGGCATTCAACAAAAGGCAAATCTGCTCCTTCATTCAATACATCAACTACACATAAAACAGAAACCGCACCTGATTTGAATTCGCCGAGCAGCCGATGGCGCTGCTCCACATCGATTTCGGAGGTATAAGCGACAGCTTGGATTCCAGCAGCCACAAAGCTGGCGGCTACACGTTCTGCATGATTGATTGAACAGCAAAAAGCAACTGTGGATTTGCCCTCTGCCTTTTCACGCCATTTTCGTATTATCGCTTGGTCTCTTTCCGGGATGATGAGCGCTTTTTCAAGATCACGAATATTGTAAGAAAGTCCATTATGCTGAATTTGAGAGTAATCGACATCATCGAAGCATCCGAAGTAGTGGAATGGGCACAACACTCCGATATCAATGCCAAATCTTAAAGCGTAGCTTACAATAATGGTGTTATTGCATAGCTGAAGAATGTTTTGCTGGTCGCCTCGAAATGGAGTAGCCGTCAGCCCTAAAAGGAACGCAGGGCACAGCTTTTCGAGAACCCGGCGGTAGGAAACCGCAGCGGCATGGTGGAATTCGTCGATGACTAGATAATCAAATTGACCGACAGAAAGTTTGTCCAAATGTCGCGCAAGTAATGTGACGGTCACCAGGCTGACACGTTTAAGATTGTCGAGTGAGGAGGCTCGTTCTATTCGACAAACATTTTCAGACCCAACTTTTGCTTCGAACTCCGACAATGCTACATCTAATATTTCGTGGGTATGCGCAATATAAAGCACATTTTGTGCGTTCACATTGATAGCATCTTCGGCAGCAACTCGGGTCTTGCCGCTGCCGGGCGGTAATACAACCAAGCCTGACTTTTGTTTTCTGGCGTGTGCCGTTGACAGCTCTTCCAAAGCCTCCTTTTGAAGTAAGTTGAGAATGCGCTTGCTCGGAGAATAACCGCAGCGCCTGCATCTTCCGCTTGAAATGCGGGTTGCGTCACGAGGGCAGAAGAATCCGTAAGCGACAAATAACCTCGCAAGGTCTTCAGCGTTTAATATGGAATAATGACAACCAATCTCCTCACAGGTGTTGCAGAATTGTTCCTTGGCGGCATCAAGAACAATTCCCGGTGCAGCGAATAGAGCAAATTCTAACCCTTCTATTTTCTTCAGGCGGTATATCTGGTGAGCAACGTCAACCGGTTTCACCGTTGGAAATGACTTACCTTTTAATATGAAAGCAGCCATTCCATGCCGCCCGTTTGCAGTGATATGATGGGTAAAAATATCCACGATTTCAGCCGGACCATGGGGTGTTTGTGCCCCGTCCGCCAAAATTGATCGCAACCAAGGTTCAAATTCCTCTCGCTCATCCAGCTCCGTCACTTTTTGAATCAAGTCGGACAACACAACCTTTGGTATCTCTGTAATTGGAAAATCCTTAATCTCCTTAAAGTTCTCAAAGGCTTCGATTGGAATTAACAGGCTCATTTTTATTTGGAGTTTATTATTCGGTTGGCGGCCAGAGTTTTTCCACACGCAAGCGTTTGGCAATTACTTCCGCCGAGACGCCGAATTTTGGCGCGATGCGCGTGGCGATGTAATCCAGCGCGGCTTCGTCGGCAGCCTGCCAGTCGGTATAGCCGGCAGCTTGCGCGGATTTGATGGCGGATTGAAAGGCCTGGCGCAACGCATCGGGCGGGACCAGCAGGCGTCCGGCAAATTCGTAAGCCTGCCATTCCACCCAGCCGTATTCGACATCGGGAAGGGCGGCAATGTAATCGAACCATTCCCGGGCGCTGGCGTGTTTCCGCCCGCCGTAGATGTCCCGGTGCAAGATGAGATGACCGATTTCGTGCGCGACGGAGAAGCGCAGGCGGTATTCCATGCGCGGGTTCATGAAGGCGCGCCGGTCCACCAGGATGGATTTCAAATCGCCCATGAGCAGCGCGTCCATTTCCAGTTCCTCGCGCAAGCCTTCCGCCGGAATCAGTTCGAGGCCGAGATCGAATTCGGCAAGTTCGAGAACCGGGACGATACAGGATGACACCTCACTGGAAGCCCTCACCCCCAGCCCCTCTCCCTTCCGATGGGCGAGGGTAGCGCCGGACTCTCCGCGTCCGACGCGGAGAGGGCGGGCCGCCGGATAAGCTGCGCGCAGCTTTTCGGTTTCCTGCCAGATTCGTTCCTTGGGGATGAATGGGGCTTTGAATTTTGCCGGGTCGTTCAAGGTCGGTTGGCGCTTCTGATGATTTTGAGCAGTTTTTCCAAATCTGCCCGCGAGGGTTTGTGGCCTGAGAGCGTGCGGAAGAACGCGGGGAGTTTGGCCAGCAATTCCTCATTCTCCATGACGTGGCCGGGGATGCGCCCGGCGTCCACGGCGGCGTAGTCGTGGAATTTGTGCCAGTCGTCCGAGCCGGGCTTGAGACCGAGCTGTTTGGCCCACTTGCGCAGGGTGTTTTCGTCCTTGGGTGGAGGCGACACCTCCCGTTCGATTTTGCTCCAGTTACTCGGGTCGTGGCCGTGCTCCAGACAAAATTCGCGCAGGCCGAGGCGCTTTCGCGCCCTTAATTCTTTGATGAAGGTTCCAAACATAGTCTTGTGCTTTGTGGTAATATCACTACCACAGCAGCGCGGTTTTGGCAAGGAGATATTTCTTGGGCGGAATTCGACACCTCACCCCCAGCCTTCTCCTCGTTCGGCGAAGAGAGGGAGATTTTTGCTCACGCGTAAAGCGGGCCAAAATTCTTGCAGGCGCGATAATCCGCGCTCTCCAAATCCGCCGTGCCAAACGCCGCCCAGGTGCTCGGACGGAACACGCGCTCCGCCGCGATGTTGTGCATATAAACCGGGATGCGCAGCATCGCCGCGAGCGAAATCAAGTCCGCCCCCACGTGACCGTAGCCGATGGCGCCGTGGTTCGCGCCCCAGTTGTTCATCACCGAATAAACATCGCGGAAGGCGCCCTGCCCCGTCAAAATCGGCGCGAACCAAGTCGTCGGCCATGTCGGATTCGTGCGCTGATCGAGCGTGTTGTGGACGTTCTCCGGCAAATCTACGGTCCAGCCCTCGGCGATTTGCAGCGCAGGCCCAAGTCCCTTGACGAGATTCAAACGGCTCATGGTCACGGGCATTCCGCCGCGCGTGAGAAAGCGCGAGGACCAGCCGCCGCCACAGAAATACTCGGTGATGGACGGATGCCATGTCGTTGCAGCAAGACATTGTTGCGCCTCGTCCTTCGTGATTTCCCAGAAAGGCTTCATCGCCGGCTGGCCGTCGCGCTCCTGCCGGCCAGTGCCGTCGAGCGTGGCCGCGCCGGAATTAATGAGGTGCAAAATGCCGCCCGCCGCCACGCCGGTTAGCTTGTGGCCGGTGACGCGCTTGACCGCATCGGCGCTCCAATACGTCCGCACGTCGGCAAAAATCTGCGCGGTGTTCGTGAGCAGATGGCCGAAAAGCATGGACGCGCCGTTAAGAGAATCGTTTTCCGTCGCCACGATGTAAGGCGCGCGGATGCCGTTCCAGTCGAACGACGTGTTGAGGATGGCTTCGAGAAAATCACCGTTGGGCTGGCCGTCCGTCCACTGGCGCTGGCCTTGGAAACCGGACGCAATGGCGTTGTGTCCGTGCGCCTCCTCGCCAAAACCCATTTCGGCCAGCTTGGGATTTCCGACCATGAGGTCACGGGCGATGAGCGCCATCTTGACGGATTTTTCCCATTCGCTGTCGAGCTGCGCGCGGGAGCGGGTCGTCTTGGGAGAATTGTAATCCTTGCCTTCCTTGCAATTTTCCTTCGTCCACTTGAGCGCCTTCTTGTATTCGGCCGGATCGAAGATGCCCTTGTCCATACGGCGGAGAAATTCCGTCATGTCAATCGTCTCGACCCTCATGCCGAGGTAACTCTCAAAGAATGGCTGGTCCACAATCGAGCCGGCGATGCCCATCGAAACGCCGCCCATGCCGAGATACGATTTGCCGCGCATCGTTGCCACAGCAAGCCCGGCGCGGGCAAATTGCAGAATCTTCGCCGACACATCGGCGGGAATGCTCTTGTCGTCGCCGTCCTGCACGTCATGGCCGTAAATGCTGAACGCGGGCAGGCCCTTTTGCGAATGACCGGCCAGCACCGCCGCCAGATAAACCGCGCCGGGCCGTTCCGTGCCGTTAAAACCCCACACCGCCTTCGGAATCAGCGGGTTCATGTCCATCGTTTCGCTGCCGTAACACCAGCACGGCGTGACCGTGAGCGAAAGCCCGACGCCTTCGCGAGCGAACTTCTCCGCGCAGGCCGCGGCCTCGGCCACGCCGCCGATGCAGGTGTCGGCGATGACGCATTCCACGCGCTTGCCGTTCGGGTAGCGCAGGCTGGACGAAATCAATTTCGCGGCGGATTTGGCCATGTCCATGGTTTGTTTTTCGAGCGATTCGCGGACGCCGCCGAGGCGGCCGTCAATCGTGGGCCGGATGCCGATTTTGGGAAGTGAGCCGATGAGGGAGGGATTTTTCATTGTCGTGTTGGTTCAGTTTTTTGTTGCCGGGTAAAAATCAAGCCGCAGCTTTTGCTGATATTAACCAGCTTTTGTTCCGGCTGCGGGAATGGTTTAGCAAACCGGAGTCCGGCTGTCACTGAAGTTTTTGAGGATGACAAACAACGTCACGAGGAAGCATGGTTCCCAATCGGAAATTAGCAGTTTTTAGACAGACACGCCCATTTTTTGAACAGTCCTCCTAAACACTCATTTGCTGGTGTTAAAAGGTAATTGAAGGTTTGTCATCCGCCTCAATCGGCAGATTTTGCCACACTTTACCCAAGCCTGTGGATCTTGGGCTTGCCAAACCGGCGCTACTGGACTGCTTTTTGGGCAGGTTTTACGCCCATATGGAACCCTGCTTCGTCCTGATAACCGACCGGGATCTCAATCCTGACCGCATTACGCAGTTTCGCAACGATTCCATGGAACATAAGCCCAAACGAAGGCATTTCCGGCATCGGCTTTTGCATGGTTGCACCATATTTATTCATACCTCACTTTAAGCATCAGCCATGCCAACCAATGCACAAAAATTGATTTTCCGCCAGCCTGCCCCTGCCTGTCCTTCTTCGCTTCGGCATTGGAAACTGAAATGCCGCCAGTTTTCCCACATCGCCGCCAGATATAATTGGCGGAGTGGACATCGCTTGGCGAGGCGTTGGCGGCAATTTGGACATTTTGCGCCTGATCATTCATATTGTGCCGTGGGCGACAGTGTTGATGTCTTCATCTCCCCTTCGCCAAATTGTTCTGTCTGATCAAACTGACAGCCCGGCAAGCCGTCCCCACCCTCAAAATCCCGCGCTGGCCAAATCGCCCGCGGATTGCTAATTTGCAACCGGCGATGAATCCTTTGGCAAACAAGCGCGTGCATGACACGCTCACCGGGCTGGGGCAAATAACCCTGCTCGCGCGGGACGCCTTTGCGTCGCTGTGCCGGCTCCGGGTGACGTGGCACGACCTGCTGTTTCAAATCTATTTCATCGGCGTGAAGTCGCAACTGGTGGTGCTGGTCACCGGCGCGTTCACGGGCATGGTGCTGGGGGCGCAGACGTATTTCCAGTTTCACAAGGTCAAGATGGACACGGCATCGTTGGCGGTCGTAGGCGTTTCCATGTGCAGCGAACTGGGGCCCGTGCTGACGGCGCTCATGGTGGCGGGGCGCGTGGGCGCGGCGATGGCCGCCGAAATCGGCACGATGCGGGTGACGGAACAGATTGACGCGCTGCGGACGCTGGCGACGCACCCGGTGGATTACCTCGTCCTGCCGCGGCTGGTGGCATCGCACATCGTGCTGCCGCTGCTCACGATTGAATCCATTGTCATGGGCATCGGCGCGGGCTATCTGGTGGGCGTGTATCTGCTGGGCATTGATCGGACTTATTTGTGGTATAATATGCTGCACTTCACGCACGACGTGGACCTGATGATCGGCCTGATCAAGGCGTTCATTTTTGGCGGCATCATTGCGCTGGTCGGCTGTTACAAGGGCATGACGTGCGGGCTGGGCGCGCAGGGCGTGGGCCGCGCGACGACGGAGGCCGTGGTGTATTCCTCCATCAGCATCCTGATCTCGAACTTCTTCATAACGCTGGTGATGGGCAAACTCGTGGGGCAGTTATGAAGCTTGTGGCCACGCAATGGATTTGACAGGAATACCGGGTTTTGCCAATCCTGAAATTCACATAGCCGGGCAGTCGCATCCATGACCGAAAGCGAACTGGCAGGAATAGAATGAAAGAACTTCCCATGTCCTGTCTTGGTTGACCGGGACAGCGCCACGAGGCGGGCAAGGCGTTTGGATGTTCAGTCTGATGTAGGCGAGCTTTGCTTCGTTTTGAGAAGCGTTCGTAGCCGAGAAGCTGCTCCGGTGTTCATATATTTGTTGGCACCGCCGGTGCTATGGTTGGCGTGTTGGGTTCAATTATTGCATTCTCGTGCCGTCTTGTATAACTGTTCCGTCAGATCTAAAAGTTGTTCCGGTATAACTTTTCCACCCCAGAAAAGAGCGGGGGGCAAGACCGGCTTTATTCCAGACTTCCTGCGGCATAATTCTTTTACCAATACCGAAGTCCACCGGCAAATCTCCAGCTGCGGTTTGGCAGCCGTCTAAAAAGACAAAGCGATAGACATGACTACTCCCATTGGTTGCCAGAGGATTTGAGGAACTGTGCAGAATAAACTGCAAATCGGAGCCGGTCAGGTGATTGGATGACTTCTTTCCGATCAAGCTTTTGCCCGCGTGTCCGAAAAAATAAAGATTGCGGGAACTGTCATCCGCCAAAAGCGCCATCAACCTGTTCCAATCACTCGACGGAATCTCTGCAAAAGTCTTGAAACTTAGTTTTTGAATAGAGCGTCCGACAGATATGCAAACGACGACCAATCCCCAGCTTGGACTTTTGGACAGCCTG